>Ga0209515_10009514_pt1 | contig 11046 bp, 15 predicted proteins | sample Subgroupgradi54m_FD_187454 | JGI IMG/M metagenome (GOLD analysis project Ga0209515, IMG submission 187454) | Subsurface groundwater microbial communities from S. Glens Falls, New York, USA - GMW60B uncontaminated upgradient, 5.4 m (SPAdes)... ...
TGTGACTTCGCTCCTATCTTATATAATAGGAACCTATGGTAAAGCAAAAACATCCGGAATACCAATATTTAGATTTATTAAAAGATATCCTCAAAAATGGAGTAGATAAGCCGGTGTTTAATAATCCAGGGGTAACTATTAGATCGGTTTTTGGCAGGCAAATTAGGTTTGATTTATCCACCAGTTTCCCGCTTTTAACTACTAAAAAAGTATTTTTAAGGGCTATTATCCATGAACTGCTTTGGTTTTTAAAAGGAGATTCTAATATTAAATATTTAGCAGATAATGATGTTCATATTTGGGATGAATGGGCATATAAACCATACAAGAAAACTATGGTTGCTGGAAAAGAAAAAAAATTAACCCAAGAAGAATTTATTGAGAAGATTAAAAAACTGCCAGCTAAAAATGCTTTTGTAAAAAAATGGGGAGATTTGGGGAATGTTTACGGGGTGCAATGGAGAAAATGGAAAACATCTAATGGCAGACTAATAGATCAACTCTCTTGGGTGATTAATGAGCTAAAAACTACCCCTTTTAGAAAATCAATTGTGGTTTCAGCCTGGAATCCGGAATTTATTTATGAAATGGCTTTACCGGGAAAATCAATGGCACTGCCTCCGTGCCACACGCTTTTTCAATTAAATGTTAACGATAAAAAACAACTCTCACTTCATATGTATCAACGCTCAGCAGATACCTTTTTAGGGGCACCTTTTAATATTGCCTCTTATGCTTTACTTACCATGATGCTTGCTCAAGTAGTGGATTTAAAACCTGGGGAATTTGTCCATACTTTTGGTGATGTGCATATTTATAGTAATCATTTAGCTCAAGTTAAAGAGCAACTTAAAAGAGAACCCCGGCCTTTTCCAAAAATGAAGATTAACCCTAAAGTTAAGAATATTGATGATTTTAAATTAGCAGATTTTGAACTGGTTGGCTATGATCCTTATCCGCCAATTAAAGGTGAAGTTACAGTTGTAGGAGGATTTTAATGTTTAGAAACATTAGAGTTGCTTGCGTGATAGCAATGGATTCCAAAAGAGGAATTGGTAAAAATAATAAACTGCTTTTTAGAATAAAAGAAGATTGGTTGAGGATGAGGAGTTTAATCAAAGGTAAACCTCTGATTATGGGCCGCAAAACCTATGAATCAATGCTTTCATATACTGATGGAAAGATTATCCCGGGTAGTAAAAATATAGTTATAACTTCAGATCCTAAATATGGAAACAAACATCAAGAGGGTGAAGTTGTAGTTCACTCAATGGATGAAGCTTTGGAGGAAGCAGTTAAAGATAATCCAGAGGAATTAATTATTTTTGGTGGTCAGAAAGTGCTTGAAGAAGCTATGCCAATAATGGATAGACTATATTTAACAGTGGTGGAGGGTGATTTTAAAGCCGATACCTTTTTTCCGGATTATTCTGATTTTAAAAAAGTTTTAAAAGAAGAAGATCATAAAACTGATAAATATTCGTTTAAATTCCTGGATCTTGAAAGATAACTGACTTTAGTGTAGACTTACACTCATTAAACATCTATCAGTTTAAGTTTTCCTGAAACTACACTGGCTGGTAGAGGTGATTAAGGAAGACTATGTATAAATTACCTACATTGCAAGAATTGTTAGAAGCTGGTGTTCATTTTGGACATCAGGTTCGACGCGGCCATCCGCGGATGAAGCCATACATTTATGGTGCTCGGGATGGCGTTCACATTATTAATTTAGAAGAGTCTGATAAATTCTTAAAAGAAGCATGTGAGTTTGTTTACGACTTGGGAAAAATGGGAAAAGTTTTACTTTTTGTCGGTACTAAAAAACAAGCCCGACCAATAATAGAGGAAGCAGTTAGTAAGTTCAACGCTCCCTATTTAACAGAAAGGTGGATTGGTGGATTTTTAACCAATTTTGAAGAGATAAAGAAAAATATCAAATTATTAAAGGATTATAAAGCTCAAAAGGAAAAGGGAGAACTATCTAAATACACTAAAAAAGAGCAGCTTTTACTAGATAGAAAAATGGCCAAACTGGATAAAAATTTCAAAGGGGTAATGGAATTAGGGCTTCTTCCAGATGCAATCTTTGTGGTAGATGCGGTATCAGATAATATAGCCATCAGGGAGGCCAATAGACTGGGAATAAAAACAGTGGCTATCGCGGATTCAAATTGTAATGTTTCGGAAATAGATTACCCAATTCCAGGTAATGATGATGCTATAAAATCGATTAAAATATTAGTAGAAGCTATTGCCGTAAGCTTTGGAGAAGGTCAGAAAGAAGCAGGGAATATTGCGGTCAAGCTGGCCAAGCAAGCTGAAAAAGAAGAGGCCCGCAAACAAACTCAGGGTAAAATAGCAGAGGAAGAAGTGCCAGAGGATTTAAAAGTAGAGGTGGAAGCAGCTGAGGAAATGGTGGAAAAAAAGGCAGTTAAAGACGCAGAAAAAGTGGTTTAGAATATGGATACATTAGAATTAATTAAAAAACTAAGAGAAGAAACTGGGGCTGGGATTGCTGATTGTAAAGAAGCTTTAAAAGCTACAAAAGGAGATCTGGAAAAAGCAAAGGCTTGGTTAAAGAAAAAAGGCTTTGAAAAAGGAGCTGGAAAATCTGGTAGAGAAGTTGGGGCAGGACTAGTGGATGTGTACTCTCATGGTGGGAAAGTCGGGGTGTTGGTAGAGCTGCTTTGTGAAACTGACTTTGTGGCCCGCACTGAAGATTTTAAATCTTTGGCTCATGAGCTAGCTTTGCAAATTGCTTCCATGAACCCACCCTCTGTCGAAGAGCTTTTAAAGCAAGAATATATCAGAGAACCTGGAACAACTGTGGATCAGCTGATCAAAGGAGTAATTGGAAAAGTAGGTGAGAATATTCAAGTGGGGCGTTTTGAGAGAATAGCACTGAGAGATTAGTATGGACCCTGTCTTAAGCGAAGCAAATACTAAAATAGAAGATGCTCTTCATCATCTTAAAATGGAACTGGCCGGAATCAGAGCTGGTAGAGCCAGTCCTTCTTTAATTGAAAATATCCTTGTTGAAGCATATGGAGGAAAAATGAAGATGGTTGAAGTGGGAAATATTTCCTCGCCCCAACCAACCCTATTGACAGTACAAGTCTGGGATGCCTCTATTTTACAAAATGTCATAAAAGCTATCCAGGAAGCAAATTTGGGGCTTAATCCTTCCAATGAAGGAACCCTGATTCGTTTGCCAATTCCACCTCTGACCACTGAGCGAAGAGAAGAATTCATTAAAATATTACATCAAAAATTGGAAGAGACAAAAGTAGCTATCAGACAAATCAGGCAGGATTTTAGAAATAACTGGAAGGCTACTCAAGAACAAGGACAATTTGGTGAGGATGAATTTTTTAGAAGGGAAAAATTATTACAGGAACTGGTCGACAAAAAGATAGCGGAAATTGAGGATTTAGGCAAAAGCAAAGAGGAAGAACTAAAGGAGATTTAAGATTTACGATTTATGAATTAATCTTAAACCGCTATTCTTAAATCATAAATCACTATGATCATAAGTATTCTCGTTTTTATTCTAACGCTGCTGGTCCTAGTGCTGATTCATGAACTGGGCCACTTTTTAATGGCCAAAAAGTTTGGCATAAAAGTAGAAGAATTTGGATTTGGAATTCCTCCAAAAGTCTGGGGTAAAAAAATAGGAGAAACTCTCTATTCTTTAAATGCTTTACCTATTGGCGGATTTGTCAAACTATTAGGAGAGGATGAGGTTGATTCAACTGGTTTTAAAAAAAAGTTATCTCCAAGAGATTTTAGGACAAAAAGCGTTTGGCAGCGAATTGGTGTAGTGGTAGCTGGGGTGTTTATGAATTTAATTTTGGCTTGGATTATTTTTTATTCCGTAATAATCTATCAAAACTTTCGAATTATTTATCCAATGCCTGAACCAGCAGTATTTATCGGATTTGTGCAAAAGGGTTTTCCAGCACAAGAAGCAGGGGTAAAAATTGGAGATAAAGTTTTAAGGGTTGATGGAAAAGAGGTTAAAAAATTTGATGATGCCAGAAATTTTATAAAAGAAAAAAATGGCCAGCCAGTTACTCTAAGTCTAACTGATATTGACGGTAGTGCTATTAGATCAATTACAGTTACTCCTAAACAGACTGACAAGGGTGATTTTTTAATTGGAGTTGGATTTTCTCCTTTGGCTATTAAACAATACGAAACTACAGGTGAAAAGATATTTTCCGGAATAACCTACAGCTGGGATTTAACCAAAATTACTTTTTTGGGGCTTGGTAAATTAGGGCGTGATTTGGGAGGTGGTAATTTTCAGGCCGCCTCACAATCTGTTTCTGGGCCAGTTGGTTTGGCAGGAATGAGTAATGATATCTTAAGTGGAGGCAAAAAAGCTTTGCCCTTTTATCTTTGGTTTGTGGGGGTAATATCCTTGACACTGTCTATTTTTAACGTCTTACCCATTCCAGCTTTGGATGGAGGCAGACTGTTGTTTTTGGTAATTGAGGCCACCACTCGTAAAAAAGTCAGAGAAGATATTGAAAAGATAATTCATCAAGTGGGTTTTGCCATACTGTTAATGCTGGCCTTGTTAGTAACTTACTCAGATATCCGCAAATTGCTTCCATAATCTATATAATATATTTATGGAAGGTCAGATTGTTTTTAAAGGTAAATCTCAAAAAGGTAAGCAGATAGAAATAAGATATCCAAATAGTGAGGACGAAGAGAGTATGCGCCAGTACATAAATGAACTTTCAAAAGAAAGGACATTTATAAGATTTCAGGATGAGGAAGTTTCAAAGCAAGAGGAAGAAGAATATTTAAATTCACAACTGGACAGAATAACTAAGAAACTAACTGTTCAACTGTTAGTTTTTTGCGAAGGAAAATTAGTGGGGATTTCTGGTATAGACATGAAAGATAAAATAGAAAAACACCTTGGTCTTTTTGGAATTACAATTAATAAAGATTTTAGAGGAGAAGGGATTGGATCAATGCTGATGAAACTGGTGATCGAAGAGGCAGCTAAAAATCTGCACACACTGGAAATAATTATTTTAGCAGTTTACGGGGAAAATGATTTGGCTAAAGAAATGTATAAAAATTTTGGATTTTTAGAATATGGAAGATTACCTAAAGGAATTAAAAGAGATGATGGCTATAGCGATCACATTTTTATGTATAAACTTGTTAAGGGTTAATTTGACTTTAAACTACCTAAGATGATAATATAATTAACATAAAGCTATGAAAGAGTTTCCTGCTCTGGAGCTGGGTGCTAAAGCATACACGGAAGCCAAACCGTAAAATATGGACGCTGATGATTGTCAGCTAGTAAGGTTAAAATAGCAATGTTTTAACAACACAAGGTGGTAACGTCAATTTGTAGGCCCTTGTTAGTTTCGATTTATCGGAATTAACAAGGGCTTTTTTTTATGAAAATAATATCGGTTGAATCACTGTCAAAAATTTTACAACATCATGGTTTTGATAATTTCATGATGGATCTTATTGGTGCTCTTAAACGCGACTTTAGTCGTTGGCAATCATTTACCAAAATACCCCGTCCGGCCATGTATGTACCTGCTGGTGTGTTGGAGCTAATGCCTATTTGTGATAACGAGCTATATTACACATTCAAATATGTTAACTGCCACCCCAAAAATCCGCTGATTGGAAAGCAAACAGTGGTAGCAACTGGCCAGCTGTCGGAAATTATCACCGGTTATCCGTTGATGTTTAGCGAAATGACTATACTAACAGCTCTTCGTACTGCTGCCACCTCGGCACTTGCCACAGACTTAATGGCGCGTAAAAACTCGCATACTTTAGCACTAATTGGTACTGGCGCCCAAAGCGAGTTTCAAGTTTTAGCTTTGCAATTAGTTAGAGATATTAAAGTAGTTAGGTATTTTGATATTGATCCTAAAGCTATGGATAAATTTGAAAAAAATATGAAAAAGCAGTCATTTAAACTAATCCGTTGTAAAAATGCGCAAGAAGCAATTACCGAAGCAGATATCGTAACTGTTTGTACTGCCTCTAAAGCTCATGTTGATGTGATCAAAAATAACTGGGTTAAAGCTGGGGTACATATTAATGCTCTGGGTGGAGATACTAAAGGTAAGACTGAGCTGAATTTGAATATTTTGGCACAAAGCAGAGTAGTAGTTGAATACTTTGTTCAATCATTTATAGAAGGTGAAATTCAACGCTTAAGTAAGGAAAAAGCCAAAGAACTAGTCTATGCAGAGCTTTATGAATTAGTAACAGGTTCAAAAAAAGGTCGTGAAGAGGAACAACAAATAACTTTATTTGACTGTGTTGGAATTGCACTGGAAGATTACTCGGCACTTCGATTAACATATGAACTGGCCCAAAAATATAATATTGGGGAAGAACGCAACCTAACCCCAAAACTTAAAGATCCTAAAGACCTAATTGCCAAATTAGCTTTAGATAAAGTATTCTGGAAAGGGGTATAACTTGAATATAAAACCGCAAATTACGTATGAAGATTTTGATAAAGTGGATATCCGTATCGGACAGATAACCAATGTGGAGGATTTCCCGGAGGCTCATAAGCCAGCATATAAACTTACCATTGATTTTGGCCAGGATGTGGGTATAAAAAAGTCCAGCGCTCAAATCCTAAAACACCAAACTAAAAAGGATTTACTGGGAAAACAAGTTATTTGTGTAGTTAACTTTGCTCCTAAGCAAATAGGACCATTTACTTCTGAAGTTTTAACCTTAGGTGTGGATGATGGAACAGGTAATCCCAGCAATTGGATTATCTTAACACCTTTTAAAGAGGCTCCTTTAGGGAGTATCATGAGGTAGTATGAAATATTCAAAACTTTTTCCTAAAACTTTAAAACAGACACCAACTGGGGCGGATTCATTAAACCTGCAATTTCTGACGCGGGCTGGATTTATTCATCAAGAGATGGCCGGGGTTTATACCTATTTACTGTTAGGCTGGAGGGTTTTGGATAAAATTTCCGATATTGTCAGAGAAGAAATGAATGCAATTGGCGGTCAAGAAGTAATTATGCCTGTACTTCAGCCAGCAGATTCTTGGAAGAAGACCGGAAGATACACTAGTATGGATGTTTTATTTAAGCTAAAAGGAGCAAGTGAAGCAGATTTAATTTTAGGACCTACTCATGAAGAGATTGTATATCCGCTGGTGGCTGAAAATATAGAATCCTATAAAGACTTACCAATCTATCTTTATCAGATACAAGTAAAATTTAGAAACGAACCCCGAGCCAAAGCTGGATTACTTCGTGGAAGAGAATTTTTAATGAAAGACTTATATAGCTTTCATGTTAGTGATGAAGATAGAGATAACTATTATGAGAAAGCAAGAAAAGCCTATCTTGAAATCTTCAAAAAAATTGGTCTGCCTGTGATAGAAACCAAAGCTGGAGGAGGGACTTTCTCGTCCATTTCCCAAGAATTTCAAGTTTTAACTCCATCAGGTGAAGACACTATTTTTATCTGTAAGGACTGCTCTTATGCCATAAACCGCGAACTGGTAGATTCAAAAAAATGTCCTGAGTGTGGCGGAAGCTTAGAAGAGAAAAAAGCCATTGAAGTGGGAAATATCTTTCCCCTTAAGCGAGCTTTTGCTGAGGTTTTTAATTTATCATTCATTGCTGCGGACGGACAAAAAACAATTGTGTCAGCAGGCTGTTATGGTTTGGGAATATCCAGAACCATGGGTGCAATAGTAGAAGTATTTCATGATGACAAGGGTATTATTTGGCCAGAATCCGTAGCACCATTTTTAGTTCATATTGTTGGATTAGATATGGAGGGTCCTTTGACTCGCTCCGCTCGCTCAGGGCAAGTAAGTGCAAGAGAGAAAGCAGAACATATTTATAATCTATTACAGGCTGAAAGTGTAGAAGTATTATTTGATGATAGGACAGATGTTTCCGCTGGAGAAAAATTTGCCGATGCGGATTTAATTGGAATTCCCTATAGAATAGTTGTGTCCAAGAAAACAGGAGATAAACTAGAAATTAAAAAAAGATCTGAAAAAGAAACTAGGTTTTTAATCCTTGAAGAATTAATCAAAATGCTAAAGGACTAATGCAGAAGATGAATTACATCGGTTACACACTTAAGGTATAGTTTGTACCTTGGGAGGTGATTAAAACCGATGTCCAATCCTAACTGGAGACCATACAAAAATGCATATTTTAAACCCAACCATATTTTACAGAAGATTTTAACCAGAAATTAACTGATTGGCTTATTGAATACAACTTTATTAGACCTCACCAAACCCTTGACGATTTATCTCCACTACAATATCTTGATAACTACTACCAAGTGTTACCGAGCTACTCATCTCTTACAACTAATTGATTTTAAAGCTCATTTCTGGTACATTACCAAGCTAATGATACAAAAAAATATTCTCAAACAGCCAAAATCTATCGTGGAGGTAACTATCACTGTTCCTTGGGCAGACTTGCAGCTTATTTGGAATCAGACTTTACAGAAAATGGCCCAGGATTTGGAATTACCAGGATTTAGAAAAGGTCAGGCTCCTCTGCCAATGGCAGAACAAAATCTTGGTGCTAAGCTTCAAGACGAAGTTTTAAAGCAAACCATGCCCAATTTTTTAATTGAAGCGCTAAAGGGCACAGACATTATCCCAATAGATTACCCAAAATATGATCTTATAAATTTTGTAAAAGGATCGCAAATTCAGTATAAAGCGACTATTACCAACAGACCAGCTGTGACTATTGGAAATTATAAATCTATTAAGACTACCAGACTGGCCATAAAACCAGTGACTGAAGATGAAATAAATAAAGTGATTGACGATCTATACAAAAGATGGAAGGTCAGAAATCCAGCGGGTCAGCCAATCCCTCAACAGGTTTCGGGGCAAGCAGGCGGACAGACTGGGTCAATTAGTTTTCAGGACAAAACGCCGCAGCAGTCATCAACGCCGCCTATTAATGGTCAGGGTGGTGTACCTGATGATAACTTTGCCAAAGCCATGGGAGCAACCAACCTAGCTGATTTAAGAGAAAAGATAAGGAAAGATTTAGAAGCAAATGTTAAGTATAATAATGAATTAGATTATGAGGAGGCAATTTTACAGGAAGTGGAGAAAATTACTACCGTTGAACTACCGGATATTTTAATTACCGATGAGTTAAATAGGATGTTAGTGTCTCTCCAAAAAAGAGTGGCTGATATGGGACTTTTGCTGGAGGATTACCTTAAAGGTCAGGGCAAAACTTTGGAACAGCTAAAAAGTGAATGGAGGCCCCAGGCTGAAAAAAACGTCAGAATGGAACTGGGACTGGCAGAGATTGCCAGACAGGAAAATGTGACTATTTCTGATACTGAGCTTCAGGCAGAAGTTGATAAAATTGCTGATGCCAGGGTAAAAAAGCAGTTTGAAGCACAAGAACCAAGACTTCATTTAAGGCATGCACTGCGTCAAACCCGAACACTAGATCTTTTAAAAAAGATAGTGGGTGGTTAATGGATAATTGTATCTTTTGTAAAATTATCAATAAAGAGATTCCTAAGGATTATGATTTAGAATCCGAAAATTTAGTGGTTTTTCCTGATATAAACCCTTCGGCAGACGTACATCTTCTGATAGTTCCAAAAAGGCACTTAAGCGGTATCGGACAAATAGAAAAAGAACATGCTAATCTTCTGGTGGAGATTTTTAATACTGTCAATATATTGGTTGAAAAAAATAATCTGAAAGATAAGTTATATAGAGTGGTGGTAAATGGAGGCAAAGCTCAACACGTACCCCATCTTCATTTTCACCTACTAGGCGGTAACTGGAAAAAAATGGTCTAAGAATCTTCGTAAAAAGGTAGTATAAGGTGTATAATATTTTACAAGGGGGTGTTTTTATTAATTTATGTCAATAATTGTCAAAGCAGGTCCGGGAGACAGTACGGATTCTGTGATCAGAAAATTTCAAAAAAAGGTTGTGGCTGAGGGTTTGGTACAAGAGATTAGAGATCGGTCTGTATACAGAAAACCTTCACAGCTTCGTCAGGAATATCTAGCTGAAAAGCGAAGGAAGATAATGCGGGCCAGAAGATATAGCGGCTAACCCACCTTTACTATGCTGATAAATCAGATACAAATACAGGCAGACTTAAAACAAGCGCAGCTAGCCAGGGATGAAGTTAAGGTGTCCACTTTAAGATTACTTTTGTCCGAGATTAAAAATGCGCAAATCTCAAAAGGAAGCGAACTAGGGGAAGAGGAGATAATTGCTGTTATTATGCGAGAAGCTAAAAAAAGAAAAGAAGCAGCCGTTGGGTTTAGGAGTGGAGGCAGAGAAGAACAAGCCGTAAAAGAAGAAGCAGAGCTTAAAATTCTGGAAGGTTATTTACCCGCACAAATTTCAGATAAGGAGTTGACAGCGCTGGTAGAGCAAGTTATAACAGAAGTAGGGGCTGTTTCTTTGGCAGACATGGGTAAGGTAATGGGAGTAGTAATGAGTAAGGTTGGGGGTAAGGCAGATGGAGGAAGAGTCAGTAACTTAGTTAAAGAAAAACTAACAAAATGACTGTTAATTTATGATCAATATCATAGTGAGTTCCGACCCAAGATATAGCGTTAACAAAGATGCAATTAAAATGGCAGTCTTTCAAGTTTTACAAAAACATAACATTGGAGGAAAGGTTGAAGTGGGCATAAATGTGGTTGGGGATCGGAAAATGCATGAACTCAACAAAAGATACCGAGGGATTGATTCAACCACCGATATTTTATCCTTTGCTTTGGAAGATTCTGCTGAGTCTAGTTTACAACATATTCCCAGGATTGGTTTTGTGGCTGCTCCTGACAAGTGGCTTAGACTAGGAGATATAGTTATTTCTCATCCTCAAGCCTTGGAAGATGCTTCAATGGATGGAATCTCGGTTGATGAAGAGATCAGAAATTTGGTTGAACACGGCCTAAATCACCTTTTAGGAATTCATCATTAGTCGAAGATAATATGGTTAACCTTCAAAAACATACTGCTTACTATTTAAA
>Ga0209515_10009515_pt1 | contig 11045 bp, 12 predicted proteins | sample Subgroupgradi54m_FD_187454 | JGI IMG/M metagenome (GOLD analysis project Ga0209515, IMG submission 187454) | Subsurface groundwater microbial communities from S. Glens Falls, New York, USA - GMW60B uncontaminated upgradient, 5.4 m (SPAdes)... ...
GCAGACGCGACCGCCCCCCCCCAATTTCCGTTCGAAAGTAAGATTTTCATGGCAAGTCCGACAGGCTGCTAGCCGCGATGAAATCGCCCGTGAGCCGCCCGCCGGATTCCCGGATGGCGGATCCTCAGCCGGGTGGCCACGCCAGCGGGCGCTGGCCGAGAAGATGGACGTGAAGGTGGGGCACGGATTCGCCGCCATCGCGCCCATTGTTGATCACGAGACGGTAGCCCGATTCGGCCAAACCCAGTTTCCGGGCAACCGCGGCAGCGGTGAGCAACAGATGTCCGAGCAGCGCCTGGTCGGACGTCGAGGCCTCGGCCATACGGGCAACGGGCTTTTTGGGAATGACGAGCACATGCACCGGCGCCTGCGGATTCACGTCATGGATGGCGATGCAGAGTTCGTCCTCATGCGCGAGTTTGGCAGGTATCTCGCGGTCGATGATTTTTTGAAAGAGGGTTTTCATGGGGGATTTCACAGGAGGAAACGGAGGGAACGGAGGGATCAGAGGTTTGCCCCAGGTGGAATGAGGCGTGAGACGCCTTCAGTGAGCCTCGATTCGTTGAAATTGATGAGAAGGCCGACCGGCACATTGAGCAGCTTCATGTAACTCAGAAGTTGGGCCTTGTGGGGCCGTCGGCTTTTGTGAAGAGCGGGTGCATGCCTTGCCTCTGTTCTCTCCGTTGCCTCCTGTAAAACCAAGCCTACAAAAACAGTAGATTCAGGTTCGCATTCCGGCGGGAGCGGGCGGCGGTGAGGTCACGAATGAAAGCGAGCGCGTCGTCGTATTCGCGGCGGCGGCGCTCGGTCCAGCGGCGGGGCGGCGGACAGTGGGCCGAGCGGAGATTGGTGACGAGCAGCGTGGACTCGGGGTAGGCGGCCAGTTGCTTCAATCCCTGCATGACGCCGGCACGGGTGAAAAGCGGTGAGGAGCCGTTGTCGTCGATCCCCGCGTCCCAGTGAAAAAAGCCGTGCGCGGGCTGGGCGGAACAAAGGCGTTCGAATAGACGGGCGGCGGCGGCGACGAATGCCGGGTCGCTGGGCGCGCGTTCCTCGACCTCGCCCAGGGACGTGGCGATGGCATCATCGATTTGCCGGGCCAGATAAAGATCCTGCCCGGTGAGCGGCGCGAGGAGGGCGTTGAGAAAATGCAGCCGGCGCAGTTGCAGGGAGCGCGTCATTTCTTGGTCTTCGGGATAGTGCCTTCGCTGCCCGGGGCAAGGCTGCTGATTTCGTGGACGAATTCCGAGACGTCGCGGAATTCCTTATAGACGGATGCGAAGCGGACGTAGGCGACCTGGTCCATCTTGCGGAGCCGTTGCATGACGTGCTCACCGATGGCACTGGTCGGCACCTGGCTGTCGTATTGGGCCTCGACGGCGTCGAGCACGTCCTCGATCAGCATCGTCACCTGTTCGTTATCGACCGGACGCTTGTGGCAGGCGGCGCGGGCGGCGCGCAGGAGCTTGTCGCGATCGAACGGTTCCTGCCGGCCGTCGCGTTTCACCACCACCATCGTGTCGCGCACCAGGAACTCAGTGGTCGTGAACCGGTGGCCGCATTCGAGGCACTCGCGCCGCCGGCGCGTGTTGTTGCCGTCGCGGGTGATGCGGGAGTCGATCACCTTGTCTTCAATGGAAGTGCACTTGGGGCAGCGCATGGGGGATCAGTTCAGGGCGAGGAAATTTTGGAGGATTCGCATGCCGCCTTCGGTGGCGATGGACTCCGGGTGAAACTGGACCCCGTAAACGGGAAATTGTTTGTGCCGGAGCCCCATAATTTCACCTTCGGCGGTCTCCGCGGTGATTTCAAGGCAGGCAGGCAGGCTGGAACGCTCGACCAGCAGGGAATGGTAGCGCGTGGCAGTGAACGGGGAGGGCAGCTCGCGGAAGATATCGGTGCTGCGATGTTGAATCGGCGACAACTTGCCATGCATCTGCCGGGGCGCACGGATGACCTTGCCTCCGAACTGTTGGCCGATCGCCTGATGGCCGAGGCAGACACCGAGAATCGGTTTTTTGCCGGCGAAGGTCTTTATGATGTCGAGACTTACGCCGGCTTCGGACGGCGTGCAGGGGCCGGGGGAGATGAGCACGCGGTCGGGGTTCAGCCGCTCCGCCTCGGCCGCGGTGAGCTCGTCGTTGCGGAAAACACGCATGGCCACGCCCAACTGGCCGAAATACTGGACCAGGTTGAAGGTGAACGAATCGTAGTTGTCGATGACCAGCAGCACTTTTGACTAAGTAGCGTGCAATTGACACCCGGTCAAGTCCGCGGGCAGGGTGGTTTGTCATCGCGAGCCAGTCAGATGGATTGCTTCGTCGCCAAGCTCCTCGCAATGACAAGTCCATGCCCGGCCACTTTCAACTTCTCAAGACCGACCCCGCGACCGCGGCCCGACGGGGCCGGCTGCAAACGTTGCACGGGGCCGTGGAGACGCCGATTTTCATGCCCGTGGGCACGCAGGGAACGGTCAAGGCGCTGACGCCTGCGCAAATCCGCGAGGCCGGAGCCCAGATCATCTTGGGCAATACTTATCACCTCAACCTCCGGCCGGGCTCGGAACTGATCCGTGACCTGGGCGGGTTGCACAAATTCATGGGCTGGACCGGCCCGATCCTGACCGACAGCGGCGGGTTCCAGGTCTTCAGTCTCGCGAAGCTGCGCGAGATCCGCGACGACGGCATCGCCTTTGCCTCGCATGTCGACGGCGCAAAATTGTTCCTGGGGCCCCGCGAGGTGATGACGATCCAGGCAAACCTCGGTTCGGACATCGCCATGGTCATCGATGAATGCCCGCCCTGGCCCTGCTCGCGCGAGGAGTGCCGCCAAGCGGTCGATCGCAGCCATCGCTGGGCGGGGGAATGCCGGCAGATTGCCACCGACAACGGATTTCTCGGTTCCGGTCACCTCGTCTTCGCCATCGTCCAGGGCTCGACCTTCGACGATCTCCGGCGCGAGGCGGCCGAGTCGCTCACGGCGCTGGACTTTCCCGGCTATGCGGTCGGCGGCGTCAGCGTGGGCGAGCCCGAGCCGGAAATGCTCAAGCAGGTGGCCGCGACCACGCCGTTTTTGCCCGCGCACAAGCCGCGCTACACGATGGGCCTCGGCACGCCGCCGCAGATTCTCAAGATGATCGCGCTCGGCGTGGACATGTTCGATTGTGTGCATCCGACGCGGGTGGGGCGCAACGGCGCGGCCTTCACGCCCGACGGGCTGATCAATCTGCGCAACGAACGCTATCGCACCGATCCGGATCCGCTGGTTGCGGGTCTGGACAACTACACCTGCCGGAATTTCTCGCGCGCCTACCTGCGGCATCTGGTCATGGCCGGCGAGATCCTCGCGAGCACCCTGCTCACTCTGCACAACGTCCATTTCTACCTCGATCTGATGGCGCAGGCGCGCGCCCATCTCGAGGCCGGGGACTATGGCCCGTGGCACCGGGCCTGGATCGCGCGTTACGAGGAGGGAGCGCGGCAGGTTTGATCCGGCAATCAGTAGCCGATGATCTTGAGGCCAGGCACGTGGGCAAACACCTTGTCACGCGTCACCAAGGGCCAGCCGAAGCGCAACGCCGTGGCGGCGATCCAGAGGTCGTTTTCTCCCATGGGGAAATCCAGCGAGGCCTGCAGGCGCCCAGCGGCAAGCGCCGTCGCCGCGCCAAGGGAAACCGGCTGGTAGCCCCGAAAAAACCTCATGGTTTCACGAGCAGTCGAGCCCACGGCATATTCGCCGAGGGTGATTACACTCACTCTCTTCGGGACGTGCCGGTGCGCGCGCATCCATGCAGCGCACGGCCCGGTCTGCATGGCTTTCTCTTCGTCTGCCAGGTCGATGAAGAATGTCGTATCAAGCAGCACGGCGGCGGCGATTCGAGCGCGGCGGATTCAATTGTCGGCGGCGCAGCAAGTCCGTGTCTACCTCCGGCGGGTGGGCAAACATCTCATCCAAGTAGTCCGCCGGGTCTTTCTCGTCGGCGAGCAACCGTCGCAAAGCGGCCGAGAGGCTTTCCTTCGGTGCTTTCTTGCGGCAGAGTTGGCGGTAAACATCGGCGTCGAGCGAGATGGTCTTGCGGGTCATGCACGCAAATTGCGTGCAAGCCGGTAAGCTGTCAAGTTCCGCACCGGCAGCCTGGCGCCGGACCTGACTTGGGCGCCATAAGACACGGTCCACCCAACTTGACTGATAGGAAATAAAAACCCGCACAGCTGGAAGCCGTGCGGGCGAAGGTAGCGGAGAACCGAAACCGGAGCGGGTTAGAACTTTAGGTTCATTGGTTTGTTAGGTACGGGCTTCGCCCGTTGAACCTGAAGGCAGATAAAAGGCGGGTAGACCCCGTCAATAAGTTTAAAGTCCTGGCCGGGACTTTGCCGCGTAAATCCAGTGCGTCATAAATGACGCGTGGACGGATTTACGTGGCACGGGTTTTTGGCCGCTCTTCCTGCCTGCCCAAGTCAGCTTCATCGGGCAATGAGGTCTTTGTCGGGCTATCGCCGGGGCTTTCGGCTGGCGCCCCAGATCAACCAGCAGGCGAGGGCCAGCAGGAGCACCAGCCACCAGAGATAGCGCAGTTCGCGGGCGGCGCCCTCCACGAAGCGCAGGGCGGGCGGGAAGAGCAGGACGAGGACGACGCCGACGATCAGCAGCACCAGGAGTTGCAATCCAGCGCGGAGCCGGGGATTCATGGGGACTTCGGCTTGGTGGCCGTGGCGCGGCGCGCGAGATCCTCGAGCGAGAGCAGGATGTTGCTCCCGCCGCCGGCGCCGCCCACCACGAGCGGCGAGCGGCCATTCCAGTTCTGCAGGATCTGCAGTTTGATGAAGTCGGGATTGGCCCGCAGCGCGGTGCCGCGAACCTGGATGGCCTCGGCTTCGCCCTTGGCCCGGATGATGGCGGTGTCGGCCTCGATCTTCGCCTTGAGCTGGGTGAACTTGGCTTTCTCCGCTTCCTGCTCCTGCACCATCTTCATCTCGATCGCCGATTCGAGCTCCGGCGACAGGGCCAGGTTGAAGATCACGAGATCCGCGACCACAAGGAAATCGGCGCCGATCTTGCGCCGGGCCAGGTCGAGCGCCCGGGTCTTGATCTCCTCCCGCTGTTTCACGATCTGTTCGGCGCTCTGCGTCGCCGCGACCTCCTTCAGGGCTTCCTGGACCCGCGGGGCGATCAGGTTGTCGAAGGGCTCCCCGGCGTATTCCTGGAAGATTTTCACCACGGAGTGTTCCGGGACGCGGTAGAGGACGTGCACCTCCATCTTCACCTGCTGCAGGTCGGAGGAATAGCACTCCGCGGGCATCGGACGGGTCTGTTGCCGGACCGAGATCGGGAGAATATGGGTTACGAACGGCTGCTTGAAACCGAAGCCCTCGGGTCTGAAATCCGGGGCGACTGTGCCCAGCGTGACGGCCACGCCGCGAGTGCCGGGTTGCACCACGTAGCTGGACGCCGCGGCCAGGATGATGGCCGCAATGATGAAGATGAGCACGCCGATCAGCCGCTTGAGGCTGCGCGCGTCGACTTCGCCGTCCCGCGATCCGTCAAAGGCACGCTGGTTCATAAATTGTCCTCCTTCGGCGCCGTGGGACTGGCGCCGGTGCCGAAATCTCCGAGGGGCAGCATCATGTTCGCGCCCGTGGCGCCGGGGCCGACCACCAGCGGGGTCACGCCATCCCAGCGCTCGATGATCTGCAATTCGAGCACGCTGGGGTTTTCGCGCAGTGCCTTGCCGCGAAGAATGATGGATTCGGCCTCGCCGGTCGCCTTGATCACCACCGTGCTCGCCTCGGTCTGGGCCTGCTGCTGGGCAAAGCGGGCGCGGGCGGCTTCCTGCTCCTGCACCATCTTGGCCTCGATCGCGTTTTCCAGCGCGCGGGTCAGGTTCATGTCCTCGAGCACGATGTCCTCGACCACGAGGACATCGCCGATTTTCTTGCGCGCGCTCTCGAGCGCCTGGCTTTTCACCTCCTCGCGCTTCTGCACGATCAACTCGGCGGAACGCCGGGCGGTGATCTCGTTGAGCGCCTCGGCGACCCGCGGCTTCACCAGCGACGAAAAAGGCTCCCCTCGGTAGTCGCGGAAGACAGCCACGACCGAACTTTCCGGCACCCGATAGAGTACGCGGACCTCGATCTTCACCTGCTGCAGATCCGACGAATAGCAGTCGGCGATCATGGTGGCGGTCTGCTGGCGGATCAATTGCGGGGCGATCGTGGTGACGAAGGGCAGCTTGAAGCCGAAGCCCTCGGGCTTGAAGCCGGGTGACACGCGGCCCAGCATGACTTCGACGCCGCGGTGGCCGGGCTCCACCACGTAGGTGGCGGACGAGCCGGCGAGGATCAGGATGAAGATCACGACGGCGCCGATGATCAGGCCGACGAGGCTTTTGGGATTCATAAGGTGGTTCCTGCCAAGTGAAGAGCGGCGGAATTTTTCGGCCGGTCGAACAGGTTGGCGTTCTGATCAAGCATGATGACTTCGCTTTGACCAGGGCAAGTGATTATCGTCCGGCGGGACATCGCCCGGGGTGTGAGACAAATATCAGGCCGTGAGTAGGGCCGGTCTGTGACCGGCCTTCTGCTTCGCTCAAAACCGGCCGGTCATAGACCGGCCCTACCTCCGAACCGGCGAACACCGATTGGCATGAGGAAATTTGTCTCCGCCCGACATCACCCGGCTGCGGCCACCGCAAGTTTTGCTGGCTAGCCCCGGCGCCTTGCCCTAAGCATCGCACCCGTCATGCGAATCCTCATCACCGGCGGGGCCGGCTTCCTCGGCAGCCACCTCTGCGATAAACTCCTCGCGCAGGGCCACGAAATCATCTGCCTCGACAACCTGTTCACCGGGAGCAAGGCCAACATCGCCCACCTGCTGGACAACCCGAACTTCGAGTTTGTCCGCCACGACGTCACCGACCCTTTCAAGTATGAGGTCGATCAGATCTACAACCTCGCCTGCCCGGCATCGCCGCCGCATTACCAGTTCAATCCGATCAAGACGACCAAGACGTCGGTCATGGGCGCGATCAACTGCCTCGGCCTGGCCAAGCGCGTCAAGGCCCGCGTGTTCCAGGCCAGCACCTCCGAGGTCTACGGCGACCCGACGGTGCATCCGCAGCCGGAGAGCTACTGGGGCAACGTCAATCCCATCGGCCGCCGCTCCTGCTACGACGAGGGCAAGCGTTGCGCCGAGACGCTCTTCTTCGACTACCACCGCGAGAACAAGGTCGATATCCGCGTCGTCCGCATCTTCAACACCTACGGTCCGCGCATGCACCCGAACGACGGACGCGTCGTCTCGAACTTCATCGTGCAGGCGCTCAAGGGCGAGAACATCACCGTCTACGGCGATGGCACCCAGACGCGTGCCTTCTGCTATGTGGACGACCTGATCGAGGGCTTCGTCCGGTTGATGAACCAGACCGAGACCGTCGGACCCGTGAACCTCGGCAACCCCGGCGAATTCACGATGCTCGAGCTGGCCGAGCAGGTGCTCAAGCTTACCAAAAGCAAATCGAAGATCGTGCACAAGCCGTTGCCGGCCGACGACCCGAAGCAGCGCCGGCCCGACATCGCCCTCGCCAAGAAATATCTCAAGTGGGAACCGAAGGTTCCGCTGGCCATGGGGCTCAAACACACCATCGCCTATTTCAAGACGAAGGTGTGAGGGGACTAAAAAGCGCGTTGAGGGCAACGCGCCCCACCTTCATCTGCTGCCCTGGATGGCGAGGAAGGGTCGTATTTTGCCATTTGCCAAGGTTGCGGGCGTAGTTTTCATTCGGACCCTTCAATGTTCAGCTTCCTTCTCAAGAAACTCTCCGGGCGCCACCACCGCAAATACGTCGAAAAATGCCGTCCCGTCGTGACGCGCGTCAACGAGTTCGAGCGACAATACCAATCGCTCACCGACGAACAGCTCCGGGCCAAGACCGACGAGTTTCGCGCCCGCATCCAGAAGGGCGAGACGCTCGACCAAATTCTACCCGAGGCTTTCGCCGCGGTGAAAAGCGCCGCCCGCCGCATGGTCGGCCGGAAGGTCCTCGTTTGCGACCATGAGCTGACCTGGGACATGGTGCACTTCGACGTCCAGCTGATCGGCGGTATCACCCTGCACGAGGGCCGCATCGCCGAGATGGCTACCGGCGAGGGCAAGACCCTGGTCGCCACCCTGCCGCTTTACCTCAACGCCCTCACGGGCAAGAACGCCCAGCTCGTCACCGTCAACGATTACCTGGCCCGCCGCGACTCCGAGTGGATGGGGCACCTCTACACTTTCCTCGGCATCTCCGTCGGCTGCATCCAGCAGCAGATGCACTCCGAGATCCGCCGCGAGATGTATACCCGCGACATCACCTACGGCACTGCGTCCGAGTTCGGCTTCGACTACCTGCGCGACAACGGCATGGCCACGCGCAAGGAGGATCAGGTGCAACGCGACCACTTCTACTGCATCGTCGACGAAATCGACTCCATCCTCGTCGACGAGGCGCGGACTCCACTCATCATCTCCGGCCCGGCGCCGATCGAGCGCGAACAGCCCTTCACCCGTCTCAAGCCCGGCGTCGAGCAGCTCGTCGCCGCCCAGCTCCGCCAGATCAACCGCCTCATCAAGGAGGCCGCCGACACGCTGGCGAAGCCCGATCTCACCCCCGAGGAGAAACAGGCCGCGGCGATGAAGATGCTCCAGGTCAAGCTGGGCATGCCGAAGAACAAGCAATTGCTCCGCCTCCAGGAAAATCCGGAGTGGCGCAAGCTCCTCGACAAAATCGACGTCGAGATGCACAGCGACTTCAACAAGGACGAGCTCTATAAATACAAGGAGGAGCTGTTCTTCACGATCGACGAGAAAAACCACCAGGCCGACCTCACGGAGGTCGGGCGCAACAAGCTCCGCCCCGACGATCCCGATGCGTTCGTGCTGCCGGACCTTGCGACCCTCTTCATCGACATCGAGAAGGACGCGACGAAGACCCCCGAGCAGAAGGAACAGGCCAAGCGGGACGCGCAGTCGCGCTACGAGGTCGTGTCCGAGGACATCCATGCCCTCTCGCAATTGCTCCGCGCCTACTCGATCTACGAGCGCGACGTCGAATACGTCGTGCAGGAAGGCAAGGTCGTCATCGTCGACGAGAACACCGGCCGCATCATGACGGGACGGCGCTGGTCGGACGGGCTGCACCAGGCGGTCGAGGCCAAGGAAAACGTCACCATCGAGCGCGAGACCCGGACCTATGCCACGGTCACGATCCAGAATTATTTCCGCATGTATGAGAAGCTCGCGGGCATGACCGGCACCGCCGAGACCGAGGCCACCGAGTTCAACGAGATCTACCGGCTCGCTGTCACGCAGATCCCGACGAACCAGCCCTGCATCCGCATCGACAAGAACGACTCCATCTTCAAGACGCGCCGCGACAAATACGCCGCGGTGGTGAAGCAGATTCAGGAGGCGCAGGCGCGCGGCCAGCCCGTCCTCGTCGGCACGGTCACCGTCGAACAATCCGAGGTGCTCAGCCGCATGCTGAAGCGGGCGAATGTCATCCACACCGTCCTCAACGCCAAGTTCCACCAGCAGGAGGCCGAGATTATCACCCGCGCCGGCCAGCGCGGTTCCGTCACCATCGCCACCAACATGGCCGGCCGCGGCACCGACATCAAACTCGGCGAGGGCGTCCGCGAGGCCGGCGGCCTGCTCGTCGTCGGCACCGAGCGGCACGAGTCCCGCCGCATTGACCGGCAGCTGCGCGGCCGCTGCTCGCGCCAGGGCGACCCGGGCATGACGAAGTTCTTTCTTTCGCTGGAGGACGATCTCATGCGGCTCTTCCTCCAGGGGAACCTCGCCTCGAAGATCATGGAAGGAGCGATGCAGGAAGGCGAGGAGCTGGAGCACCGCTGGCTCAACCACTCCATCGAGTCGGCGCAGAAGAAGGTCGAGCAGCAGAATTTCTCCATCCGCAAGCGCCTCCTGCAATACGACGACGTGCTCAACAAGCAGCGCGAAGTCATCTACGGCATTCGCAACGGCGCCCTGCACAGCGAGCGGCCGAAGGAGATCATCTTCGAGATGATCGAGGACGAGGTGGCGGCGCGGCTGGAGAAGGCGGGCTTCGATGAAAAGGGTGGTTCGACCCGGGAGAATATCGAAAGCTTCGTCGGCTGGCTGAACTCGCATTTCCCGGTCAGCGCCAAGGTCGAGGAGTTCGCCGAGCGGCGCGACTTCGATGCCTTGCTGAAGGACGTGGTCGAACGCATCAAAAAGGCCTACTCGCTCAAGGAGTCCGTCGAGGACGGCGCGGCCCTGGGCGGGCTCGAGCGCTACATCGTCATCAACGCCATCGATCATCACTGGCAGGAGCACCTGACGGAGATGGAGGAACTCCGCCGCTCCATCGGCCTGCGCAGCTACGGCCAGAAGGACCCGTTGTCCGAATACAAGGGCGAAGCTTTCACCTTCTTCGAGGAGCTGATGAACAACGTCCGCTTGCAGATCTGCACGAGTCTCTTTCGCTCGGCCACCAACCGCGACGCCTTCGAAAACCTCTTCGCCATCCTCTCGCGTTCCGCACGGCTGCAGGGTCCGGCCGCCGCCCCCACGGCGCTCGCGGCCGCCAGCCAGGCCGCCGCGCCCGATGGAGGCGGGCCGCCCTCGTCCCGCGGAGATGCAGCCCCGGCCGAGCCCGAGATCAAGCTTCCCTCTGTCACCATCCGCCGCGAGACACCGAAGGTCGGCCGCAACGATCCGTGCCCCTGCGGCAGCGGTAAGAAATACAAGAACTGCCATGGTGCGACGTGAGGCGATGACGGCGACGAGTGCCAATGCCTAGCCTGCGCCGACACCCGCGTTCCGCCTCCATTTGTAGAAGCCTGCTTGCAGGCGATGTCCATGACTCGCGATCCGGACCAAGGTCACGCTGCCCTCCGTCGGGGCCGGGGCGCATCTCCGAGTTGGCGGTGGCGGCTGGCGCGGCGCCCCCGGTAGCGCCAGTCTCCGACTGGCGCCCGCCGGTTTTACGCAGCCGAGATTGCAGTCGAAAACGTGGCGTGTGG
>Ga0209515_10009517_pt1 | contig 11045 bp, 20 predicted proteins | sample Subgroupgradi54m_FD_187454 | JGI IMG/M metagenome (GOLD analysis project Ga0209515, IMG submission 187454) | Subsurface groundwater microbial communities from S. Glens Falls, New York, USA - GMW60B uncontaminated upgradient, 5.4 m (SPAdes)... ...
AAAATAAACTCAAATACAACTATAAATGGAACAATCTTCCCAATCAAAAAGCACAGAGAAATCAAACCAAAAAGTAAAAATGTAGAACAGGAAAAACAGCAAACCAAAAAAAAAACCAGAAACACTAGAAAGAGGAACGGAATTCTAATCTCGTCAGACGAGATTAGAATTCCGTTCCCGCCCCCAATAACAGGAAAAAACAAAACCGGAAAAAAAAACCAAAACCGGAAAAAAACAGGGCTGATAATAGGACTTAGTCCAGACAAAAATAACATCAAGATCCCGGAGAAACTCTTTCCCCCATTAACAGTGGGGGTTTGTCGGGACCAGAATCCTCAGGTCTAAAGAAACGAAAATTCTTTGTGCGCCACTATACACTAATTCTAACTAACAAACCAAAAGAGACAAAACCACAATACTGCCCAGAAGTGGAAAAATCCCCTTAAACCCGACAAACCCCCAAAAAAACCTGAAAAATACCAAAATACCAAAAAATATCAGACCACCAACAACCGAAGAGTATTGAATAAGCTCTTCGAGGATTAAAATCTTCACAAAAAATGAGGGAAGGGGAGGAAACCCCACATAAAATAAAAGCACCATTCTGAGCAGAAAAATACTGTATTTTTCTGCTCAGAATGATAGCAAAAGTCACAGCATAAGGCCGTATAAACAAAAAAATAATATAAAGAGTCAAAAACTAAACCTAGAGAGGACCAACCAGCCAGCAGAAAAAATCGCCAAAAAGGCCATTACCTGTTTTTTGTTATCGATAACAAAAAACAGGTAAAGCCCCCTAAGAAAATTAAGCCCTAAGAAAATTAATACAGCACCACCCTCTACAACCTGAATCAATCAAAAAAACGGAATAATTTTATATACTCATATTATAAGGAAGCAAACCCAAAGAGCTGAATCTTCAAAAAACCGAATTACCCAAAATCACACTGGAAACAAGCCCACCTTGCCTACAAAAAAAACCAAAACAAGAAGCCCCCTGCCGGTTAAGACCCCCACCAACAAAAAAAACGAAAATAAAACCTCCACCCAGAAAAAAAGGCACAACAAGCCTGCACTCAACCCCTTACCGGCAACTATATAAAGAAAGAAAAGAAATAAAAACTCTAAAACAATCCACACCACTAAACCGTCTCAAAAAAACAAACAAGCCCCCCCAAAAAAACCAAGAACCCACAAAAGAGCACGAACAAAAGTTCACCGTGGAATTAGAAGTCCCAGCCTTTGCTCTAAGTCTCCCACAGCATTCCCCCCTCTTCAAATATAAAACTTCAAAAAACCAACCCCCCGCATAAAACAAACACCAGCTGGGCTATAAAAGTTCAGCCAACCACTAGAGACAAATGGAAAAAAAAAATCACCTCTAAATCGAATAACAGAAACAAGAGGACAAACAAAAAAAAGTGAAGACTGAAGGGGGTCCGCCCAAGTTGTTTAGAATCAAAACCACACTCATAGGGGGATGCCCGCTCTCGATTAAAAAAATCCAGCTGAATTATAAAACCCCTACCAAAAGCTCAAAGAATGAAACAAAAAACAGCACCCAAAACAGCACTAAAAAAAATATCCTTTACAGAAGGAAACCATCTCTCGCCCCCAAAACAAGTATTTTAATTAAACTACCTCTGTAAACCACCCCACCCCCTCACACATAAACAAAACCAAAAAGAAAAAGTCACACCACATCTACAAAATGTCAATATCAAATAGCACATTCAAACCCCACATGCCTCTCCGGCGAGAACGAATAAAACCGGAAAAAACAAAGAGAGAGCATTACAACCCCGACAAATACGTGAAGCCCGTGAAGCCCAGTAAGCATAAAGAAGGTTGTCCCGAAAACACCATCACCTAAAGAGAAGGGGGCCTCACCATACTCGACCAGTTGTACTATAAGAAAATATGCCCCCAAACAAATAGTAACCAACAGCGGCATAGAAAATGGCCCCACATTTCCGCCCAGTGGTGAAATGTGGAACGAAAACGTTTTCGTTCCACATTTCACCACTGAATGAGCTCAGGTAACACTAAGCCCTGAGCTCAAAAGAATAACTGTGTTTAATAGCGGAATTCCAAAAGCCGGAATTGGGGAAACCCCTACCGGGGGTCACTCCCCCCCAACTTCAACAGAGGGGATAATAGAGTAACAAAAAAAAGATCAAAAGAATGAAACAAAAAACACGACTTCTGACACAATGAAATACCCAAAACCGAAACGGAAAACAGGTTTTCTAACCATTGCAATTTTGCCCAGGAAAAAATCCTTAGTAACTGATTTTAACCAAAACCTTAAACAGACAAAAAATGAGGCAAGCCTGACAAAAAAGAGAACCCACCCTCTCCCGCTCAAACCAATAAGAAGACCACACAGGATAAAGGCCAAAGAAGAGCAAATAAAAAACGGATATGCACTAGATTTTTCGATCCCTGTCGGGCTGAAAAATGAAACCACGTGGACGGCCACGCTAGAGACTCTTCCGGGGTATGAGCCCGACAACCTTAATAGTTTACATCCACATGTTCAATATACATTTCACATCGCCCCCACAGCTGTTCGTCTATGTCACACACCCCTCACACCCTCTCCCGCTTGCAATCGTGCCCCCTATCCTACTTTCTTTCTTTTTTAGAAGAAATGAAAGAAAAGTCGACAGAGCTCCCGCTGAAAAAAACGGGGGATTAGCTCAGGCAGGGGGAGATGACTCCCCTGGACAATTTAACCCGGACTTAATATCTACAAACTGTTATTTGTAAATATTCGCAAAGAAAGAAATTTGCTGGTAGCCTAAAATACTTTAGTATGCAATTGCATAACTGCTGTTAAAAACTTCTTCTGTTTGGAAAACAAATGCACTATATGTACTAAGCAGTTCAAGCAAAGATCTGGTGGTGTATATAGCACAATTGTCTGTAAAACAATAAGAGAGAGTCCTAGATCAATTAAACCCAAAAAAAAACCAAAAAAAAACCAACCAAAACAGCCGGCAGAACTAGTTTTCAAGCTAAAATTTGAAGGATGTCAAACCGAAGGCGCGGGCTTACACCCCGAATTAAAATAATGAACCCTATCAAAAGCCCCCAACCTAAAAGAACTGTCAATCCGCCAAGATGGTTAATAAAGATAAACGCTAGAACCCCCCCAGAAAACATTATAAGTCCATACTCACTGAGAAAAATAAATGAAAAGAGAACCGAAGCAAACTCTGTATTAAACCCACTGACTAACTCACTTTCACCCTCTGAGAAATCAAACGGCGCCCGCTGGCTTTCTACTAACACTCCAAACAAAAACCCCCCACCCCAGCCACACCTAAGAACTACCATAGCACCTGAACTTAAGTGGATTTCAAATCAAAAGAAGGAGAACCTCAAACAAAAAAAAAACAGTCAAAGAAAGGAAAATCTAACCTCATAAGAAAGGAACTGAACCACTGCCCGAGTCCTTCCTAATCTACTAAATCTTGAACTAGAGCCCCACCCAGAAAAAACGATTGCCAGGCCAGTCAGCGATGATACACTAAGGATTAAACCAAACAAAAACACTGGCCTTACAACCAACAAAAAAAACGGAAAAAAAAACCAAAAAAAGGCCATCATCAGAACATTAAATAGCGGAAAAAACCAAAAAAACAAGAGATTAATTTTGGCCGGGTATAAAACTTTTTTTGCAAAAAGTTTTAAAACGTCACCAAACGGCTGGGCCAAACCAAAAAACGAAACCTTGTTCGGCCCTTTTCGGGACTGACCAGTCCCGAAAATTTTTCGCTCAAAAAGGGTAAAAAATGCAACCCTGACTATTCTGAATACGCTCAAAAGAAACAAAACGATCACGCTAGAACGATTAGATCGATCTCTGGATTCTAAATCCAACGCATTTGTCTGCCACTCTAGCACCCCCTCTCCGAAAAATAGCTTGTCAGCAAAAGAAAAAAAACGATCGATTGAATAAAGCAAATAGCCCCCTCAAAAAACCAAAACCCAACCCCCAGCCCAAAAAAAACCGCCAAGCTAAGTGACGGTGAAACTATGCCAACAGCTACCGAGCCCGCGAGAACAGAATAAAGGACGTGTCCTGCGGTTATATTAGCACAAAGCCGTAAAGTGAGTGTTAGAGGTCGAACAATCCTCGAAAAAATCTCTACCCAAAACAAAAATCACACCAAAAAAATAGGTGAACCAGCCGGAATAAAATGACACATTAGACCTAATATAGAACGAGACGAGATTAAAAAAAACGAGATTAAAAAAAAACCAACCGCCAGTCAAAGTCTAAATCACACCTGCCTGCTGAGACAAAACCCAAAAGGAATCAACCCAACCCAGTTAGCAGACACAACCAAAATTATAATCCAAAATAAGCTAGAACCACCAAATGATCGAGAACTTGACAGGTTTCCGAGCAAGCTGGTGCTAAAAAGCACCAGCTTGCTCGGAAACCTAAACTGAGAACCAAAAACCCCCCCCAAAAAAACCAAGAAAACGAGCAAGCTGGCTACACACAGACTGGCATCAAACTGAGAAAAAACATTTGAAAGCACTAAGACTGGGAGTCCCCTCCTCACGTTTCAAAGACGTGTATGCAGCATACACCTAGTCTTATACTATCAAAATCATCCTGTTTTTTGGCTCAACAGCCCAAAGCTGACCACCCCTCGCTGGGCATATTCCTTCTTCCCCAAAAAAAAACCAAAAAAAACCACTATTAGTAGAACTCAGACAAACGGAACAAAAGCTGTAAACGGGGGCTGGATCTCCTACTGGTAAATGACAATTACCTGTTATAAATTAACTAAGCCCCCTAAAAGAACATTGAGATTAGTCCTGCAAAAAATCCAACGGTAACAACCTTGCCAAATAAATCAAAGGGGTAAATGACAGGAAGCCCACCAGCCCAAAAAAGAAGAGCTCAAAAACAAAGGGTCAAGAAATTTAATAACATTCTGATAATTCAAGGCCCATCACTATTAACCACCATTTTTTTTAAAGATAAACCTCAAACAAAAACAAAGACCGAGACCATTAGTAAAGCCCCACCAAGTTTCCTAGGAACGGCCCGAAGAATAGCATAAAATGGAAGGAAATATCATTCCGGCACAATATGTTCAGGAGCGAGCATGGGGTTATTTTCGAAAAACATATCTCTCTCTAGAGCTGCGACAGGAAAAAACCCGACAAGCCCCAGCAAAACAAAAAACAGCACACTTGACCTAAAAAGGTCTTTTCATCAAAAAAACGGAAAAAATTTAACCCCCTCACTTTTCAACTGCATTGGGCTTTGAGAGTGAATCAAGTGTAGAGAGAAAACATGGAGTATGATAAACACCAAAATCAGAAATGGAAATAAGTAGTGGAACGAAAAAAACCGAACAAGCGTTCTCTCTCCGACAGAAAACCCCCCCCACAGCAAAAAAGAGATCTTTTCGCCGTAGACAGGAACTGCCGTAACCAAATTAGTAATTACGGTGGCTGCCCAAAAGCTCATTTGGGATCACGGCAGCACATAACCTAGAAAAGATACAATTACAAACAAAAAAAAAATCATCACCCCACTTCATCACACAGGAAACAGCAGGAACCTTTGGTAGGCAAAGCCTCGAAAAACATGAATATACAGCCCCAAAAAAACCAGCGAAACCCTGTTAGAGTGAAAAACCCGAAAAATTTCTCCGAAGTCAAGCTCCCGGGTTGAGGTAATAACCCCCTCAAAACCCGGGAGCTTAAAGTGCACTGAAAGAATGATTCCTGAAATCAACTGAAGAAAAAATATCACCCCCAAAAAAAAACCGAAGCCCCAAAAGTGGGTAATCCTTGGTGGACACAGAAGATCTAAAAGAGAGTAGTTTATTCACAAAATTTTACGTCTAGACTTCACCACAGGCTGAGCTCCAATCGCGTGCAAAGCGAATATACTAAATATACTACCGAGGTCCGAAAGAATCACTTTCTTTCTAGGCCGAAACTAGCTGTACTAATATACTACATTCGGCAAGAGAATTAGTTTAAAAAAAACGTTGGTCTTCAAAGCCAAAAATAGCCTCTATTCTCTGAGAGATATTACCTGCGTATTCTCTCGCTTAAAAGACGAGCGCTTCAAAAAAGCTTATATCTCAAAATGAGAAAAACCGAAGCCTCCCGCTTCGGTTGGCAGAAATAGAGAATACGAAAACTGTGGCAACAACAACCAGCAAAAATCCGATTCCAAGGGCAAGGGTGTTTGGAGTTGGGGCTGGGGCTCAAGAAAACCTGCAAAAAAAAGAAAGTACGCACAAAACCCCCCCCAAAAAAAGATAAACTAGGGCTGCAATCGGCTCACCTCTACCAATTAAGCCCACTCTACCGGCAACACAAACCGAAAAAAAACCAATTAACAAAAGAAGAAAACTCAGTCTAGACACAAAAGCTAATAAAGCCGTTACACAAACAAGCAAGAAAATAATCAACACACCTAGGAAGCCTTTAACCTTTTTATCAAAAAGGCCCGATAAATTCGGATAAGTGCGCTAGATCAGTGTCTGGGAGGAGGAAACTTGTCGAAAAAAAAAGGTCACCACCCTTAAAACACAACAAACGATACAAGCAGAAACTAGTATAATGACTAAAATCGTCATCCCGCGGTCACAAAAAAAAACCAAAATAGCCCTAAGAAGAAAAAAACAAAACTCAATCAGTATTAGGGCAGCCAGAAACCGGGAAGATTTAATTAGAGTCTGGACAAAAAAAGTCAAAACAGCAACAAAAATGCCCCCAAAAAAACCAAGCAAAGCCCGAATAGTTTATTAAAAACATCAAACTTGTAATTTGAAGAAGAGTATCTTCGGGCTAGAGGAACGGATAACCAGCAGAGGCTTTCAAAACCCCTAAATTTCCTCACTTTCCAACAAAAGACGGGGTGGGGTGTTTAACCCTGCCCGATAAGACAACGTTTTTTGGGGTTAACCTGAACTTAGCAACAGATTCTCCAGCCTTAAATCTTCCATCAAAAATAACCTTCAACCTCCTTGGCTTCTTAGTTAACTCAGCCGGGAGAAGAGAGTTTAAGCCATAAATCACCCTTCCAACACCATGGCAGAAAGCACACTCGTCTGAAAGGAAAGAAATACCACTATCAAAAGCAACATCACCTGAATTAAAAGAGACTAAAACGATCGGCATTCTAGTGTGATTAACCCCGCAAATCTCAGAACACTGACCATAAAGAACCCCCGGACCAAACTCTGAGAATACATGGTTCCCCTTACCCGGGACTGCATCTACCTTAATGCCACACTTGGGGAGAGCAAAAGAATGAATTACATCAGCTGAAGAAACATTAACGTCATAAAGAACCCCCCCCTTAACAAAACAAGGCATATCAACTCTAAGAAGATGATGAGAAAATTGTGCCTTCAACGGGACCAGGTGGGAACCAAAAACCGTTTGAGATAGCGGGTGTATTAAACACTCAACCTCTCCTGAAAAATACCCCTCCTCGGGGAACTGAATTCCATTTTTCTCAATTGCAATCTTCACCTCAGCCCTGGCTGAGGTGAGAAGCTCGTCGTCTAAGTCAACTAAAGAAAGTCAAACGGGGTTGTCCACAACAGCAGGGCCTGAATAATAATCTCAATATCACTGATGACCAACCACCCCAAGCCGAATCGGACTACTTTTAATTCTCCCAATATCATCAATCCTGTACAAAGCCCACAAGGAGGGAACAGCCAGAAGAACCAAGATAAAAATCGGAATCACAGTTCACAAAAACTCGATGACTTTGCCGGAAACCCCGAAACCTCAAAACCCATTAAAAGACATAACCCCAACCACAGCCACCAGCACAACACAGAAAACAAGCAACTGCACCTCGATAATAAAATCATGGTAACAAACCAGAGAAAACATTCCAAAATTAGAGGCCTCTTGGAGGCCGAAAGAAAAAAACACGATCACCCCCTCAGACAACAAACCGAGTAGTTAAGATCAACCACTTAAGCCAAACATTGAAGGCCTCTCTACGTGAGTGTGACCAACAACAGGAAAATCACAATAAATTAAAGGCCTCCCGCACTTAAAAATCACCCCGCGGACTGAACGCTCGGCCATCATACTCTCCCACAAAATATAACAAAACAAAAAGAGGCTAGAAATAGAAACAAGGCTACCAAAAGAAGAGATTATATTAAACGTTGCAAACGCCTCAAGATAGTCGAAATAGCGTCGTGGTATGCCCATCAAGCCTAAAAAGTGTTGAGGAAAAAACGTTAAATTTACTCCCACAAAAAGAACAATAAAATGTGACGCCACTAAACGCTTATGTAAAGAAATACCCACAAAAAAATGCCAAAAATGGATCAATCCGATAAAAACGCAAAAAACAGCACCTATAGAGAGAACATAATGAAAATGGGCAACCACATAATAAGTATCATGTAGACAAGTATCAATAGAAGCTGAGGCCAAAACAATCCCGGTAAGCCCCCCAACTGTAAACATAAAAATGAAGCCTAGCGTCCAAATAGTTGACCCGTCCAGCTTTAAATTCATCCCATAAAGCGTGGCCAATCAAGAAAAGATCTTAACACCAGTTGGAATGGCCACAATCAGTGTAGCAGCCGTAAAAAATGCCCGAGAATCCACATCCATCCCGACAGTATACATATGGTGCCCTCAGACAATAAACCCAATAAAACCAATACTAAAAATTGCATAAATTATTCCAATTTTTCCAAAAGTCAGCTTTTTTATAGTTAACTGAATCATGGCTAAAGAAACCATCCCAAAACCTGGCAAAATAATAATATAAACCTCTGGGTGGCCAAAAAACCAAAACAGGTGCTGTCAGAGAATTACATCGCCCCCGTTTTCAACCACAAAAAACCTGGTATTAAAATTTCGGTCAGTAAGCAGCATAGTCAGCCCCCCAGCAAGAACCGGCAAGGAGAGAATTAATATTAATGCGGTAATTGCTGCTGCTCAAACAAATAGATGGATATCTTCCAATTTTAAGCCCTTAGATCGCCTTTTTCAAGCCGTACTGACAAAATTAATCGAAGCAGCAATAGAAGAAGCCCCCACCAAATGAAGTGAGAAAATACCAAAATCCAAAGAAAATCTCCTCCTAAAATCTCGCAGGGCTAACGGGGGGTAAACTGTTCACCCGGTCCCAACACCCTCCAAAAAAGTAGAAAATAGCAAAACCACAAACGAAATAGGGGCTAATCAAAAAGACAGATTATTTAGTCGAGGATAGGCTATATCCACAGCACCTAGCAATAAAGGAATAAACCAGTTCCCAAAACCCCCGATCAAAATTGGTATAATAAATCAGAAAATTATAATAAGGCCGTGGCCCGTGAGAACCACGTTATATAAATGTTCCGTCAAAAAATCGTTCCCCGGTTTTGAAAGCTGAAGACGAAGTATTGCTGACATTGAAGAACCAATAAGCCCTGCCCACACCCCAAATAGTAAATAAAGAGTCCCGATATCTTTGTGGTTGACCGAACACACCCACCGCCGCAGCCATTTTCTCACAGAAAACCCAATTAATCTAAAATATACAGAAAAAAAAGAAAAAAGCACGTCAAAAGATCTCTTAATCTGCAATTAAGCGTTTTTTTTAAACTAACGAGCCGTCATCAAAAAATAGCTTCCACTATTTTTACTTTGTTTCGACTTATTCTCCCTCTCAGGAGAAGCGACGGGCAATATGTACTAAGCACAAAATCTACTTCATGACCATCTAATTGCCATTACTTGCTAATCCAACCCCCCGCATTCTTAAAAGGTTACGACCACATACAAATGCAGCAAATGTCCTTCCCCCCTATTGGCTGCATTTTGATCTGCATTCCCTAAGCAAACCCCTTCGTGGGAGCCCTTAATGCGACAATACGCGGGCTGAAAACAAAGGGGGGAGAAACAAAACGAGGCATATCAATTACAGCACATACTTCTCAGCCAGATCTTGTATTTCCGCCAAATCTTTTAACAATAAACCAACAGTAAACCGGGATAACCGGGTCCCTAATCCGGCTTTCCTCTCGGCACATAATAAATAAAAACCAAGCTTTCACACTAAAGAAAAAAATCGTAAAAGATATGACCAATTAAATTAGGTTGGAATAACCGCAGCAGCTGGCACCATACATCTCCCTACCAAAGTTTGGTCCGACTCAACAAAAAAAATCAGGCCCCCGCTCTAGAGTCAACTCTATGAACCCCCAAAACCTGGAAAAAAGCTCCAAAATAAAAAGCACGACACCCAAGGAGGTCTCCCTTCCCTATATTTTCAGTATAGTGCTTTTGCAAAGCTTTCCTCGGAAAAAAAAACCAAAAAGGATAAAATTATTACTAAAACCAACCTTTTGACCCCAAAAACCCAACCAGCAGCCTCAATTACCACGGGTCCACCCAACAAGAATATTAAGCCTCAGTCCAAAAATTCGGACTTAGGCTCCCCCCCAACTCCAGAAAATCAGGGCAGCAAAAAAGACAAAAAAAAACCAAAAAAAACCATTTCACCCACAAAAACAGAAAACTGAGAAGATAACAAAAAAACAAACAAGCCCCCCCAAAAAAACCAGCCGAAAAAAAACCCTAAACCGAAACTGGTAAAGCCCCCGCTAAAAGCAATTTTAGAAAAAAAACCGCTTAGAAAGAAAGGCAAACCGAAAAAAAACCCTGCGCCAAAAACACCTGACACAGCCCCGCCGGCCACCTGGTGTGCTAATAAACGAAAAACATAGACCGAAGTCAGAAGCACACCAACTATAAACAGCAACCTAAACCCCCAGCCAAGCCCACCCCCAAAGAAAAAGAGAAAAAGTATGTGCTTAGAAAAAAAACCGCTTAGAAAAAAAACCCCCCCCATGGAAAAAAGAGAACCAAAAAAGCAAACCCGGGTAATCCGACTAAAAGTCAAAGAAACCTTGGACCCCTGTTGATTATGAAAAAAGCCAAGAATCCTCACACCGACACAAATAAACAAGATCGACTTAAAAAAGGCATGGGACAGAAGATGAAAATATCTTCACTCTACCGAGCCA
>Ga0209515_10009518_pt1 | contig 11045 bp, 14 predicted proteins | sample Subgroupgradi54m_FD_187454 | JGI IMG/M metagenome (GOLD analysis project Ga0209515, IMG submission 187454) | Subsurface groundwater microbial communities from S. Glens Falls, New York, USA - GMW60B uncontaminated upgradient, 5.4 m (SPAdes)... ...
AAGGTGAACATTGACCGCAGGATTCGTGAGCAAAAAATTGCATCGTGACACGAAGCGCTTCCACCATTGAAGTCGTCTCATCCATCACAATAATCCCACCGGACCCGCCCATGGAACCGATGGCTTTTAATGAATCAAAATCCATTTTCACATCAAGCTCATCTGCTGTCAGAATGGCTGCGGAAAGCCCCCCTGGAACTGCTGCTTTTAACTTGTTGTTATTTCGAATTCCGCCGGCATGATTGTAAATAATTTCTCGAAGCGTTATTCCCATCGGAAGTTCATAAACGCCCGGTTTTTCAACGTGGCCGCTGACGCTAAAGAGGCGCATGCCGCCATTTTTTTCCGTACCAAGTTTGGCAAACCATTCGCTTCCGCGTTTGATGATAAAAGGAATATATGAAAGTGTTTCCACGTTGTTGATCACAGTGGGACAACCAAAAAGACCGATCACGGCAGGAAAAGGAGGTTTTAAGCGCGGGAAACCTTTTTTTCCTTCAAGCGATTCCAAAAGCCCTGTTTCTTCCCCGCAAATATAAGCTCCGGCACCGCGATGAATCACGATATCCAAATGAAATTGCGTCCCAAAAATATTTTTCCCTAAAAATCCTTTTTCATAGGCTTCATCCACCGCCTCTTTAAGTTTTAAATAAGGAAGCTCATATTCGCCTCGAATATAAATGAATGCTTTGTGAATCCCGACGGCATAAGCAGTGAGAATCATGCCTTCAATCAAAAGATGCGGAACATAGGTCAAAACGTATTTATCTTTAAAAGTTCCGGGCTCGCCTTCATCCGCATTCACCACCAGATAAATCGGCTTACCTGTATTGCGAGGAACAAAACTCCACTTCATCCCGCAGCTGAAACCTGCTCCGCCGAGTCCCCTCAAATTAGAACTCTTTACTTCTGCTTCAATTTCTTCAGGTTTCATTTCTTTCAAAGCGCGACGGGCGGATTCATAACCGCCTTCTTCAAGGTAGACTGACATTGTGTTGGCATTTGGAATCTTAAAAAATCGAGAAATCAGTTTTTCCATCAGCCTCGAATCCCTATATAATATTGTTTCAGAATCTGGCCTAATTTTTCTTTGGTAAGCGAGCCGACATACTCTTTATTGATTTGAGCCATCGGCGCCACCTCGCAAGCGCCTAGACATTCCACCTTGTCGAGTGAAAACTGCTCATCCTTCGTTGTCTCGCCTGCTTTGATTCCTAACTTTTCTTCCATATAACGAATTAATTCTTCGGCACCGAGCAATGCACATGAAAGTGTTCTGCAGATTTGAACATGGCATCGACCCTTCGGTTTTGAATAAAAAAGCGTGTAAAATGTCATGAGTTCCCGCACATCCATCGGTGGAATTTGAAAATAATCGGCGATTTCAAGTTCTGCTTCCTGAGAGATTGCGCCATATTCTTCTTGAATGAGACGCATCACCGGCAAAGCGGCTGCGCGCTTCACCGGATAATTCGCACAGATTTGATCTGCACGCCTTCTAAATTCTGGGGTGAATACAGTCACGCTCATCGATCTAATTCTCCGCCAATCATATTCACGGATCCAAAGGTTGGAATGATATCGGCAAGGAACCCGCCATTAATCATTAAAGGCAGTGCAGCCATAATCGTAAAACAAGGCGGCCTTACCCGCACTCGATAGGGTCTGCCCGTTCCGTCGCTCACTACAAAGAAGCCGAGTTCCCCATTTCCACCTTCAACTGCTTGATAGACTTCTCCCTTAGGAGGGATAATCCCGTGTCCTAACATGACTAATTTGAAATGCTGCATGAGTCCTTCAATATTGCCATAAGTGTCTTCTTTGGCGGGTAGTACAATTTCCTTTTCATTAGCTTCTACGCCGTCATGATATCTTTTGGTCGTTCCGCCGAGCGTTGGGTCAAGATCAACTTCCAGTTGAATTAATCCTTCTGTCTCACCCATCTTGGCAAGATCCACCATCATCGCAGCAGGAATTTCTTGGCCTTCCGTATCCACCATTACATTTCCGGGCGGTATTTTGGCAAACGCTTGTTCGACAATTCTAAGGCTTTGTTCCATTTCCTCCATCCGGCATAAATAGCGATCATAATTGTCACCTGTTGTGCCGATCGGAATTTCAAAATCAAATTGGTCATAAACGGAATAAGGACAATTTTTCCGGACATCATAATCAACACCTGTTGAACGAAGAAATGGGCCCGTAATTCCATAGGCCAAAGCATCTTCAGCTGAAATCACGCCAATGTCTTTCAGTCGATCTACAAAAATTCTGTTTCGCGTCAGTAATTTACCGCATTCTTTGAGTACATCACGCGTGTCTTTAATTGCTTTTCGCATGTGCGGTTCAAACTCCGACGGCAAATCTCCCTTAACCCCGCCCGGACGAATGTAAGAAATCGTAAGGCGCGCGCCTGTCACCATCTCAATTCCCTGATAAATAAATTCACGTGCCTTGATCATATAAAGGAAAGCGGTGAAAGCCCCGAGTTCCATTGCGCTTGCGCCAATGCAAGTTAAGTGATCACAAACACGCGAAAGCTCACTCATAATCACACGGATGTATTCGCAACGTTCGGTTGGTTTGATTCCGAATAATTTCTCAACCGCCATGGAGTAGCCCATATTATTAATTAAGGGCGAAACATAATTGAGACGGTCTGTATAAGGAATCACTTGAAGGTATCCTGCCAGCTCTGAACTTTTTTCAAACGCACGATGAAGATAACCAATTTCCACATCTGAATTTATAATTCGCTCGCCATCAAGTTCCAAAATAAGACGGATGATTCCGTGCATGGCCGGATGACTCGGACCCATGTTAAGCAACATAGTGTGTTCTCTGGTTTTTTTTACTTCAGCTGTTTGGCTCATGGTTAATTCTTCGGGCCAACCAAAGGTTGGCGCTTGTTGTAAAGGTAATCTTTGCGTAAAGGATGCCCTTTAAATGGCTCATACATCAAAATCCGTTTCAAATTTGGATGGCCTTTGAACTTAATCCCAAACATGTCCCACACTTCTCGTTCAAACCAGTTTGCAATCGGCCAAATAGACGTTATGGAATCGACTTCAAGATCTTTTTCATCGACTGGCGTCTTTACGCGAAGACGATGATTTTTTGCGAGGGAATACAAATGGTAAACAACGTCAAAACGAGGGTGACGATCCTGCCCGAGATAATCAACAGCACTAAGGTCGACTAAAATATTAAAATCAAGACCTGGATCTGTTTTTAAAAATTTCATGACGCCTCGGATGATCTCTTTATTGACAACGGCAACAAGATCGCCTCGAAACTCGTAAGTTTCGTATACGTCATCTAAAAAATTTTCTTTTACCTTTTCGAGGATCATAAGAATTACTGTGGAGCGTATAAAACGTTTATACGGCTTGTTTTTCTTTCTGCCCTGACTCTCATTAAAAATTTATCGGAAGTCAGGACTGCGCCAACGCTCCTTTAGATGCTTCATTGGAAGGTTGGCGCTGAATCTTTTCCTGAAGCTTCATGAGGCCGTCCAAAACATTTTCAGGGCGGGGCGGACAGCCGGGAATATAAACATCGACCGGTATGATCGTATCAATTCCCATCACCGTTGCATAATTATCGTAAAAACCACCCGTACACGTACAAACACCAAAAGCGACCACCCATTTTGGATCGCACATCTGATCATAAATCTGTTTCAAAACCGGCGCGAGTTTATGGCTAATCGTTCCCACCACCATCAACACATCGGACTGCCGCGGACTAAATCGCGGAAGACCGGCACCAAATCGGTCAATATCGTAATGAGAACAAGCGGTGGCCATATATTCCATACCGCAGCAAGCTGTTACAAAAGGATATTGGAAAATAGAATATTTTCTTGCCCATCCGATCATATCGTTAAGTTGGGAAGTAAAAAACCCTGCTGTGGGAGACTCTGTCTGAGCATTCATTCTGGCTGAATCGCTCCCTTCTTGAGTGCATAAATATACCCAACAAGAATAAAAAACACGAAAATACTCATTTCAATAAAACCTGTGAATCCAAGTTTTCTAAATAAAACAGCCCACGGAAAAAGAAAGGCAAGCTCAACATCAAAAATGATAAACAGCATCGCAATCATATAGAAATGAACGGGCATTCCTGCCCTTGGAAGTGAAAAAGGCTGTTCGCCGCACTCAAAAGGTTCATTCTTCGCTGGATTTGGACGCTTTGGCCCAAGGATTGAAGTCAAAAAAATAAAGAGCCACACAAGACATGCGGCGAAGGAGGCCAAAATAAAAATCCCGACATACTCGATCATTAAATTTTACCTAACCTATTGTAATTCAATGGGTTTAGCACAGAATTGGCTTGAAAGTATAAAAGGATATTTTAGGGCAGATAAAAATTTTGTAAAGGGGAATCGAAACCTGCGCGATGAACAAAATCAGGTATTCGAATTAATTTCAACCCGGATACTTTCTTTAGTCCTTTAAAAACAACGATCTATATTTTAAATATTGGACATAGTGGGATAATACTTAAAAAATGTAAAAAATCGTAACTTCAATGTACAAAATTGTTTACAGCCTTGAATTATGCAAAACCATGATGTAAGGTTCTTTATAGAAGGATGAAGAAGACATGCTAACGAAACATAAAGGGTTTACGGTATTGGAACTGCTCTTCGTCATGGCTATTATGATACCTGCTCTGCTCGGTATTATTGGAGTCAATTTATTTGCTATTCGCGCAGGTGAAAGCGCAAGACAAATTACAAAAGCCATACAAGATGCAAATACCACAATTGAACGAATTCGAGATACAAGCAAACAAAGTTTAGCCCAAGTCACCAGCACTTATCCAAATGGACAGACTGTAAGCGGTTTTTCTAATCTAACCAGTGAACAAGTAGTAGTCACTTATGCAAATACAAGTGCAGATCCATTAGCAGTTACGGTTACAGTAACCTGGTCAGACCGGGGCAGAACGATGTCACGGGCACTGACGACACAAGTAACTAAGAGACAATGACCATGAAACCGATAAGGAAACAACCTAAAAATGGGTTCACGATAATTGAAACTGTTTTGAGTTTAATTATCTTGGTCACTATTATCTTAATGGTCCAACAAGGGATCATCGCAGGATCGAGAACTTTGGATGTGACCTCTGTGCAAACAAGAATGAACGGTGAAGTGCGCATGGGAATGGAACGCATGACTAAAGAATTAAGAACTGCACGTTATAGTGACATTACCACTTCCACGTCAAATCCATATCTACAATTCAAGGTTCCTTCTTCCATTAGTTCGGACGGCGATATTACCTGGTCAGGTAATATTCAATACAATTTAGGCGGAACTGGAAACCAACAATTGCTGCGACACAACGTCACTGCAAATACGGATACTGTACTTGCCAATACAGTGACGAGTTTAACATTTACAAAAAATTCAAATCCTACAACCTTAAGCATTAGCATAACGACACAGGATACAACACCTAATGGAAGAATAATTCCAGCAACTTTGAACGGAACGGTGGAATTTAGAAACTAGAGGTTAAGAAATGAGTAAATGGAAGAGAAAGAAAAAACTTATCAGAAATGAAAGCGGAATTGCGCTGATTATCTGTCTTAGCCTTATTGTCATTATCGTCATGATAACAATGACGTTTATGAGTACGAGTCTCGCCGAAATTCGGGCAACAGAACGTTTCGAAAACCGAATAACAGCTTTTCACTGGGCCGAAGGGGCAGTTGATCAAACCATTGTCACATTGAAAAGCAACGGTAGTTATTCGGGCGTCCCAAGTACCAGCGTAAGCAACGGAAGAATTTCTGGAAATTATCAAACTACGGTAACTCAATCACAAAACAACTCGAATATTTATTCAATTCAAGCAACCGGATCTGTCAGCGCCACTGGCGGTGCTTACGGATTCCAGCAACGCGTTATCACCGCGGTAGTCAACTTAACAGCACCTTCTTCATTTACACATGCACTTTTTGCTAAATCTACCATTACCATGAGCGGAAATGCCCAAACAAACGCTTACAATTCTAGTAACGGTGCCTACAATTCTGGAACTGCAACGAGTGACGGTGACATCGGAACCAATGGAGTATCGGCCAATGTAATCAGTCTTTCAGGAAATGCTACCATCAAAGGAGATGCGACGATAGGGCCGAGTGGTACTGTGAGCACCGGAATTAAAACATCTGGAAATGCAACTATCACCGGAACTAAGAGTACTGAATCCACATTGAAAACACTAACTGATGTCACCATTCCGTCTGGTCTCACAAGCTCGGGAAGCTTGTCGATTTCTGGAAATAATACGGTTACCTTAGCAGGCGGGACTTACTCATACACATCCATTAGTATTTCCGGTAATGGGAAACTAAACCTGAGCGGATCAACCACTATTTATGTCAGCGGAACTGTCAGTATAGCAGGAAACGGCGTCGGAACAGCGTCAAACCTGCCTCCTAACCTTACGATTAATGTAAGCGGATCAGGAAATGTAGCGGTTTCCGGAAACGGGAATTTTTACGGTGCCATTTACGCACCGCAATCGGCGGTCAGCATTGCCGGCAACGGGGAAATTTATGGATCGGTTATCGGAAATACAATCAACGATTCTGGTAATGGTAATATTCATTTTGATAAAGCGCTCGACTCAAGCAGTAACAGCAGCTCTACAAGCGCTACTTTAAAGTCGTGGTCGGAAACATAATTTAATTTAGGATGGCTTTTAAACGATTCAGGGCTTTTCTTGCTAAAGTGTAACTAGGATTGGCTTTCAGAGAACCTTCGTAACATTTTAGCGCTTCGCGCCAATTTCCCTTCCGTTCGTAAACACGCCCGAGATTGTAATGAGGATAACAGTAACTATCATAACGTTTGGCTATCATCGCTTTCTGAAACCACGGAATAGCTTCATCCAAACGGTCTTTTTCAAGTAAGTAAGCCCCGATGTCATTGTAAGGATTGCCAAACTCGGGATCTAATTTAATCGCTTCTTTGCATTCAGAGATAGCCTCTTCGTAACGGCCTTGGAAACTGTAAGTCCAACCTAGAAAGGTGTACGCTTCTGGGGTAGGGAAAATTTCGATGGAACGTTTGTACTGCTCAATTGCATCTTCAAGCTCACCTGACATTTGAAGATCGTAAGCTTTTCGGAAAATCTCCTGAGCTATTTTCTTGGCTTGTTCTTCAGTCATATTATCCTAACGTATCAAGCACCTCTTTAATCGGTCTGCGAATGCATGTAAACGCCGGTGTATCTCGAACGGTGTATTTGCTCGACTGTGTTTCGCGAAGCTCCATAACCAAATCAACAAAATCAGCAGGTTTATCAGATTCAAACGCCACAATGAATTCCTGGTCATCAATTCCAAACGAATAAGTCGTGTTTATTTTTACGGTTGGGTATTTGTGCCCCATCGCAATGTGAACATCCATAATCTTTTGTCGTTCATCTTTCGGCAAAAGATACCAATCACGGGTTTTAACAAACGGGTAAACGAATAAATATTTACTTTCGCCGGGGACAACTCTAGCGCGGCTTGATTCAGCTCCCGGATGCTGATGCTTATCGACGTACATTGAACGTTTGGTCATTCCTAAATAGGAATACGGGATAGTAACGTACTTTCCCAAACCTGTTTGCAATAGATCCGATGAGCAATTTTGAATTGTTTCAAGCTGTTCGCTGATCCTCCAAGTCATGAATTGGGCGTCGCCACGAATTCCGACAAGCGCGTAACAAATGATGATCATTTCTTTTTGGTAACGTTCAATTACCTTGATAAATTCTTTTTTGCCTTTTTCTTTTTCAGCTGAAGGCAATCTTCTCCACTCCGGTTGAACTGAAAAAAAACGGAAATTCACAAATTGGCGTACAATTTCTGACATATCAATACCCCATTCTATATTTTAGGAAATTATCCAAATTCACTGTCTGTAAATAAGGGTTAAAACGCTTTTCATTTCCAATGGTTGAAGTTGGTTCATCGGCATAATTATGTCCCGGATAAAGTACGGTGGATTCATCCAGGCCGGCAAGTTGGTTCAAACTCCGGTACATTTCTTCTGCATTTCCTCCCGGCAGATCACATCGGCCGCAGGCATTAATGAATAAAGTATCGCCTGAGATCAAGTTACGTTCCACCAAAAAACATTGAGAACCTGGGGTATGGCCGGGCGTATGAAGAAAAGTGATTTCAACCTGGCCGATTTTCAATTTGTCGCCGCCCTCTATTTGTTCGATATTCCCCTTCATGCCTTTTAAAAACTCGGCTTCGTTTTTATGAATGTAAACCATGCTGTCTGTTTTTTTAAGCAAATCCTCAAGGCCATTCACATGGTCAAAATGAGTGTGTGTAATTAAAGCGCCTTTTATTTTAAATCCTTCCCGGTCTGCCGTTTCTAAAATGGTATCCACATCCCAAGCAGGATCTACCACTAAAGCTTCGCGCGCATTCCGGTCGCCCACCAGATAAACAAAATTCTGCATAGGGCCAATTTCCATTTGCTTCAAATAGAAGGGTGAATCCATAAGATCTGAATGATACCGACAGTCGCCTAAACAGTCAATCCTCATCCGAAGTATCATTGCAATAGCAGAATGAAATTCGGTATAATACAGCCCCAATGAAACAATATCACGATTTGCTTAGACATATCCTGGCCGTAGGAACTAAGAAAAATGACCGGACAGGTGTGGGCACCATTAGCACATTTGGTTATCAGATGCGTTTTTTTCTTCAAGACGGATTCCCGCTCATTACCACCAAAACGGTACATCTGAAATCAGTGATCCATGAACTGCTCTGGTTTTTAAAAGGCGACACCAATATTAAATACTTGAACGAGCGCGGAGTTTCCATTTGGGATGAATGGGCAGATGAACGAGGCGAACTAGGACCCATTTATTCAAAACAGTGGAGATCTTGGGCGACGCAAGACAGCGGCACCATCGATCAAATCAGCAACGTCATTCAAACCATCAAAACAAACCCGGACAGCCGCAGAATCATTGTCAATTCTTGGAACGTAGGCGAAATTGACAAAATGGCTCTACCACCTTGTCACTGCCTCTTTCAATTTTATGTCCAGGGTAACCGGCTTTCCTGCCAGCTTTATCAAAGAAGTGCGGATGCTTTCTTAGGTGTTCCTTTTAATATTGCCTCCTACGCCCTTCTCACCATGATGGTCGCTCAAGCAACAGACTTGCAACCCGACCAATTCATCCATACATTTGGGGACGTACATATTTATTTGAATCATCTCGAGCAAGTGAATCTCCAGCTCAGCCGGCCGTTTCGGCCACTGCCCAAAATGTGTCTGAATCCTGAAATCAAAGATATTTTCTCGTTTAAATATGAAGATTTCAGAGTCGAAGGCTACAATCCTCACCCTTCCATCAAAGCCCCGATAGCGGTTTAATTTTATGGAGCACAAATTGTTTCATATAGTGGCAGCATCTGGTGATGCGATGGTAATTGGGGATCAAAACAAGTTGCCCTGGGACAAATATCCAGAAGATCTAAAATTTTTTAAAACTACAACGATGGGTACCACTGTAATAATGGGGCGCAAAACTTTCGAAAGCATTGGGAGAGCTTTACCAAATAGAGAAAATATCGTTTTAAGCCATTCTAACTTCGAAGTACCAGATGGAGTAAAACTTTCTCATTCGTTAGACGAAGCAATTAAAAGTGCAACCCATGAAAATATTTTTTTTATCGGGGGAGCTGATTTATATCAACAAACGATCGAAAAAGTTGATGGGATTTACTTAACAAAAATTGACAAACCCTACCCAGGCGATATTAAATATCCGCAAATTCCGAGTTATTTTAGAAAAGATGAAGAAAAAACTAGAGAACTCCAAGATAAATACAAAATCAACATTGTGTATTTAGAAAACACTGGAACTTCTTAAGAATAGAATTACTTTTTCTTGCGTTTGAGAACGCGTTCTGCGGCTTGAACGATGTTGCGGGCGGTCATGCCATAACGTTCAAGTAATTCATCTGGCGCTCCGGACTCAGCATAAGTATCCTGAATCGCGACAAACTCCATGGGAACTGGCGCTTCCTGAGCCACCACTTCACTGATAATACTTCCAAGGCCGCCGTAGATTTGGTGTTCTTCACAAGACACAATCGCACCGGTTTCTTTCGCCTGTGCTTTGATTAAATCCCGATCAATGGGTTTAATGGTGTGAATATCAACGACCGCCGCTTGAATCCCCTTCTCGGCAAGTTCTTCGGCAGCAACTAATGCTTCAAAAACAAGCAAGCCGTTTGCAAAAATGGTGAGATCTTCACCTTTCCTAAGTTTCACACCCTTTCCAATTTCAAAGTCAGTCCCCTGTTTATAAATAATTGGCGTTTTAGGACGACCTGTTCTCATAAACACAGGGCCTTTGTGAGCCGCAAGTTTTTTGACCAACACTTCAGTTGAAACTTCGTCCGACGGAGAAAGAACCGTAAAATTGGGAAGCGAGGCAGCAAGTGCGAAATCCTCAATGGATTGCTGGCTTGCACCGTCTTCACCCACACTGATTCCTCCGTGAGAAGCCACCACTTTGACATTAAGTTCCGGAAACGCAACGGCCATGCGAAATTGATCGTAACCCTTGCACATCATGAAACAGGCAAAGCTTGAAATGAACGGAATTTTTCCGCAGGTTGCAAGGCCTGCTGCGATTCCCACTAAATTGGCTTCCGCAATTCCGACATTGAAAAATCGTTCCGGAAACGCTTTCCTAAAACTGTCTGTCTTGGTGGATTTAGCAAGATCACCGTCTAAAACGATGATATTGGGATTGGTTTTTCCAAGCTCGGCAAGCGTTTTTCCGTATGCATCACGCGTAGCTGCACCTAATTTCCGTTCCAGTTTCATAATCCGTTGCTTTCCAATTCTTTGAGTGCGCGCTCCGCTTCTTCTTTTGTCGGAGCGACGCCATGATAATGATTGTTGTTTTCCATAAAGGAAACGCCTTTTCCTTTAATCGTGTGGGCCACGATCATAATGGGTTTCCCTTGAATTTTCTTAGCCGCT
>Ga0209515_10009519_pt1 | contig 11045 bp, 6 predicted proteins | sample Subgroupgradi54m_FD_187454 | JGI IMG/M metagenome (GOLD analysis project Ga0209515, IMG submission 187454) | Subsurface groundwater microbial communities from S. Glens Falls, New York, USA - GMW60B uncontaminated upgradient, 5.4 m (SPAdes)... ...
TACGTGGCCGACAAAACACCGACGTCGCGATCCGCGCCGAACCGCTGACCCAAAACAACGTGGAGAAAATCGGCGTCACCGTGGGCGACGCGAATCCCAGCGACGACATCATCGCCCGCAACATTCCCGGCTTTGCTCCGAGTTATCCGGGCGGGGTGGCCATTTTCACTCTCACGCCTCCGCAAGTGAACATTGCCCTAGTGAACACTGATGGCGCCATCCGGCTGATGCAAAAGGGCTATCACCTCATTCTCAAAAATGAAGGCCGGCTCACGGAACGCCCGATTTTCGAAATCGTGAACGACCGCGACAATCCTATTTTTGACGTTTTCATCCAGGCCGATTTCTCCTCGCCCCAAATCCACAAAGACGAATCCTGGAGCGACCTCTTGCCCACCATCGGCCGCTTCTTCAATCCCTTCGTCGCCCGCGCCGCGGAACCCACGGTCACTCCCGCTTCCCCTTTCCCCGACCTCTCCCCCACCCATCCCGATTACAAAGCCATCCTGGATCTCTACAACCGCCGCGTCCTCCAGGGCTACGCGGATGGCACGTTTAAACCCGATGCCAAAATCAGCCGCGGCGAATTCATCAAAATCGCGCTCGGGGTCACCAACTGCTTTGATTGTTCCAGCCCCTCCGAAACCATCCGCAACAAATACCTCGGCCACATTCCCTTCCCCGATGTTTTTTCACCCCTGGCCTGGTATTATTTTTGCGTCGCGATCGCCAAAGAACTGGGTATGGTCACGGGTTACGGCGACGGCCTCTTCCGCCCCGAGCGCAACATTAGCAGGGCGGAGGCTGCGGCAGTACTGCTTCGTCAGGCGGGCATTCCTGTCACTTCCGCGCCCAAAGATTATTTCCTCGATGTTCCGAACTACGCCTGGTACAAGGACTACGTGTACAAAGCCGTCGAAATCGGACTCATCAAAAACAACAAAGGCTTTGTGTTCCCCGACGAAGAAATCACGCGCGGCGAATTCGCGTTCATGGGCAAAGGGCTCCTCAACGTCCGCGAGTGCACCAATGTCGATACCGATCACGACGGTCTGCCCGACAGCTGGGAGGCGCCGCACAACCTCGATCTCCTGAAACCCGGCGACCAAATCTCCGATGCCGATCACGATGGCCTCACCGCTGCGCAGGAATTCAAACTGGGCACTGATCCCAACAATCCGGACACCGATGGGGACGGCATCCCGGATGGCCAGGACCCGACGCCCTTGGGTGAAAAATTAATTTCAAAACCGTCCGGTGAAGGGGCTGTCGGGGCGGCTCCCCCCCTGCTCACCGACAAAGGCCAGTCTTGTCCCTGCAGTGGCAACCCCAACCACAACGACACCGACCACGACGGCTTCATCGACGCGTGTGATACGGACATCGATGGCGACGGAATCCCCAATCCGCTGTGCGTGTTCGACTCGAGCGGCCTCGTGAACCCCGCGCTCGAATCCCAGGGGCCGGATAACTGCCTCTTCAACCCCAACGCCGATCAATCCGATGGCGACGGCAACAAGATGGGGGACGCCTGCGAGCTCCACGACCTTTGCCCCACCATCCCCGAAGATGTCGACGGAATAGATGACACCGACGGTTGTCCGGAAGTGATCGACAACACTTCTCCAAACCCTCCAGGCGTCTACGTGAACCGCGGGCCGTTATGCGACTTTTTGGATTTTGAAGCCGACTTTATGCCCGGCGACACCATCATGACCGCCATCACCGACACCGAAACCCATTCCACCCTCTTTGAAAAAAGTAACGAAGTCCCCTATGAATAAAAAAATCCTTTTCCCCCTTCTCGGCATCACCCTGCTCCTCGTCATGGCAGGATTCCTGCGACCCTCTTACTCGGCTGACGGGCTTCCGTACGACCTGGATCACCCCAAAACGGGTTCAGATGGCGCGCCCAACCCCCCTCTCTGCCAGCAGGCTTACCTCAACGAAATACACATCATGCATCAGGCGTGGGAAGCCAACGAGAACGCCATCACTTCTCAGCCCATCCCCGCGAGCGACATGGTGGATGACGCGTTCGACAGTGTTCGCACGTACCGCTGTTGGCTGGAATACCTCTGCCGCACGGTGCAGTTCAGTGGCGCCAATCCCGCGCCGACTTCCAACCCGAATGTCACCGCCGTTTTCGGGGAACAAGCCCTGGGTCGTATCCCCGGCTGCGCCGCACCGCAAAATCTCGTCATCCCCGGCACGCGCCTCCATTACCTGCCGCAATGCAGTAACGGCCCGGGGAATGCGCTCACCCTCACCGACACACAGGGGAATTTTAACGCCTGCATGAAGTACGTCGATCTGAATTTCGGCGCTCCCAATCCCGGCGCCCCCTCTGCCGCGCTCCTCCAAAACCTCGCCGACAAGTCCACGGTGTACATCAGCCTGGAAGGGCAACTCAAAAACGTCAGTTCCTCCCAGCGCAGTCGGGCCGTCACCCAAAAACTCCAGGATATTCTGGGCAAGATGCAGGCGATGGAACAGCAGGCCCAAACTCTCAAAAATTTCCTGAACAAACTCTATAACCTCCTCCCCTGTTATGTGGACAAATGCGATTAAAAAAATCATCGTATTCAGCCTCGTCCTCGTTCTCCAGGGGTCGTGGATGACTCCGGCGATGGCCGTCGATGCTCTCCCCGCTCTCCCCGCGATTGTCCGCGCGTGCCAGGACACCTTTCCCGCTTTCAAAAACGCTCAGCCATTCACGTTGCCCGCCGCCCGCCGCCTTACAACCCCCGCCCAATTCAAAATCTTTCTCGAACAATTCCAAAATCAGTATCACAGCTATATGCAGTGTATTTTCGACGGCGCGGTACAGGAAATTTTGGGCAGTTCCGGCGCCAACTCGTCGGGTTATTGGGCCGCCAATACCCCCAACATCCCCCAATGGCTTGTGCCTGATGTTGCCTGCATCTCGTCTCAGAAACTCAAAGCCGCCACGGAGAACACAGGCACCGACGTTCTTTTGCCCTCCACTCTTAAAGCCTACTACGCCTATTCTGCCTTTTTGGCACAGTTCTATAAAACGTATCAGGAAAACCTGACGCTTAGCCGGGCGGAAGATGCCTCGGCTTTCCTCCAGCAGGCTAAAAACGCGGTGGTCAATGAACTGCAGGATTCGCTCTCGGCCCTGAGTTCCACCTTCTCCCAATTCACCGAACTCCGGGAGGTGTTTGTGATGCACGTCCAGTTCCAGTGCATGCTTCACAATCTCGAGGAATACCGCGTGTTCCTAGGCAAAATCCGTTCCATCGTTCTCCTCCTCCCCGCCCGCATCATTGACGCCAGCAAACTGAAATAATGAAAAAAATCCTTCTCCTCATCATCGCGCTTTCCGCTCTCACGTTCGCCAAACCCGCGCTCGCCAACGAGGAATTCAACAATGATCTCTCCGGCCGCGGGCCGGGCGCCACCGAATCCCCGCGCGACCAAGACACAAGTTTCTGCGGCCCCAATCACCCCATCCACCAGTTCAGCCTCTACACGCGGGCGTATTGCGGCGCCATTGCCACAGACAACGACAGTGACGTATTCCAGGCCGTCGCGGCCCAGTTTGACCTGGAGAACACCACGCTCATCAAAAAAATCATCAACGGCGAACCGCTGAAGCCCGATGAACTCACCAACCCCCTGCGCGCCCGTTACAATCTCCCTCAACAAATCAACGCCTTCAGCGTCACCCCGCTCATCGCCGACGTCTTGGCGGCGTATGAAAAAGAAAAAGTGATCGACCGGATGAAAAAGAATTTCAAACAGGAATTTGCGTCCAGCGAGCAATGGTACAACGCCGCGCTTTCGGACTCCCCGATGGATTTGCTGGTGGATTTAAACCTCATCGACGTGATGCTTTTTGGCAGTCAGGCGCAGTGGAATAACGATGTTTATCATTTTCCGGGATCCACCGGCGGCGAAGCGCCGTCATCCCCTGTCATTCCCGGCAACGGTCGGGAATCTAATCCAGATCCCCGCCTTCGCGGGGATGACAATAGTACGGGTACCACCAATACTCCCCCCTTCAACCACGCCACCGACTGCGTGCCGCCCGATTCCCCCGATGCCATCCCCCCGAGCCCCGGCGAAATCCCGCGGGCCTGCGGCAACAACGTCCTTGACCGCGGTGAGCAATGCGACGACGGCAACCGCGTCTCCGGCGATGGGTGCGGCAACACCTGCCGCCTCGAAGACGTCGGTACAATTTTATGCCGCGACCCCGAAGCAATCACGTTCCGCGACTTCAAGCCCGCCCCTCCAGCCTCGGGTGGCGGCACGGCCGGAGGCGGCGGAAGCACGTCCGCCAGTGAGCCTGCGGCCAGCGACTCTTCCTCCGAATGTCCGGCGGGCACCCGTCCCCGTCAGGGCTTGGCGCATGACGTCCAACGGCAGGGGCTTCCCCAAAGTCCCCATTACCCCGGCCCATTTGTGGGCGGCGTGCTCAAAAACATCGCGCTCACCATTCCGCCGCCCTGCCCGCCGGATGAATCTCCCATCCAAATCCAGTATGCCAACTCCACCTCCAGCACTTGTGTCCCCACCAAATGGTGCGCCAATCCGGATGACGTCAAATCCCTGATGGATAAAGTGCGCAAGGCGGTTTTAGGCGCCGCGTGGGCCGACAACACGGACACCAAAAAAATCGGCGACTCCATCGAAGCCATTTTTTGCGTCAACGTCACCACGGCCAACCGTCCCGAGTCACCTTACTCGCTGAATGAAGGCTGTGTGGATTGCCAGATCCGTTCCATGGTCACCACGCTCGACAAACTCCTCCAGTACCAAATCGCCCCCATGGAAAACACGCGCAACGCCTTTGGAATTTCAAATCGCTGGGGTCCTCAATTCTCCTTCGATCTGAACCTCTCCATGCCGTCGAATCCTGAAATAAAATTCAATGAAAAAGTTGATGCCCTCAAACAAGCCGACGCGGCCCTGAACAAGATAGAACAGGATCGTGTCCACGGCTCAGATCCCAATACCGATATTAACCAACCCGACTCGGTTCGCGATACAAGCGTAAGCAACCTCACCGCCGAGTTTACCGATTTTAACCAAAAACAGGACGAACAGGCCTTCACGGCGCTCCGGGCTTACCGGGCGAATACGGATGCAGCCAAAGAACAGGATTTTTCACAGGATCTCATCGGCCTCCTGAACGCCTGGCAGCAGAGTTTTTCCAACATCCAGAATGTATTCCTCGGCCTCACCGACACACTTAAATTCGACCAACTCCGCCAATGCCAATAAAAAATTGGAAAATCATTGGCGTTCTCACTCCGCTTTTCGCCCTCCTTGTGTCGGCGGCTCCGGCGTACGCGATGTATTCCCCCAAAATCATCAACTTCATCACCCCCATTCGTCAGCATATGGCGACGGCCCGCCAGCAGAACGGCACCGGCAGTGTGCGGAACGGTGTAGGCAAACTCTTTGATGACGAGACCATCGACAAACTCAACGCCGCCGACGATCAGGCCCGCGCCACTCACGGCGTGGTAGGTTCCGGCACCTTTCATCAATATCGCGCCCTCAGCAAAGCCGACATCGCCGCCGATGAGTTCGGCAGTTTCGCCGAAAATTTCTCCCTCATCTTCAATTATCTGCCCGTGCAAACGATCACCGATGGCAATACCACCAAAGACGCTCCAAACACAGGCACAAATATCAGCTCTTGCCTCCGGAACGACATTTTCTCGTTGCAGGACCTCCGCGACGCCGTCCTGCGTGAAACGCTTCGATCCTCGCTCCAGGTGAACCGTCAAAATGTCGCGATCTTATGGAATGATTACAAAGACCTCCGGGCGCTCATCTCCCTCCTGAAAATAGATTACACAAACAAAACGGATTTTTTTGAAAGCTCCGATCCCAATTACTACCTTCGGGATTTCTGCCCGGAAGGCGGTTTTTGGGGCGACTTCGGCTTGGCCTTCGCGGATTTCAAGCGCAGCGCTGATGTCTTCTTCACCGCCATTTCCGGCCAGGGTCTGGGCCAAAACGCGGCCAATGGCCAATGGGGCAGTATCGGTGAAATGGCTCGGGCGCGCGCCCGCGTGAACGCCGAGAACTGGATCCGCGCCAACCAGATCAACTTCACCCTCGGCGGCCCCCAGGGTGGCGACCCCACCAACATCTCCGAACTCGTCCGCAAAGAAGGCTTCGGCGGCATCGGGAACATGTTGAAAACCGAATGGCAGGTGGCCAAATCTCTGTTCCCCGTCACGCTCTCCTTCCCCGCGGGAGCCGATAAAACCATTCTCAACGTCGCCAACCAATATCTCTCCCAGCTCCAAGAGCAAAGCCTCCATATCAATCAGGCGGAAACCGCCATTCAATTCAACCTCCAGTTTAATAGTTTGGCCGATACCAACACCAGAGCCATCTCGGATCAGCTCAGCGCCATCAACACCGAAATCCGCCGCGCCTCCGAACAATTCGGCGCCCAATCCGGCAAAGCCCTGCCCACTCTCTGTAACCAGATGCGCGCCATTCTCCTCAACCACTGCCCCAACAAAGGCGGCGACCTGCCTGCCTGCCAATAAAACGTGAATTGGGAAATGGTGTTTAGGCCTTATGGTAGCCAGGTTGAAGGCAATCGAGAGGCTGAGCCAGCATGGTTCCGAGCCAAAGGCGAGGATGGCGAGGCCGAACGTTAGCGCAGTCGAGCGGCTGGGCGAGACAAGCGTGCCTGAAGCTTGGCTGCCATAAGGCCAGAGAAAGCCTTAGGCCATAAACCAAAAACCCCCCACTCTTTTGAAAATGGATGAGAGGTTCCTGGCATTTTTTGTTTTTGCTTTCCCACCGTTTGGGGTGGATAACGCAGCAGCTACCGATTGGTCGCTTGATCCATAAAATTTTGGATCGCCGATTCCGTCACCCGATACACACGCCCTAACCGTGCCGCCTTTAGCAGGCCCATTTTGATGTATTTTAGGACAGTGAGCGGATGAATCTGTAGCAGGGAGGCCACTTGCTCTGTGGTGTAAATTTTTTCAACCAAAGTTTGCCATTTTTTGTTTTAATTTTTCTTAATTCTATTTAGTTTTGTTTAATCTAACTTAGTTTGATTTATTTTTATTAAGTTAGCTTAAGACCACTTAACTTTTATTTACTTTAGTTAAATTCTTTTTATTTTTGTTAACTTTTATTTAATTTATTTAAATCTAGTTGGTTTTGACTAAACTAGGGCTAATCTACATGAATTGGATTTAACTTGTCAAAGTTTATTATGTTTAATTATGTTTTGTTATGCTTGATTATATGGTCTTGTAATAATTGAAACGTGATTACCGCACTGGCGAAAAACAGTGTTTTGACATACGCAAAAGTTCTGCTACAATTACCTCTTAACCTTCCTTCCCATGCTTGCCCGAGCCGTTGATTATGTCGTCCGTCGGGGGATCAATGACGCGTATGCCTTAGCGGACATCAGCGCCCTGGACAATCAATGGGTCAGAACCGCCGAAGCGATTACCCGGGGCCGCACACGAGCCATGGATACCTTTTGCGCGCAGACTGATCAAACGGCAGTAGCCACCCCCGAGCGGGATGACCGTTTTTTGACTCCGAAAATGCTGGTGGAACGCACTCGGTTGGCCGTGCGTCTCATCGACGCGGTTGAAAAACTCCAGCGCTCACCCAAAAACAAAAAGAAAGTCAGTGATTTGGTAGCCATCGCCGAAATCATGGAAGTGGATATTCAGAAACTCCGAGACCTGATCGCCGCTCTTTTTGTAGTGCCCGAACCTTCTTTCAATCAATTGCTCGAGCTATGCCAGCCTGAATCGGAAGAAAGAAAAAAAGGCGCTGTTGAACTCACGGACAAATACAAATTACACGACATCCTTTTCTTTTCACTTTCGAATCGACGACTGCCGAACGACGAAGAAGCGCGAAAACTCGGAGCTAAGAATGCGCAGGCATTAAAACAGCGTGTGCAAAGCTCGTTGACCGCCGACCTCAAAACCATTGCCGACAGATTCTGGGAAGCCGGTTTTAATGTCAACGACGTCGCGCTGAATCGATACTCATTTTACTACCGGGAATATGGCGTTAGCATTTACCAACTATGGTTCGGGAAAAACATCAACTCGATTTTTCAATCTTTCCCAGCGCCAGCCCAAAGAACGCTCAAAAGGTCATTCGAACGTGGCGAATCGTATTTAGGAAGAAACCCTTTACGCTGGGGCAGGGTCTCAAATGAATTAATGGCCAAGATCAATAAAGCGGAAAATCGAACAGAAGTCATGCGGCTGATTGAAAATGATTTGGGAATCAAATTCAGCAAATCTTATCAGAAACTCTTTAATGAAGAGGGTACCAAAGAATTTTTGGAATTCTGGAATGCTTTCGATATTCCTGCCACTCCGCTCCTCAAATGGTTCACATACCCTCCAGAAAAAATTGAAGAAATCAAAGAGCGGTACACTCGGCTCTTAGAATTGATGAACCAGTGGGCCTTCCCGCTCCGTGAGCAGGTTAAAATCCTGCAGGGTAAAGTAAGGGCTGAATTGGTCGAAGAAAAAATAGCGGTCTTTTTAGACCAGGGCCTTGCGCCGGAATATTTCCTACCTTATGTAACAGAACAAAGGGATGCGGTGACAAAAGCCGCGCACCGCGTTATTGGCACCGTTTGCAATGAGCGCCGAATGTTAAAAACCAGCGAGCGCTTAGAGGTTCCTGATCAAGGAGTGGATATGACCTATGGCACACAAGATACCGTGGAAGCCCTGATGTATTTAGACAGAATAGACTTTGGATATGATACGCGAGTCCCTATCCCAAAACGACGGGTTTACACCCCCGAGAGTCTAGCGGCTCGAGCTCGAATTCTAGAGGGTATTCCAATGCCTCTAAAAATGAATCAGTTGGTACAGTCTCCCGCAACCTTACGCCGCCGCCTGCCACTTTATAAATTGGGTCGAAGCAAGAGTTTGAATGTTGAATACGAAGAGGGGGATTATGAGAGGATCATTTTGGAAAGAAATTTAAAACCTCCCATATGGCTACTGAATTTAGTAGGAAAAATCCGATTTGCCGTGCGGGTTCGCAAAATCGAAGAAGACGGGATCCCCTTCACCAATGAAAACCTGCGCCGCCATTTTGTCAGCTGGTCATGGATCAACCTGGGGCCGGCGGAATTGGACCGTAAAATTACAAAAATCAAACATCGCATGGGACGGACGGATCGATGGCAAAATTTGTGTGAGTGCTATGGAATAGACCCTGGGCATATCCCAACGGCGCTTCGTAAAAACAAAACACCGGATCATGCATGGGAATACCTGATGAGACTGAAAAAAGTGGATTTAGCCCCCGATGATATCGCGCTCTCTACAATTCAGACCCATTCTTTGCCCCGATTCCAGGATGAACTGGCCTACCGGTTCCGGCGCGAAAAAAAGGATGGGGCGAAACTGACACGCCGCCAACAATTTTTTTTAAAACAGTACACTTGGGCCGATCAAGCGCGTGCAAAATGGGGATGGTCCGAGGCGCACGATTGGTGTGTTCTGCTTACGTTCAAAGAATTAAAAGAGGCTACGGCGCTCGTCATGGGTCCGCAGGCAAAACCCAATCAAAAAGCCGTCAAAGAGTGGCGTGAAATGCTCAATGAGCGGGCCGAACAGCACAAAACCGTAATAAAATATTTGAGACGCACTTCCGACTCATTCGCCGCCAGTGAAATCATACTGGATTTATTTTCGATTGATGAATTGGCTGAGCTGATATAAGATAAATTCTTAAAACGAAAAAATGCTCGAAGGATATACACTCCAACCAGCTGATCTGCAAATTCAACCTGGCGCTAAACGGGGGGAAGAGATTGTTTTGATCGACGCGCAGGGGAAGGAAACAAAAGGTACCGTGATTCACATGAGGGGGCTAGCCGGCAAACTGCTTGCCCTTAAGCCGCATGAAGTGCGCTATTGGAAAGGCCAACCTCGTAAAGACCGGGAACTGACCGAGGAACAAAAACGCGATACCTCTCCGCAACTTCAGCCAGGTCTTGTGGTCGCGGTCGAAACACAGCGTGGAATTATTTTTGGCGTCATTAGCGGGGAACAGCGGGCTCGCCGCGCTTTCCTATATAAACAACCTTTCAATGCGGCGCCTACTTTTGCGGCAAGAAACCATCAGCTATTCGAAGCGGCTCTGGATGCCAACTTAGCAGTCCGTGAAATGAATCCCATGGAAACCGCCGAAGCCTTACGGGAAGCCCTGCATGGAATGATAAGCAGTGGGCTGGCCAAAGATCGCGACGGCGCATTGAGAATTTATTTACCCAAAAGCCAAAAACCGCTGCAATATTTAAAAGACCGGTTAAGCTTACTGGATTTAATTCCAAAACTTCAGCAGCGCGTACGCGTCGGATCTTTAAAACTCGGTCATGCGCTGGGTATTCTCAAGAAGGCAGGAGAAGATAAAGCGGCTCAACAAAAAATAGAAGAACAATTAGCACGTTTAGGGGACGGGAAAGTATCCGCTCGGGATTTAGAAAGAATTTTAGAAAGCGATTTATCGGCTGCTGTGCCCCCCGTTGGACGAGAGGGGGCCATTCGTGCTGCTTCCCAGAGGATTGCCCAGGGGGGAATTCAAGCAAGACCTGTGATGGGAAGGCCAGTGGTGGCGGTGGCACCGGGTCGCCAAAAAGTTGCTCAATTTAGAGGCGCATTGCAACGAACCATTGGGTTGGCCGAAGAATTAACCAGGGGGATCAGTCGCAACGATGGGGTTTCAAGCGCGATAAGAGCCGATCAAGCAGGCATAGCAGAAGCGGTGGATGGAGCCACCAACAAACTTGGCACTTTGCGAAAAGCCATACGGAACTTATAATCCGATACCATTGTTTGCAGATACCAACCTAAATTAGTACTATCAATTTAGTAGCGTCTTTTGGTTTTACAAAATATTCAGCCCACAATGAAACTAAAACTCAAATCCCCCGTCGCGATTCTGGGCTATGGTGTGGAGGGCCGTTACGCGGTGGAGTTTTTGCGGAAGAACGGGATTTACGACATCACGATTTGTGATTACAAAGACCA
>Ga0209515_10009520_pt1 | contig 11044 bp, 9 predicted proteins | sample Subgroupgradi54m_FD_187454 | JGI IMG/M metagenome (GOLD analysis project Ga0209515, IMG submission 187454) | Subsurface groundwater microbial communities from S. Glens Falls, New York, USA - GMW60B uncontaminated upgradient, 5.4 m (SPAdes)... ...
GGTCCGTATCGTCTGCTCGTCACCGTCCGCCCGCCACACGCGATCCCCGGCGTCGCCGACGTCGACGTCCTGGCGACCAGCGACGACATTCGTGACGTACGGATCGTGCCGCTGCCGCTCACCGGTCCCGGCGCACAGTTCGCGCCCGTGGCGGATCGCGCGGTGCGATCCAACGACGATCCGCGGCTGTTCACAGGCCATCTCTGGCTGATGAGCGCGGGCGCCTGGCAGGTGCGCGTCGCCATCGACGGCAATCGCGGCGCCGGCACGCTGTCGGTGCCGGTGCCGACCTTGCCGCAGTCAACACTCGCCATGAGCCGCGGCCTTCGCGCGACGCTGTTCGTCCTGATGTTGCTCCTCGCGACCGGCTTCGTCGGGATCATTTCGGCGATGGCGCGAGAAGCGGGGCTTGGCGCGGGCGAGGCACTCGATCGCCGCGCGCGCCGCCGCGGTTGGATCGCCGGTGCGGCAGCGGCCGTCGTCGTCGCCGTCATCGTCTTTCTGGGCAACCGGTGGTGGACGGTCGAAGCGTCGAACTACGAGCAGTACGTCTACAAGCCGCTCAACGCCACATCGACGGTGACCGGTGACTCGCGCCTCAAGCTCTACCTGAGCGATCCCGGCTGGATCGCCAGCCGGCGGGTGGACGACTTCGTCGCCGACCACGGTCACCTGATGCACCTGTTCATCGTCTCGCCGGCGCTCGATCGGCTGTGGCATCTGCATCCGGACGAGATCGCGACGGGCGCGTTCGAGCAACGGCTGCCGGATGTCCCGCCGGGTCAGTACGAGCTGTTCGCCGACCTCGTGCACGCGACTGGCGTGTCGGAGACGGTCACGGGGCAACTCAACACCGCAGCGATTCACGGCGCGCCGTTGTCGGGGGATGACAGCGCCTGGAGCGAGACGACGGTCCGGCTGAAGCCGGACACTACCGATAATACGACCGGGACGACGACCGGGACGACGACCAGCGTCCCGCCGACCGCCCGGCTGAAGCCGGACATTTCCGAAAAAGCGACCACCGAAAAAACGACTGCCGAAAGGACGACCAGTGCGATTCCGGTTGTGTCCGGCTTTAGGCGGACCCTGGACAGCAGCCGGACCGCAGATGGCGGCCGCATCGTCTGGGTGCGCGACGACACACCGCTCGCGCCGAAGCGATTGACGATGTTCACGTTTCGCGTTGAGGATGCGGACGGCCGGCCAGTGCGCGATCTCGAGTTGTACATGGGAATGCCCGGCCACGCGATTTTCGTGCGGCGCGACCGGCGTGTCTTCGCGCACGTGCATCCGTCAGGCTCGGCGCCGATGGCCGCGATGGAAATCGCGATGCCGTCCGGCCCCGCGCACGCGCACCACGCCGCGACACCGCCCATGGCGCCCCTTCGACAGGCTCAGGGCGGGCCGCCCGCGCTGCCTTCGACCGTGACCTTCCCCTATGGATTCCCCGAGGCGGGCGAGTACCGGATCTTCGTGCAGGTGAAGCGCGCCGGCAGCGCGATGACCGGCGTATTCGACGCTCGGGTACCATGAGAGTGGCGCGGCCCTTCCGGGCCGCGTCCGCGGGGCTGAAGCCCCGCGCCACAATGCCGCGGACCTCGCATCCGCGACAGCATAGGAGGCTCAGTGCTCAAACAGTTTGTGATCGGTGCGGCTCTTCTCGCAGGTCTCTCGTTCAACGGCGCAGCCTCAGCGCAGACGCCGCCCCCGGCCGCGCAGCCGCCCGCCGAAGCGCCCACACCGAACAACTACGCGGACCCCAAATCGTGGCTCTGCCGGCCTGGCGGGCATGACGCCTGCGAGATCGACGAAACCACAACCGTGGTGGCGGCCGACGGCAAGCTCGCCAAAGAGACGTGGAGAGCCGACGCGAACGCGCCGATCGACTGCTTCTACGTGTACCCGACGGTCTCGACCGACCCGGGCCAGAACAGCGACATGACCGCCGACCCGGCGGAGCTCAACGTGATCAAGCAGCAGTTCGCGCGCTTCGCGTCGACGTGCCGCCCGTACGCGCCGCTCTACCGGCAGATCACGCTCACCGGCCTGCGCAAGATGCTCGCGCCCGGCGCCGCCGCACCCGCCTTCGACAAGGGCGTGCAGTACGACGATGTGAAGGATGCGTGGAACTACTACCTGGAGCACGACAACAACGGACGTGGCGTCGTCCTGGTCGCGCACTCGCAGGGGTCGTTCATCCTCATCGATTTGATCAAACACGAGATCGACGGCAAGCCGGTTCAGTCGCGGCTGATTTCGGCGATCCTGATGGGCACGGTGATTCCGGTGCCGAAGGGCAAGGACGTCGGCGGCGCGTTCCAGCACATCCCGCTGTGCCACAGCGCGTCGCAGACCGGCTGTCTCATCACGTTCGCGTCGTTCCGCTCGACGGTGACGCCGCCGGCCAACACGCTGTTCGGCAAGGTGCCCGACCCGAACATGGTCGCCGCGTGTACGAACCCGGCAGCGCTCGCCGGCGGCAGCGGCGAGCTGCACGCGTATCTCTCGGCCGACGGTCGCACGATCACGGGCACGACGAAGCCGAAGCCATGGGTCGTCCCCGAGCAGCCGATCGACACACCCTGGGTCAGCGTCCCGGGACTGCTAACGGCGAAGTGCGCGTCGAACGAGAACGCGTCGGGTTATCTCGAGGTGACGGTCAACGGCATGGCGTCGGACCCGCGCGTCGACGACATCGTCGGCGACATCGGCATCGGCACGAACGTGCTGGCGAACTGGGGGCTGCACCTGGTAGACGTCAACCTCGCCATGGGCAACCTGCTCGACATCGTGGGCGCACAGGCGAAGGCTTACGTTTCGAAGAAGTGAAAATTGACGTTCAAGCTCGCCGGCTGCGGGCGATCGCCAGGCGGCAGGGCATTTCCGTGTCGGAACTTGTACGGCAGTCGGTGGATCGTGTTCTCCAGGACGAGGCTCGGAAGCCAGCGGCGCAGTACGGATGTGCCGCGCGACTGATTGGTGCGTTTGCCGATCGTGGCAGGCTCAGCTTCGCGGAGTGTGACTCCTCCAGCTCGTGACCGCGATGTCGAGCGTGTGTTCGCCTTCGATCCTCACTTCACGAAGGCTCGCTTCACCGCCGTGGGGTGAACGGCTCCGGAGACGCAAGATGCCGCGGCGCGCTGAATCGCGCGATCAAATGCCAGCGCGCGATGGCATCTGTATCGAATACGCATCGCCGGCGATTCAGGGCCGATACGGTCTTCGCACGTTCGTCTTTCGCGCCTGCCTTTCGCGAAGAGATCGGTTACCGTTCGAAGGCCGATGATCAACCGCGAGACTGGACCTAAGCAGACCACGAGCCCGTTTTTCGATGCTGTCCCGATGCCGGGTGGTCCCGCCCTTGCCGGAGCCACTCGCGCGGCTGTTTTTCCGCCGCCGACGCACGCGGGGGATGGGCGTCGCACCCCGACCACCATCGAGAACTGGATCGGCCGGATTGGCGTGCCGATCTACTTCGGCGTTCTGGTCGCCCTGGCGTTCCTCCCCGATGTGCGCGTCACTCTGGCGATGCCTGAGTTCGCGGTACGCGACCTCCGATCGGTTGACGGCGTCCTCCCATGGCTCACCTTCGCGACGGGGACGATCGCCTTGGCCGTGGGGCGCTTCGCGCCGCTCGGCTTCCTTACTGCCCTTGCCCTTCCACGCCGCCGACGATGGGCGCGGCGCTTTCTCTTCGTGAGCGGACCGTCGGTCGTGATCGCATCGGTGCTCGCGGCGGTCGTCTTGTACGCCGAGGCTGGCGCCAGGACCGAGCCGGGTCAAGTGCTCTTCGCCGTCGTCTGCTGCGCGGTCGGCGCGTGGATGGGCGTGACCTGGCTGCGCGGGTGGCTTGCGCGATTTCTGCTGCTGCCCAAGCTCGTTGGCGCCGCGCTCGCGGTGGTCGTGGCAATCGGGGCCAGCCTCTATCTGTCGCTGCGGGCTCAACCTTTCGAATCCGGTGTGCCCGCGATCACGTCGGACACCACCCGGCGCGTCTACCGCATGTTCCGCGACAAGAATCCGAAGAGCCTCGAGCCTGGCGCGACGACGACGTTGCGTCTGTCGGACAGGGACGTCAACGAGGTGATCGCGTGGAGTACCGCCTCACTGTTGGGTGAATCGAATCGCGTGCAGGTGGAACTGGCCGAAGACAGTCCCCATGTCCTCATCTCGGCGGTCTCGCCGATCACACGGGGCGACGCCAAATATCTCAACGTCGTTGTTGGTGGCGCGGTTCGGATCACGAGCGGCAGGCTCGAGCTCGACATCCGTCGTCTACGACTGGGGTCGATCGACGTGCCGCGGTTCATGCTGGCCGGGGTTTCGCCGCAGGTCTCGGCCATGATCAACCGCAACCCACAACTGCGTCCGTTTCTCGACCCCGTGCAGAGCCTGAAGGTGAACGCCCACGACGTCACGGCTACCTATGGCCGCGCCGATCTCCCTCCGGGCACGATCGCGGCGTTGTTCGAGGGCGAGGCCCTCGAAGAGGTTCGGGCCGCGGTTTCGGCGCATACCAAACATCTGCTCGAATCAGAGGCGAGACGCTCGGCGGCGGATCGGAGATTCGGCGCGTCGCTCGAGGCCGCGTTCCGCTATGCTCGCGAGCGGTCGAAGGACGGCGACCCGAGGATCGAGAACCAGGCGGCCATTCTCGCGCTCGGCATGCTGCTCGGTCACTCCAGGGTCGAGCAACTCGTGGGAACGGTGATGGACGGGGCGGACAGACGCGCGGCGATCGCGTTCGAAGGCGCCACGCTCCGGCAGCGGGATGATTGGCCGAAGCACTTCTTCGTGAGCGCCTCGATCAGCGTGCTGTCGATGCGCGGCCTCAGCGACGGGGTGGGGATCTTCAAGGAAGAGCTCGACTCCGACGGCGGCAGCGGTTTCTCGTTTGGCGATCTGCTCGCCGATCGCGCCGGCACCACGTTCGCGGTCGTCGCCACGCGCGACGACGCGTCAGCGCGCGCGATTCAGAATCGCCTGGCCCACGGGTACCAGGTCGACGACTTCATGCCGGTTGGGGCTGACCTGCCCGAGAACATGCAGCAAGCCGAGTTCAAGGCCAGGTTCGGCGGCGTCGGCGGCACGGCGTACCGCCGCGTCGCCGACGAGATCGAGCGTCGCATCGCCAGTTGCGCCGCGTATCGGAAAAAGCAGACGTGATGGCGCGGCAGCGACTCTCTTATTTCCGGGGACGGTAGAGGCCGAACGACAGGCCGGCGGGGTCGAGGACGATCGCGAGCGCGTCCCCGTCCGGCAGCTCGGCCTTCGGCACGATCACCTTGGCGCCGAGCGCCGTCGCCTTCGCGATGTAGGCGTCGACGTCGTCCACTTCCACGAAGAGCTGCACGAGATTGTGCCCCTCGGGCGGTGAGGGCCACACGCCGCCGTTGATGCCGCGTGGGCTCTGCGTGTCGACCTCGCGGTAGCCGAGCGCGTTGTTCGTCTCGATCTTCCACCCGAACAGCGACGCGTAGAAGCGCGTCAGTGCGTCGGGGTCTTTCGTCACGATCTGCCACTGCATCACCGGGTTTCCCACATTACGCCTCCTGGACGCGGACCCATCGGGCGCGCGCGGCCATTGTCACGATCCGTTTTCTGAGCAAGCGTTGAAGCGTGACGTTGACCTCATCGAGCGGGATGCCGACCATGCTCGCGACCCAGCGGGAGTCAGCCTGGAAGTTCGGGCGATCGAGCGCGGAGAGCACGGCCGATTCGTTCTCGAGCGCGCAGAACTCGGCGATGTCCGGCGCACCGAGACGCAGCCGCCGGCCGAGCGCGCGCACGTGACGCCCGGTCAGCCGGCGCTTGCCACGGAGCACTTGCGACAGCGTCGAATGATCGACGGCGAGGTCGCGGGCGAACGAGCGCAACGAGTAGCGCGGGTTCGCCGCGCGCCGCCGATCGAACTCGGTGTGAAGCACGATCCGAAACGTCACAGCCGGCATCGTAACGGTCGGCGAAGGCAGGGTTCAAGAGCCACGGCGCAGAAAGCGGGGCAAACCCCGTCAGCGGCGCTTGAACAGGCCCACATACGCCGCTTTCCCTCGGACGTGTCCCGCCATCGCGGCGAGCACGGCCGCGCGTGTCTGCGGCGGCGATACGCCGACAGCGGGGACGTCGAGCATCGTGTCGAGCGCATACAGCTCGAACACGTAGTGGTGCGCAGGACCCGAGGCCGGAGCGCCCGGGCCGCGGTAGTTCGGGCCGGTCGCGCTGATCTGACGCGTGCCGTCCGGCAGCTGCGAGCCGCGGGCCACGCCCTCGGGCACGCTCGTCGCCGCCGCCGGAATGTTCCACAACATCCAGTGCAGGATGTCGTCGGTGCCGTTGGCGGTGCCGCTGCCGGTGGCCGCCTCGAGATCGTGGACGATCAGCACGAAGCTCGCCGCGCCGTCGGGCACGTTGCGCCAGTTCAACGCCGGCGAGATCTCCTCGCCCGCCTGCGTGTATTTCGCCGGAATCTGACCGCCGTCGGGCCAGGCGACCGAGACAAGCGTCATCACCTGCACGCCGCCCCGCCCGCGTCCACCGCCACGCTGGCCCGCTTGGGCGGGAGAAGCGGGTGGGGCAGGAAGGGCCGGTGGAACAGATGGGACGGGTGGGGCAGGTGGCGTGGCGCCGCGCTGCTGGCCGAAGGCGAGCGTCGACCACAACACGGCGAGCGCGAACGTCGAGTACAGCAGGCGCATATCGTGAACTCCCCCGGCCTTGGCCGCCGAAGCGGCCGGGCCTTTCGGGCCGCGAAGACGGCTACTTGAACGACGCAGGCTGCGTCTTGCGCCAGGCGTCGTAGCGCATGCGCAGCGTTTTTACGGGGTTCAGGTCTTCGCCCTCGCGGATGATGTTGGGTCCGTGGTCCGGCGCCGGCTGCGACACGGTGAGATACATCGTGTACTTGCCGTTGTTGTGGGAATCGCCGTTCGTGTCGCCTTTCTCCGCCATCAGGATGTAGGCGACGTGCGCGGTTTTCTCGGCACAGGGGATCGCCGGCTTCGATCCGTCGGCCGGCCACGGCGGGCACGTGCAGCGGCTGTCGCCGCCTGAACCGTCCGCCGCTTCCATCGCGGCCATCACGCGATCGGTGATCGCACCCGTCGCGTTGAGGAACGCCTGCACGGCGTTCGGCACCACCTGACCCGGACGCAGAATGTTCCCCTGGATCGAATAGAAGATGTCGGTGCCCGGCACCTGGGCGTGGATGTCCTGCGAGACGTAGCCGTTGGTCAGCCCCGAGTGTCCAGCGCTGCGTCCCTGCAGATCGAGGATGCCGAACTGCCGCGTCTGGAACGCGGGATCGACGCTCAACAGCTCGATGATCGCTTTCGGGTCGGTCCCCTTCTGCAGCTCTCGGAACACCAGCATCTGGTTCTGGTGCGTGTTGTCGACGCCGGCCTGGCACGCGGCGACGCCCACGCCGGGAACGAGGACCGCCTGCACGCCCATCAGAAACTGATCGTCGCGATCGACGCACGTCGCCGACGCGATCACGATGCGCCCCGTGCCGCGGTCGGCCGCGACGACCGACCAGGTCGCGGACGCGTCCGACGGCAGGGCGCTTTGGAACGCAAAGACCGCAACGACCGCAAAGAACAGATGGCTTTGCGAGCTTCGCACTACGATCCTCCGCTGAGTTTCGTCACCGTGTCGCCGGCGCGAAGCATGCCGGGACTGACGACGCGCGCATTGATGCCGCGTAGGTGCAGCGCGCACCGCTCGCGCGAGTTCACGAACTTCATCGCGTCGAGGCCAAAGCGCTCCACGAACTTCGAACACCCCGTGTGCGGCTCGGCCGTCACTTCGATCACCGCGGATCCAATCGCCAGCCGCGTCCCTGCCGGCAGATTGTCTTCGCTCAAATCCAGGTCGACGTACAACTGATCGCCCGCCAGGTGCCAGCGGCTCTTGTCCTGCGACACGAGCGCGACGACCCGGGAGTTCATGAGGTTGAGCTGCATGTCGGGGTGCGGCGTGCCGTCGGGCGTCCGTTTGCTGCTGCGGATCTTCCAGCTGTCGCCGACGAGCCCCTCAACCAGATCGAGCTGCCCTTCCTGGAGAATGTCACGTTCGCCGACCTGCGGCCGTCGGACGATCATCTCCAGCACGCCCTCGTCCTTTGGCGACCGGCCGATCTCTTCCAGCCCTGCTTCGAGCTCGCTCGCCGTCAAGTGCTTCACCGCGACTGCCATCGGACCTCCTGGACAGGACCACTATTCTAAACGCGTCGCGACATGCCCGCCTGTAGCGCGGCGGAATGCGTAGGGAAGTAGCGGCGGCCTCCATCGCCGGAGACAGCCGACTAATCCACGATCGCGCGCTGGACCAGCGTCTTGAATCGCGCGCGCAGGGAATCAGGATCCGCCGGGACGCTTTGCCACATAAGGACCGTGATCAGCTCGTGCCGCGGATCGATCGTGAAGATCGTGCCCGCGGAGCCGTCCCATCCGTACTCGCCGGTGTCGAGCGCGATGTCGACGTTGCCGAGCCCCCACCCGCGCGTGCCGCCACGCAACGTGAGCACAGCCTCGGGCAATCCGTTGGCCGTCATCATCTCGACCGTCTTCGCATTGAGAACCCGCACGCCGTTCAACTCGCCGCGGTTGAGGAGCATCTGGCTGAAGCGCAGGTAGTCGGGAACCGTGGACACAAGGCCGACGGCGCCTTCGAGCAGCACGGGTCGCTCGGTGAACGGAACCTCCGGCTCGATCTCGAACGGCGTCAGCCCGCCGCCACGCGCGGACTGGTACACCATCGCCAGCCGCGCGCGCTGTTCGGGACGCACCCAGAAGCTCGTCGCGGTCATGCCGAGCGGTTTGAACACACGCTCGTCGAGAAACGCGTCGAACGGCGTACCGGACCAGATCTCAACGAGCCGCCCCAGCACCGTGGGAGCTTCGCTGTAGCGATATCTCGCGCCCGGATCCTCCATCAGCGGCGCGCGCACGATCTTCGTGATGAACTGCGGCAGCGTGTCGGTCCGGACGCGCACTCGGGCGGTCCGGTAGAGCTCAGACGTACGGTGGCTCAGGCCCGACGTGTGGAGCAGCAGATCCTGGATCGTGATCTCGCGCGCGGGCGGACGCGTCGTGCCGTCAGGCGACGCGACCCGCAACTCCTTGAACTCCGGCAGATATTTCGAGACAGGATCGGTCAGGCTGAAGCGCCCCGCTTCGTACAGCATCATGACGGCGACCGCCGTCACCGGCTTGGTCATCGAGTAGATCCGGAAGAGCGAGCGCTCGGTCATCGGCGCGTGCGTCTCCAGATCCTGAACGCCCGCCGGCTCGAGGTACGCGAGCTTCCCTTTCCGCGCGACCGCCGCAACCGCACCGGCGATCTTCTTCTCAGCAACGAAGTGGTTCAGCAGATCGGTCGCTTCGGCGAGTGGCGCAGGCGAGAGGCCGACCGATGCCGGCGTCGCGCGTGGAATCGGCTGCGGCTCCGCACCTCTCGCGTAGTCGTGCAGGGCTTCAGCCCTGCAGTACGGCAATGCGAAGAAGAACAGCGCCGCGACGCCCGGCGAGCACCAGCGCAAGATCTTCATGCTACTTGCCGGGCGCGGCGTGCTCGAGGGTGAGCCCCACGGCGGTCCCGCGCTTGAAACCCTTCCACCCCTCGAAGTACGCCTTCTTCTCCTGCTCGCCTTTGAGATACAGGTCGAAGAACGCGGTCGCGAAGTGATCGAGGATGTTGTTCATCCGCACGGTGTCCCACACGGCATCCGCGTAGTGCGCGAAAGCCGCGGGCCGTCCAGCTTCTACAGCCGCGTAGGTTTCCACGGGCGCAGGAATCGGCGCGCCGGCGTTGTGGTTCGCGTTGATGAACGTCAGCAGATACCGGTCCGCATTCACCGCCCCTTGATACACGGCCTTCGTCCCTTTCTCATACCCCGCCACTTCGTCGACGCTGCCGGCGACGAAGAGCACCGGCGTGGCGATCCCCTTGAGCCCGTCGGCGTCCCAGAACCCGCCGGCCATGCCCCACGGCGCGATGGCAATCGCCGCCTTGATCCGCGCGTCGATCGTCTTGCGGTACTCCGGATTCGCAGCCCCGCGATCCGCGAGGAGCTTGTTGGGCGGCGCGCCGGTGATCGTCTCGCTCGCCTTGCTGTAGCCACCGCCGACGACGTTCACGACACCGTAGCCGCCCATGGAATAGCCGACGATACCGGTGCGGCTGGCGTCGAGGCGTCCGCTGAGGAAGCTGCTGGAGTTGGGCTTTCCCAGGCGCTCCATCTCGTTCAACACGAACAGTTGATCGAACGCCCGGTTGTAAAGCGTGCTGCCGAACGTTTTCTGATCGTCGTACGTGCTGTCTGTGTGATCGATAGAGACAGTGATGAAGCCTTTGCTGGCGAGGTTTTCGCTGAGATGGCTCATCAGATAGCGGTTGCCCGGATACCCGTGTGAGATGATCACCATCGGAAACGGTGCGTCCTTCGTCAACGGCGCGGCATCGCGCACGGCCTGGCCGTGCAGCGTCACGGTGATCGCCGGGTCGCGCGTGACCGCGCGGTAGTCGCCTCCGGGCTTCTGACCCGCCGCCAGCGCCGCCGGATACCAGACTTCCAGCGTCAGCGTGCGGTCGTACCTCGCGGTCGGACTCCCCTCTTTCGTGTTCAGGATGTCCGGCCTGTTCTTGTCGGTCGCCTGCAGCGTGCGCACGCCGATGGCGTACGTGCCGTAGCTGGCGAGCTCCGGTGCCGACGGCGTCACCACGTCGATGCGATTCTGCTGCGCGAACGCGCTGGCCGCGAAAGCGATTCCGGCGAATACGAGGACGAGCACGCGGCGTAACATCTGACCTCCGGCTGAGAGAAGTTTCGGAGCGCTCATGTTAGCATCGGCCGTTCGGCAAACACAGCGAGGGCAGATGGCGAAGAAGAAAAAGGCTGGGGACAGGGCAGGAAGGCAGAAAGCAGGACGGCAGAAAGTCCGGAAGGCAGTCAAGGTCGCGAAGACGAAGGCGGTGGATGCGTTGCTCGCCCCGGTGAAGGGCGCGACGCGCCGGGAAATCGGCCACGTGCGGCTCGAGGGCG
>Ga0209515_10009521_pt1 | contig 11044 bp, 17 predicted proteins | sample Subgroupgradi54m_FD_187454 | JGI IMG/M metagenome (GOLD analysis project Ga0209515, IMG submission 187454) | Subsurface groundwater microbial communities from S. Glens Falls, New York, USA - GMW60B uncontaminated upgradient, 5.4 m (SPAdes)... ...
CTTTCCCTTCAATGGCAATGGGGATGCACTTCTGCTGGATGGGGGTTGGAACGGTGAATTTCAGGCGATCAAGGACCTCTAACAGCTTCGGTGCAATGCCAAGGCCATAAAAACTTCCGCCTTCTTGTGGATTTTGTGGTGTATTCATAACTTCGCAAGTCTACCACAGATAGGCTAAAATGTCCAGTTTTGAGTGATTTTTGATTTAAAAAAGAGGACCGTGCCGTTTGTCCCCTATCAACGGCACGGCCTGTATTATTGCTGTGCGAAGGCTCCCGGCGGCTTAGCGCTGGGGCGAGAGAACCAGATGAACTCTGAACGGCTCGGCCCGATGCCAATGCCGCTGACCGGCACTCCCGCAACATCCGCGATATCGTGCAGATAGATACGCGCCGCTGGGGGCAAATCCCCAAAACTCCGGCAGCCCGTGATATCGGGAGACCAGCCCGAGACCGGCAGGTAGTTGGGTTTCACTCTCGCAAGGAGCTCCGCAGTGAGCGTCGCGTATTGCGGGATAATAACCCCGCCATCAACGTAGTACACACACATCTGAACCGGATCAAACCCCGCAAGCGTATCCATGCGGGTGACCACGAGCTCGCGGACTCCAGCAACTCGACAGTTGTGACGAAGCATTCGAGGATCGGGCCATCCACAGCGACGAGGACGACCGGTCGTGGTGCCGAACTCCTCTCCCTTCTTCCGAATTCTATCCCCGATTTCGTCGTTGAGTTCGGTTGGGAAGGGACCGGCGCCGACACGCGTCATGTACGCCTTCACCACTCCGATGACACGCGCGAACTTGTACACACCGAACGAGGCGCTCACCGCAGCAGGCGTACAGAAGGAGGAGGTCACGTAGGGCGGTCCGCCGTGAACGATGTCGAGCCCGACTCCTTGTGAACTTTCGAAAAGGACGATCTCGTCCTCCGCCAAGATGCGATGCACGTGTTCGCGGGTATCGGCAAGATGGCCACCCACGAGATCCGAGTACTTCCGGCAATCCTCGACCGCAGCGTCGAGGCTCGTCGGCTCCTGACCGAGACTTCGGACCACCGCTTCGAGTTGGGCATAGCCGCCTGCCTTGAGGCAGTCACCGATGGTACTCGCATTGGCCACCTGACCAAGCTTGGGTCCCTTCCGACTCCAAAAATGCTCGTATGCGGGAGCAATCCCCTTTTGGGTCGTTCCGATTGCCGAAGATCCAGCCGCAATCTCCCGAGCCCGGTCGATCTCTCTGTGGATCCGCAGGATCACTGGCGCGCCGGGGTCAAGGAGCACCTTCGATCCATGCTTGTGGGCGATTGCGAGCTCTGCCGCAAGCACCTCCAGGTTCGTTGCGACATAGGGGCCGAGTACGTTTGTCTTGTCCTTGCGAACGATCCCGCAGGGCAACAGATGGATCTTGTACTTCGTACCGTCCACCACCAAAGTATGTCCGGCATTATCTCCGCCACCGTACCGAACGACCGTATGCGCGTCTTCAGCTAACTCGTCAACAATTCTCCCCTTACCTTCGTCTCCCCAAGCCGCACCAACGACCACGATTGCCGGCATTGCCGCCTCCAATCATTTCATTTTCAATGTGCGCGATGCTCGCGCACAGCATGCGCAGAAGCCCTGAGAACCTAGCACGGAGTTGAACGCGCGTCAACGATCAAGCTCGTACTTCTTTTTAAAATAATACGTGTAATACGTACATCACGATGGTGAGGACGATTGCGAAGAGAATCGAAACGCCGAACCCACTGACCGTAAACCCGGGCACAATTTTCGCTGAAAGCCAGATCAGCAAACCATTAATGACAAACGTGAAGAGCCCCAGCGTGAGGACATTGATCGGCAGTGTCAACACGAGCAGCAGCGGTTTCACCAAGGCATTCAAGACGCCGAGCACAACGGCCACAACCAATGCAGCTACAAAGCCACTCACCGTGACCCCCGGCAATAGATAGGCAGTCACGATGATGGCCAAGGCCGCAACAATCCAATTGATGAGTAATCCCATATTGATGTGTCTTATTGTTGTACTTCAAGCCGCTCCTCGGCTTCACCATCCGAGATCGGTCGGCTCATGATGAGTAATCGCACAATCCCCCATGCAAGCAAGGCATACACGGCCATCGCGAGTAACAACGATCCTTCGAAGACACTCCCATCAACCCGCACGGGGTCAATGACATTCTCAAACGCTCCGGCAAACGGGGCGGATGTCGTGTAGATAAATTGCGTAAACCCTGCTTTCGTGTTTGCTCCGATAAATCGCAGCACGAAACGGAACATGAGCAGCGTCTCAATGATCCCAATCGTGTACCAGAGCGCTTGGCTCACGCGATAGCGGCGTCGAATCGGGCCCACCAGTGTTTCGGGACGCACCGGTTTGGCGCCAATGGTGGCGACATCGCCACGCGCGTTAAAGACAATGGCAGGATCTGCCTGCGGTTGACGAAGAAAAATCTCGTGTGGCATAGGCATATCAGGTTAATAATTAAGCATATATATAGAAGACGATGCGAGTGCCATGCTCTTACCGCCAATCTTTTTTATTCGGTAAGAATGGCGATAATGACCCGTCATACATACAGAACAGGAAAGTTCTTACCCATTAACACCAACACATATGTGGCAGAAATTTACGAGCTTTATTCTCATGAACCGCATGCCCATCCTGGGGCTCGCGCTCATGATCGCCATGATTCTGATCATTCCGATCCCGCCCGTACAGGAGCACGGGGGCGATACGCCACAAAGATCGGAATCCACATCAACCATCATGATGCCTCCTCCGATGCCGATCATTGGAGCAGACACATCGGTCGTGACGGCCGCGACAATGTCCGTCTCGCGCCCCGTCAAACGGCTCGTGCCGCCGGCAAGCATGCATTACCAAAATGCCTTGATGACCTACGCATCGGAATACGGCAATGGATATCGCATCCAATTTAACGACTGCAGTGGCATCGCTCCGGCGCGCATGACGATGAAGGTCGGAACCAAATTCATGATTGACAACCGCGATGATCTCCCCCACCGCTTCATGTATGGAGGGACGCAAGCCATGCTCATTCCTGCATACGATTTCTACATCCTTCAGGCCGAAGGTCCGGGTGAACAGTGGATCACCTGTGATGGTCAAGGCGCCGGACTCATCACTGTCCAACCGTAGCGATAGGGCCTTGAACATCAGCAACGGATATGGTATATGTTCATATCCGTTGCTTGACAGAAGAAAAAACCTTGGTTAGGCATACAAGGAGGAACACGTAATAATGAAGATCCAAGACGTGGAGATCGGTTCGTGGTTCCGACACCAGGGAACCTACTACATCAAATGCGCCGCCTTCCTGCGCGGTCAGACCACGTACCAGGCCGTCTCGCTGGTCGATGGGAGTCCGTCATTCCCAGTACGGACGAGCAGCGCGGACAGTCCGGCGCTCTCGGACGTCGATGTCGAGGTGCTGGAGAAACCGGACTGGGCGACGATCGTCAATCACACGCTCGAGTTCAAAGCCGATGGTCATCGCGCCGAGATAGCTGAGGAGCTGCAAAAGGACTTCCCGGGCATAGAGATCCGCCTCGAGGATAAGACCGGAAAGTTCTTCCTGCACTACACCAGCACAAAAGCGGTCTACTACACCATCTTGAGCAGGGCGCGATACGGCGGCTGATCCCAGTCGCCAAAATTTTCTCGAAATCACGAAATCGAACGGAGGAATACCATGGCACTGTTTGGAACCTCGGGTGCGCGTGGCGTCACGAACTTGGAAATCAAGCCGGAACTGGCGCTCACGATCGCGACGATCTACGGCACGATGATGGGAGAGGGCGCGTCCAAAGCGAAACGAATGGTCGTGGGGCACGACCAACGGCATGGCGCGGCAATGCTCGCCCGAGTCGTGGCCGCCGGACTCGCATCAACTGGAGTCGGGGTTGATTTCCTCGGGTGCGTATCAACCGGGGTTTTCTCGAGCTACCTCCACGCCGTGTCAAGCGCGGGTGGTGTTCTCGTCACGGGCTCGCACATGCCGCCAGATCGCATCGGGATCATCCCAATGCATCGGAATGCACACTACTGCGACCGAGACATCACCGATATCATTGAAAAGGGAATCGCAGCCTGGCCACAAGGGATACGACGCGCCCCGTCAACCTGCATCGGAGAGATAGAAGAGATCCGGCAGGAAGACAGTGGCGCACTGTACCAGAGCAGGATGCTGGAGGGAATCAGATTCCCAAAGAGTCCGCTCCGGTTCAACGACATCCTCGTCGATGCGGGAAACGGCACCGGGGGCATACCTGCCCGCACACTCATGAGCGCGCTTGGCTTCAACGTCGTCATGATGAACGGCAATCCGAAGGCCATCCCGGACCGACCAAGCGAATGTCGACCCGATACCTGCGCGCTTGCAATCGAACGAGTACGCAAAGAAGGATACGCGCTCGGCGTCTGCTATGATGGCGACGCTGACCGCGCGCTGTTCATCACCTCGGGTGGTGTCGCACTGGCTGATAGCGTCGTCGGTGCGATCTTCGCACGCTATTGCGTACCCAAGGGAAGGCCGATCGTTACCCCAGTCAATGCGAGCGGCCTCATCGAGGTCATCGCAGATAGAATCGGATCGAGGGTGGTATACTGCCGCATCGGGCAGCCAGCAACGGATACCGCCGTATTCGCTCACGACGCCGTGTTCGCGTACGAAGAAGCTGCTGGCAAGTACGGGTTCGCGGAAAATGGCTGCTGCTACGACGGCGTCTACGCAACCGCCATGATGCTGAGAATCATGCAGCAACAGAACAAGAGCCTCGGTGGACTCGCGGTAGAGATGCCGGACTTCTTCCAGACCAACAGAAAGGTGGCAGTGCCCGACGACAAGAAGGCCCAGGTTGTGCAGAATGCGCTGGCCTTGGTCACCGGGCGCCTGCGGGATGTTCGCAACATCGTCACGCTCGACGGGACCAAGTTCATCTTGGCCGACGGCGCATGGTTGCTTGTGCGCCCGAGCGGCACCGAGCCGGTCGTCCGTTGCTACTCGGATGCACAATCCAAGCAGCGTGCCGATGAACTCGCCAACCTCGGCCAGCAGTGCTTCGCCGAGGTCATCGCCTCGATGCGCTGATCGCGAAAGGAAGAATAGCAATGCAAGAAAACACCACTGCGAACGCGACGCCCATCAGTATTGGACAACAATACATGGAACAAGTCGAGACGTGGAAAAAGCAGGTAGAGGAGATGCGTGGAAACCCAAGCTCTGCTCGGGGCGCGTATCACTGCTTTATCCACGTGGAGTTGCAGTCTCTGGCCGCCGAACAAGGGAGACTAGATCTCATTCCCCTGATTGACGCCGGATACAGCGCCCGACCGGAGCTTCAGCCTATCAAGATGGGTCCGATCCCTATCGGTCGCCCGTTGAGCACTCGTCCGGTCCGGATTGAGGGCGCACTGTTCGGCTCCGACCTTCTCGTCGTCGACGAACAGCACAACATCGGGCAGAGCATGGTCCGCTTGGTGATGGTGAACGCAAAGGATGGGACGCTCAATGTCCTCGACATCTGGTCTGATCCAGCAATGGATGTCATGAAGGGAGAGCCGAGCTCCACCCACCGACTCAACTGGAATGCCTGCCTCCCCTCTCGGGCCGAGCGGATCGTCACGACCTGTCGAGACAACGGGTGCGTCGTGCTCGGCTGGATGCAGATTCAGGAGATCAACGATCGCCGGATGCCGACGTACTAGGTGAGACCGCCACCAGCCTAGGCGGCCAATCCTAGTGCCAGCATCCCTGGCACCCCCTCGGACCAGACGTGCGCACATCGCACGCCCTGGTCCCTGGGGTTCTTTTTTATTGTACTCACGCTCAAAACAAAAAGCAGCGCACGGTGCGCTGCGTTACCCTCTGCGCTGTAGAAACTCATCACGCCATCCATCGCGGAAGACGAGCAAATCGATGCTCAAGCCCCCACACGCGGCCAGCGTGGAATGCCGCAAGTACTGCAAGCCCGGCAATGTAGATGATATGCTCGTCCACAATGTATGCGTGCGCATTCGGGTACGGGAAATCAAGAATGGCGACATAATAGAGCAGCATCAGCACAATGCCAAGCAACGAACTCAACCGCACACACACGCCAAAGACGAGAGCGATCCCAAGGAGCGTCAGGCCCCATTCGTTCAAGATATTCACGATTGGCAAAACTCCCGGAGCCGCAAAGAATTGATAGAGACCATGAAATGTCTTTGCTCCTTGGATATAGCCGGCCGCAGACCACGCAGGATCAAGCACCTTCGTGATGCCCGCATAAAAAAACATCCACCCCAAGGCAATGCGTAAAAGAAAAAGTGAAATTTTTTGTGCACGGTTCATATGCGTGATAATAGGCCATCGCAACATTTCTCGCAAGAAAGAAGGTTATGCACAACCCGTTCGAGTCCCGCTTCGTAAACAAAGAAATAGCGACCACTCATCTGGTGTCCGCTATTTCTTGGCTCCGAGGGCGGGATTTCCGCGTCGTTCCGCCAGAGACGGAACTCCTTGCCCGACACTAGCGGGCCAGAGTGATCGCTGTGGGAACGTGCGTTCGGGAGCATGCGGAGAATTCTGTCGCCTTCAGTCTTGCAAGATATATTTCGTGAATTCACACCCGAATAGGGAAACGCTAACAAAGGGTGCAATCACTGCGCCAGTTCGTTCACCTGTTCTATCGAACAGAATACCTAGACGAATCAAATTATAGATGCTCTCAAGGTTTTCTATGGTGTTGGCAAAAATCTGGTAGTTTCTCTCTTGTTGATCGTGTGCTAGGGAATCCGGCGTTCGTCTGCGATCTTGGGCAATATTCCCCATCGTCTCTAAATCCAGATCGCTCAATTGAGCCAGCGTATAAGAAAAGCCCATCATATTAGCAAATCGCTCAAACTCCATTACAACACATCCCGGATCGAATCCATAAATTAAGCCATGAGTTCAACAAATCCACGTGTCTTTTTCGCAGTCACCGAAAAACCTACTCTCGATGATTGCTTTTTGTCGTGACGTTATTGTATTTGTCGAAGTAGATTCCGACGAAATAGTGCCGAGGGGAGCTACTTTGTCCAGCCGATGAACTGGAAGCTCCGACCGGAGAATGGAACTTTTACTTGATTGGAGAATTTGCTTGTTTCCTGATTCGTATTGGCTGATGATTCGGTTGTAGGTACGGCCTGCTCCGGCGCGATCTGGGCGTGGGAATTGATTTGATCCATTACTTGTTTTTCAGTCACTTTATTCCCATCCCGCAATAAATCAATATAGTATACTTGCGGATCAGTCGCTACCCATTCTTTCTTGTAATAATCCCACCGCTGCACTTGCTTCGGCATGCCGTGTTCACCCATTTCTACGCGCCGTGGATAGTCGTTTATCGTATAAAGGAAGTATTCGTACATATTATTTATGGTTACGGACTAATTTCATCATATCACTGATTTCTTTCTTTGTTTTCCCTTCGGGTGAGATCAGGAACATGAGCTTCTTCGGGCTCTGTGGATCTGTGGGCTTGCTCGGAGACTCCAGGGCTGGGGGCTGGATTAACCCTTTCTCCTGTAGATTGTAGTTTAAGGAGTCCACCATCTGTTGTGCCCAGTCTGCTGGTGGGCCGCCCCGCGCCTTTGGGGGCCGTCCCTCGGAAAGTAGCTTGTGATATTGTTCTCTTGTCATAGGCGTTTTGCAGTGTTGTATTAAGGGCAGTTCTCACTGCATGTTCATTATAGCGCACACTGTTTCCGTTCGACCACCGGAAACAGAAAAGCGGCTAAGAGATTCGATCCAGCGTATTTGCTGAATGAAATCTCCCAACCGCTTTCGGGGTTAGTCGCGTATCTCCTGTGGCTTCTCGCAGATTTCCCGAGTTGCCTACCCTCTAAAGGGAGAAACACGCGGTTCGTGATGGTGTGCACGAACGGCACTGTGCTGTTTTCAACTTCTACCTTGAGGGTAGCACACTGGGTTGGAAAAGGCAAGCAACCCCACCCCTGTTTCAATTTGAGTCCATCACTTTGTCGCGTGTGTACTACAGTCTTATTTTTCCGTCAGAGTACTCGAGGATAAATCTCTTGTAATCTCCAAACTGTTCGGGAAACCTAAAGGACGTTATTTTACTTTTTGCAAGAAAGTTAAAAACGAAGTATTCCCTTTCCCCCTTATCGCTTATTCTTTGGGTCGCATATAAACAACTATTGTCCTTTGGGCTGTAGAATATCATTTCAAAAACGCTACTTTCACCAAGGCTAAATGGACTAAGGTTGTCTTTGTCGATGTCGTCCTTTATGACTTTGCTGTAGGTCTCGCACTCTGTCTGATTCTTAAAATAGCTAGCCTCTTTTGTTTGCTCTGTTCTGGCTTGCAATTCTATCTGCTGTTGCCTCTCTATAGACTGTTGCTTGCTTACTTCGCTTGCGTAATAAGAACCGCCTAAAATAAGACTCGCTAACAGTATTGCAATCAGCAAGACTAGTTTACCTTTTTCCATATCAAGGACTCATTACAACGCTTCACTTCTTTGGTGCGGAAGTACTTTTCTTTTGATGCGCTTTGGGCGACTTCACAGTTTGCTACTTTTTGGCTCCGCCTGCTGGACGAGTTCAGAACTCTAAATTGGATCGGAATCAGACAGGAATGGAGTTTCGCTTTGCCCTCAGTATTGAGTTCCGCAGCGGCAAGTTTGATTCATTGATTTCCACTTAAACAACATCAGACCTTGTATTCCGAAAGGAGTGAGAGTTGATTCTTGCTCAAACTCTTCCAACTAAAAGCACCTTCATCCTTCCATGATTTCGTTTTGATAAAATTCATTGTGTCTCCCAATGTTTTGAGCAACGGATCATGGGGATAAAGAAACCAGCTCGACTTGTACGGGAAACAAACCCAGATGCCTTTGCTGATATATCTCTTGTCGAAGGTCAAGCGACCCTTGAGCTGAACTTTCAAAAAATCATTGCCGTTGATGTGGATGGCGATAAAATCCGCTCCCTGCCAATCATCGGAAAGGCGGATCGTGTTAAACCCATAATCAGCAAGGACTGCAGATACTTTTTGAAAATTGTAATTTTCTTTCTGTCTCGAATTTAAGGCTGAATATGAAATTGTTTTGAATCGATGGTCCATAAAGTGATTCACTATTTCTCAAAGAGGTCTAATTGTTGAGAACGTTTTGTACCTTGAGTGCTGTCTTTGAGTAACGATAGAATCTCGTTTCTTTCAAAATACTTTCTTCTGTGGTGCCATATCGGGGTGAGACGCCCACCTTTCTGGTGTGCAGCGATCTCCCCACGAGAGAATATCTTATCCTTCAGAAGATATTTCTGCGCGGTACAGTCTTTTTTAACGTCCTCTTTGCGTCGGCGGATGAACTCTTTCTTACTGACGCGGCGGTAGTGATACTCCTTAATGAAGTACTGGGCTTTCTTTGGCATATCCGCGCACCCGACACCGTCGTGGTTGAATCGTCGCTCTACCCTACCCCACCACTTACTATTTAATTAAAGTATTCCCAAAAATTATTGATGGGTGATTTTATGTCAAACGGCCCCAACTACCATTTTTGAGCTTCTGACTTTAAAAATTCAAACTCCCTTATCGGCAGAAATAATTTATAAAAATCCTGAAATTCTGAATTAACCAGAGTTAAATCTCCAGTGTCAGGATTCAACTGATAAAAATCAAGAGAACTGATTCCCCCACTAGGATCCCACTCAACATGCGGAATAGCTACATACAGAGCATCATTTTTAATGAAAATGTTCCCTTCTTTTACTCCGCAGCCATCCTGAGACAAAACATTCCCAATTTTCCAATTTTTCTTACTCAGTATTACTGGTATATATTTACCACTACAACCAAATCCAATCGCTCCTAAGGTATGCGTTTCTATGAGGTAAAAACTCGCACCCCGATGCGACAATTTGTATGCATTGGAAACGTATGTAAAAAAATTCTTTTCATCTCCGTCTGCAGTATTATAAATTAGTGAGTCTTTATGGTAAATTCGAAATTGTTCCGGTTTGTTACTACCAACTTCTGACCAAGCAACATGCACGTCATCTGACCGATAATCAAAAACTAACTTATAATCTCCATCCGTAATTGTAGTAGGATGTGGATTAAACTTTCTGTTTTCTTCACTAAAATTTGGATTATAGTTGAGTACATTCTTTGCCTCCTTTTTGTTTGATTTAAAATAAGTATCAAATTTTTCATTGATTTCAGCCATTGGATCATAGACCGCGTCAACATTCCACGATTCAGAGTTACTCATTGGATACGCTTCAAAGGTTGAGTGTGGGAGAGAATTTTGTGCAGTCGACACGAGCGTGTCGTTCTTCAACGCACGAAAAAAGACGAGAACGGCAATGGACGCGACTGCGAGGAGAAGGATGGTGCCACGGAGGGGTTTCATACCTTGAGATTATACACCAGTTCAAACTACTGAACCCCTTATTTTTGCACCTAGGACATTTGGGTTATTGAAAGCCCGGGCAAGCTGAACTCTTTAGCTAAGTCATTCAATCCGGTCCGACTTAAGCCATGCATATCTTGGTCGGTCGTTCTAATGATTACGCAATGGTTGCCTATTGCGGTGGCAATATGTATAGCGTCAGTTAGTGAAAGCCTCGGAAAAATCTCTCTAACCCTAGAAAATATTAGATCACACCCGTCGTTTCCAACGACCTCAATGTACTGGGATAAAGAGTTCATTAATTTAACGAACGCGTCGGCCTGTTCCGGTCCCTTTAAGTGAGAATTAGCATAGGCTTCTCCAAAAGATAGATGGCTAATGACGGCCCGGGGACGATGTCTATTGTTAAACATCTCCGCATATGAGCTCTTGCTTCGATCTAGGGTGCAAGCGTCATAATACCAACGCGGCCGTGCGGATTCAGAGCCATTAGCCTTTCCGTTTCCCGGCATAACCCTTAACGAAAAGACCAACTCTCTCCCCCCTCCTTAAGGAAATCTCAACATCTACCAGCGGGTCAGTTATTTGAGACCCTTCCGTATCCGAAACAACT
>Ga0209515_10009522_pt1 | contig 11043 bp, 10 predicted proteins | sample Subgroupgradi54m_FD_187454 | JGI IMG/M metagenome (GOLD analysis project Ga0209515, IMG submission 187454) | Subsurface groundwater microbial communities from S. Glens Falls, New York, USA - GMW60B uncontaminated upgradient, 5.4 m (SPAdes)... ...
GCTACAAAGCCATGGGTGCTCAAATCACACTCAAGGATGATGTTTATGAAATTACCGCCAAAAAACTGCATGGAGCTGAGTATTTTTTTGGCGTAATGAGTGTAACCGGCACCGAAACACTCATGATGGCTGCGACACGTGCTCAGGGCACCACGGTCTTAAAAAACTGCGCCTGTGAACCAGAGATTGCCGCCCTGGCAGAATTTTTAAATTCCTGCGGCGCTTCAATATCCGGGGCTGGCACTCATACCATCACCATCACCGGCGTATCCACCTTGACCGGCGGAAACTGCGCCGTCATTCCTGATCGCATTGAAGCAGGAACTTTTGCCATCCTGGCTGCCGCTACAGGCAGTCCCTTGGAAATTACTGGCTGCGACCTGAATCATTTAGGAAGCCTTTGGCACACGCTTGAAGCTATGGGCGTTGGCGTCGCGATTGAAAAAAATAGCGTACGCATTATTCCTGCTGTTACGCTCATATCGAGCGATATCAAAACCCATGAATATCCAGGCTTCCCAACTGATTTACAGGCACCCTTATGTGTGCTATTAACTCAAGCAGAGGGAGCTAGCTTGGTTCATGAAACCATCTACGAAGGCCGTCTCCATTGGACTGAAGATCTCAAGCATATGGGAGCTGATATTATCGCTTTTGACCCACATCGCATCCAAATTCGGGGTAAGACGGCACTTGAAGGAAAAGAAATGAAGAGCCCCGACCTACGCGCTGGCATGGCCTATGTGATTGCAGCCTTATGCGCCCAGGGCACTTCTACGATCGCTAATATTTATCAAATCGACCGCGGATATGAAAAGATTGAAGAGCGTTTGAGCGGAATAGGCGCAGATATCACAAGAGTCTAACGTCAAACGTCCATCACGTCCGTCACGAAAATTAATTTGAATAAGTGACGTTATGGACATTATAGGCGTTATAGACATTCGACGTTAATGAAAAAGATTGGTATCGACCTAGGTACAACGAACACGGTAGTATTCGTCCCCAAGAAGGGGATTGTGATTAATGAGCCGTCAGTGGTGGCGGTTTCGGTTTTAGATAATAAAATCCTGGCCGTCGGTAACGCCGCTAAGGAAATGATCGGCCGCACACCCGATAGCATCATGGTCCATCGCCCGCTGGTGGATGGCGCCATCGCCGATTACCGAGTCACAGGCGCCATGCTCAAATATTTTATCCGCAAAGCGGCCGGTGTTTTTAGTTTTGTAAAACCTGAAGTACTCATCTCGGTTCCCGCCGGCATTACCTCGACTGAAAAACGCGCCGTCATCGAGGCTGCCCTGAATGCAGGCGCCAAAGCTGTCTACTTGGTCAAAGAACCGGTCCTCGCCGCTATCGGTGCCAAAATTCCTATCAATAGCCCTATCGGCAATATGATCCTCAATATCGGCGGAGGCACGACTGAGTTAGCGGTTATTTCGTTGGGCGGTATTGTGAGTTGGTCATCAGTCCGCATTGGCGGCAATAAATTCGACCAGGCTATTGTAGAGTATGTAAAAAAGAAACACAGCCTCGCTATCGGCGAACGGACAGCTGAGTTAATTAAAATCAATATCGGTAGCGCCATTAAACAAGCTAATGAAGACAAGATCCATATTAAGGGTCGTGATTTGACTACTGGACTACCCAAAACAGTCGAGATCACTTCAAATGAAATTACCGAAGCACTTTCGGAACACTTGCGTGAAATCGTACAGACTACTAAAAATGTTTTAGAAGTCACTCCACCTGAATTGTGCTCTGACATCATGGATCGCGGCATCATCATCTCCGGCGGAGGATCCCTCCTACGCAACATTGCCGAACTCATCTCAAAAGTCACCGGCGTACCCGCCCGTGTTGCTGATGACCCGCTCTTCTGCGTAGCCCGAGGCACCGGTATCGTGCTTGAGAACCTTGAGGTCTACAAGAAGAATGTCATCGCGAAGCGGTAAAATTAGTGGTTAGTGATTAGCGGTTAGTGATTAGCCTAAGTCACTCGCCACTGTACACTAGACACTTTCCACTAGTGAAAATTGCCCTTGTTCATGATTGGTTGCTCAAACTTGGCGGTGCCGAGCGAGTGTTGATTGAATTGCACCGCATGTATCCCACAGCACCCATCTATACGCTTTTTTATGACCGCCCATTTGTGCGTCATTTCTTGCCTAACGCCGAAATTCGATCTAGTAATCTCCAGCGTATTCCACTAATCACAAAAAACTATCCACTAGCCACTCTTCTGATGCCTTCCGCCATTGAATCCTTCGACTTCTCGGATTTCGATACGGTGATTTCTTCTTCAGTCACATTTTCAAAAGGTCTTGTGCTACGTCCTGGCACACGCCACATTTGCTACTGCTACAGCCCCTCCCGTATGCTCTGGGATCGCAATGCCGAATATGAACGGCGAGGCATACTCTCCGGCTTGACCCGACATTTTCTTCGCATTTGGGATCGCAGTTCAGCTGATCGAGTCGATCAATTTATAGCTATCTCAAAAACCGTCCAGGATAGAATCAAAAAATATTACGGCCGCGATTCAATTGTTATTTACCCTCCAACACACAAGTGGGCAGAAGGCAGTGGGCAGAAGGCAGTACTTGAGCCTACAAAGCTACAAGCTACAAGCTACTACCTCCTCGTTTCCCGCCTCCACCCGCACAAAAACATCGACATAGCCATCGAAGCCTTTAATAAGCTTGGCTATAACTTAGCCATTGTCGGCGACGGCCCCTTACGCAAACGCTTAGAAAAAATATCAAACCGAAATATATTTTTTACCGGCCCAGTCAACGACGCCACTCTGGCGGCCTGCTACCAATCCTGCAAGGCTTTGATTATGCCGCAAGAAGAAGATTTTGGACTGACACCGCTAGAAGCCATGTCATTTGGAAAACCTGTTTTGGCCCTTCGCAAAGGTGGGGCTCTCGAAACCATTCAAGAGGGTATCACTGGAGAATTTTTCGACGACCCCATCCCCGAGGCCCTAGCCGACGGCGTGAAAAGATTAAATCAAAATTACAACTCCTACAATCCAGATCTCATCCGTCAACAATCCAGTCAATTCTCACTCGACCGATTTAAAGAAGAAATAAAAAAAGTGATACAATAAATACGTGAAACTTTCACTCATTACTGTAAATTACAATGGCACGGAAAAGACTATTCGGCTTTTAGAGTCGCTCCGACAACAAACCGACCAGAATTTCGATATCATTGTCGTTGATAACGCTTCAAGCGGGGATGATGCGCGACAACTTTCATACTATCGTGAACATACTTTTTCAGCCTTCACGCTGATTCAAAATAGCCAAAATTTGGGCTATTCTGGGGGCAACAACATCGGCATAAAACAGGCCCTCCAAAACGGGGCAAACTACGTATTTTTGATCAATAGCGATACTTGGACTGATCCCACCTTTATCGCTCAACTAAGGCCAAAATTGAGCCTTGTAGAGGGCTTGGGAGCCATACCAGTCAATGAAGGAGCCAGAACGGCCTATTATGGCAAAATCCAGTGGCTAAAGCCGACTCTTCAGCATATCTATCAAGAAGGCAGTGGGCAGAAGGCAGTGGGCAGAAGCTTTTACGTCAACGGCGCGGGACTCTTAATTAATACAAAAGTTTTCCAAAAAATCGATTTTCTCGATGAGCGCTACTTCCTATATTTCGAAGATGCTGATTTTTCTATACGAGCATACAAGGCCGGGGTACCTATTGCCCTACTCGACGATATTTCTATTCATCACGAAGTATCTAGTACGACGAAATCTTTGGGAGCTCCACTTCTTCTACACTACCATTGGCGCAATGCGCATTTATTTAATTGGAAAAATGGGCCACTCTGGGTCAAAATCGCCTTGCCGTTTTGGTCAATTTTCACTATACTCAAGCAATCGATGAAGATAATTCTCGGCATGCATCGCGACCAATCCAAGGCGATCCTAGCCGGCGTTTTTGATTTCTATTTAGGAAGGTTTGGTAAAATCAGATGATTAAAATTGGCATTGAATGTGAATCTATCGAAGGGGAGAGTTGGGGAGTGGGAAGGGTAGTTAAGAATCTCCTTGAGGAAATCTCTCGACGGCCGGAATTATCCGGCCAATTTCAGTTTTATTTGTATTTTAAGGAAAGGATTCCAGATTATGCATTTTTGGATAATCAAATTTTTATAAAAAAAATCACCCGCCCGGGCTGGCTTTCTTTTGTACCTTTTTCTTTTAATATTCATTACCACATTTACTTGATCGCCAGAGCCTATTTGGATGGAGTCAGCACATTGTATTTCGCCAACTACATGCTTCCGATGCTGTGGTTTAAAAAATCCATCGTCATGCTAACCGACGATGTATTTTACGAAATGAATTCATCAGCCGTACCCTTTCGCTATCGTTTAGCCTACAATATTTTCTGTCGCTGGGCCGCCCTACGTGCTACTCGCATTATGGCCATCTCCGAAACATCCCGTCAGCACGTCGCTCGACTCTTTGGCATTAAAGCTACAAAAATATTTACGAATTATCTGGGGATAGAACAGTCAAGAAGGCAGTGGGCAGAAAGCAGTAAGGAGAATGAAAACACTAGCCCCTCGTCACTAGCCCCTCGCCACTACCTGCTCTTCGTCGGTCAAGCCTTCCCAAGACGACACCTGAAAGAATCTCTCGAAGCTTTTGAAAAGATCGCCCCAGAATTTCCTGATTTACAGTTCATTGCTGTGGGCGGAGATAAATACAATCCCCCTATTGTCGATGCGCTAGTTGGGCACATTAATGGAAGGCTAGGTAGCGAAAGAATTATTCGGAAACACTACGTGACTGACGAGGAGCTAGCTGAATTATTTAAAAATGCCCAAGCTGTAGTATACATTTCGACCAAAGAAGCTTTCGGCCTACCTCCCCTTGAAGCCCTAGCTTACGGCACCGCACCGATTATAGCTAATACCACATTGACTCACGAGCTGTTCCACGATTCGGCATTTTTTGTAGAGCGAGCTGGATCGCCAGATGATATAGCCAAAGTCATGAAAGAAGCTCTGACTGATACCGCCAAACGCCAAAGAATTATCGATAGCGGAAAGCACATCATCTCTCAATATACCTGGAAGGCTCATACAGATAAATTCTTGGAAGTCGCTAGACAGATTGCAGTAGGCAATTAAAACAAAAAGCGGCCATATCAATGACCGCTTACCGCCGAGAGCAACAGCTGACCCATCCAGTAGAGAAGGTAGGCCTCAACGAGAGCAGTGGCGATTATAAATGCACGTAGACCTCGCCTGCCTTTACTCGTTTTCCACATTCTAAAGAGGAGTATATAGACACAAATGACCAGCCCGACAAAGCTGACGCTTGCAAGAATCATCCCACCCTCCTTATATAGTACGCGTTAATAAAATATCATACTTATAGTTTAATGTCAATAAATCCTAAAAAACGTTTGTGCCTGATATTTTGCGGAGAGATATTTTTATTTTCCGTGATCGTAACAGGTATTTTGCCACGATCAGTAGTGCCTTATTTTGCTTTGGCCTTGGCCCTGTACACGCTATTTACACCACTCGAAGAAGCTGTTTTATTCTTCGTTCAATCAATCCCGCTTTTTATTGCCATTCCTATTACAACTAGTTGGGATAATTTTAATACCTGGAGGATTCTATCAATTATTATTTTCTTACGTTGGATATTTTCAAAAGGAGATTTCAAGTGGATTCTCAACGGGCTTCGAGATTTTTTTAAAGCCCCGATAAAATTCTCTCGCGCTCATCCCATTCTCGTACTTTCATCCTGCCTTCTGCTCACTGCCTTCTGCTCACTAGCAGGCGCCCCTGATCTCCGTGCTGGATTCGCAAGAATTATTTACTTCATCAACCTCTCTCTAATTGGCATCGTAGTTTATGATAACGTTAGACGTTCCACGTTAGACGTTCCACAATTACTCCGCAGTATCTCCATATCAACCATTCTCGTTGTCATTGTCGGCTACATCCAGCTCATCTCTACTTACCTCATGGACGTCTACCAATTTATGCGCCTCTGGGGTGAAATCATCCAAAAAAATCAATTTGGTGAACTCTGGTCGCATATTGCCGTTTATCTTGGCAATACGTGGCTAGCCTATTACGGTCCCCAACTATCTCTCCGCGTCTTCTCGCTTTTTACTGATTCACACACCTTCCCCATGTATGTTCTTTTTGGTCTGCCAACTCTTCTAGCCTTTGGCATCCTCCGCATACTTAAGCGACCAGCATCAGATATCGATAGCTTGCGGAAAATGATTCGCGTGAGGGCAAATATGTCCATCCTTTGGGTGCCAATAGCATTTCTCATCGTGATCCTAAGTGGAACCCGCGGCATCTGGGCCGCCAGTATCCCAACCGTCACCTTGGCTCTGTTAATGGGCACCATTCACATGGTAAAGGTGCCCATTAACAAACGGCTGCTGTTTAAATATATTTCGCTGTATCTTGCTACATTCTTCATGCTCTTTGCGGTGGCATATCCGATTTTTGTTTCGCCACAGTTCTTGCTGTCAAAAGGGGATTGGGCGCTGTTTGGTAATCGTATTCGCTCCATCATTGATTTTGGCGAAACTTCTAATGCCATACGTTTACAGATCTGGAAGCAATCAGTTATTTCTATAGCGCATCACCCACTCCTAGGCGTCGGTATTGGTAATTTCCCTGTAGTCCTAGATCAAGAAATTTTCCTAGCCAAAGCTGGTTCAACCGCCCACAACGTCTACCTCCACATCGCCGCTGAGATGGGTATTCCGGCCTTGCTGCTAGCCCTAGCATTCCTATGGTTAATCTGGAAAAGCACCTGGCAAAACTTTCTCCACGAAACCGATCCATTACTCTCTACATTCTATGGAGCCATGGCACTCTTCTTGCCTTGGAATCTAGCCTACCTCATGACCGACGCCGCCCTTTTTGATGAACGAGTCTTTCTGATGTTTGTAGTAATCGTTGCTCTAGCTTTAGAACAAAATAAAAACAGAGGCTAGCTCTGTTTCAGCGAAAAAATTGGAACAAGGTACATATTTTGCTCAATTGTTGGAAAAAACTCGCCATCATCCCAGTAAATTTCCCGAAGTCTTCTAGTGGCAAGATCTCCTACAACAACTTCATCCCACCGCAGAAGATCGACGAGAGTGCCCGCAACGTCTTCTTTGCTTGCTTCAGGCTGGACACACGTTCGTACATCAAAATAGATATTTAAGAGATCTGCCGTCTCCCTATTCTTAATAGATTGTAAAATCGACTTACACAGAATACGTTGCCGACTTGTCACTACTTGAAGTACCATGGCGTTACCTTCCAAAAATACCGTCATTATGTTACCATGACTACCGATGCCTGACAAGTCTATCTCAATTATCTTAGTCGTCCACAATGCTTCTTCTTGGCTGAAAATGACGCTAGATTCCATCTCTACTCAAACCTATCCATCCAACCAGATGGAGATTTTGATTTTGGACAACGCCTCAACTGACAACACGATTGAAATAATAAAAAAAGAACTCCCGGCTATTCGCCATTCGCTATTCGCTAGTAACTCAAATGTCGGTTTCTGGGCCGGAGTTGAAAAGTTACTTCCAAATGCAAAAGGTGAATATGTCATCGCCTGCACGGACGCAATCATGGATCCACACTTCATCGAACGCTCCATTGAAGTAATGGAGCAAGACAAAAGTATAGGCGCCCTTCAAGCAAAAATTTATCAAATTCAGAAAGCAGTGGGCAGTGAGCAGAAGGCAGTTATTGATACTTGTGGGTTCAAAATCGAGAAATCGCGAAGAGTTACCAACCTCGGACATGGCGAAGAGGACCACGGTCAATACGACGCCCAAAGAGAGATCTTCGCCGTCGAAGGCGCCGTCCCTGTCTTTCGGCGTTCAGCATTAGAGGACTGCAAAATGAAAGAACTGCCCACTGCCCACTGCCCACTGCCCTCATCATGGCTGGTTGATCCCGATTTTCGCGTCGGCTCCTTCGGCTACGGTGACGACCTGGATGTCGCGTGGCGGATGCGCCTCTTTGGCTGGAAGCAAATCCTTGCCCCAAATGTTATTGCCTACCACGATCGTTCGACCACCAAAGGCCTTGCAAAGACGGTCTTTGCAAGCCTGCACCGCCGAGCCTTGCGGAGTCGTATAGATATCAGGAAGCGGCGTTTGGACTGGTCAAATGTTCGCTTTACAATTATCAAAAATGACTATATAATTAACCTTTGCAAAGACTTGCCGTATATCCTAGTGCGCGAGCTGATGGTCCTCGGATATACGGTTTTATTTGAACCGGCAGCGCTTCTCGAGGCATTCCGTTTTTTCAATCTTCTACCTACGATGCTCCGCCGTCGCCATCAGGTCATGCAAAAAGCTAAAACCTCTCCGCAAGATATGCGCAAGTGGTTCCTATGAACACGTTTCAAACTGATTTTAATTCAACACCGCCACCTTCATCGCGCCGAAAAATTCTGGCTTGGTTTGGTTTGCTTTTTTTACTGTTTGTATTGATCGGAACATTCAGGGTAGTCCAAGGTTTTTTTCACCATGAGATTACTGTCGAGAACCAGGATCCAGCACTCAAGCGTAAACTTGATGCGGTCATCCTGCCATTCAAAGAAGATCAGCCCGATGACAAAGAATACGTCATGCCCACCAAAGAGAAAAATCGCATCGATATTTTAATCCTGGGCATGCGCGGCAAAGACGACGTCGTGAATGGTGGATTGCTCACCGACACAATCCTTTTGCTTAGCTACGATCAAGTCACCGGGCGTACCAGTCTGGTATCAATCCCGCGGGATCTCTATGTGAAGATCGGTGTGAATATCAAGGACAAAATCAATAGCGCACTTGAACGCCTTGGTGTCAGCGAAACCAAAAAACTCTTTTCGCGTATTACCGGTGTGTATATAGACCAAATTGCGATATTTGACTTCACCGCCTTCAAAGAAACCGTAAATGCGGTTGGCGGTATCGATATCACCCTGGATAAGCCCTTTGAGGAAACCCAGCAGTGGGGATATACGTTTTCGCTACCGGCTGGACCCAACCATCTGGATGGCGACTCGGCGCTCTACTTCGTCCGATCTCGCTACACCTCAAACGATTTTGACCGAGCCGAGCGTCAACAAAAAGTTATTCTGGCCCTAAAAGCTAAGATCCTTGAAACTAATTTCATCACTGATCCGGTCAGAGCATTTACGCTTGTAAATACGTTGCGAAAAAATGTCCAGACTGACATCGATATTCTCAATATCAAAACTTTACTTGAGCTCGCCAGCAAAATTAGCGGTCCCAACTCCACGCTCAAGCGAGAGGTTCTTACTACCGACAACTATCTCTATGACACCAAGACATCGGAAGGTGCATATATTCTGTTGCCCAAAGGTGACAGTCTCCAAGGCATCAAAGATTTCTTCCAAAAAATTCTCCTAAGTCCTAAGTCCTAAGTCCTAAGTCCTAAGTCCTAAGTCCTTCTCTGCCATGCTCTCTATCATCATCGCCAACTTCAAAAATCCAGCCCTCCTACGTCTGTGCCTAACTTCACTGGCTAAAAATATCACGCCGGGATTTTCATATGAAATTGTGGTAACTGACGGTCAGACTTCAATCGAAACTCAGAATGTAGTCCTGGAAGAATTTGCTCATACATTTTCAAAAATCACCTTGGTGCCATTTAAAGAAAACATTGGCTACACCCGCCTGGTGAATGAAGGCATTAAAGCCAGTAGCGGAGATTATTTTTTAATCCTCAATGCCGATATTATTACCTTGCCTGGATCACTTGCCGGCATGGTTGGATACCTTGCTGCACATCCATATGTTGGCTTACTTGGACCACAACTGCTCAACTTTGATGATAGCATCCAGCAATCCTACTTTCGTTTCTACACACCACTGACGATTCTGTATCGCCGTATCAGCCACCTGCCTTTTGCAGGTCGGGTACTCAATCCCTTCCTCATGAAAGACCTCCAGCCGACAAAACCCGTAGCCGTGGATTGGGTGATGGGGTCGGCGCTTCTGACCAGCAAGGCCGCTTTAGCTAAGATCGGTTTAATGGATGAAACGATGTTCCTCTATATGAGCGAAGTTGACTGGGCCAAGCGATTTTGGGAAAATGGATACGCTGTCGTGTATTATCCGCCCGCAAAGTTGTACCACTTCCATAAAAGGGAATCAAAAGGACGCTTCGGAATTTTTGATATCTTCCTGCGGCGTGAAACGCGCTGGCATATCCGCGACGCCATTCGTTATTTTATGAAACACGGCATTCGAGCCCAGACGCCAAGAACTGCCCAACTATCTCTTTCACTATGACCATCACACCCGAGGTTCGGAAAATTCTTATCTTGAGTACTGTGATCGCGCTGGCGATCGGTTTTAGCGGCGGTATCTGGTTTGATAAACACCAGCCCCCGCTTTTGACCAATCTTCTACCCAGCAGTTTTACTAAAGATTACACCAAGCCGGAGAATGTTGATTTTTCTTTATTCTGGAATGTCTGGGAAAAGCTGCATGCCAAATACGTCGATCAAAGCAAGTTCGATTCCAAAAAACTCGTCTACGGAGCGATCGAAGGTATGGTTAACAGCCTCGGCGATCCCTACACGGTATTCTTCGAACCGGTAGTGGCTAAAAAGTTCCAAGAAGAAATTAAGGGTGAATTTGGTGGTGTAGGTATGGAAATCGGCAAACGCAACGGCGTACTTACTGTCATTGCACCGATCAAAGACACCCCTGCTTTCCGCGCAGGGATTAAAGCCGGAGATAAGATTCTCAAAGTCGATACCAAATCCACCGCCGACATGACGGTGGAGGAAGCGGTTAATTTAATTCGAGGTATCATCGGTACTAAGGTGAAGGTCCTTATTGCCAGTACCGACAACAGCCAACGCACTGTTGAATTAACTCGCGCAGCGATCAAAGTTCCAACCGTCGACATCAAATATTTCAATAACAACACTGTCACCTATATTGCCGTATATTCATTCAACGAGCACGTAGAAGAAGAATTTAAAAAAGCTGCACAAG
>Ga0209515_10009523_pt1 | contig 11043 bp, 9 predicted proteins | sample Subgroupgradi54m_FD_187454 | JGI IMG/M metagenome (GOLD analysis project Ga0209515, IMG submission 187454) | Subsurface groundwater microbial communities from S. Glens Falls, New York, USA - GMW60B uncontaminated upgradient, 5.4 m (SPAdes)... ...
CGGCTTTCAGCAACCTGCATCTGTTTCAGGGTTCAACCGATCTTGGATCAGCAGGCACGGCCCAGGCCGTTGCCAGCACCACGGCCGGTTACTTCTATTCGTTCCACTTCTCGAATCCGGTAACTGTTCCGCAGGCAAGCACGGTTTCTATTATCTTGAAAGGCGATGCGGCATCCTACCCTTCTTCCGGAGCTACGGATAACACCACGCACGTCTTCAGGATTGAAGCGACGAACGACACGGCCAACAAACCCACCAACTTCGTGGTTGCTTTGGGCTTGTCGTCCAATGCTTCGGCGACCGTCACCACCTCTACCGCGGTCGGCAATGCCCAGACGGTGTTGAGGACTCTCGTGAATGTTTCTTCCGCGTTGCTGGGCAGTGCGGTCAGCCGCGTCAAGGCAACTGCGGATGATTTGGGAACTATTACCTTTGCGGCAAACTCCGCTGGTTCAGCCGTGATTAACACAGTCACCTTGACCTTCAGCGGCAGTCTGGGATCGTCTACGTCGCAAGTATTCATAGGCGGTGCGAACCTGTACGACTCGAGCAACGGCACGAATGCCACGGTTGTTGCCACTTCAGGCACCTGTCTCGCCGGCAATACAACCTGTTCGGTTACCTTTGCTCCGGCCTACACGCTCGGACCAGGCGCCTCAAAGACATTTAATGTCCGCGTAAATTCCTTCCAAGGACTTACCGCGCCCGCCAATACCGCGGCTACGGTTGCGGTAACCGTTGCGAATCTGAATGATATGATGTACACCGATGGTCTGGATTCAGTAGCAAACGGCACTATAACGTTACCGAGGTCGTCGATTCCGGTTAACGTTATGTCCGCTTCGTACGCTTCTGGCACCTAATGACTCTCTGATTCGTCTGTTCAGCTGAAAAAAGCGCATTGCCCCCTCCGACTGCAGTCGGAGGGGGTTTTGTATTTTTCATCTGATGAAAAATATCCTGAGCGAGCGTAAGCGAGTCTAAGAGCCTGTTCATAATCTAACCACAAATAACAACCAGAGCGTCTGTTTGCCTGCTAAAATCTTACAATTTCGGCTGCAAATCGCTCACCCCTCGTCGGCATATCCCGATATGCCTCCTCGTGTTTCACGATTTTCGCTCGAAATTGTAAAATTTTATCTAGGCATTAGATTATGAACAGGCTCTAAGGATTGCCATTGGATATATATTCACCCACAAGGGTTACCCGCGAGCTTCACAAAACCGCCGTCTTGATTTAAGATTATCTGCACGGATCGATGTTCATTCAGCCGAAACAAGTTATTACGATCATTGTCATTCTATCGTTTGCGGCAATCATCGCCACGCCGCTTTTTTATTTCAGGTACTCTGTGTATCCGTATGTAATCTCCAAAATAGTTCTTTTCCAGTCGATCACGGAACTGATTTTTTTTCTTTGGCTGGGGTTGGCGTTCTTTGACAAGCGGTATCGGCCCACCATGACGGCCTCGTTCTATGGACTGGCCGGCTTTCTGGGTCTTCTAATTGCTACGGCAGTGTTCGGCGTTGATCCGTGGCGGAGTTTTTGGTCAACCTACGAACGGATGCTGGGCGTGGTGGCGATTCTTCATTTCGCGCTGTTCGGCCTGGTTCTTTCCTCATTGAAGAACGAAATTCCCTGGAAAAAGTTTTTGTACGCCTCGCTGGGCGCTTCGGCGATCTCGGCGATCTTGGCCATAATCCAGCTGTGGAAACCGAATATCATTCTGATTGAAAGCATCCGGGCCGTCGGCGACAGGCCGGGTTCCACCTTCGGCAACCCGACATTTCTTTCAAGCTATCTTCTAATCAATGTTTTTTTGGGATTGTACCTTCTGATTGATGACTGGAGGCAGACCGGTCGGCTGCACCGGAAAACAACGGTTCTTCTCGCTGCGGCGACGATCGCCGATATCCTGGCCGTGATTATTTCGCAAACCAGAGGCAATCTGCTCGCTCTTGCGGCCGGCTGCGGCGTATTACTCGTTATCTGCATGTTCCGGCCTCCGGCAACCCGGATTAAACTCCTCCGCAGCCGTTCTCTCTATGGCGGGATCATAGGATTTTGTATGGCTCTGTTTCTTGTCTTTTTTTTCACCCGTTCAGCGTCGTTCTGGGGCCGCATTCCGGGCCTCGGGCGATTCAAAGACGTTTCTTTTTCTTCTTTGGAACAGAGCCGGGATTTATTCCCGAGGGTAGCCGCATTGCGCGCCGGCTGGAACGGATTTTTGGAAAAACCGTTTTTGGGCTGGGGCTGGGACAATTTCAATATAGTGTTTAATAAACAGTACGACCCGCGCGTTTTGGAGACGGGCTATGAGGAAACCCGTTTTGACAAACCGCACAATTTCATCATGGAGTACTTGGTGGCCGGCGGCTTGCCCTTGCTGCTCGGCTATTTGGCGTTTTTTGGCCTTCTGGTATATGAGGCGCTTACTGCGCAAGACCGGCTGTTCGGGATTATGGCTGTCGGGGGACTCGCTTCATATTTCGTGAGCAACTTTTTCGTGTTCGATACCATCGGCTCGCTTTTGATGTTTTATCTTCTCTTCGGATTTATCCAGACGAGAGCGCGTGGCGCTCCGGATCATCAACCGCCGCCCAAGAAATCTTTTTCGCCCGGAATACATCAGAACAAGAGTTTCTACGGATACGGCCAAATCGTTTGCCTGCTCATTGCGCTTTTCCTCATATACGCGGTTAACATCACTATGGCGGAGGCTTCATATAATCAATACTTTGCGTTCCAAGATTTTGTACGGCACCAGCCGTTTTTGGCCATTCAAAACTTCAAGAACGCGATACTCATTCCGACCCCGTATAGCTGGAATTTCGAGCGCGATTATGCGGCCGAAGTCGTCCAGACCTATTTTTACAATCCGAATTTTGTCCCTAAAGACGAAGTGGAGACTGCTCTGGCAGCCATGCGACAGGCCGCTGCCGAACATCCGCTGGATGCCTATAATCATTACGCGCTTGTAGATTTATACAACCAGGCATCGGATGTCAATCCCGAACAATATCTCGCCGCGGCCGAACAAGAAGCTGAAATTGCGCTTCGGTTAAGTCCGAAACGGCAAGAAGTATATTTCTCTCTCGCCAAGACGAAAACGCTCAAAAAGGATTATCCGGCCGCGCTCACTCTTCTCAAAAAGGCGCTTGACCTTGATCCCAAGGTGCCTGACGCGCATTTCTATTACGGGCTGGTGTTGTACGCGAGCGGCAACCAGGCGGGATATTCTGAAATTATACAAGCGCTGGCGCTGGGGAGGCAGTGGAAGGATTTTAATGAACCGACAGTGGTCGGTGGGTTTTTTGCCGACTCCGGCCATCTTAAAGAAGCCATTGAGTTCTACAAAATCGCGCTTACTTTGTCGGATCAGAAAGACTTGGAGATAGAGGTCAAACTGGGAGTTGCATATTTCTACGATGGACAGTATGCTAAAGCAACGGGATATCTTGAAGATGTCGGGAAAAAATTCGATTTTTCAAAAAGTCCGTCGTATTCCCAGTTGCAACCTATCCTTGAGAAACTGCATATTAGTCCGGCGAGCCAACCCCCCCCATAACGAATTATGTGCAGGGTCCATAGCTTTTTTGAATTAGTTTTGCTATAATCCTTAACAAGCGCAAGAATTCACCCTCCTAAATTTTTATTCACCCACCAAAATTACTTTGAAATTTAGGCGGGCAAGTCAAAAACTTGGAAGGGCAAAAGGTCGGTTTAATTCTTTTTAAAATTTCATGACAAAAGATGGTTTAATAGAGGCCGTAATGAAAGCCGCGAGCCTTGAAAGCAAGGCCCAGTCTCATCGGGTGGTAGAGGCGTTGTTCGACATCATTACAAAAACCATGGGACGCGGCGAAGATGTAGCTATCACAGGCTTCGGGACCTTCCGGGTGGTTAAGCGGGCCGCCCGCCAGGGTCGCAACCCCAAGACAGGAGCGAGTATCCAGATTGCCGCTTCGGTAAAGCCTAAATTCCGGGCTGGCAAGGTATTAAAAGACGCAGTCAACTAGCTCATTTTTCTTCCCTGGTCTTTCTTGGAAAGTTGAGCAATCGCGTCGCCCCTTTCGCGAAGGGGCGACGTTTTGTTGATAAGTTATCTCAATCGCTTTTATGGCTCCCCCTGGTTGTAGGTCGGGCGAAGCGCCAGAAAGACGGATACAGTACTAAAGTTGAGGGCCCTCGATTCCATAGAGACGGAATCGGCACAGCCGGACATACCGCCAGTGGGGCAGATGAGGCGAATTCCAGCCAGCGGGTTCGCTCAATGAGCGCCCGAGATGATCTTTCCCAGTTCGTTCCGAATGTCGAAGAAATTTTGATACGTTTCTTTGAGGTAGGCAAGAGATGACTCGGCGAGTTGTGATGAATCGTTCGGCCAGCTCAATTGTCTGAATATTTGTTGGGCGCGGTCATTGTCGCTTTTCGCTTTTCCGAAATTGTCTTGAGCGTTTTGGAGAATGATTCGAACAGTCTCATTGTCAGTCACTTTCAGTATCCGAAGGGTCTGTTCTATCTGATTCAGTCTCTTGTGGGCGGTTTCCATCAAGTCCTGGTTTTTTCTAAAAATCACGAAGTTCTTTCCTAATTCGGCAAGAGGCGCATAGTTGGAAGAGCGCCATTCTTTGATGTCTTTTGAAAACTGTTTGCTGCCTTCGATTCCTAAATCGCCGACCAGAGTTTTTTGCAATCGATAATAGTTAATGGCATCGCCAAATTTGGATGACAGTCGGTTTTGAGAGTCTTTCATTTCTGGACTGTCGACCGAAACCGATTGAATGCTTGATTGCAAACCGGTTGCTTCGGCGATGCCGCAATCGATGAGCTGATTGAAAATCTTTTTTCGAACGACAAGTTCGGCCCGCAAGTTTTCAGAATAGTCATTGCTTGGAGGGTTGTTATGTATCCAAGCAAGGTCCTGAAGACTGTTTTGAAATTCGCAACCCTCGGACGCCTGCGCTGTCAGCGATGCCAATCCGAAGAGGACGAGTCCGATCAGTCCGCCCATTAAGAATTTTTTCATAGATGCAAGAATTGGTTTCATATATCGTTATAGTACGAATACCCTAAACCCTATAATGGCTAGACCCTTACTTATCGGGCCAGTGCATCAAGCGCCTCGTCGATGGAGGGGCTGGTTGAAGTGCTTGGAGGAATGAGGCCGAGATGTTCCGCTTCGTGTTCATCCTGGACAGCGGGCGCTTGAGGAGCTTTTTTTGCCGGCCGAGCCAATTGAACGGTGCTCGTTTTATTTTCGATCGCCGGGGGTTGAGGGGGTTGGTTATAGGTAATGCCGACGAGCTGAATTTGAATGTCGATCGCCTGGGCCTCGGCCGTAATACCAGCCAGATCAATGCCGACCGTATTCACGGAAGAGAATAGTTTCCAAAGAGAAAAACCTCCCAAAGCGAAAAACAAAAGGATCGCGCTCAAAGCAATGGCCCAGCCTGATTGCAGGGCGCTGGCCCCTATTTCTTTGAGTGAAAATCCGGACCACCTGTTTTTGTCATGGCCGATAATCAATACTTTCGATCTTTTCGTGTATTCGGGATCGGCTTTCAGGCCTTCCAGTTTTTTAAGAAATTCGATTGGATCCATTTTAATTTTAATCTCTAATCTCGAAACCCTAATCTCTAAACAATCTCAAAAGTCGAAATTCAAAAACGTTTTTGAGATTTAAGTATTTGGGATTTTGATATTGTTTTAAAATTAGAGATTAGGATTTAGAGATTCGTCTCTATGATACTTTAAACAATTTTTGCAATTCTTTAATGGCCCGGTGTTGCATTAACTTGACCGCTCCCTCGCTTTTCCCGATGCCGGCCGCCACTTCTTTTATGGACAAATCCTCGACAAATCGCATGAGTAACACTTCTTGATAGTCCGGTCTCAATTTTTTGAGCGTTTGAATTACTTGCGCGAACTGCAGGTTTTTCTCGGCCTGTGTTTCGCCCTGCCCGTAATCGATAAGATGTTCCGGATTAACTTCATCAATCGTAATTTCCTGCTTCCTCGTGCGATAGTGGTCTATTACTTGGTTTCGGGCGATCCGGTAGAGCCAGCTTGAAAAAGGAAAGCCGCGGTCTTCGTACCTCGAAATGCTCTGCCAGGCGTTCAAGAATACTTGATGAGTAAGGTCCTCGGCCTCCTCACGCCGGCTCACTTTTATTAATACAAACCGGTAAATTTTCGGCTGGTAGTAATCGTAGAGCGAGCCGAAAGCCGAGGCCTTACCCTTGACGGCGCTTTTTATTAATTTTGCTTCGCCATCTAACATAGAAAACGAAATAAGAGCGATTTTGTTACACGCATGCTAAACGAACCATTGTATCTTATGGCGGGGAGGGAGTTTAGTCAAAAGGGCTCCAGTTTTTGGTTTGAGAGAACCGGCGTTCGATTTGCTCCAGCGGCAAATCGCCGCCTGCATCTCGCCCCGACGGCTCTCGCTTCGCTCGAAACCAAGCCCGTCGGGGCTCCGATAGCTTCTCTCAAAACAAAAACCTCCGCGTTGGGAAGAATGGAGCGGGCGAAGGGAATCGAACCCTCGTATCGTGCTTGGCAAGCACGTGTACTACCACTGTACTACGCCCGCAAAGTCGGTATCAGGCGTCAAGTATCATGTGTCGAGATAATAATCCGGATTTTTAGTTTCATCAACTTTTTATCCGCTTTCTTGATACTTGATACATGACACCTGACACTTTTCAATAACCTGGCGGCGGACCCGATGGGCCTTTGATATAGGGTTTGCCTGTGGGTCCCCTGAAACCCGAAGGAATGGAATTTTTAGTACTGGTGGGCTTTATCCCTTGTAACACGACTGGATTTTCAGAGTAACCCGCCGGAGGCGAAGATTGTTTTCCTCCAAAATAAAAAAGTAGGACGAAGCCGATGACGACAATTGCTAAGAGGATAGCGAATTTCATTTTGAGCATTCGTGATCTCTTTGAGCGTTGTAAACCGATTGTATCAGAAACCTCCGGCCAAAGCCATTTTTTATCCCATAGCCGGTCAAAAACTGGCTTTGTTGAAGCAAATTGAACCGTGGTGCCCAGGGCCGGAGTCGAACCGGCACGAGCTTTTATGCTCACAACATTTTAAGTGTTGCGTGTCTACCATTTCACCACCCGGGCTTGGGGCTACCTTAACAATTTGTCGATGAATTTTTCAAGCGGCGTTCGCCAATCGTTTTCGAGCTGTGAGTAAAGTAATGCAATCAATTTCTCTTCTTTTGGGAACAGTTTTTTCTTGGGGAGTTTTTGTAGTTTGCGGAAGATGCGGCGGTCCTGTAGGCCGGTCAAAACGTATGTATTTTTTGGCTTGGGAGGGAATTTCATTGTTTTATTCCCCGCCGTTGGCGGGACGCAAGTGTTCGTAGGCTCATAGCTTCACCAACATAATACTAAGCGGAGGCGGCAGCCGGAATCGAACCGGCGCATAGCTGTTTTGCAGACAGCCGCGTTTCCCCTTCGCCATGCCGCCAATTATTTTATTGTAATCTCTCGTCCGCAATTTTCCAATACCGATATTGCACGGAGATTTCAGTTTCAACGCAATCTATTCGTCCTCCAATAATATTTTTTCAACATTGGCCGCTTTTTCCAGTCCGGGATTGTATTCAAACCGTATCTGGGGCATCGGTCTGATGTTGATTTTCTTGAAAAGAGTCCTTTGGATTTGATTCCGCGATCGATTGAGCACGACTAAAACATTTTTGCCCTGCTGTTCCGGCAAGACGCTGATCTTGGCGTTGGCCGTCCGCAGTTTTTTATCAACTTCAATCTCGGTGACCGTTGCCAGAGCATGTTCGAAATAAAATTCCCGGGCAATGATCATGCTCAATTCTTCCCGCAGCAGTTTGCCGACTCTCTCCGGCCGGTGTTTCATCCCCACACCTATCAAAGATTTGGGCCTCGAATAGCCGCAATCTCTGCGTTACCGTGAGCGACCATTTCACCATTCTGTTGGAAGTATGTGTGCATAGGTACTTGTGAGTTTGATCTCTGATAGGTGTGGGGATTCATTTTTCCTTTTTGGCTGGGATCACCAGAGTATCACCGGTTTTCAGCATCATTTCGGAACTTACCAAAAGGCCGGCTTCTTTGCCGGCGCTCACCTCGACGCTGTCTTTTTTCTGTTGCTGGAGGTTCAGGGTTCGGCCCGAGCCGATAACGGTTCCCTCGCGCTCTATGTCAAAACCAGTCTTGTTCTTGAAAACGCCCGATTCGACCCGGCCGCCGACAACCTGCCGCTGCGGTTTCGACTCGTTGAATATCGCGAGCACGGTCAGCACTCCTACCGGAGCCGGTTTTTCAAGTTGGACCAGAAATTCTTCAATGGCGGTCAGGAGTTCATAGATGATGTTGGAAGAGATAATTTTTATTTTGTTGGCTTCGGCGAGATACTGCGGAGTTTTTTCGGTCCGGCTTCTGAAGGCGATGATGACTGCTTGCGTTGAAATGGCGAATTTTACGTCGTTGTCGCTTACATCGCCGACGGATTCGCCCAAAATTTTTATCGGTTTTTGTTGGGCAAGCGATTTGAATATTTCCGAGAGCGCCTCAAGCGAACCGCTATCAGAAGCTTTCAGAATCAAACGGAGCATCGGCGTTTCTTCGGGGATGGTTGTTGCTCCGGTTTTTCGCGGCTGGTTTGCCTTTATTGCCGAGTTCCTCGTTTCAAGTTCCCCCACAACGGAAAATTCTTCGCCGATTTGCGGGAGCGTTTCGAAGCCGATGATTAATGCCGGCGCCGACGGCACGAGCTCTTGTACCGGCTGGCCGAGAAAGTTTTCAAGGATTTTTATGCGCCCCCCGGCAGTCGGAGTGGCAATGCAATGCCCGGATTTCAGCGTCCCGTTTTTCACGATGACCGTCCCTTCCAGGCCGCGGCGCCGGTCGACTTTCGTTTCAAGAACATAGCCGCTGGCCGCTCCAGCCGGATCGTAAGTTAGGTTTTCGAGTTCCGCCGTCAAAAGAATCAGGTCCAGCAGTTCGGTAACGCCTTGGCCGGTTTTAGCCGAAACCGGCTGGTAACTCACTTGTCCGCCGAAGCCCTCAAGCAGGACGCCGGCGCCGGTCAGTTCATTTTTGATGTTTTCGATGTTGGCGCCCGGTTTATCAATCTTGGTTATCGCTACGACAAACGGTGTTTTGGTTTCCGCGAGAATTGTGATGGATTCTTTGGTTTGCGGCTTGATGCCTTCATCGCCAGCGACAACAAGAATGGCGAGATCCGCGATACCGGCGCCCCGCGAGCGCATTTTTGAAAATACTTCGTGGCCGGGCGTGTCGATGAACGTAATTCTGCGGGATGGTTCGGCGTTCGAAGTTCGATGTTCGATCTCGTACGCCCCGATGGATTGCGTGATGCCGCCGGCTTCCCGCCCGGCAATATTCGTTTTTCTGATGTAATCAAGCAGCGTTGTTTTGCCGTGGTCAACATGTCCCAACACCACCACAATCGGCGGCCGCCAGTTTTGGTTACTATCCTTTCTCATAGCGTCTTAAAGATAGCAAGAACGGCCTGGAATAACAAGTTAGGCCGTGATACTATGGAGATATGGCAGAAAAGTTAAAAAGAATAGCGTTCCCAAAGGGAGATCAGAAAAGATTTATAAATCTAGCTATCCAGAAATGTGGTCATTTAGACTCTTTGGCAGATCTACTAGAAGTCTCGTCTCGGACAATACGGGATTGGCGCAGGGAAAAATTTTTAATGTCTGCCGATTCCGCAGGTATCTTAAAAAAGAAGTGCGGCCTGAAGTTGCCCAAGAACATAAAGTTGAAAGATGAATTTTGGTATGTTACGAAAGGCGCAGTAAAAGGCGGCCTGGCTTCTTATAAAAAACAAAGGGGTCAAATCGGAAATCCCAAAATGAGACTGAAGAAGTGGCACGAGTGGTGGGAAAAAGAGGGCCGATGTAAGGATTTTAGGATTTTTCACCCGCTACCTTTCCATATCCCGAAAAAATCAAATGATTTAGCAGAATTCATCGGAATCATGATGGGCGACGGCGGAATGAGCGATAACCAACTAATCATAACACTTCATCATGTAGACGATTTGGCATATAGCAAATATGTAGTAAAACTAACCAAACGATTGTTCGGGGTTGCCCCAAGCGTATATCATGACCTAAAGAACTCGGTTAATAAAATTGTAGTATCGAGATCCAGACTTGTGCGATATCTCCATGAACTCGGGTTGCCCATCGGAAATAAAGTAAAACAAAATTTCGATATACCTATTTGGATAAAGAAAAATCGATCAATGATGACTGCATGTGTTCGAGGCCTTGTCGATACAGACGGCAGCGTATTTACTCACTCATATAAAGTTAACGGCACATGGTACTCTTATAAAAAATTATGTTTTTGTACATACTCTCAAAATCTCATAAGAACAGTCTATACCTTCTTAAAAAATAGAGGGTTCCATCCCAGAATCGCCCAAGAAGTTGATATCCGATTAGATAGCATATCGGATATGAAGAGGTATTTTGAATTGATAGGATCGCACAATCCAAAACATTGGAGAAGATATAAATCCATGCTATATTCGAATACACGAGGAGGGGTCGCATAGTCTGGTCTAGTGCGGCACGGTGCTAACGTGCTAAGGGAGTAATCCCTTCGTGGGTTCAAATCCCACCCCCTCCGCAAATAGAGACTTCGCGATCAGAAAGAATTTCACCCTGCGGCCGCGCGGCGGCCGCACTAGCCAAAATTTCTCGCCGCTCCGCGGCAAACTGGCTGGGTTCGGAAAATTCAAACAGGGCGGATTTATCACGAACCCTCGGGTTCGTTCCGATTTTTTGGACAAACGTTTTCAAATCGCGGAACGTGCCGCCGTTTGCCAAAAAATCCGCTTGTCTCGTATCTTGTATCCATCCCCATAAGGGTTCGACCCAGTTTTTCCTCCCGCGTTCAAAATCATTCAATTTTTCTTGGAGCGAGGCCGAGGCGCGCAACAATTCGTCCTTCCGTTTGAGATAGGTCGGCTTGGGTACGTCGCCGTCCAAATAAGTGGAGACG
>Ga0209515_10009524_pt1 | contig 11040 bp, 8 predicted proteins | sample Subgroupgradi54m_FD_187454 | JGI IMG/M metagenome (GOLD analysis project Ga0209515, IMG submission 187454) | Subsurface groundwater microbial communities from S. Glens Falls, New York, USA - GMW60B uncontaminated upgradient, 5.4 m (SPAdes)... ...
CTTAACGATAGCCATATCACAAATGTGGATACTTTCGTTTTTCCCGCTGGTCAAGGCGCCATTTCTTTCCAAACTGGCAATGGCACTGATCTAAATCTTGGTGATGATTCTGCAACGAGTGTTGCACTGAACCATGCTTTTAATTTCTATGGTGTTCCTTACTCTACTATTTATGTTGGTTCGAATGGTCACATTACCTTTGAATCGCAATTTAGTGGGATTTTCCCAAATTTACAGTTGCAACCGACGATCTATGCATTAAGTTCGGATTGGAATCCTAGTGAAGCCGGCTATGTAACGACAGAGTCGTTGTCGGATAGAACGATTGTGACCTGGCTTGATGTAGCCCACTATAATGCTGGCGGCATAAACCGTTATCAAGTGATCTTGCAAGAAACAGGAGAAATTACTTTAGTCTATGACACCATTGATGCTGGAGTTGAATTGCAAAATTCGAGAATCGGTATTTCAAATGGCCAAAATAGTGCTGGTATGCAGATTGATTACAGTTTGGAGGACGGCAGTGTATTTCGCAACGATGATGCTCCCTATGAAGCAATTGATTCATCGAATCCGTTTGATCTCGCGGGAAGCTACATCCAGTTTGTTCCAACTGTTGATAATGGGTATCAAGTTAATATAGGGCCACTCGGAAGCGCTAGCAGCGTAGATTTAGTGGATACTGATGACGACGGTGTGGCGGATATCAAAGAACTCCTCGTGGGTACAGACCCCAATGATGCTCTCAGTTTTTAGTACTTGTAGTCTGCGCTGGAATCTAACGGAATTCAGGGAAATGTTTTGCATCTGCGATCCTGGATTACGTTACACTCCATCGCAGGCTACACGCCTTGGAGAACCGATTTGATGAAGAAGACACTGGTGATTGCGTGCGTGATGGCGGTGGCTCTGGCAGTCGTAGGCTTGCATGTTTATTCTCGCTATCATACTGCAGAAACCATGCAGATTACTGTCCGGGAACTTAGCAATAACGAATATCCTGAAGACCCCGCATTAAGAAGCGTGAATTATGGAAAGTATGAAGGACGCGAACTTAAGTTGGTGCAGCGTGATGCCACCCATTTTGATTTTATCTTTGAGTCCAATAATCCGCATGTGGCAAAGGTGGTTTTTAGGGATATAGATGTCAGCATGATGACACCTAGTCTTCCGGAGTGGACCAAGCAAGATGAAGGTCTGAAGCGCATTGCGTTAACCGACAGGCAGTGGAATCGACAGCAAGTACGTTTTGAGCCTGGTTCGCAAAATATTGAAATCTTTGGCGGGGATGGATTCGAAAAGAATAATATTTTTAGCGCGGAGTTAGCAAAAAACTGCCTAAATGCCGGGTTGTGGGAAGTGCTGTTATTTTCAAAAGAAAACGACAACAAGGTTATCTATTATCATGGTTGGTTCACTTTTCCCCTCGGGCATTATAAAAATCTCTTTGAGCATAACACTGGCTTAGCCTACTTAGGTTACTGGCATTTTCTCGAACATTGGTTTGATCCTGCGGGAACTGTTGTTGATGTATCAGCGCTGCGAGAAGTTGTGTCCGAGCACATACCGACAACGGTGTTCGATCCCACGGAAAAAATGGTTTCTTTTGGGGAGCAACTGGCGAAGAGAAGAACCACCATCGCCAATAACATCCTTCAGTGGAGTGACTTCTATGCTGCCAAAGGAGAAAACATCCGCTTCGCATCGTTTATCCCACCTGGTCGCTACAGTGTTGATCATCAGTGGCAAAACCAGTATTGGAAAATCGATAAATTTGACCAGGCGATCCTGCGCGACATACGTTCTCCAGGTGATCAAAGAACGCTGCAAGAACTTGAGCTGAGTTTTCACAGCAGTGTAGATGGCAGCAAGAGCCGGTTCTTTGTCAGTGGTGTCGATATGAAAGCATTACCTCAATTGCCCATCAGCGATTATCCGAAAGGTTTGTATATGCCCATGGGAATAGGCGTGCCGCCGTTCTATCAAGCTTATGCGGATCTTCAGTTGAAACCGTTGGAAAGGAGCCCATTTTTTAGTGTGCTGCTTGATGATAAGAATCAGTGGATTGATCATCATAGTCTGGCGTTGGATGGTGCTGTTATGCATCGCGATTTGAATAACCCGGATCTCTTGCATGTGTATCTGCTGTCCTATGAGCGTCATAGTCTGATCGGGCATTTTGTCGTTTCCCTTGCAGAGTAGAAGTGTACCCGGTCTGTTCTAATTTTTTCTCGTGAGATAATTTGAGGTGGCTTGCTAGAGTATACAAGTCGATATAAACTCAAGTTTTGTGAACGAAGATAACATTTCGCACAGCATTTCACAAAGGACATGCTATTAAACTTACTTCAATGCAATTGCAAAAGCCAGTAACACCCGTGTCGTGCGAACCGTCGGGCGGTCGTTCCGTTGCAGATCCGCCTGCATTGTTTGGTACTGTATCCATAGATGTCCAGGGGCTTGCGGCTTTCAGGATTTTCATCGCCGCCATAATGCTCTACGATTTTTTCGCCGATCTTCTTCCTGTGTTTAAAGATTTAATGGGCCCTGGACTGCTTTATTCCGCAGGGTATATCGACGGTACTGTTTTTTGGTCTTTGTTCCCTGAGAGCCTTGCTCTGCAATATTCGGTACTCGCTGTTTATGTAGTAGCGCTCTTGCTGTTGCTAATCGGCTGGCGGGCGAGGTCTGCGGCATTCGTGGTATTCGTGATTTACGCTGGAATCATGAGCCGAAACACGCTTCTAACCAATAATGCTGACGTTCTGTTGCGTGCGCTATTGCTTTGGTCGAGTTTTCTGCCCATCGCGCACTGCTGGTCAGTGGACTCCGCTCTGCGTGATGGAGATCAGCAGAATACGCGCTGGCCGGTTATTCCGGTCGTTGCGATTAAGTTACAAATTGCCGTCATCTATTTTTGCTCCGGAATGTTCAAATTGGCGGGCCAGCCGTGGCTGGAAGGTAAGGCGGTGTTCTACACCATGGCCGACCAGCTTTACGGCACGTCCCTTGGTGCTCAAACGGTAGCGCTTGCATCGGATTCTGTACTATTCCTACTGACCTGGGCAATCACGATATTTCAATTACTGTTTAGCATCCTGGTTTATGTACCCGGCGTCAGCAAATATGGCCGACCCTTCGCCCTTATCGGCGCGGTGGTGATGCATATAAGCTTCATCCTGTTTATGCGCATCAATATTTTCCCCTTCGTCTGTTTGGCTTATCTTTTCATCCTAGTTCCAGATGCATGGTTTGATAAGGCACTCACTGGCCGTCGCGCACGGCTGAAAGATATGAAGATTTTTTATGACTCCGACTGTGGATTTTGCCGTGCCACCTCGCGAATTTTCCGTGAATTTTGCCTGACTCGACAGGTGCAAGTCCTGCCTGCGTCTGACGACCCAAAAGCGCAAGCGCTGTTGAAAAAGCATGATAGCTGGGTAGTTTACGGTGCGGATGGGGCCATTTATCTGAAATGGCGTGCTGTCTCCTATATTCTGCGACAATCGCCGCTGTTTTATATTTTTGGTGTCATGACAGACCTGGCTGTTTTTGAGCGTGTTTATAATCTCATTGGTCGCAATCGTCTCCGGCTTTCGAAAATATTCCGGATATTCCTAACTCCTCATCGCGACCTCTGGCCCGATGTCACGGCGCAGGGTATTTGCGGTGTATTGGCTCTTGTTATGGTGTTTTATACTTTCATGTCGCTCCCGCAATCACCGTTTTCTCCGCCGCCGAATCTGCAATTAGTGGCAAAAAATACCGGACTGGATCAAGTCTGGAGTATATTCGCGCCTGAGACTGCTGCATACATTCGTGAGTACACGGTAAAAGGTTATGACGTGCAAGGAAAACCCGTTGACCTTTCATCTGTCTTGTCACTGCAATATTCGCGAGACAGCGCGGGCTATTATCGTTTCCGCAATCACCGATGGCAGCGCTACAGTACCTATTTCAACAGCAAGGGCGTGGCTGAAGGATACGGCAAGTGGCTATGTGACAACGCAGAGGCCGACTTACATCACTTGCGACTTTTATTTGCCGAGCGACACAAATACAAAGAGACCGTGCGGTGGAATAAAGGGCTTGATTACGATTGCTTGGAGGGGTTAAACCGGGATCCCCTCGAAATGTAACAAAGATGGCTGTAGCCCAGAGCTGGTGTAGCGCGCAGAATTACCGCGATAGAACTTCCCAAATTAACATCATAAGAATTTGCCAAAAGTTGACATGATTCCCACACTAGCATTGTAAGAAAAAATACGATTACCAATTTAAAATCGTACTTTTAGCCAAAAAGCATCATACTTTTTTCCAAATTATGATCGTCTTCATTGGGGGTATTGAGAGTGAGATAATCTGGCAGCAATACAGGTAAACACTCTCTTGTAACACTTGGATGTCAGCGGCCGTTTAACGCATACAACAAATAGGGGCGAAAGCCCCCCGTTATTCGACATATTGCCGAAAAATATTGTCAGTCTATTTAAAATGTAGAAATTTAAACTTGACTTATAAAATAAGCCTTCGACCTTAATAATACCGTACGCACTTATAGGAATCGCCAACATACCTTAAGGAATAAGTATTTCCGCTTAACACGGGCCCAGTGGAAGAACCTGCAGAAATGACGAATACTATTTAATCACTCTTCCAGAAGCTTTGCTTTACGTGTCCTTCCAGCACTAGCGCCATTCTTTCAATGTCAATATTCAAGTTATTTTTCTTAAAGTTATATCGACCTGAGAAAAGAATGTATACCCAAGCGATCGGTGAAATCCGAGCGAATTCATCAATGATCTTTTGTGACACGCCAGCTTTTACCATTTTTTCATAAACCGTGTTTAAAATGATGCTATCGTAGGCAATGATATAATTGGCAATAAGTCTTGTGGCTGGACAAGGGATTGGTTATCGCTGGTGTGATTTTTCTAAGTCGATGTCAGCAGATTGTCAAAGTTGATGTCAGCGATAACACGCGCTTTTTTGTTGCACTCTGTTGTTGAATTACAGAACTAAACTATAGTTGAATTATCGCACTAGCCAGTCCTTCGTCTATCAAAATAGGCATAGAGAGAACGCCAACGTGTGAAATTTTAATCTTGCTTTTTGTTGTCCCAAGAAACGGGGTGACGATACCGATTATCACATTTTCGGGTGAATATCATACAATAAATGACAAAAATATTGCTGGTTGATGACGCAACCGAAATAATCAATTTGCTCGTGTTTATTCTAAAAACTCAACGGTATGACATAATCACCGCCTCCAATGAGAGGGATGCGCTTCAGTGTTATGAAGGACATCAGCCAGATTTGATCATAATGGATCTAACCATGCCTTTAATGAGTGGCGTGGAGCTAATCAAAAAGATCAGAAGTCAGAGTAATGCCGTCCCCATTCTCGCCCTCTCAGGGAATGCAGAAGTGACGGGTTGCCCTCAACAGAATATTCTTTTGCTGCAAAAACCTGTCAGCGTGACGGATATACTTTCTGCGATAAAAAAATTATTGTCTCTAAAGCTCGATGGATCGGAGTTAGAAGTTCAATGGCGTTCCCTTTTCGCCATAGACAAGAAATCTACCACGAAATTTTGCGACGACCCTTTTGTAGAGTTGTAGAAACTGCAACGGGTAAAGCGAGAGCGGACTGCTTAAACGCTAGATTTTCCCACTTGATATCAAACCACAACTCCTAATTAACACTTTTTATCGCACCGAGATATTCATATGGACCGCCTCACTCTCATAATCCACTTCACAAATAGCACGTTGTTTACGCACTAGACCGTAAGGACCAGCGACATTAAAATCGATTAGAAATTTAGCTAACCCATTTTTTACCACATTCGGTAATTGATTATATTCATCTGTAACTTTAACTCCCTTCATCTTATTTGTTCGCTCACGAAATTCATTGGCGCAGCGTTTCCAGCTTTTCGAAATTGTCGCTAGCTCATCTACCTTACTGAGTTGCGTTTGTTGTTTTTTAGTTTCAGCATCCAAATCTATTAATTGACCGCTGATCGCATTATATATTAAAGGATAAGTCGCTCCTGCTTCATTTCTACAGACCAACTTGAAAACTGGACTTGATAATGTCGAACGTTGCTCAGAAATACTGCCAGATATTACTTTCTGGCATTTTGGTGTGGATTCCGCCTCCAAAACAGCTTGTTCTAATACTGGCATTAAAGCTGAATAACTCGACGGTAACCAGAAGTTACCTTGCAGTGCGGCCACTGATGAATTGGAGAACAAGAATAGCAGTAGAGTAAAGCGTTTTGTAATAAACATCGCGGACAACCACCCAACTTGCATTAAGCACCCAAGCCGATTTTTAAAAAGTATAGGTCATCATTTATCGTTCTGTGCAATGAATCTTTGCACATTGTAAGTCTAATTTTTCTGTAAAAATAAATCTCTCTCACTGCTTGCTGCGGGGAATATAAACCGGAGAGAATCGTAGCAATCGATGCTTTTTCACCTCGGGGCTGTCGTATACTTCAATTCGGTTCGAAATAGAGAAATTATTTCGTTCACGTTCCTATCTGTAGATCCTCACATTCATAATCCTGATTTCGCGCACTCAGCCAGTATTTTTTCTTGCACACGAGCTATAATGAAAATTGAATCGGTAAGGTTAGTGCGTCTTTGATAAGAGGCAATCATTCGATAGAAGAATTGTAATAGTTGAAACATGGCAGATAACAAAACCAGTGACTTACGCGACCTAGACGCAGATGAGATTAAAAAAATACTTCGAGGTGTCACCATTCCACCGCGACCCACTGTGTGTCTAGAAATAGATGAAGTCTATCCCGATGTAGAAAAAGTGGCTACTGTCGTTTCGCGTGATCCCGGAATTGCGTCAGCTCTACTGCGTACCATCAATTCACCTTTTTACGGTTTACGTTACGAAATCAAAAGTATCCGGCAAGCGGCCGTTTATATGGGGTTGGATAGCGTTATCAACCTCGTGAACGCGGTAACACTAAAAGGTTCTCTCGGCACTAATCTTGATCCTAAGGCGATGGCAAGATTTTGGGATTCAACCAATGATACGGCGGTGGCAATGACTGCCCTCTGCCAGTTTTTGGGACTGCCTTCTATGGCGGATGAAGCCTACACCGTTGGGCTGTTTCATAATTGTGGAATCCCGTTGCTTATGAGTAAGCAGCCCAAGTATTCCCATCTGTTAAATAAAGCGTACCAGCAAGCTGATCTCGACATCATGAAAGTAGAAGCTGACCTTATCGGTAGCAGTCATTCCGTAGTCAGCTACTTTGTGTGTAAAACCTGGAGTTTATCCGATGCGATGTGCGAAACCATATTAGAGCATCACAATCGAACGGCGATTCCAGGCTTAATGTTGGATGTGACTGATAGCCACACGTTGCTTGCAATGCTTAAAATGGCCGAACACATAACGATGGAGTATGAGATTTTGGGTGGCGCGCAAGTAGATTATGAATGGGAAGCGATAAAGACCTCGGTGCTCGACTACTTTGAACTTTTGGATGAAGATTTCAATGATCTCTGTGAACAAATTATCGAACAACTGGATGCAGATCAGGCGCAAAGACTGCAAGTGTAATTCGTAAGGCAAGACAATCTACCCACCCTTTTTTAGAGGCCGGAGGACTAGACATGCGGTTCCCTGATATATCTTTGGCGAGAGAAATTGCCAACAACATAAAGATCCCTCCCCGTCCTGAGGTGCTTATAGCATTTTCCCAGGAAACCAAAAAGGCGGAGCCGAAAGCGGCAAAAATCGTAAATGTACTGAAAGCTGATGTTAGTCTCTGTTCTGCAATTCTTCAGCTAGTGAACTCTCCGGTTTTTGGGCTGAGAAGCAAAGTCACGTCGATTGATCATGCGTTCTCCCTGTTGGGTATCGGGCGCGTAGAGCGGGTGGTTACCGCAGTCACCATGCGAAACGCTATCAGCGCTAATCTTGATTTGGGGCGCTTTTGGGACAGTGCCAGTGAGATTGCAGGCTTGTGCAGTCAATTAGCACGACAAATTTCCGGTACTAGTGAAGATGACGCCTATACAGTAGGCCTATTCCACGACTGCGGCATTCCTATTTTGATGCAGCAATTTGCCGACTACAAAGACACACTACGCGAGATTGCGCAAACCGATGTACAACCTTTCACCTTGACGGAAGACAAAAAATACCGCTGCAATCATGCATTTATTGGTTTTTGTCTGTGTGAAAAATGGTTCTTACCGGATCAAATTGCCCGAGCTGTACTGTTACACCATGAAAAGTTCCACACCTTCCAGCCTGAAGGCGAGCGCGATGAACAGACTCTTTCACTCTTATCGATTCTAAAAATGGCAGAGTACATCAGTGCATTGCACAGGCAAACCCTGCGCATGCAAGACAATTTAGAATGGGAACATATCAAAGAGGACGTACTTGGCTTTGCCCATCTTGAGGAGCAAGATTTTAATGATATAACAGCAATGCTACTGGAGCAGCTCAACGAACAAAACCACAAAATCAATTAGCCAATCAGTTGGTAGAAAATAATTCCATCGTATTCTTTTCGCTCAAAGCGATCACTAATATTAAAAAGCATTTCAGAAGAACCTATAAGCAACGTAGCGCCGGGGACCATTGTGTCTGCAATGCGACTGAAAATCTGCTTTTTAGTTTCTATATCAAAATATATGGCCACATTTCTGCATAAAACAATATTAAACTTTGGGTTCTTTACGAGAAGCGGGGGAAAGTCCGGTAGAGTATAGATATGTCATTGATGTATTTAAATTTTTAGTGATTCTTTTTTAATTCACCCAGCAATAATTTGGCTCTATTCGTTAGTTGATTGATATTTTGTTTCAGTCGCTTGGGCATAATTAACCGCTCAATCTCTTCTTGCAAATCATCCAAGTTCTGAACGGCGAGTTCAAATTTAACAATTGCTGTTGACTGATTCGTAAATGCAAAAGGTAATGGAATCGATTTTCCATTCACAATATTATAAATTGTTTTAGTGCTACCACCGAGATGATCGCCACAGAATTGTTGAAGTGCAAGGTAGTCTATGAATCCGCACTCTTCGGCAAGATCCTGAACTTTACTCTTATGAGAAATGGATAGTTGCCGAAGCACATTATACTTTCGTATAGCTGTGGATATCCCTTGGAAAGTAACGCCAACAAGCTGCAATTCTCGTTGAATTGTTCGCCTGCTTTTATCAAGAATTTCGCAAACGTCAACAAGTGAAAGTATGACGTCTTCATCGATTAACGCTTTGTAAAGAAGTAATTGTATTTCTCCCGCAAATCCCTTGAGGGGCGTTAATTTGTTTATCTTGATTAACTGTTTAAACGACATCATAGCTTATACTTTAGATAATTCTGTAAACAACGTCAAAATTCAATACGATGGTAACGTTAGTAACATAATAATTCATACTTCCGATAATTATTATTTATCGAACTTATTGCAGTGTGATCTATGCCTTATTTAAAAACTCCTGCATGCAGGGAAAAATGCCCTCTGATTATTCCAGTAATGTATAGTTTCTTCAATTGATCGGTCGAAGCTTTTTTGATTTTGCGCTTTCGTTGCGATCTCGCTTGTCTATATCTATGTACCCATCCGTGATAGCACTTGAGCTATGGCCCGCATCATCTCGGACATGTTCTTTTGGGCGACGTTTTATATCGTCAGATATACCTGTATGTCTCAACCAATGTACAGTTACAGCCTGCAAACCGTTAGCGTCGTCGTCCATACCGTCGTCTTTCAGTTGCTGCATCGTTTCATTAAAACAAGACTGAACAATATCGCGAATCTGACGTGTACTTAACCCGCCCGCGCCATTGTACTTTACTAACAGGGGTTCATTATCATTCAAAGCAGGGAGAGGAGAAAGCCCTAACCATTTTCGGTAACGTTTCAAAGCCCGCAGCATATCTCGACTAACAGAAATATCTCTTTCTTTGTTTCCTTTACCAACTGTCTTAAACCACCAGTTGCCATCGCTATCTTCATAAAAATGTTTCATGAGCGGAATCCACCGCTCAGTGACAGCAAGCTCGGATATGCGAAGATACATGCCGTAGAGTGCCGACATGATAAATAGTGTGCGCTCATGTTTAGGAGTTTCCAGCGCCATTTTTTCTGCCGTTTCTATGACGTAGTCCCATTGCAATTCTGATAAACGCCTAACGGGTGATTTGCTTTGTTGCTTTATGACGAATCGATTTTTTTGCCGAATTCGCTTCACTGGATTTTTTGTTACATAGTTTTCCATTTCTAAAAATGAAAAATAAGTGCTGAGCACGCGTAACACGGCTCTGATCGCGTTGTCTGATAGATGATAACGATTAGCGGCAGGTTTTTTGTTTTTACTTCGCGCTTCTTTTGATACTTTTACGACATAGGGTCGCCATTCAGGATTGACGATCTTATTTCCTTCTTGCAAAAGAAATCGCGCAACCATTTTTGTTGCTATCCAGCTATCAGGAGGTTTTTTGCAGAACATCACAAAATTCTCGATATCTGCGCGGTCCACAGATTGAAGATCTTTTTGAGCAACTAGGAAGAGCCACTGTAGAAATTTATCTACTTCTCGTCTGTAAGAATTAAACGTATCAAGACTACCCTTGTAGGCGATCAGAAAATCTTTAGTGACAACATAGTCTGCCTTCTTGATATAAGCGGGAAGAGGTGTGTCATCGCTCTCGAATGCATCGAGCGTATCAAAGATGGGTTCTGGGCTGGGTGCACGATTAGTCATACCGCAATATTAGCCGCTTGTAATTATTATTACAAGCGGCATGAAATTCTAAACAAAATCTATGCGTAACTCACTACTTGAACAAGAACAAAAATATCAATAATTATATTGTTTCTTCGCTGCTAAGTAGCCATTTGAAAAGCAGACGCCGCGGCCTTCACCAGACTACTATGTAACGTCCCGAGTACCGGGTTTTGCACTGTGGAAGCTGGGGCTACACCGAACCACTCGTTGTTGGGTTCTTCTATCGGAACAATGAAAATGTTACATAGAC
>Ga0209515_10009525_pt1 | contig 11040 bp, 11 predicted proteins | sample Subgroupgradi54m_FD_187454 | JGI IMG/M metagenome (GOLD analysis project Ga0209515, IMG submission 187454) | Subsurface groundwater microbial communities from S. Glens Falls, New York, USA - GMW60B uncontaminated upgradient, 5.4 m (SPAdes)... ...
TTGCTTGCGCGCCGGCGCCGGCACCGGTGCCGGCGCGCGCGTGCTCGATCGCGCTCCACACCCGCTCCGCAGTGAGCGGCATATCGAGGTGGCGGACGCCGAGGTAGGAGAGCGCGTCGATCACCGCGTTCTGCACGGCCGGAGTTGAGCCGATCGTGCCCGACTCTCCGATGCCCTTCGCGCCGAGCGGGTTGAGCGGGGTCGGTGTCTCCGTGTTGCTCGCCTCGAAGCTCGGCAGCTCGGCCGCGCTCGGCATCGCGTAGTCCATCAGGTTGGTGGTGAGCGGGTTGCCGTCGTCGTCGTAGACCACCGCCTCGAACAGGGCCTGGGCCACTCCCTGGGCGATGCCGCCGTGCTGCTGGCCGTTCACGAGCAGCGGGTTGAGGATGCGCCCGCAATCGTCGACCGCGACGTGGCGCACGAGCTCGACCCGCCCCGTCTCGGTGTCGACCTCGACCACCGCGACGTGCGCGCCGAACGGATACGTCGCCTCGCCCTGGTTGAAATCGAGCGCGCTGGCAAGCCCGGGCTCCATGCCCTCCGGCCGCTTGGCCCCGTCGCCCGCGGCAACAGCCAGCTCGGCCCACGTGAGCGCGGTCGCAGGGACGCCGGCCACGCCCACGCGACCGTCGTCGGTGAGGACGATGTCGTCGACGTTGGCCTCGAGCAGGTGCGCGGCGAGCGTCTTCGCCTTGTCGAGCACCACCTCGCTCGCCCGGTACACCGCACTGCCCGCGGTCTGGAGTGAGCGCGACCCCATCGTGCCGGTACCGCGCGGCACCAGCGCGGTGTCGGACTGCACGATCCGCACCGCCTCCATCGGCACGCCCAACAGGTCGGCGACGATCATCGCGAACGCCGTCTCGTGGCCCTGCCCGTGCGCGGAGGTGCCGACGGTGGCGGTGACCGTGCCGTCGGGATGGATCTCGACCGCGCCGTACTCCTGGAACAGGCCGCCCGCGGTGACCTCCACGTAGGTGGACACGCCGATGCCGAGCTGTTTCCCGTCGCCCCGCTCGCGCCGCACGGCCTGCTCGCGCCGCAGCTCGTCGTAGCCCGCGACGCGCACCGCTTCGTCGAGCGCCTTCGCGTACTCACCCACGTCGTAGTTGGCCCCGGTGACGGTGGTGAGCGGGAACGCCTCGGGCGGCAGCAGGTTCTTGCGACGGATCTCGACCGGGTCGATGCCCAGCTCGTCGGCGGCCATGTCGACGATCCGCTCGAGGAGTGCGGTGGCCTCGGGCCGCCCCGCGCCCCGGTACGCGCCGGTGCTGGTGGTGTTGGTGGCCGCGCTCACCGCGTTGAGCTGCACCTTGGGGATCGCGTAGGTGCCCTGGGCCATCGTGCGGGTGAGGAAGGGCAGGAACGCGCCGATGCCCGGATACGCGCCGGCGTCGCAGATCACCTTGGCCTTCACACCCACGATGGTGCCGTCGCGCTTGAGCCCCATCTCGACGAGCTGGACCTGCCCCCGGCCCTGGGTCATCGCGACCATGTTCTCGGAGCGGGTCTCGGTCCACTTCACCGGCCGACCGAGCGCGAGCGCGGCCTTGGCCGTGATCACGAACTCTGCGTACATGCCCGCCTTCGCGCCGAAGCCACCGCCCATCGCCGGCGCGATCACCCGCACCTTGTCGGGCTCGAGCCCGACCGCGGCCGCGAGCGGGTCGCGCACGCCGAAGGGCGCCTGCGTGGGCACGTGCACCAGCAGCCCGCCGGTGTCGGGATCGGGCCGGACGAGGATGCCGTTGGGCTCCATCGGCACCGCCGCGACCCGCTGGTTCACGAACCGGCCCGCCACCACGACGTCGGCGCCGTCGAGGACGGTGGGATCGTCGCCGAAGTCGAACGCGATCGCGAGGTTGGAGCCGTTCTCGGGAAAGAGGAGCGGCGCACCGTCGGCCAGCGCGGCCTCGGGGTCCAGCACCACCGGGAGCGGGTCGTAGTCGACCACCACGTTCTCGGCCGCGTCCACGGCCTGGGCGCGGGACTCGGCGACGACCGCGGCCACGATGTCGCCGACGAAGCGCACCGTGTCCTTCGCCAGCGGCGGTCGCGAGAAGACAGGCGGCAGCATCACGAAGCCCTGCAGCGGCGCGAGCTCGAGATCGGCCGCGGTGTACACCGCGACGACACCGGGCATGGATGCTGCGTCGGCAGTCTCGATCGACTCGATACGCGCGTGCGCCATGGTCGAGCGCACGAACACGACGTGGAGCTGGCCGGGGACCTCGAGGTCGTCGAAGTAGAGCGCCTTGCCGGTGAGGACGGCCGGATCCTCCGTCCGGCGCACCGGGTTCCCGAGGATCGATCCGGATCCGGGCATGCCGAGCTCCTCCCGTGGTCGGCCGCAATCTAGCGGACGGCCCACGACGTCCCGCCGGCGTCGAGAGCCGTCCCGGGTACCGTCGCGGCCATGCCCGGGCGCGGCGACCAGACCGTCATCACCAACCGGAAGGCCCGGCACGAGTACCACTTGCTCGACACGTGGGAGTGCGGGATCGCCCTCGAAGGCGCGGAGGTGAAGTCGATCCGCGAGGGGCGGGCCAACCTGCAAGACGGCTGGGCACGCGTGGAAGAGGGCGAGGTCTGGCTCCACGGCATGCACGTGTTGCCCTACGCGTTCTCGCGCGGTGAGCTCGATCCCGTACGGAGGCGCAAGCTCCTGCTCCACGAGCGCGAGATCGCCGAGCTCGCGGCGCGTTCACGGGAGAAGGGACTCACCCTCGTGCCGACACGCGTGTACTTCAAGGACGGTCGGGTCAAGGTCGAGCTCGCGCTGGCTCGGGGCAAGCGGCTCTACGACAAGCGCCGGGCGCTTGCGGAGCGCGATGCCAAGCGCGAGGCCGAACGGGCCCTGAAGGGCGTGCGCGACTGAGCTCATGGAAGGGGCGCCCGCGCCCCCGGATCCGTGGCCGCATCCGGCGGGTAGAATGATGGTGTCGCGCCCGTACGCACCGGCGCGGCACTGACAAGGGGGTGCGTGGCTTCGATTTCGAGGATCGAGGCGGGTGAAGCGAGCCGACGTCGCCGGATCGTCGTGAAAGAGCCGGCACCACTGATACATGCCGAGGACAACCTCGCACTCGCTGCCTAGCGATAGGTAGCGCGTCCCACCCGGCCCCGCCGCTCGGCCGGAACCGGGGCGTCATTCAGAGCGGCTCACCGCCGGGACGGGCCCCGTGGCCCGGCGGGACATCACAGCGGGGCTGGGGCCGCCGCCGGTCGCCGGTGCGCTGCGGAAGCCCGAGATCACTGCGCCGGCTGCGCTCGGAGAATCCCCGCCAAGAGTTCGGAAGACGCGGGTTCGACTCCCGCCACCTCCACTGACTGTTGTTGACACGCGCGTCAGCGACGACGGTTGCCCGGCGGGTGCAGAGTCTGATGCGCGTCGTTGAAGCATGCGCGTGACAACGCGGAACGCCGGTTCGGTACGACCTCCTCGTGTGTGCCTCGGCGGTTTCGGGCGTCGTTCCATGCGCGCTCGGCTCTTCTGGCGTGGCGTCGTGGCAAGCTGGCCGGGTGATTGCCGGACTGCCGCGCGTGGGAGTAACGGTGCCAGCGCCTGTTGAGGCAGTGGCCGCCGGCCGGCCGCTGCGGGCCGTGTGGGAGAACGAGCTGGGCGGGCTCACGTTCGAGGTGGGGCGGGGCCCGGGGTGTTCCTTCGTAAAGTGGGCGCCGGCGGCGAGCGGCATCGACTTGGGCGGGGAGGCAGCCCGCCTGGCGTGGGCAGCGGCCTTCACTCCAGTGCCGCGGGTGCTCGATCGGGGCACGGACGCAGCCGGGTCCTGGATCGTGACCGCGGGCCTGCCGGGTGAGAGCGTCGTCACCGATCGGTGGAAGGCCGACACGGCGACGGCGGTGGCGGCCATCGGCCGGGGCCCTCGGCCTCTTCACGATGCTCTTCCCGTCCACGCCTGCCCGTGCTCGTGGTCGGCCGGGCGACCCTCAGATCAAGCGCCTCAAGCAGCTCGGAGCCGGCCCGCTGGCGCAGCAGAACTACGGGCTTCGCGGGAAGCCGACCGTGGTCGTCTCGGCCGTCCTGGTCAGCTTCGGGACCAAGGCGGCCGCGCGCGACTGGCATCGGGACTTCGCGACCGACACCGGCCACCGCGACCAGTGGAAGATCCTCAAGGCCGGCGACACCGGCAAAGCGAGCACCTTTGCCCGCCGGATCGGACCCAAGGCCAACGAGAACCTCTTCGGCTACGAGCTCCAGTTCGCCGCCGGGAACTTCGTGGGGGATCTCTCGTGCGGCGACACGAACGGCCCCGCGCCCAAGGCCTGCGAGTCGGCCCTCCGGCACCTCGCACAAGCCTGGTACGCCAAGCTCGCGAAGAGTCACTAGCCAGACCGGGCCCGACGCGCGCGTCGCGCCGCTCACCCAGAAGCGCGGGCCACCCCGACGCTCCCTATGCTGAGCGCACTCGACGCTCGGGGGGAGCCATGGTCTACGACCTCGTGATCAAGGGCGGGACGGTGGTCGACGGCACCGGTGCCCTCGCCCTGGAGGCCGACGTCGCCGTGCAGGGAGACCGCATCGTCGCGGTGGGCGACGTCGATGGCGCGGCCCGGCGCACGCTCGAGGCCGAGGGGCGGATCGTGAGCCCCGGCTTCGTCGACGTGCACACCCACCTCGACGCGCAACTCGGGTGGGACCCCATCGCGTCCTCGTCGTGCTGGCACGGCGTCACGTCGGTCGTGCTCGGCAACTGCGGCGTCACCTTCGCGCCCTGCCGGCCCGAGGACCGCGAGTACCTGGCCGAGATGATGGAGTCGGTGGAGGACATCCCCGCGGCCAGCATCCTGGCCGGCCTGTCGTGGGACTGGGAGACCTACGGCCAGTACCTCGACGCGATAGAGGCGCTACCCAAGGGCGTCAACGTGGGCGGCATGGTCGGCCACTGCGCGGTGCGCCACTGGGCCATGGGCGAACGTAGCCTCGACCAGGAGCCCGCGACCGACGACGACATCGCCGCGATGGTGGAGGTGGTCGACGAGGCGATCGCGGCCGGCGCGCTCGGTTTCTCGACCTCGCGCACCATGCTGCACCGCGTACCCGACGGCCGGGCCGTTCCGGGTACCTACGCGCAGCCGCGCGAGCTGCTCGCCATCGCCGAGGTGCTCGGCACGTGGGGCCGCGGGACGTTCGAGGTGGCCCCCCGCCTCGGCGAGCGCGACGGGCCCGACCTCGCCAACACCCGTGCCGAGGTGGAGTGGATGGCCGAGGTGAACCGACGCACCGGCCGCCCGGTTACCTTCGGGCTCGCCCAGAGCGACCACCGCCCCGATCTCTACGCGCGCGTGCTCGAGCTGGTCGACGATGTGACCGCGAGCGGCGCGGAGCTGCGCCCGCAGACCACCGCGCGGGGGATCGGGCTCCTGTTCGGCCTGTCCCATCGGACTCCGTTCGACGGCGCGCCGCTCTGGCGCGAGCTCCAGCCTCTCGACCTCGCCGACCGGCTCGCGGCGCTCGACGACGACGAGCACCGGGCCCGGCTCGTCCGAGACGCCACCGAGCACCCGACCGGCCTCGACTTCTCCGGCGTGTTCTTCCTCGGGACCGACGAGGCACGCTACGACTACTCCCCCGACGACAGCCTGGCCTCACACGCGGCACACGCCGGCGAGCTGCCCGTGGAGACCTTCATCCGGCTGTCACGCGAAAGCCGGGGGCGGGCCCTGTTCAACTTCCCGTTCCTCAACCAGCGCATGGAAGCCGTCCGCGACCTGCTCCACCACCCGCAGATGATGGTGGGGCTCGGCGACTCGGGAGCCCACGTCGGCCAGATCATGGACGCCGGCCTCCCGACGTTCTTCTTGGCGCACTGGGTACGTGACCGCGAGGAGTTCACGCTCGAGGACGGGATCCGTCGCATCACGTCCGACACCGCGGGGGTGTTCGGCATCGCGGAGCGCGGCGTGATCCGGGAGGGCGCGCTCGCCGACCTCAACGTGTTCGACCTCGAGGCGCTGGCGCTCCCGCTCCCCGAATACGTCCACGACTTCCCCGGTGGCGCGGGCCGGTTCGTGCAGCGGTCGCGCGGCTACGACGCCACGGTCGTGAACGGCCAGGTGTTCATGGAGGGGCTGGACCATACCGGGGCGCTGGCGGGGAGGATGCTGCGCAGCACGGGCTGACGGGCGCCACCGGCGGCCACCCCCCGAGGGACCTCCCGGCTACCCGCCCGCCACCGCGCCGCAGCCCCACGCGCCGACCAACGACCCGCCGTTGAACGCCCGGACCCGCTCGGCCACGACGATCTGCTGCTCTCGGGTGGCCCGCCCGGCGTTCTCGGCGAACTCCCGGCCGCCGAAGGCATCCCAGGTCCCGTTGTAGAAGCCGACACCACCGGAGTACCGGTCACCCCGCATCGACCAGTTGCCCCCCGTCTCGCACTGGGCCAGCCGGTCCCAGATCGCCGTGCGGGCCGCCTCCTCGCGCCGGGCCACCTCGAGCGCGGCCGCGTCGAGGGCGGCCAGGTAGAGGGCGGCCGCCTGCTGGTGCCGAAGCGCCGCCGCGAACGCGGCCCGCGCCCACGGGTCCGCGGCCGCGCCCCGAGCCGCCCGGACGCCACCGGCCGCCTCTTCCGACAGCGGCGGCCCCGCCGGATCACGGACGGTGGCATCGGCGACGACGCCCGGGGCCCCCAGGGCCGGCAACACGGCCGTGACCAGCACCGCGACCGCGGCCTGCCGTCTCCGTCGCCGGAGCCTCCGACCGTGACGGCTCGAGCCGCGCGCGCGTCGCGTCACGACCGAGCTCTGATGATCCGCCACCCGGGCCTCCCGCCCCACGGCCCGCCCCGGGCCCCAGGAAACGCGAAGGGTGGTCGTTACCGACCACCCGAGCCACGGAGGGTACTCAAATCGAGGGGCCCGACCCAAGTCGGGCCGTGGGACGGTCCGAGGTCGGCCGGCGGCCGAGGCCGCAAACCCCTGCAAGGACAAGGGGAAAGCTGGCGTGGCAGGGTCTGGGGATGGCCCGCCTGGTGATCGACGGGATGAACGTGATCGGGGCCCGCCCCGACGGCTGGTGGACCGACCGCGACGGCGCCGTACGGCGCCTCGTCGCGCGCCTCCAGCGCCTCGCGGCGGCCGGCGGCGACGAGCTCACGCTGGTGCTCGACGGGCGAGCAGTCGCCGGTCTCCCCGAGGGCGAGCACGGCGGGGTGACGGTCGGCTACGCGCGTCGGACCGGTCGTGACGCGGCCGACGATCGGATCGTCGAGCTGGTGGAGGCGGACGCCGATCCGGCCGGCGTTCGAGTCGTGACGTCGGACCGGGATCTCCGCCGACGGGTGCGCGCGCTCGGCGGCGGTGTGACCGGCGCCGGCGAGCTGCTCCGCCGCCTCGACGGTCTCGGAGGCTGAGGGCTCCTCAGACGTACCTCGTGATGTAGCCCCGCCGTCGGAACAGGGCCAGCATCCGGGTGAGGAACGCCAGCGAGAAAGCGAGCAGCACCGCCACGCTCGCGGCCGCGATGCCGAGCTGGGCCCAGTCGAGGCCCTTCCCGTCGACCAGCCCGCGCAGCGCGGCGAACGCGTGGGTGGTGGGGAGGGCCAGCGCGAGCGGCTGGAGCACGTCGGGGAGCGCGCTCACGGGATAGAAGACGCCCGAGAGCGGCATCACCACGAACATCACACCCCACGCCAGCGCTTCCGCCCCCGAGCCGAAGCGCAGGACGATGCCGATGACCAACAGCGAGATACACCATCCCACCAGCAGCAACACGGCCGCGATCGGCAGGAGGCCGAACCCGAGCGACGACGTATCGAAGGAGAAGAACACCAGCGCACCGAGCACCATGACCCCGATGCCGATGAGCAGCTTGACCATGCCGAACAGCGCGACGCCGGCCACGTACTCGCTCTCGCGCACCGGGGTGACCATCAGGTTGAGCAGGTTGCGCGACCACGTCTCCTCGAGGAACCCGGTCGAGACCGCGATCTGCGACTGGTAGATCACGTGCCACAAGACGATGCCCGCGAGCAGGTAACCGGCGGCCCGGGTGCCCGACGACGCGCCCGGCTGCCCCACGAACGCCGCCAACGAGCCGAACAAGAGCACGTCGACCAGCGGCCAGAGGGTCACGTCGAACATCCGGTGCGGGCTCCGGAGCAGCACGTATGCATGTCGGCGAGCGATGGCGCGGACGCGCAGCCAGCTCACGCGCGCTCCCCCGGCGCTCATCGCGCCCCCTCGACGTTCACAGCGGATGGTCCGACTGCTGGGCACCGCCGGGCTCGTGGGGCTCGAGGTGCTCCTCGGCGAGATGGAGGAACACGCCTTCGAGGTTGCCACGGCCGTACGAGGCGGCGACCTCGTCGGCGGTGCCGTCGGCGACGATACGGCCCTCCGAGAGGAACACGACCCGCTCGCAGAGACGCTCGACCTCGCTCATGTCGTGGCTGGTGACGAGCAGCGCGGTGCCGTCCTCGTCGGAGATCTCGCGCAGGCCGGTCCGCACCCGCATGGCCACGTCGGGGTCGAGCGAGGCGGTGGGCTCGTCGAGCACGAGCAGGCGCGGATGGTGCATCGTCGCGCGCACGATGCCGACCAGCGTGCGCTGGCCCGACGAGAGCTCGGTGCCCATGGCCTCCGCCAGGTGCGGGATGCGGAAGCGCGCGAGGCCGGCGTCGATGCGTGGGGCGGGGTCGGCGATGCCGTACAGCTGGCCGTACAACCGCAGGTACTCGCGCACGCGGAGCCGCTCGGCGAGCGGCAGGTATCCTGCCGCGAAGCCGACCTCCTCCGCGGCACGGCTGCGATGTCGTTCCAGGCGGCGTCCCCCGACCTCGACCCAGCCGGCGTCGGGCGACACGACGCCGAGGACCATGAGCAGCGTCGTGGTCTTGCCGGCGCCGTTGGGGCCGAGCAGGGCGACCCGCTCCCCCGCGCGCACCTCCAGGTCGACGCCGTCGACGGCTCGCGCGCGCCGGTAGTCCTTCACCAGCCCGCGTGCGACCAGGATCATCTCGCGGGCGCGCTCGGTCCGGCTCGGGTCGGCCTGCATGATCCGACTCTGGCAGGCCGGCCCGTTCGTGGCCAACATGTTTTCGCCCGTAGGCTCCGCGCCCGTGGTCGACTTCGCCGACGATCCCGGCTCGGAGCTGGGGCGCAAGACCCGGGCCCTCTCCTGGGTCTGTGTGACGGAGACCGTGACCTATCTCGTGCTCTTCGTGTTCTGGGTCACGGGGAACGGCGCCGGCACCGCGGTCACCGGCTCGATCCACGGGATGATCGTGCTCGCCTTCGCGGTCATGGTGGTCATGATCAGCCGCGACATGGGCTGGACGTGGAGGTACGTCGCGCTCGTCGTCCTGACCGGCCCCCTCGGCGCGATCCTCGTCTTCGAGCGCATCCGCCGCCACGGCGTGCCGCAGGGCGCCCGAGCCTGACCCCGGCCGAGCAGCGGGGCCGTCATCCGCTTCACACCACGGCGACGAGCGGCCTTGTGATGTCACCATCGACGCGTTCGTCGACGGCGTCTGACGCGAGCTAGAGCCAGCGTCGCATCCAGTACTTCTCGAACGCGATCTTGGCCAGGTGCCAGCGTCGCCCCGGCCGGCGCAGCCAGATGTCGGGGGCGCCTTCGCTGTAGAAGTCGCCGGTCGCGAAGGCTGCCATCCCGTCGCCCAGCTCGACGAAGCACGCTCCCTTGCCGTCGAAGCTCGCGGCGGGCCGCCGGCCGGCGAGCTCGTCGGCGACGTTGCGTGCCACCACGAGCGCCTCGGCTTCGGCGAACACCCCGGCCTTGGGCAGGAGCTTGCCGCCCGCGATGGGGATCGTGGTCACGTCGCCGATCGCGAAGACGCCTTCGGCGGAGGTCGCCAGGGTGCCGCGCTCGACGGGGAGGAAGCCGGTGTCGGCGGCGAGCCCGCTGTTGCGCACCACCTCGGGTGGCTGGTGCGGCGGCACCCCGAGGAGCAGGTCGTAGCCGACCCGCTCCCCGCCCGCGAGCACCAGCTCGCCGGCCTCGGCGTCGATCCGCTCGACGGTCCGCTCCGGGTGGAAGCCGATGCCCCGATCGGTGAGCATCCGGGCGAGAGCCTCGCCGAGCACCGGGCCTGCGGTCGGCATGGGCTGCGGCTCGGGGGTGTAGACGTCGATGTTCGCACGGTCACGCATCCCTCGCCCGCGAAGCAGCGCCTCGGCGAGAAAGGCGGTCTCGTAGGGGGCGGCCGGACACTTGTAGGGAAGACGGCTGACGAGCACGACGACGCGCCCACCGTCGAGGCGACGCAGCGCGTCACCCGCGCCGGCCGCGCCCTCAAGTGTGTACACGTTGTGCGCGGCCTCGGCGAAGCCGGGCAGGGCTTCGGGCGCGAGCTCGGCGCCGACGGCGATCACCAGCCGGTCGAAGGCCAGCTCGGTCTCCGAGGTCTTCACACGATGGTGGGCGGCGTCGATCTCGAGGACCTCTGCCTCGAGCACCTCGACGCCCCGGCGGCGCAGGCCTCGGATGTCGGCAGTGACCTGTCCGGGACGGCGGGCCCCGGTCATCACCCACAGGAACGAGGGCGCGAACCGGTAGTCAGGGCTGCGCTCGACGAGCACCACTCGCTCGGTGGAACCGAGCCGGCGACGTAGACGGCGCGCCGCGACCACCCCACCGGTTCCGCCGCCCAGCACGACCATGGTCCGGTCAGCCATCGTCAGCACCTCCTCGCTAGAAGGTCACGACCTTGTCGGCCCAGGCTGTCCACTCGGCGAGCTCGTCGAGCGACGAGCGCCGAGCCCCCTTCGTGAGGAGCTCCTCCGTGATGCCCCTCGCGTCGAGGCACGTGCCGCAGCACCCGACCTCGGCGCCGTGACGAGCGGCGGAGTCGATCATGCGGTCGACGTGGTAGTAGCCGTCGGGCACCTTCTGGTTCGCCATGGCGCAACCTACGGCGTCACCGATCAGGAACACCCGCACCTCCGCCTCGTCACGTAGGGCGAGGGCCCTGGTCAGGCGAAGCCCGTTGAAGGACCGCTCGGTGCCATACGGCGGGTCGTTGAGGATCATCAGGACACGCATGGGACCTCCGAGGCGAG
>Ga0209515_10009530_pt1 | contig 11037 bp, 8 predicted proteins | sample Subgroupgradi54m_FD_187454 | JGI IMG/M metagenome (GOLD analysis project Ga0209515, IMG submission 187454) | Subsurface groundwater microbial communities from S. Glens Falls, New York, USA - GMW60B uncontaminated upgradient, 5.4 m (SPAdes)... ...
ACCCCAGCCGATTCCCAAAGTATTTCTTTTCTTAGACAAAATCTTTCTTCGGCGCGTTAGGACGATTGTCGTCCTTGATGACAAAAACAAACAGAAAGTAAAACTTTTGTATGGCAAAGATGCGCTTGTCGTTCGTCCTGGTGTTGCTTTCTCGTTTTGGTCAGGAGGAAAAAAGGAAAAGAAGAAGCAATTACTCTTACTCGCTGTTGGTAAACTCCATCCCCAAAAAAACCAGATCATGCTTGTTGATGTACTCAAACTTTTGCACAAAGAATTTCCCAATCTTTCTTTGGTTTTGGTAGGAGAAGGCGAGGAAAGGCGCCGCATTAAAGAAAGGGCAAAGGCGCTTGGTGTTGCTGCTGCAATTACTTTTGCAGGTACCGTTGATAATAAGACCTTGCGAGATTGGTATCATCGTGCGTTTGTGTTGTGTTTTCCAGCGCTTGATCAGACGTGGGGGTTAACGCCGTTTGAGGCATTGTGTCAAAAAACCGTCAGTATTGTTTCAAGTCAGGCAGGTGTTTCGGAAGTAATGAAGAAGGAACGAATTGGTCTCATTGCTGCTCCTACAGCTCTTTCTTTTGCGACAAAAATCCGCTATGCTTTGCTGCATAAGCGAGAACTGGAAGTCATAGGGGAGAAAGGTTTCCAGTTCACCAAAAAAAATATTTCCTGGGATCATTTTGGGAAAGAGATGCTAAGAATTTTCAAAATGTCATCCCCGACTTGATCGGGGATCCAGAATATACCCTGGATTCCCGCCTTCGCGGGAATGACAACGGGGCGGGAATAACAAAAGTTACAGACTATGAACAAACAGACACGGCGTTTTTTTAATATTAGTTTACGGATTCTCTATGGTTTTTTTGCTGTCGTATTTTTGTTGCTTCTTGCGTATTTTTTTGGCTATCCGTTACTCTCTGGAGGAATTTCGATCGGCAATGACAGCGCGAATGCCTTCACGTTTATTTCCTGGCTTGATCGGTTTTTTCCAACGGTGCCGTTGTGGTTTCCCCTGCAGGGGACTGGTGTTTCATTTGTGCAGGGTTATCAGGTCTACCCACATTTGTTGGTCGTTTGGCTCCACCGATTATCATCACTGTCGCTGATTCAGGCATTTGAACTCACCAATTTTTTGGCGATTCTTTTTTCGGCATGTGGCGTATATCTTCTTGGTTGGGTGAAATTTCGTAACCAAACGATTGGTTTTCTTGCCGCTCTTTTTTATCTCTTCTCGCCGTTGTCATGGACGTGGGCAGCCCAAGCTGGATTTTTTGCACAATCGGTTTCGTTTGTCGCATTTCCCTTAGCGTTTCTTTTTACGGATCGTTTCCTGCACAAATTGTGGGACGGGCAGATGACCAAAAAACTTCTGCTTGATTTCCTGCCTGCGGTTGTGTTCACTGCGTTGACCTTGCTTGGGCATTTTAGTACGTTTATGAGTTTTTTCAATCTCGTGTTTTTCTACGCTGTTTTTTATTCTGTTATCAGGTTATGCAAAAAAGATTTTGGGGTAACAAAACAATCTCTCCTCGGTCTTGGCGTTATTTTCTTGGTTGCTGTTGGGTTGGTTGCGTTTTGGTTTATACAATTATATACCTACATCTCACTCGCCAATTGGGATGGATCAAATGCGGTTGATCCTGCTCTGTTTCCCAAACTTGATGTTGCATACTTTTTGTCGATCCCACAATCGACGATTGTCAGACAAAGCGTGTGGGATTTTGCGATACCAAGTGTTGTGTGGATCCTTGCAGTAGGAGCAAGTGTGGTATCCTTTTTCCGGTCAAAGCGATTGTTTGCATTGAGTTTGGTGTTCTTGCTGTCTTTGTATGGCAGTATATCGAATACTATTTATACGGTTACTGCGCAGTACTTTTCGTTGTTTGCTTCAGGATTTAGTCCGCGAGTTTTTTGGGTCGTCGTGCAATTTCTTGGACCTCTGCTTGCTGCTTTTACGGTTTGGGAGTTGTGTCGATTGGTTGTGAGAAAAGCTGTTCTTGCGTCTGTTTGTGCGATCATCATCTCGTTTTTTCTGCTGATTATGTTTCGCAGTATTGATACGGGGACAACGAGTTTTGCTCATTATGGTCCAACATCGTTGTTTGCAACTGGCCGGACAGAAGATGCGTATGGAGGCGGACGCGATCTACGAGATATCTGGCAGAGAGGTATGACGCACTGCATACGCGAAGGAGCAAATCATCAACAAATCCTTTTGCCTGATTGTCGCAAAAGGGGAGAACAAACGATTCGTTGTTCTTCAAACGTTGACAAGCGTGACGCACAATTTTGTGAGGAGGCAGGATACACCGTGAATTGGCAGTCAGTCATTTCGCAATTACAACTAAAAAATTGGCCCAAACCGATTCTTGGCACTGTTGTTGCCTCGGAAGCAGTTGCTCAGTATGATTTGGGTAAGGTGCTGCCCCCTGGTGCTCCGCTTCGGATTGATGCTTCGCCGCTTCTTGGGAGTATCCTGAAAGAAGTTAATATTACCAGGCCAGATCTCTCCTTGGTGAATGTCTATACGTATCAACTTTCTCTCAATCACACCTTTTGGGCAATGGAACAGGGATCGTTTTACTCGGCCAGTGATCCTTTCTTTTCTGACCCGACGCAAAATGCAGAATTGGGGAAGTGGTTTGGGACGAATAAGGTTTTGCTCACCGACAAAGATCCGATAGAGCGGTTTCGTGACGCAGGCGTGTGGGATGTTTCTTCGCAGAAGAATCTCACCGTTGCTACCCTACATGAGCAAAAGCAACTTGCCGAGCTCACGACCAAACCAACAGCGCTTGTCATAGGGAAGTTAGGAAACCGGGCATATGAACAGGTTTTTCGATTGGCAACGCGAGGCGCGCTTTCGTATGATGCAGCACAGCTTGTTATGGGGAAAGAATCTATTGATGACTACAGTGCTTCCGAATTGGCCAAATTTGATCTGCTTATTTTACACGCGTATTCATATCACAATAAACAGCACGCGTGGGAGTTATTAAACCAGTATGTTACGGGCGGTGGCAATCTGTATGTTGATACGGGTTGGCAATACACGGTTCCCGATTTTCAGATGAGTCAGACGCCAGATCTCTTGCCGACAACTGATTTGACGTGGAGTAACTTGCCGACACGTGGCACGTATGTTCTTGAAGACAAAAATTTTCAAGGGGACTTTGTTCCTTCGCACTTTGCGCCGCTTATCTATCAAGATGGCTCCTGGGGTGTCTCTACCGCAAAGTCGCTCAAGCCTTGGGCGTCAGTTGTGCTGTCATACGATGGGTATCCGTTGGTCGTGAAAGGAGATGTTGGCAAAGGAAAAATTATTTGGTCTGGGATGAATCTTTTTTCCCATGCGCTGAGTAACGACAATAAAGATGAGATACTGTTTGTCAATCAATTGTTTGCGTATCTTCTTGCCGGGAAAACAACTGTAACGACTCCTTTTACAATGGACAGGTCTTCACCGGACAAAATCACTTTCACTCCTGAGAGGGCTACTTCGTCGCCTGCAACGCTTTTTTTCAGAGAAGCATATACGCCAAATTGGCAGGCTTCGCTTGTCTCGTCACAAGGCAGCAAGCAGAATCTGACGCTCTATCGAGGAGGGCCAGGATTGATCGTGGCACCATTGCCACCAATTAAGCAGGGAGACACAATCGTTTTTGCATACGGTTTGTTGCCAATACAAATAGCAGGGTATGGGGTGAGTTTACTGACCGTTGTAGTCGTTTTGTTTTTTGTCTATGATATGGTTTTCAAGAAAGGGAGGATGTTGACAGGAATGTTACGACTTCTTCATAGTCCATTTGCCCTTTCCAAAAAACACGTCTCACGTCGTATCCACACGTTACGAAAGTCATGGAGCGATGAGGAGGAATATTGAAGATTGCCATATTTCACTTAGCCTTTATTTATTCAGGTGGAGGAGAGCGACTCGTTCTTGAAGAAGCGATTTATTTGCAGAAACGTGGTTATGACGTAACGTGCTTTGCCCCGGTAATCAACAAAAAGAATTGTTTCCCCGAGCTGATGGAGCAGGTACGTGTTAACCGTTTGCTTCCCCAAATTCTCCCGAGTTGGTTTCCGGACAATGCCGTATTTGCTATTCTTGCGAGCTGTCTGTTCACGCCGTTTTTGTTTTACCGCTTTCGAACGTATGATTGTTATTTTGGTGCCAACCAACCTGGAGCATGGATTGCGTACTTACTTTCAAAAATCAATAAGAAACCGTATGCAATTTACTTGGCTCAACCAACGAGGCTTATCCATCCTCGGCTAATCGACCAAAAGATTGGTATGCGGCTTACCGATGGCGTTACCACATTAGGAATACTAACAAAAATATTTCGACCAATCATTCAGGTATTTGACACCATAAGTATTCGCGGGACAAAGCTAGTTTTTGCAAACGGTTCCTATATGACTGGCGTTTTGAAGGAGGTGTATGGGGCCGAACCAATAAATTGCCCCGGAGGTTCAAATGTAAAGCAGCACGCAAAAGTCGCAAGGAGTAAACGCTTCACAGGCAGCCTTATACTTACTAGACAAAAAATTACCAAGCCTTATCTCCTGATTACCAATCGCCACTTTGCCCAGAAGAAATTTGAATATGCGATCGAGGCACGGGAGCTCCTTGCAAACGATATGCCTCTTGTTATTACCGGTCAACAAACAGACTATACCAGAACATTGCAGCGAAAGTACCGGAGAAAGAAGCAGCTCCATTTTGTCGGATTACTTTCAGAAAAAGAATTGGATAATGCTTATAGCAATGCAGCTGTCTATGTCTATCCAGCGCCAGAGGAGGATTTTGGGATGGGGATTATCGAAGCAATGGCACATGGGGTGCCGGTTGTTGCATGGGGCAATGCCGGCCCGACGGGGATTTTGACGCATGAAACAGATGGATTACTTGCTAAACCATTTGAGGTTTCGGATTTTGCAAGGAGTATTGCAAGGCTTTTGCAGGATAAATCCCTCTATCAAAAAATTGTCAAAAATGCGTATAATACAATAGGAAAGACATTTACCTACGATCAGCATATCGAAGTCATGGATCGTTACCTAAGGGAGAACATATGAAATTAGTTATTCAACGAGTTTCGCAAGCAAAGGTCACCGTGGATGCCAGAACCATTGGTGAGATTGGCAGAGGGTTTCTCATCCTTCTTGGCATCAAAACAAATGACACCTTACAACAAGCTGATGCGTTAGTCGAAAAAGTGATTCGACTGCGTGTGATGAGCGATAAGGCAGGCAAAATGAATTTGGCTCTTAAGGATGTGAAAGGAGAGGTGCTTGTTGTCTCCCAATTCACGCTGTATTCTGATACAAGAAGCGGCAATCGGCCGAGTTTTCTTGCTGCTGCCAAACCAGAATCCGCCAAATTTCTCTATGAGTACTTTGTGCAAAAACTCAGAACGCTTGGCGTTACGGTCAAAACAGGTGAGTTCGGAGCTGCTATGAAGATTGAGGCAGCGCTTGATGGACCGGTGACGATTATTATAGAGACCTAACATGCATCGTAAGTATTTGAGATTACTTTTGGTTCTTTGTATCGTAGGAGTAGCTCTGACACAAAAAATATCCTCAGTGGAAGCTTCAGATTCTGATAGATTTGGTATACACGAGTTATATCCTAGTTTGGCTGGTGGTAAATCGTGGACTTCCCAGTGGGATAACGGTCATGCTCGTACCTTTACTGGCGTAGATCCTGAAGATGCGTGGTACGATGCCAACCATGGTAATGCGACCTATGCAGTTGATGGCAATGGTTTATTAAAGATCTCAGGTTCAGTTCCTCGGATGTATGTTCATGATCCGGCAAAGATAGATAGTTGGGGAGATGTTGAACTTACTGTTTATGCTATGCGGGTTGCGGATACGGGTACACCCTGGGGTGGTATTGTTGGCTATGCTCGAACCAATCATGGAACAACAGCTCCAGAGCTCTCTAATTTGTGTGATACTCGGGGTATGGGAGGGAGAATGCGTTACGATGGGCATATCGATTTTGAGAAAGAAACGAGTCATCCTGATTCAACTGCTATTGCTAATAAAGCACAATGGGCAGGCGGCATGCCAAAAAATGTTTGGATTGGATACAAGTATGTTGTCTACGATTTGCTTGATGGAAATGTCAAACTAGAGCTGTATCTTGATCAGACAGATGGTGTCAATGGAGGGACATGGGTCAAGGTAAACGAGTTCATTGATACCGGTTCAAATTTTGGCGTTGGAGGACGTCCTTGTAAAAGTGGCATTGATCCTGCCCTAAAACTTACAAAGAGTAGTATTCGTTCTGGATCAGAATCAGGCAAGCCAAATATTTCGGTTTACTTCCGGAGTGATAACGTTGGCACTGATGGATTGATTTTCAAAAAACAAAGTGTCAGGGAAATTGAACCAAATGCTCCGCTCCAAGGATCAACAGAGTTTGTCGTTACTGTTCTTTTACATGGTCGAGGCAATGGTGGTGATAGTGCAAATCCCACGGGAAGGGGGAATTTTTCTTTGTCTCATCAACAAAAGTCGCTGACTTTTGAAGTATATGATCAGCAAAATCAGCTCGTCGCGACCAAACAAGGAACAGTTACCTTTAATGCAGCTGCTGGTAATTTCACAGGAGCAATTGCTATGGGGACAACGCTCACGAGTGGCGCGTATACCGTGAAGATAAAAACAGAGCAGTATCTTAAGGCTACTGTCCCAGGCGTCCAAAATATTATTGCAGGACAAAGCAATCAGCTGCCTCAAACAGCTCTTCTCACAGGAGATATAACAAATGACAATAGTATCAATATTCTTGATTACAATATTCTTGTTGGTTGCTATAGTGATTTTTCACCAGCCAAAGAGTGCACTGCAACAAACAAACCTCTTGCCGACCTCACGGATGATGGGAAAGTTGATGCATTTGATTACAACCTTTTTCTCAGAGAGTTAACCAACAGAATAGGTCAGTAAGGAGAAGACAACGTATGGCAGATTTTCAATTCTTAAAAAATTTTATTGCAAAAAAGTGGGTGATCTGGGCTCCTCGCAGGTCAAAACGCACCAACGTCGGCAAGAAGCCAGAAGCGGTCTGCCCATTTTGTATTGGGAGAGAAGCTGATGAGGAAGAGCTGTATCGAGTTGGTGGTCAAGCAGGTGATAGTAATTGGCATATTCGTGTCATTCCTAATAAATTTCCGTTCGCCCCGCATCATGAAATTATTATCCACTCGCCAGATCATCACAAAAATATCGATGAGTTGCCATTCTCTCAGGTAGAACTTATTTTTCAGACGTACAGACAGCGGTACAATGTTCATGCTAAGCTGGGACCCCACTTCGCCAAGGCTTCGTGGGGCAAGCAGGTTTATATTTTTCACAATCGGGGTATCGCAGCAGGGGAGAGTCTGCCGCACCCGCATACACAGCTTGTGGTGATTCCGCATGAGGTGAAGTTGGAGATACCGATGCTGGATCGTAACGTCATTGCGAGGAGCGAGGGGCGAGCGACGCGGCAATCCCATGCTTGGAAGAGATTGCTTCGCTCCTTTTCAGTTGCTCGCAATGACGACACAAATGATAATGTGTTAGAGACCGAACACTTTCTTCTCTTTTGCCCAAAGACCAGTGAATGGCCTGATGAGGTCTGGATCGCGCCACAACGTTCAGGAACGGTGTTTGGTCAGATAACGGACAAAGAGATTACTGATCTCGCATTTGCGCTCACGCGGATCATCCAGATTTTTGATCTGCGGCACAAGGATGAGTTTCCCTTTAATTTTTATATTTATCCAGGAAAGAATTGGTATCTACGATTGATCCCACGCATCAAAATTCTCGGAGGGTTTGAAGTGGGCACACAGGTTATGGTGAACACCCAAGATCCGAAAGAGACCTTTGCTTTCATCAAAGAGCATTTCTGGCAGCCAGATCATGAAAAGATAAAGTCATCTCACCAGGCGGAGTACTTCCGGAGTGCCTAGTACCCCAAGATTGATGAGCTTCTTTCGTAATCTATTTTTTCATTAAGGAATGTGGGGAAGATTGTTTTTTTGCACAAGGGATTGTATAGTTAGGTATCTATGGGGCGCGTAGAAAGCACTCGTCATAAAGAAGACCGATTGATTCCACGAACATCGTCGGAGCGAGAACTGATTGCTGATGTTAGAAAAGTTGGTAAGATACGACTTACTGGTGCACCGACAACTCTTATTCTTGATGCAGATATCTTATTTCCACCTGGAGGGTTAACAGACGCGCTTCTTGAAAAACTTCGCTCACTTGCCCATGACGGTATGCGAATAAACCTTATTACACGAAGTGGGGAAGAGGAGTTACGAGAAAGATTATCAGTTATTCCCAATCTTTATTTTTCCTTACCATCGCAAGAAGCCGAAGTTTCTGGACCCGCGATTGCGATAGTCAGTAGTCATCAAAATCTTCCTCCCAATACCTACGCCTGGTATGTTGGTGAACGGAATAATAATATCCCTCAAGGCATGCATTCAAGCAGGATGACCGGAGCTGAGGGTGCAGATAGGATTCTTGGGTTATTTGGTACAGGAATGGTTCAGGAAAAGGCAAGTGCAGCTTTTCAGGCTGCTGGAGCAGGACAACCATTGTCAGAGAGTTATCCGTACGATAGCGCAATCCTTGCTGGTATCAGTACAGTAGTTGCACCAATGACCTTAGAACATGTAAAAAGAGACAGCGAGCATCAGGTGGTAGAGCTTGCATCAGATGAGGGAACTGCCCGATTGATTGCAAAAGCATATCCGGCAATTCTTGCTTCGTGCGCAGAGAATGGTGCAATCGCTGCTGCAGCTCGTCCAAAAACTGAGAGTGATCCTAATTATTGGTTTTTTTGGCAGAGAGACGCAGGACAGATAGCACTTGCTCTGGCAAATCTTGCTAAGACCTCACAATACCAAAAAGTGCAAGAAGCGTTTCGACAGAGAGCGCAACGATACGTTAGTTTTGTCGCACGCCTTTCTGAACGAAAAGATATCCTTGGCGTCAGTCGATGTAAAATGAATGGAACACCAGTTGTCACCTATGGTAATCCCCAAAACGATGGACCTGCGCATACCGCCCTTGCTGCGATGAACATTCTTGAAGACAAGCCTGAAGATGCCTACCGCATAGCCAAGCCATATCTTGATTTTTTGACAACGCCTGAAGGATCTGGTTTGACGTTTGATCCGTGGGAATTTTCTGTGGGAGAGATTTTCAATGCGCTCAATCTCGCACGTAGAGCGCTACGACAAGGTGTACTGCGCGCAAGACAACATGGTGGAGATACAAAACGATATGAAGACCATGAAAAGCAGTTAGAAAAACGGCTCATAGCATTTTATGACAAAAAGAAGAAATATCTGGTGAGCGGGAAAAATCTTCAAATTCCTTGGATGAAGACAACAAGCAATTTGGATATAAGCGTTATTGGCAGTGTTCTCACGGCTTATGATGTTACTGATGATTTTATGAATGTCGATGATCCTCGTGTGCGTCAGACCATGACTGCGCTAGAAAAAGCATTTGCTGAGAAATGGCCGGTCAATGTTGCATGGCAAAAGGCCGGAAACGAAGGCATGGGGATGGGGCGATTTCCTGAGGATACCAATGACGGAAAAGGCTCAACTGGAGGAAATCCCTGGACCTTCGCGACATTGTGGGCGAGTCAATATTATTTCCGTTTGATCCAGCGGTATAATCATTTGGGTAAAGAGGATAGTGGAGAATTTGCACGAGGCCCACTTCAAGAAAAGGCAGAAGGTTATCTGAAATTTGTATTGGCTCATGTCCCAGTCAATGAGCTTACCGAACAGATTGATGGGCAGACAGGCCAACCGCGAGGTGCGAATAAGCTCGCCTGGGCACATGCAGAGCTGATTAATACGTTATTATTGCGAGAAAGTTTAAAGTCATTTTAGCGGGGTCTTGGTGGTTGGGGTTGCGCTGGTGAGCTTCTTGCTAATAAGGCAAGTCTGTTCCCCTGACGTATTCCATGATCTACTTTTATGACTGTTATTCCGAGATTTGTTTCTGCTTCATGCCAGACACCTTGTAGGCCTGGATCTTTAACCCTTTTCCACTGCTGGCTCTGAATTCCTGTAAGTGCCAAGACCGTATCAACCCTTGGATCACTTTTTGGTACGGTTAAAGCCATACTCGATGCAGGATAATGTTGGTATTCTGTAGCAAATAAAGGTTCGAAGAGCGGTAGAGTCCTACCATCATAAGCGAGACGACGAAGATCTACCAAAGTTCGTGCAGCGTAAAGAGTAGAAGATCGTGGCCATCCTCGTGTTTGATCGTGAGGGGTATGATCTTGTCCAATAAGGTCTTGGATTTCCCTAGCTACGTCTGGTTGCTCGGCTTGGTAAGCATTCTTAAGCATTATCCGGTAGGCATCTTCTGTATAAGCTCTTTCTACGTCTTGAGGAGTAGGCGGATGTTTATATTCTACGTTTGGCATATTGATGAGTAGTATATCATTGATTATAGGTTTGTCAACGTCAATTTTTGCTGACATTACCCCAGTTTTGCCTCAAATTAGTAAAAATCCAATCGTCATTCTGGCTTGTCCAGAATCTCTTTCGTTTCTGCGGAAAGCGATCCTGCCCTCTTCCGAGGATCTTCGAGATGCGCTCGTTCCTCGCTTACCAGGATGACGAAAACAAATACAAAGTGGGGTAATGTCAGCAATTTTTGGAATCGTGAGGGAGAGCTAGCTTGTGGTTTTTACCTGGATGCCAAGGAGCCAGAGGACGGCTTCTTTTTTGTAGCGGCGGTCGCCTCGGGAGTTGATGCGAATTGCTGGGAGTTTGCCTCTTTTGCCCCACCGTTTGATGGTGAGTGGGGAGACTCTGAGAATTTCAGCAACTTCGCGAACGGTTAAAAGGTCGGGGAGGGTTTCGATGGAGAGTTGTTTGTGGTTGGTTGTCATAAGCTATAAAACTAATATCTAAAGTAACAAACTGTAGCAAGGATGTCAAGAGAGGAAAATCGTATATGGGGATTGTCAATCGGAGAAAGTTG
>Ga0209515_10009532_pt1 | contig 11034 bp, 9 predicted proteins | sample Subgroupgradi54m_FD_187454 | JGI IMG/M metagenome (GOLD analysis project Ga0209515, IMG submission 187454) | Subsurface groundwater microbial communities from S. Glens Falls, New York, USA - GMW60B uncontaminated upgradient, 5.4 m (SPAdes)... ...
AATTACAGTCATTGTAATCAATAATATATAAAATACCATCTTTTGAAACTTCAGTGCTGTTGCTCACAATTCCTGTCGTTTTGAAATAATCACATTGAACCGTATTATTATCACACCACCGTTGTTCATTAAAATTTTGAAATGATATTAGCAGTGACATTATAAATATTGATAAAACTAAAACAATTATTACAAGAAAAAATGATACATATTTTAAATGTATTTTTATGAAATTCAATACTTTTTTAAATGATTTATTTATATTATAATAACAACCACAGCTATTCCATAATATGGTTATGTCAATATTTATTTTTTCGTGACAATATGGACATTTTCTAGTTGGCACATCACAATAATTTTTGCTTATCAATAATTTGTAACATACATTATGCAATTCATGACCACATTCTAAAGTAATTATATTGTCAACAACATTCAATGGTTCCGAACATATATTACATACATTATTTGGTTTATTAACAGTATTGCTGATAATATAATCAGTATTATTTTGTTTCACTAACTGATATTCCATATTTATATGTTGCTATTATTCAAATATTATAAAAATTCAATTTTTTTAGCAAAAAACGTTTAATACTTTTTATATAAATATATATGTATGTAAAATAATTTCAATAAAAACAACATTATTTATGGTTTATTTTTTTTAAATGATCAATATAAAATGCCATACACAGTATACAAATACTTAATATTGCAAATATAGTTATGATATAGTTAATATAATAATCGTATTTTGTTAGTTCTACATTATAATTTGCATAATTTAAAATACAATTTTCAGTATTTTTTTTGTTTACGAAAATTTGAATTTGTTTTCCAATTTTTTCTTTTAACAATTCACATATTTTTTTATACGGTAATATATAATTTTCACGATAATAACAGCTATAATTATTATTGTTATTATTGTAATCATAAATATACAAAATACTATCTGTTGAAATTTCAGAATTATTACTTACTATTCCATGAGTTTTGAAATAATCACATTGCACAATATCATTATCACAATATGTAATAGATTCATTAGATTTATTTTGTTGCATTAAAAATACCATTATAACAAATATTATTAATGATATTAACATTAAAATTACTAAAAATTTAAAAATTTTAATAACTATGTTTAATACTTCGTCAAATTGTTTATTTACCGTGTAAGAACCACACCAACAATTACATAATGCAACCACATTATCATTTAAGTTTTTACGACAATATGGACATCTCTTAATTACTGTAAAATGTTCTTTCATTAATTCTTCATAACATTTGGTATGTAATTTATGTTCACATTTTAAAATAGTTATGTCATTGTTATTATCATTTAATAATTCTAAACATATACCACATAAATTTGGTTCAGAATTCAAAGAATTTTCCAAATCGTTTAAAGATTTGTTTACACAAATTTGTTTATTAACGATATTGTCAATATCAAATTTAGTTTCATTTTGTTGTACCAATTGGTATTCCATTATTTATATGTTATTATCGTTATTATTTAAATATTATAAATATTCAATTTTTTTTGTTAAAAAAAATATTTGATGCGTATTACATTAAATATTTGTTATTTGTTATTTGTTATTTATTATTTATTAATTTTGTGATTCATCTTCATCTTTATTATTTATGTGTTTTAAATATTTAATGTAAATCTCAATTAAACATTTATAAACAAACAATGCACCGAGAACACACAATATACAGAAAAAGTAATTTTGATATGCTGTATATTTTACATTATAACTTGCATAATTTATAATACATTTTTCAGGATGTTTTTTATTCACAAATATGTCTAATTGTTCACCAATACTTTGTTCGTATAAATTATGAATTTTTTTATATGACAAATCATAGTTTATACGCGTGTAACAATTATTATTATGACCATTGTAAGTGTAATCATAAATATATAAAATACTATCTCTTGAAACTTCACTAGTATTGCTTATTGTTCCATAAGTTTTAAAATGACCACATTGTACAGTATCATTATCGCAATAATTATGAACGTAAAAATTTTTAAAAAATATTAATGCTGACAATATGAGCACAAAACTAGATAACCACATCATTATTTGCAACACATCTACAAATAATAAATGTGCATTTATTTTATCTAATACATCTTTAAACGATTTATTTATTTTGTAATAACAACCACAACTATTCCATAATATAGTTGTGTCGGTATTTATTTTTGCACGACAACAAGGACATTTTTTTGATGTTTTTATAAGTTCATCATAACACGAAATATGTAATTCATGTTTGCAGTCTAATGTAACAATATTTTCATTCAATGGATCAAAACATATGCTACATACATTTGGTTCATTTGTATCAATTAAATTTGCGTTATTTTGAGTTATTAATTGATATTCCATAATTTATATGTTGTGTGGTGTTGTATGTATTTTATATATTATTATTATTAATTGTTAGCAATGCATTTGCATTTCAAATTATAAAAAAATGCAATTTTTTTTATCTAATCCATCTTCAAACGATTTATTTCATAAAAATAATCGCAACTATTCCATAATATAATTGTATTGATATTTATTTTTGTACGACAACAAGGACATTTTTTTGTTTTTTTTATATGTTCATCACAACATGAAATATGAAATTTATGTTTGCATTCTAATGTAACAATATTTTCATTCAATGGTTTCAAACATATAATGCAACATGCATTCAGTTCACTTGTATCAATTAAATTTGCGTTATTTTGAGTTATTAATTGATAATCCATAATTTATATATTGTGTGGTGTTGTATGTATTTTATATATTATTATTATTAATTGTTAGCAATGCATTTGCATTTCAAATCATAAAAAAATGCAATTTTTTTTGTATGCTGTAAAATAGTTCAGTAAAACAACATTATCTATAATTTATTTTGTTTAAATAGACTATGAACCACGCTCATTACAAATGTCACAAAAAGAATAATAAAATAAGAATTGTTCAAAATTTATGATTCCGTTTAAATCACATATATAATTGATGCAACATGAAATTAAAATCCAACAAACAAATAACATCACCATGGACATAAGTATGTAACCTACAATATGATTCCAATATGCAACAAAATCATCGAGTAGCAATACTGTAATTGAAATTACACCACAAATCACCATTAAAATAGCAATTAGTAATATTCCAAATATATAAATTTTGTGCATTACATATGCCACTTCAACAGGCTGTTTTATTTATTGTGTAATAACATCCGCACGTATTCCATAACACAGTTGTATTGTCATTTAAGTTTTACAATATGGACATCTTTTGATTGCTGAAGAATGATTTGTTACTTTTATTAACTCTTCATAACATTTATTATGTAATTTATGACCACATTTTAAAACGACAATATTGCTATTGCTATTGCTATTGCTATTGCTATTATTATTATCATCATTATTATTGTTATTTAATAATTCTAAACATATGCCATACATATTTAGAGTATTCGTTACATCATTGACAACAACATCATTAGTATTGATATCATTTTGTAGTACTAGTTGGTATTCCATAATTTATGTATTATTTATTATTTATTAATTATTATTTATGAATTGTTATTGTTATTGTTATTGTTATTATTATTATTATTGTTATTGTTATTGTTACTGTTATTATTTAAATATTATAAATATTCAATTTTTTTTATGTGTTATAAAAAGTTTCAACGAAACAACACTAATTTGTGAAACAATTCTAATTTGTGATTTATTTCATGTAAATAATGCATATAGTATACAGATATTGCAAAACAAATAAGTGTCATTGAACATACCTTAGCTCCGAGTAAGCCATAATAACGATAATAATGATTATATTTTGTTCGTTCTACATCATAATTTACATAATTTAAGATGCAATTTTCAAAATGTTTTTTATTTACGAAAATTTGTGATGGTTTTCCAATTTGTTCATTTAATAACTCATGCATTTTTACATATGGTAATTCATAATTTTCACGATGGTAACAACTATAATTATTGTGATTATAGTTATAATCATAAATATACAAAATACTGTCTGACGAAATTTCAGAATTATTATTTACTATGCCATAAGTTTTGAAATAGTCACATTGCACAAAACTGTTATCACAATAATGGACAGAATCGTTGTGTGGTGTTAACGATACCATTATAATGATTATTACAAATGACATTAAAAATAAAATAAACATAAATTCTACAATTTTATTTGCTACATATGATACTTCGTTAAATGGTTTGTTTGTTGCATAATAACCACACCAACCATCATATAACACAGTTACATTGGTGATAACATTATTGCTAATGACATTGTCAATTGTATTATCAGTATTTGCATCATCATTTGTATCACAATTAATATCATTGTTTATTTCATTTTGTGGTACTAGTTGATATTCCATAATTTTATGTATTGTTTATGTATTATTTATAGATTATTTATGTATTGTTACTATTTATATTTATTATCATTCAAATATTATAAATATACAATTTTTTTACAAAATATAATATATGGATGATTTTTGGTTAAATGATATATCTATATTGTATAAAAAATATTATGATATAATACCAATAAAAAATATGTCAGAAAATGAAAAAATAAATGCAATTACACGCTTAATGCTATATTTTATAATTCTTATAATATTGTTTCAAGGTAATCAAAATTATATTATTGTTGCAATAGTTGCAATTATTGTTGTAACTGTATTTCATTATATTGGTAACAACAACAAAAACAAAAATTTAAATACCCATGATACAAATGATATTGCTGATAATAACAATGTTAATAACATTAATGATAATACAAATAATGTTGACAGTAAATATTTATCTGATAAATACATAGACAAAAAAACAATATTTGACAATCCAATATTTGAAAAAACAAAAAATAAATACAAAGATACAATTGAATCAGGATATATTGATTCAGATGGTAATTATGTTATTGGTAAAGAATATGGACCATTTACAAAAAATAAAAAAAATAATAATATTAACGATATTAATGTTGATGTTGAATTAAATGATAATTATCCAATAAATATTGTTGAAAGAAAACCAACAGTTGATAATCCATATCAAAATATTGTATTTTCGGATTATTTAAATAACAAAGATGCTCCTCAACCATGTAATGTGGATTCTTCACAAGTTCAAACGGAAGCACAAAATTTATATAATTCATCCATGTTTAGAAATACATCAGATGTATTTGAAAGAGAAAATTCACAAAGAATATTTATGACAATGCCGATTTCAACAAATCCAAGTGATCAAACAAATTTTGCAAATTGGTTATTTAAAACTGGACCAACTTGTAAAGAAAATACACAAAATTGTACATATTACGAAACACCTGAATATATTTCACAAAGATATTAAATAATCATATTAGCATTAATGAATTTTTTTATAAAAAATATTTACATAAATACATATTTTTATATATTTTTATACTATGAATATAAAATGTAATTCAGATTTTCAAACTCAAACTGCATATATAAATATCAACAATATTAAAACCGAAATAAATATTAAAGATTATATTGAACAATATGTAAACAATAATGATAAACAATGTGTTATGTGTAAAAATAATCATGTATTAACATGTATCAATGGAAATAAAAATGCTCATCATTTTAGACATGAACGAAATTGTGATTTTGAAACTGGACAAATGTCTGAATGGCATAAAAATTGGCAATATGGAATTATTAACAATGAACAAATTTTTGAAAATACCGAATATGTTTTTCATAAAAAAGAAGGACAAACAAAAGAAAGACGTGCTGATGTTTATTTATGTGATAACAATGTAGTTGTTGAATTTCAACATAGTCCAATAGGTTTATTGGAAGTTCAAAAAAGAAAAGATGATTATTTATTGCATAACAACAAAGTTATATGGATTATTGACGGAAATGGAAGCAATACGAATAAAAATGAAAAAATACAAATAAATAAATTAAAATCTCACAAACGTATATTTTTAGAATTTAAAGATGGTCACAAATGGATGTATCAAAGTTTTATTACATACAATTTTATCTTTATTGATATTAATAATAAAATTTATAAATTAAACCCAAGTGATGTCAAAAGTGACATGATTGATGTTGGCAAACCTATCATTAAAAAAAAATTTATAAAAAAATTAAAAAAAAATAAAAATTACTTATACGAATACAAAAAAGATGTGAATGGTAATGAAATAAAACCAACACAATGCAATTTATATATAAAACAACAAGGCGCAGGAAATGGTAAAACATTTGGTATTATTAAAAATATGTGTTCGTATGATTTTTCACATTATACGCATTTCATTATTGTAACTAAAATGCATTCGGCAAAACATGTAATTAAAAAAAAATTTGAAGAAATGTTTAATAATGATGATTTAAAAAATATTGTTGGTAATTATGACGATTATAAAACAATATCAAATGTAAAAGAATATCCTAAGTTTGATGACAAATATAAAAAATGGAAAATTATATATGATGTCGAACATGTTATTGAAAAAAATAACGAAAAAAAAATTATAAATAAAAAACATATTGTTGAATTGTGTACAATTGATTCTTTAATGTGTAGACTTTCAAACGGTATTAACATTCCATATGGAATTGATTTATTTAAACAAAAAGTAAATGATGTCATAGACGGAACTGATATTAAAGATTTAAAAATAGATGATTTACACGTAAACTTAAATAAAAAAATATGTTTAATTGTTGATGAAACGCAAGATTTACCAATAAGTTATGCAAAAGCAATAATTCGAATAATGCGAGATAAATATATCGATACTTATGTAGTTGGTGATAAATTACAAAGTATATCAGTTGTAAATAATTCATTTACATATTTTATAAGTGATGAAAATATTTTTCCAAATATACACAAAAAAAAAGACGAACCGATAAATATTTGTCAACGTTTTAAAGATCCAAATTTAATTGATTTTGTAAACAATGTAGTATTATTTGATGAATTCGGTTTACCGAAAATTAAAATGAATAATTGTGTTGAAAATAATAATAATGAATGCAAAAATATTCAATTTATTAAAAATATGAAAAGTATTAGTAATAATGATAATGATAATAATAATAATAACAATAATAACAACGATAATAATAATAAATATTTAGATCAAAATATTAAAGAAATTATGAAATTTTACAAATATGAAGTTGAACAAAATAATTGCAAACCAGAAGATTTTTTGTTTGTTACACCATTTACAACTAAAAATGCATATGTTAATGTTCTTGAAAGAACCATCCAAAAATATTGGATTGATAAAAAAGAAGACGATAAAGATAAATATATAAGATATGCTATTTTTCATAAATCTGAAACAGGCACATCAATAAATTTAGATGAGTCTGAATATGCAACACGCATGGTATCAATCCATTCGTCAAAAGGAGACGGAAGAAATATTGTGTTTGTTGTTGGATTAAATGAGCAAAGTTTATTAAAATTTAGTGGTGGTGAAAAAAATTTAATTTATGAATCTTTAATTCATGTTGCATTAACAAGAATGAAAAAAAAATTATATATTGTGTATGATGAAAATAATGACGATATATATTGCAGAATTAAAAAATACACAAAATCAATTGATGAATGTGACACATTAAAAATATCAAATAAAATTAAATATAACAAACTAATTAAAAATATTGCAAATAATGATGTCGATTGTAAAAATATTTATGACAATATATTAAATAAATGCAAACAATTTGAAATTAATAAAAGTATAAATGTTGAAACAATTGACATGTCTCATCACAATATACGATATAATATTATGAAATATTGCATATATATAAAAATAATAAATGACAAAGAAACAATTTATGGAAAACAACTAAACGAAATATTTTATAATATTCATAATGAAAATTTACAAATATCAGATGCATATAATGACGATTGGACAAAATATAACAATATATTAAAACAAAATGATGAAAATAAAAATAAAAATAAAATTATGCCAATTATAAATTTCAAAAAAAACGGAAAAAAATATAATGAATATTACAGAATAATTTATGAATTTATGTTAAATATACAAAATAAAATAAGTATAAATTTGAATAGAAACAAAAATCCAAAAGATTGTTTAATTTCAGATTTATGTCCAATGGAATTAATTATTTTGCATCATATGATAGAAATACTTGAAAATGGTAATTTTACAAATTTTAACATCTGTGAATTATATAATATAATTGATACATATTCAGATGCATTTAAAAAATATGCATATAATGATAATATTTTAAAATTAACACATAACAATTGTATATGTAAAAAATGTTTTTTAATTGTAAATGATGAATGTAACATAAATAGTGACGAAAAAAATGATAATAACACAAACACAGACACAGACACATATACAAAAATTGATGCATTAAAAGATTATTTATTTAAACATCATGAATATGTTAATATAATTGATGACATATATAAAAATTTTATTAAAGATTATCCAAAAGTAGAATGGAAAGTTAATCAACAAATTGAATATAATAGTGATGCTAGTGATTTTAATTTAACGAATAAATATGATTTATTAGGTCATGATGACAAAAATGTATATATTGCATATATTGTTCCAAATTTAAGTGAACTGAATTATCCCGAATTTAAAATTAAAAGTATTTTCGATGTATTTTTTATAAAGAATATTAAAAAAACAAATAAAAATCAGAATAAAAATCAGAATAAAAATTTAAATGATAGTAATAATAATAATGATGCTGATGGTGATGGTGATGGCAATAGCAACAGCAATAGCAATAATAATAAATCTACCGAAACACGATATGAAAAATTTGGAAATAAAAATATAATTGTAATATTTTTTACATTGAATACTGAACTTCATAAAAATACATATTATAAAATAGAATGGAAAAATAATGAACTAGATTTTATTGACAATAATTCTTTTTTAATTAAAAAAATAATATCAAAACATTTAATTCTTAATCAAAAACTTGAAAGCAGACTTTCATATAATTTTTTTAAATATTATGCAAAATTATATTCAAATACTGAAGAAATATCAGAAATTGATAATGAAACAAAAAAAACAACAATAATAACAAGAGAAATTAAAACATCGTCAAAAGAAAAAATTAAAAAAATGATAAATATTGTTGAAACGCCAATTAATGGAAAAAATATAAATCCAAAATATATTATTAAATTTTTTAATGATATGAAAGAAAATACAAGAACAATGAATGAAAAAAAAACATCAGAATTTTTAAATGAATATTGTGAAAATGAAAACAATTTTTTTAAAAAATTAAATGAATGTATTAAAAATTCAGTTGAAGATTATATTTTTACAGAAAATGAAAAAGAACAATTAGATGAAGAAAATAATAATATTGATAATAATTAGTTTTATTTATTTAAAAAAAATATTCCAATTTATTGTAATTTTTATATTGCGGAAATAATTTGTCAACACAAAAAAATAAATCAAATTCTTTTTTGATATTATTAATTTTATTATTTTCATTCGATTTAAATTTTTTATTTAGAGTATTGTATGCAATTTTACTAATTGGTTCTGTTTCTAAATAATACATTCTCATTAAATTTAAATGCATACATGTGTTTACATCATGGCTAAACAATATACATACTTTTTTATAATTTGTAATTAATTTTATTGTTTCATTTCTTTTTTCATAGTTTATATTTGTATTGTCGTCAATAATATTTTTTACATTATTCTTAATTGCTGTTTTAATATTTTTAATTAAAAATGCGTTTTCGTTTTTGTTTTTAATATCATCATTATTAAAATAATAAAAATAATTATTGTATTTTTCCAACAACAATTCTCTGATAAATGATTTTCCAGATGCAGGTAAACCAATTGTCATGATATATATGTTATTTTCTTGATTTATCAATGAATCTATTTTGTCAAACATGTCTTGCATAAATGTGTTGTATTCATTTAATTCGTAATAATTTTCGTTAATTTGTGGATATGTTATTGTTTTAATTTGATCATTTGCATTTACAACATCAATTTTAAAAAATGTTTCAGGTGTTTTAAATTTAAATTTACAATTTAATGCAAATTTGTAATCTGTATCGGAAAAATCATTTTTTCTTCCACATGCATCACCAATATAATAAATTTTTTCTTTTTTTAGTAATTTATTAACATCTGTTTTTAAAAATACATTTTTAATTAAATATTTCCATGAACCATCCATTGGTTTACGATAAATATTTGTTGTTAATGAACAAAATAAAAATAAAATATTGATTTCTTTTGTAATATTTTTAATTTTTTCTTTCCAACCATCTATTTTTTCTTTATTTTTTAATCCACTTTGATTTGTAATTATTCCAACACATTCTAAATTATTTATTGTATTTATGACATTTTGATCAAAAAATATCCAATCATTATTATCAACGGGAAATGTTTTACCACTTTTTGTTTTAATTATTGTTCCATCCAAATCAAACATATGTATTTTTTTATATTTTGTTTCAAGTATTTTGTTGCTATATGCAACAATATATTTATCTGTAGTTATCCATGTATCCATAATTATGTTGTATAATAAAATTGGTAATAAATATATTTGTTGTCAATTTTTATTTATCGTTAAACATTATAGACAACAACGAATCTTTTTGTTGCTAAAACATTTGCAACGATTTATTTGTTGCTAAGACATTTGCAACACTGTTATTTGTTGCTAAAACATGCAACGCTGTTATTTGTTGCTAAAACATGCAACGATTTATTTGTTGCAAACATATAGCAACATTTTTATTTGTTGCTAAAACATGCAACGATTTATTTGTTGCAAACACATCGCAACATTTTTATTTGTTGCTAAAACATGCAACGATTTATTTGTTGCAAACACATCGCA
>Ga0209515_10009535_pt1 | contig 11033 bp, 14 predicted proteins | sample Subgroupgradi54m_FD_187454 | JGI IMG/M metagenome (GOLD analysis project Ga0209515, IMG submission 187454) | Subsurface groundwater microbial communities from S. Glens Falls, New York, USA - GMW60B uncontaminated upgradient, 5.4 m (SPAdes)... ...
CCGGGAGATCCACCCGCTGACCTCGGATACGCTGAGCGAGGTGGAGCGGATCGCCATCTACCCGGCCAAGCACTTCGTCACCGATAAGGAAAAGATCGACTCGGCCCTTGAAGGCATCCGGCAGGAGATGATCGAGCAGGTCCGCAACTTCCAGGCCAAGGGCAAGCTGCTCGAGGCGCAGCGGCTGGAGTCCCGCACCAAGTACGACCTGGAGATGCTGAAGGAGCTGGGATTCTGCCACGGGGTGGAGAACTACTCCCGGCATCTCTCCGGCCGGCCGCCGGGCTCCCGGCCCAGTTGCTTGATGGACTATTTCCCCAAGGATTTTCTGTTGCTGATCGATGAGTCGCACGTCACCGTGCCGCAGATCCGCGGGATGTACGAAGGCGACCGGGCGCGCAAGGAGACGCTGGTGGAGTACGGCTTCCGCCTGCCCTCAGCCCTCGACAACCGGCCGCAGCGGTTCGATGAGTTCGAGTCGCTGCTGAACCAGACGATCTTCATTTCCGCGACCCCGGGCCCATATGAGCTGAAGGCCACCGCCGGCAAGGTGGTCGAGCAGGTGATTCGGCCCACCGGGTTGGTCGATCCTGCTGTTACTGTGAAGCCGACCGAAGGGCAGATCGACGATCTGATCGTGCAGATCGGCGAGCGGGCCAAGCGCAAGGAGCGGGTGCTGGTCACCACACTGACCAAGCGGCTTTCCGAAGACCTCGCCCGTTACCTGACCGAAGCCAACCTGCGCGTCAAGTACCTGCACTCTGACATCGGCGCCATCGAGCGGGTGGAGATCCTGCGCGACCTGCGCAAAGGCGAGTTCGACGCTCTCATCGGCATCAACCTCTTGCGCGAGGGGCTGGACCTGCCCGAGGTCTCGCTGGTTGCGGTGCTGGACGCGGATAAGGAAGGGTTCCTACGGTCGGCAACCTCGCTGATCCAGGTGGCCGGCCGCGCGGCCCGCAACATCAACGGGGAAGTGATCCTCTACGGCGATCACTTAACCGGCGCGATGCGCCAGATGATTGAGGAGACCAGCCGCCGCCGCCTCCGGCAGACCGAGTTCAACCGCGCCAACAGCATCACCCCGACCAGCATCGTCAAGGCGATCAAGGAGAGCATCGAGACGGCCAAGACGGCTGAAGAGTTCGCCGTCGAGCAGGCCGGCCAGTCGGTGGAGTCGCACGAGGTGCTCCAGACCCTCTCCGAGCTGGAGTCGGAGATGATCGTCTGCGCCAAGGGGCTGCAGTTTGAGCGCGCCGCCGTCCTGCGCGACCAGATCCGCGAGCTGAAGGACAAGTACAAGCTCGGCGACGTCCCGCCCGCCCCTAAATCCCGCCGTCTCCCAAAAAACGGGGACGTTTCCTATTTCCCGAACTCACGCCGGAGAAAATCGTGAATCTCACTCAAGAAAGGCTACGATGGAGGGGCAGCCATGTTATCGATAATCCATAAATATCGATTGGGAATTATTCTTATGTTTGGGATTTTCTGTTTCGCCTGCGTTGCTAGAGCTAACGAACCTTCTAGCAAAGAACAAACGGCTCTTTGGAATGACTTGGCAACTCGGGCTTATAATTTGCGTCAAGAGACTCGTTACAAAGAGAGCCTGGTGGTCGCACAGGAGATGCTTGAGCTCGCCAAGCGGATTTATTCTGACTCGGATCCAAACCTCGCCTTCTCCTACGGTAGTATCGCAGCTTCATATTATTGGCTCGGCCAATATAAGGATGCGGAGGCTGCGTATGAAAGGGCGGCAAACATATACGAAATAGTTTACGGGGTAGGCCATCCAAGATACGCAGATATGCTTCTGGGATTGGCAGAAGTATCTCGCAATCTGGGAGCCGATCATAAAGCCGAGGAGCTTTTAAAGAAATCGACTGAAATATATCGGCAAGCGTACGGAGAAAAGCATTCCACGGTCGAAACTAGCTTAAGCAATCTCGCCTACCTCTATTACTCAAAAGGGCGTTATGCAGACCAGGCTAGGACCCTTGAAGAGTTGCTTCCTCTTCAAAAAGAACGCTTCGGCGAAAATTCAAATGAAGTGTTCAGGACATTGGACAGTTTGGCGACTGCTGAAGGCTTGAGCGGAAATAAGTCCAAAGAGGAAGAATATCATCGTCGCCTGCTTGATATTATCGACCAACGGCCTGACATGAATCCTCAGTGGGTGGCTTTAACGCTAAATAACATCGCCGACTTCTATAACAAACAGGGGCAAACCGCCTCCGCGGAAGCGATGATTCAACGTGCCCTCCATATCGGTGAGCCTGTTATGAGTAAGGAGGAGTTGAGCCACTTGCGGCTCACCTTGGCCGAAATTTACTGCTCCGCCGGACGTCATATCCAAGCAGCTCCTTTTTTAAAGGACTCGACGATGCTCTTAGAGGATTCGTCTTCTATTACCACGCTAGCAAATTTAGAAAATTTACCGATTTATGCAGACTGTTGGGAAAAGCTTGGGGAGAGCGAAACAGCCGAAAAATTTCGAGCTAAATATAAAGAACGTAAAGGACAGTGATAAAAGTTTCGGATCCCAAGTTTAAGAAAGACGCTTCGCTTGAAGTGAAACTGGCCCAAACCATTGGGGACTGTCCCCTCGGAAAACCGGTTCACGCCTTTGCCAGTGTGAGCTCGACGATGGATATGGCGCATGCGCTGGCGGCAGAAGGCGCTCCGGAAGGCACGCTGATCTGGGCTGCGCGGCAGGAGAAGGGCAGAGGCCGCCTGGGTCGCACATGGGTCTCACCGGAAGGCGGGGTCTATCTTTCCCTGATCCTTCGGCCCAAGCGGCCGACCACCGAGATCTCCCAGCTCTCGCTCGTCGCAGGCCTCTCAGTTGCGCAAGCGGTGCAGGCCGTCACCTCGCTGATGCCGTCCATCCGCTGGCCCAACGATCTGCTCGTCAACGACCGGAAGCTATGTGGAATTCTGGTAGAGGCTGAGCAGGGCAGCGTGCTGATCGGCATCGGTATCAACGTTTCAACCCCGATTGCAGCGCTGCCGCCGGAAGCCACGTCGATTCTGGCCGCCGGGTTGCCGTGCGATGCCTACCTGCTGACCGGCGAAATTTGCCGCAGGCTTCAGAAGTGGTATGCTGCGTGGACTTCGAAGGGGTTTGCGCCGGTGCGGGTGGCGCTGCGGCCCTGGATCGGCGGCTTCGGCGGCCCGGTGAGGATCACCGCAGGTGCTACTGAGATGGAAGGGATCGCCACCGACCTCGACGACTCCGGCCGCCTCCTCGTCCGTCTTGATTCCGGCATTGTTCGGTCTTTCGGTATGGGAGAGGTAACTCTGCTTCGCTGAGTTTGACATTCTGTACATAATGACGTACACTAATATGTACAGATAAGGAGGAACCTATGAAAGATTTGCCTATTACTGAAGCGCGGGATGAGCTGACGTCGCTGCCGGACAAGCTGAGCAGCGCTCATGAAACGCTGACGGTCACACGACGCGGCAAACCGGTGCTGGCCATTCTTCCATGGGAAGAGTATGAAGCGCTTGTGGAGACGCTCGAAGTTCTTTCCGATAAAGACTTGGTGGCTGCTTTCCGACAAGGCGTACGGGAAATTCAACAGGGGAAGGGTATTCCCTGGGAACGCGTTAAGAGAAAGCTTGGGCTGTGACCTATCGGATTATCATTGCCCCGATCGCCTTCCGGATGCTCGAGGCGGTTGCGGATCGGCGTATTCAACAGCATATTCGGGATCGGATCAATAGCCTAACATCCGATCCCGAGCTGCAAGGAAAGCCCATGAAAGGAGAGTTCACGGGCTACCGCAGTCTCCGAGCTGTTGGTCAGCGTTACCGGATTCTATATCGCGTTGAGCGGTCCCAAGTGCTGGTGGTGGTTGTGGCGGTCGGCATCCGTAAGGAGGGTGACCGCAGTGACATCTATCGTCTTGCGCAGAAACTCATTCGAGCCCGCCTGATCTAACTCGGCTCCCGCGACATTATCAATGAACCGACAATACACCCACACGGTTTTGATTGAGCAAGATGAAACCGGCGCCTACATTGCCAAGGTCCCGGATCTTCGCGGCTGCCATACGCATGCGCGGACAATTCCCGAACTCCTAAAACGCGTGCGGGAAGCCATTCTCCTGTGCCGGAATGTTGAAGGGGAGGACGTCAAGCCTCTCCGGTTTATTGGAGTCCAGCAGGTCACCGTTTCCTCCTAACGATGTCGTCGTTAAGCCCGGTCACCGACCTCGATGACTCCGGCCGCCTCCTCGTCCGCCTGGATTCCGGCATTGTTCGATCGTTTGAAATGGGAGAGATAACCTTTCTTCGAGATAAGGATAGCCATGTCTAGTTCAAAAGCATTCAATTTCTACTATTTTTATCTTCCACCCAGTCTAACTTTGATTGTTGGTTTATATTTTAGTATTCATCTTTTTCAAAATTTCTCTAAGGATACAACTGCAATTACAAATGGGGCTTTTTTAATGCTCGGATCTCTTTCCGGGCTTGCGTTAAGTTGTGCGAAGGCCGTTGATACTCCTTTAAGAGATAAGAATGAGTTTGTGCTTGCAGGAGAAAGACTACTACATGCTGCGGTAGTCACGCTTATTGCGTCCATATTGAAGTATGCAGTTTTAACAATGCAAGATTGGTGGGATATCTTTGGACGCGAATGGTTATTGCACACTATCTCATTTGTATTTAGCTCGCTATCAGCAATGTCGTTCACGTTTGCTCTTGTTGATGCCCATAAAGGCGTAAGTACATTAAATAAGATTCTTTTGAACCGATCCGGAAGATAACTTTTATGATTCTTGCTATCGATATTGGCAATACGACAACGGCCTTCGGCGTGTTCGATGAGAAGCGCCTCGTTTCGCATTTCTCTATTGCTACTCAGCCCGGACGAACTGCCGATGAGATTACGCTGCAGCTCAAAGCACTGGCGAAGGCGAGGAAGCTGCACCTTTCGAAGGCGAGCCAGATCCTGATCTGCAGCGTGGTGCCGAGGATGACGGCGGTGCTGGTCGAGTCGCTCAAATCGCTTGAAGCCGTTCCAATCCGGATCGTGGGACAGGATGTGAAGGTGCCGCTGGTGAATAAGTACACCTACCCGGAGCAGGTGGGGCAGGACCGACTGGTGGGGGCTTTCGCCGCGTGGACCTTATTTGGTAAGATGAGAAGGGATTGCATCGTGGCGGACTTCGGCACCGCGATTACGATCGACCTGGTCACCGGCCGGGGCGAGTACCGGGGCGGGGTGATCGCCCCAGGGTTGGAAATCTCCTTGGAAGCGCTGGCGACCCGGACCGCGCTGCTGCCCAAGGTCGAGTTGAAGGAGCCGCCTGAGCTGCTGGGCCGGGACACGGCCAACAGCATTCGCTCAGGCCTGCTGCATGGCTGTGTGGCCCTCTGTGATGGCCTGATTGACCAGCTGAAGCGCAAATATGCCCCTAAGGCGCTCGTGGTGGCCACCGGAGGGGCAGGAGCGCTGATTGCCAAGTACGCACGCACACTCGACCATTTACGGCCTTATCTGGTTCTTGAGGGCCTCTGCCAGCTGAGCCTCGCACCCGCCTCAAAACGCCGCCCGCCAAAGAAAAAGTAGGGAATTATATACTTGACAAATCATCGGCGCTCACGTAGAATAACACCCATAGCTCATGGAACCGCCCTTTGATCGTATCCTGCTGTGTCAGAAGGCTCCTGGTGAGCATTGGTTGTGCTTGGGGCTGGCGGCTGGAAGCGGCACCGAATTGCGGAAACGAATCGAGCTAACAGACCGACACCTCCAAGAATTACAACGCCTGGCGGGGGAGTTTTTGAAGACTTCTGAGCGTGGCATGCAACTGCCGTATATGTTCCGGGAGGGTACGAATGCACCACAAACGCTGTCTCTTGATCGTGGTGGTGCTGAGAAGCTCCTGGCAGAACTGAATGGCTATCTCCAGGCATTGGCAACGGGGAAGGAACCGTTTTATCCTGACGGCCCCCCGATTGATTACACTTACAGTCCTTCATAATAGAGGAGGCTCCCATGTCGAAGTTTGACCCCATGCGTCTGACTGACCACCAAGCCCGACAATGGCTCGAAGCCTTGCGCTGGCCGAAGGGCGCAATCTGTCCTCGGTGCAAGAAACAGGAAGTCACCGACGTAGGCGGTGGGCGTGAAGGGCTGTATAACTGCCGCCGATGCCGTCGCCAGTTTACGGTGACGGTGGGTACGATCTTTGAAGGAAGCCATATCCCGCTCTCCAAGTGGGTGCAAGCCTTTCACTTGATCTGCGCGTCCAAGAAGGGCATCAGCGCCTTGCAACTGAGCCGAATGCTGGGCATTACCTACAAGAGCGCGTGGCATATGGCGCACCGGATTCGGTATGTCATGAAGCCAGCAAGAGGAACCCCGCCGTTGTCTGGAACAGTTGAGGTCGATGAAACCTACGTGGGCGGCAAGGGGAGCATGAAAACGCGAAGTGAACGGCAGACGCCGCTTGTCGCTTTGGTTCAGCGAGATGGAAGTGTACGAACGAAAGCGGTGAAATCTGTTTCGACCGCCTCGCTGTTGTCGGCCATTCAACAACACGTCGCTCCAGCGGCGGAAGTAATGACGGATGAGTTGAAGGCATATGGTGGGGTGAAGCGGTATTACGATCAGCACCAGACCGTGACCCACAGCAAGCGGGAATGGGCGCGTGGTGCGGTGCATACCAATACGGTAGAATCGTTCTTTGCCCTGATGAAGCGCGGCATTCACGGTTCGTACCACCACGTCTCGAAAAAGCATCTGCAACGCTATGGGGATGAGTTTGCGTTTCGGTGGAGCCAGCGAGAAGTCACTGACAAAGAGCGTACCGAATCGGCCTTGCGGCAAGTGATCGGACGACGGTTGCCCTATCAAAAACTGACCGGCCAAAACTAAGGGGCGACCCATGCCCACACGACGCAAGCGCAACGCCAAGCGATCTCCACCGCTCACGCTGTATCCTCTCTCATTGGAACAAGCTCTCAAGAAAGCCCTTGCCATTCCGTTTATTGCTCCCAAGAAACAGAAGAAACGCAAAACATGACCGAAGGTAAGTACAATTTTTGGGGATCGGCCATTGTTGGCATTACCGCCGCCTTCGGTTGGGCTTATTCCGTAAAAGTTTGGTTGGCCTGGATTGTGCCCATCGCGTTATGCGGCCTAGCCCTATGGTTCCTAGTGAAACAAGAACGAGGATTGCGGGAGGCGGGAAAGGAAATCCGAGCAACTGTACAAGACCGATCAAAAAGAAAAGCCTTCCGACAAGTTCTAGTTCATGTGGCGGGACGCGCCGCTCTAATCGTAGTGGTAATCGTCTTTGTTTTTCGGATGTTCGTGCAATATGTCGAAGCAAGTTTTTCATGGCATGCCCGCGACTTTTGGAGAGCGCAATGCATCGGCATGAAAACTGTAGAAATTACGGGTGTCCCTGCTGAGGATTTTCTGAACAATGCACCTATTTTGCGAACCTACCGAAGGGACATACAGCTTGACTACAGACGACAAGCGGTCATCGAGTTGCAGAATAAGGGCATTATTAGACGAGATGTCCCGCCCGCTACCCATGAAACGGGAGTAGTAACGCAAAATAACATCGTGACTCCTTTTGGGCGAATGGTCTGCTCCTATTATTTCACCGCCTACAAGCTCCACAAAAAAGCAGAATAACCCCTCCCTACGCATTGACAGGGTAAGGGTTAACATAATTCCCGATCCCACAAGATGTTCCAGAATCGGTGATTTGCCAAATAAATAATTCCGAAAAAGTAATATTATAAGATTTAGCTTGAAATAGGACGCTACAGTGCTTAAAATAGGCCTAAAGTGCTAAAAATAGCCTATTTACAGCCTTGATATGCCCAACCAAACAGCTAGAATTGTGCTACACTAGCACTTAGAAGAAGAGATTGCTAAGGAGAAAAGGGATGGCGCTCAAACCGTTGGCGGATAGAATCGTGGTCAAGCCTCTTGAGGCGAAAGACAGAACCAAAAGCGGCATCATCGTTCCTGATGCGGCCAAGGAAAAGCCTCAGGAAGGGAAAGTCATCGCAGTTGGCACCGGTCGCCTTCTTGAAGACGGGGTCGTGAAGGCCCTTGAGGTCAAGAACGGCGACCGCGTGCTTTATGGACGCTATGCCGGCAGCGAGGTCACTCTGGAAGGGGATGACTATCTCATCCTCCGCGAAGAGGACGTCCTGGCCGTCGTACAAGGGTAAAAGGAGGTACGGAAAGAATGGCGAAGCAACTGTTGTTCAATGAGGACGCCAGACGGCGGATGTTCGAAGGGGTCCGGCAGTTGGCGCAGGCCGTGAAAGTGACGCTGGGGCCCAAGGGCCGCAATGTCGTGCTCGAGAAGAAATTCGGCTCGCCCACGATCACCAAAGATGGTGTCACCGTGGCCAAGGAAGTGGATTTGACCGATCCGTACGAGAATCTCGGCGCCCAGCTGGTCAAGGAAGTCGCCGAGAAGACGTCGGACTCGGTGGGCGATGGCACCACCACGGCGACCGTGCTGGCTGAGGCGATTTTCCGCGAGGGATTAAAGAACGTCACCGCCGGGGCGAACCCGATGGCGTTGAAGCGGGGCATCGACAAGGCGGTTGAAGAGGTCGTCGAGCAGCTGAAGAAGCTCTCGAAGCAGGTCAAGGACAAGAAAGAGATCGCACAGGTCGCCACGATCTCCGCGAACTATGACGTGACGGTCGGCGAGCTGATCGCCGATGCAATGGAAAAGGTCGGCAAGGACGGGGTCATCACGGTCGAAGAGGCCAAGTCCATGCAGACCACGCTGGACCTGGTCGAAGGGATGCAGTTTGACCAGGGCTACCTCTCCCCCTACTTCGTCACGGACACCGAGCGGATGGAAGCGTCGTTCGATGAGCCCTACATCCTCATCTACGAGAAGAAAGTCTCCGCGATGAAGGACCTGCTGCCGCTGCTTGAGAAAGTGGCGAAGGCCGGCCGGCCAATCATCATTCTCGCAGAGGACGTGGAGGGCGAGGCGCTGGCCACCCTGGTGGTCAACAAGCTGCGCGGCACCCTGCAGTGCGCCGCGGTGAAGGCGCCGGGCTACGGCGACCGCCGCAAGGCCATGCTGGAGGATATCGCGATCCTCACCGGCGGCCGCGCGATCACCGAGGACCTGGGCATCAAGCTCGAGAACATCCAGCTTGAGGACCTGGGCCGCGCCAAGCGGGTGAAGATCGACAAGGAGAACACCACGATCATCGAGGGCGCAGGCAAAACCTCGGCGATCAACGGGCGCATCGCCCAAATCAAGAAGCAGATCGAGGACAGCGACTCGGACTACGACAAAGAGAAGCTGCAGGAGCGGCTGGCCAAGCTCTCCGGCGGTGTCGCGCAGATCAACGTGGGTGCCGCGACCGAGACCGAGATGAAGGAGAAGAAGGCCCGTGTCGAGGATGCGCTGCACGCCACCAAGGCGGCCCGCGAAGAGGGCATCGTGCCCGGCGGCGGGGTGGCACTGATCCGCTGCATCGGCGTTCTGCAGAAGCTCAAGCTCGATGACGATGATGAGAAAACCGGGGTCGACATCGTGGCCCGCGCCATCGAGGAGCCGGCCCGCATGATCGCGAGCAACGCCGGCCAGGAAGGCTCCATCGTGGTGCAGACGATCAAGTCGAAAGCCACGAACACCGGCTTTAACGCCGCAACACTCGAGTACGTGGACATGGTGGATGCCGGCGTCATCGACCCGACGAAGGTGGTGCGCACGGCCTTGCAGAACGCGGCCAGCATCGCCGGGTTGCTGATTACGACCGAAGCGCTCATCACTGAGTTGCCCGAGAAGAAGGAAGCCGGGGCGGGTGGGGGCGGCGGCCATGGTCACGGCGGCGGTCCGGGCGGGTTCGGCGAAGGGATGATGTAAGGAGATTAATCCATGGCCACAGCCACCGCATCATCGAGCAGCCTGAAGCTCAAGCCGATCGGGGACCGCGTGATCGTTCAGCGGCTCGGCACGACCGAGAAGACCAAGAGCGGGCTCTACCTGCCGGACAGCGCGCAGGAGAAGCCGCAAGAGGGCAAGGTCATCGCGGTCGGGTCCGGCAAAGTGCTGAAGAACGGGAAAGTGGTCCCGCTGGCAGTCAAGGCAGGCGACCGGATCCTGTTCGGCAAGTACTCAGGCTCGGAGATCAAAGTTGACGACAAGGAGTATGTCTTCCTCAGCGAAGACGACATTTTGGCGATCGTTACCTAAGTCACGGCGCGCTCGCGCGCCGAAGCAGGGGTCCCTCTGTGCGCTACGGCAGAGGGGCCTTTGTGTTTGTATAATGCACTAACAAGGAGGCATCTGATGCGCAGATCAATGTTGATCGGGATAGTGATGGCGTTGGGATTGATGGGAGCGGTTTCGGCGGAGCATGAGCATCCGACCGGGCCAGGATCGGCTGAGCTGGAGCGGGTCAAACAGCTGGCCGGACGATGGGAAGGCACCGCTGGAGGCGATGGCCACGAGGCTGAGCCGGCGGTGGTGGAATACAAGGTCACTTCGGGAGGCAGCGCGGTGGTGGAGACGCTGGCTCCAGGCACCCCCAAGGAGATGGTGTCGGTGTACCACGACCGCGACGGCAAGCTGTCCATGACCCATTACTGCATGCTGCGCAACCAGCCCGAGCTGGCATTGACGCAGGCAACGGAGACGCAGATGAATTTCAGCCTGCGCGAAGGCTCCGGCCTCGACCCGGCCAGCACGCACATGCATCAATTGGCTATAACATGGAACGACTCGGATCATATTACGCAAACATGGACCGGCTATGAAGCCGGCCAACCCAAAGAGAGCATCACCATGACCCTCTCACGGGTGAAGTGATTGGGTGAATTGACAGGGTGGAGGGAGGCTGTTAGAATCTCATATGGCTCTCCGATACGACGATCGAATTCAGGGATTTTACGAACAGACCACGCTCAACGGGCGTGGTCTGCGTGTTTCTGGCGCTATCATTTCTCGTCAGGCGCCGTCCCGCTCGCACTCGGATTTGGGAGTGAGCGGGATTAGCCCCCTCAAACCTCTAGGAGC
>Ga0209515_10009536_pt1 | contig 11032 bp, 10 predicted proteins | sample Subgroupgradi54m_FD_187454 | JGI IMG/M metagenome (GOLD analysis project Ga0209515, IMG submission 187454) | Subsurface groundwater microbial communities from S. Glens Falls, New York, USA - GMW60B uncontaminated upgradient, 5.4 m (SPAdes)... ...
CGATGGTCGCCGTATCGCCACCGCCTGAGAATTCGGCTTTGCCGGCCGTCACCGATCCCATTGCTTCGACGCGGTCCTTGCCGTTCCAACCCTGGCCCGGCAAGCCGCCGGGTAGGAACACGGCTTTGAAGGATCCTCCGCCCAAGGCGATGACTTGCGCTCCCATGGGCGTTACCGTCTCCACCTTACCGGAATATTCGCCCTGAATCAGAAAGTCCGGCCCGGCCTGTTCGGGTTCCAAAGCCGACTGTGCCCGACACGCAACGGATGCCGCCAGGATCGCCAGCCCCGCCACGGTCGCTCGGCTCGCCCGGCAAAGGCCGGGGGCGAGCTTCGCGGCGGAGCGAAGCAGGGAATCGGGCGCGAACATGGGTAACTCCTCGGTGACGACCGGCCATTGCTTACCGGAAACATCAATTTAACCAATTTTCGGTTTCGGAACCTAATGACCCGGCGCTCGGGCAGGTTATTTTTGAGAGGTTGGGGCGGAGTGGGGCGCGTCTACCTCAGTGTCGACTTGGACTTTCCTAAGTCTTTGCGGTTTCAGGGTTTGGGCTTGCCCCACTTAACGTGCACATTACGCCAGAAATGAATGGCGTCGGTCAGTCCGTCCTTCTTGGCCACCTTAAGCAGGTCCTGCAGGGCATGGGTCATGCTCAGGGCGTGATCGTACATCTCACGCTGCACCAGGAAGCGGCTCGGGCCTTTGGTGGTATCCTGGCACGCGATGGCGATTTCCTCCAGGCCTTTCAGGATCACGGTCGCCTGGGCGGTGAGGGTGGCCAATTGCAGCAGGGTGCGGTTGGCGCGGGTCACCAAGGTGTCGCTGTTGGCGGCGATGCCCATGGTGAACCTGTCGACGCCGGCGCTGGCCGAGGTCAGTTGATCGAGATTGGATCCGACCTCGTTCTGCAAGGCTTCCAAATCATGGGTCATGGCGCCGAACTCCTCCAACACCGGATATACGCGCGTCGCCAGATATTGTTGGATGGAGATGGATGTGTCGCTGCCGTGTTCCAGGCGCGAACTGAGCTTCCGGTATTCCGTCACCGTGACCAGCAAATCCTCCACGCGATGGATGGTCTCGGCCACACCGGTGCTGAAGTCGCCTATTTGGATCAGCTTCGTATCGATGGGCGCCTTGGAATCCCCGGGAACCAGGATCACCATGCGCGCGCCGAACAGGCTGTAGTTGTAGTTGATGAAGCGCGAACCTTGGGTGATGGGGGCGCGATGGTAGAATTCCAGCGTCGCGACGGAAACGCCGTTCTCGGCGTCGATGCTGGAGACGCGGCCGACCTGGACGCCTTGCATCTTGACGGGATCGTCCTCCATGAGGGAGCCGATGGCGGGAAAGCTGACGCGGACGCGGTTGTGCGGGAACAATAAGCCTTCGCGCAGCATGGATACGAGGGACAGCAGCCCGGCCAAAAGGGCCAGGGCCACCGCATATCCGGCTATACGAGCGTAACGTTCCATCAGGCAAACCTGAATTTAGGTGATAACGGACCGCGCTCCAAGCGCCATGGTCCCTCGGTTCCGGTGCGCCTCCGCGCCTCCCCGTTTCCGTTCGCATCCCATGATACGAAATATCCGCGGGGCGATGCCTTACCCTTTGGCCCCCGCGACCGCCGGGATCCGCGAACACGGTCTTCCCGGAGTGCGGGAACGCTTGGGCCCCGGGTGCGCTCGAGCGAAAGAGACAGGGCCAAGTTTGTACCTTTGGGCCATGGCACATGCGGTGAAGACGATCCTGCGGCGGATCCCGGTCCAATCGGCCTTCGGCTTGGCCTTGTTCGGCATGATGGCCTCGATGACTTTCGTGGCTTGCGACGGCAGGCGCACCCTGGCGGAAACGCCTCTGCCCGTCTCCCAACAAAAAGTCTCCCTGGAAGCGTTCCGGCCATCCGAACCCCTGGATCAGATCGGCGATTGGTATCCGCACGATTGGCGCCTGCATCTGCTCCTCGCCCTTACGGACACCTCCTGGAGCGGCAAGGTGGCCGATCTGAAAACGGCCGACAGCCTCCGTCCCGGCGAACCCCTGATCGCCTATCATCTCTGCCTGGCCTATCTGGAGCGGGACAAGCCGGAAGAAGAACGCATGGCGCGCCCCTGGCTGGACAAGGCGCTGGCGGCCGATCCGGAGAACGGCGTCTTGCGCGTCATCGAGGCCTACGTGCTCCTCAAGGAAGACAGCCTTCCCAAGGCCCGGGCCCTGTTCCTGGATACGCGGCGCCTGCCGGGCGGGGACTTCTTTTACCCGCGCATGGAAGAAGCCATCCTGGGCCTGTTCAGCGACAGCCGCCAGCTCAATCCCTACACTTTGGCCGAGGCCGTGGAATTGTACCGACGCGTGCCGTTCCCGCCTTTCGAAAAGCTGATCAACATCCTGTACTCGGTATTCCTCTCGCCCCTGCCCGATCATCCCTACGACATCCGCGTGCGCGGCCGCGACGCGGCCAAGGGCCTGTTCCAATTGGGCCGCAAGTTGCGCGTGCAATCCTACGCGGGCCCCAAGGTCTTCTCAGGCGGGTACGAACAGCGCTCCCTGGGATTCATGTTCCAGATGAAGTCCTCGGAGTTCCTCACCCTCTTCTACCACGCCTTCGAGGACACGGCGCATACCATGGAGGCCTTCGGGGACATGGTCGACACGCAGAAGGAATACGAAGCCTTCATGGCGTCGCAACCCTGGCAGGACTCGGTCGTGACGGGGTATCTGGACAATTGGACGGCGCTGATCAAGAACAACCCCAAGATGACATTGACCGAAGCGACGGAGAAGGCGCGGGGTTGGACGTTATGGAAGAAGGCGATGGCGGTGCGGGTGCTGAAGAGGGATTCGCCTTAGGAAAAGAGATTTTTGAATGGGAGTGGAGCGATTGGGAACTTGTAGAGGGTTGTGGGTTGTTCCAGTCGGGGGGTTGGAGTCTGGAGCAAAAATTGATCGCTGCCTTGGGACTGCAAGAAACCGGGAAGCGGCTGCGAATGCTCCGCCGTTGGTCCTAGCCGCCCATTTCCTTTTCCGGTTTTACTCCAGACTCCAGACCCCCGACTCCAGACGTGAGGCCGGGAAGAACGCCAAAGATTCAAATCCCTCTCCGCTATTCAACGATCCTCTTGTGCTTACGCCGCTTTCCGATTGAACTTCAACACCGCGAACGTGAAGACCGTGCCGCCGATGGCCAGCATGTACAGGCCCTGGCGCCACAGCTCGGCGAAGCCCGAGCCCTTCAGGAACATCTCCCGCAGCACGTACATGAACCAGCGCACGGGATTGGCCAGGGTGACCATCTGCACCCAATGGGGCATGTTCGCCACCGGCAGGAAGAAGCCGGAGAGCAGCATGAAGAAGAGCAGGAAGAACCAGATGATGAACAGGGCCTGCTGCTGCGTGCGCGCCACGGTGGAGGTGAAGATGCCGATGCCCAGGGACGAGAGCATGTAGCAGGCGGTGAAGGCGAGCAGGGTGAGGTAGTTTCCGCGGAAGGGGACTCCGAACTTCAGCTGCGCGATGACGAGGGCGATCATCAACTCGGCGACGCCGATGAAGAAAAAGGGCACGGCCTTGCCGACCACGACGTGGATGGGCTTGAGGGGCGTGACCATCAATTGTTCCAGGGTGCCGGCCTCCTTTTCCCGCACGATGGAAAATCCGGTCAACAAAGCCGTGACCATGGTGACCAGGATGACGGCGATGCCGGGCACCATGTACCAGGTGGATTTCAAAAGGGGATTGAAGAGCACGCTGGCGTCCGTGGCGACCGGGATCATCTGGTCCAGGCGGATGCCCGAGGCTTCCAGGCGCGCGCCCAGGTGGCGCATGGCCCATTGGTTGAGCACGGCGCTGAGATAGCCGCGCGCGACGCCGGCGGAGTTGGCGTCCTGGCCGTCCACCCATAATTGCACCAGGGCCCCCGAGCCTTCGGGGCCGAGCCCGAGCACGGGGCCGCCGCTGCCGGGATTGATGCGCGTGGCCGATTCCAGCTGTCGGGAGAATCCCTGCGGAATGATGATGCCGAGTTTCACCTTGCCCCGGTCCAGCATTTCCCTTAATGCCGATTCGGATTCCGCGCTCCCCTGGAAATCGAAGAGGGAATTGTTGGCCACGGCCTGGATCAGGGAGCGGCTGTCGGGCCCGCCGTCATGATCCAGCACCGCGACGGGCGTATGCTTGACCTCCGTGGTCAAGGCGTAGCCGAGCAGGATCATCTGCACCATCGGCAACATGATCATCATGCGCAGGCTGGTCTTGTCGCGACGGATCTGGGCGAATTCCTTGCGGATGATGACGCGGTACAAATCGAGGAAGCCGAAGACGTTCATAGCTTCACCTTGAATTTCGCAATGGCCAATCCGGTCAGGGCCAGCCCCTCGCCGAGCAGGACCGCCAGCGGCGTCCACAATTCCCGGAGGCCTACGCCCTTGAGGATGATGCCGCGGACGATTTCCAGGAAATAGGTGGCCGGGATGATCCGTGAGAGGATCTGCAGGGGCAGGGGCATGCTCACCACGGGGAAGATGAAGCCGGACAGGAGCACCGTGGGCATCATGGTGGCGCCGATGGCCATGAACATGGCGTGCTGCTGGCGCTTGGCGATGGTGCTGATGAGGAGGCCGATGGCGAGGGCGGTGAAGATGTAGACCAGGCTGCAGACGGCCAGGAACCAGGGGTTCCCGGCGATGCGCACGCCGAAGGCGAGGCGGCCCACGGCCAGGATCAGGAAGCCGTCGATGGCGGCGAGGAAGATGTAGGGGATGATCTTGCCCACGATGATTTCCAGGGGGCGCAGGGGCGAGACGAGCAGCTGCCCCATGGTCCCGAGTTCCTTTTCGCGCGCGATGGCCACGGAGGTGAGCAGGGCCGAGATCATCAGCAGGATGACGGCCATGAGGCCGGGGACGAAGAACAGCGCGCTGCGCTGCTCCGGGTTGTAGAGGATGAGGGTGCGCATGTCCAGGACCTTGGGCTGCTGCACGCCCAAAACCTGCAGGGTGGCGCCCAGGAGCATGGGCTCGGCGGCGTTGCGGATGATGGTGCCCAGGTTGGGATCGGATCCGTCGACCAGCACCTGCACGCGCGCGCCGCCGGGCCGACGCACGTCGCGGGCGAATCCGGCGGGAAAGCGGAACAGGGCCTTGATGCCGTGGAGCCGGAACAGCTCCGCCGGGTCGGCCGCGGCGGGGATGGTGCCTACGACGGCAAACAGGCTGCTCGCGTCGATCTTGTCGGCCACCTGACGGGTTTCCGGGGCGGGGGAGGGCATCTCGATCATCACCGGGATTTCCTTGGCGTCCGCGTTCAGGGCGTAGCCGTACAGGAACATCATCATCACGGGCATGATGAGGACCACCACCAGGGTCTGCCAGTCCCGGAAGATGTGGCGGACCTCCTTGCGGGCGATGGTGAGCAGGCGCGCGCGCGACATCATGACGGGGTGCCTCCGGCCGCGGGCTTGCTTTCAAAGGACGGATTGGGTTTCAAGAGCGACTTAGGTTCCGAAAGCGGTTTATGCTCCATGAGTTTGAGGAACATCTCGTGGATGCTCGCGCAGCCGTGCTCCCGTTTCAGGTCGCGCGGCGATCCCATCGCTGCGATGCGCCCGTCGATCATGATGGACAGGCGATGGCAGTATTCGACCTCGTCCATGTAATGCGAGGTGATGAAGATGGTGGTGCCCTGGGCGGAAAGCCGGTGGATGAGATCCCAGAAGTTGCGGCGGCTCACGGGATCGACCGATCCGGTGGGTTCGTCCAGGAAGAGGATCTCCGGGGAATGCAGGTTGGCGCAGGCCAGGCTCAGGCGCTGTTGCCAGCCCCAAGGCAGGGAGCCGGTCACGCGCTTGAGCAGGTCGCGCAGGCCCAGGAAGTCGCCCATCTCCCGGATCCGCAGGTCCAGATCCTTGCGGGACAGGCCGTAAAGGCCGCCGTACAGGCGCAGGTTCTCCTCCACGCTCAAGTCCGGGTACAGGGAGAACTTCTGGGACATGTAACCGATGCGCGTCCGTATCCTGGCGGTTTCCTTGAGGATGTCGAAGCCGGCCACGGAGCCCTGGCCGGAGGTGGGATTCAAGAGGCCGCACAGCATGCGGATGGCCGTGGTCTTGCCCGCGCCGTTGGCCCCCAGGAATCCGAAGATCTCGCCTTTTTCCACGGCCACGTCGATGTGGTCCACGGCCGTGAACGCGCCGAAGCGTTTGGTGAGCTGCTCGGTGCGGATGGAGTATTCCATCAGGCTTTGCCTTTCTTTCCGTCCGCTGAACGTCCGGCTTCGGATTTTTCCGCCGCCTTCTTCCCGCGGGACTTGGCGTTGGGCTTTGCCATCATGGCCGCGTCTTCCGGCCCATCCACTTGACGGGAAAGCAAGGCGAAGAAGCAGTCTTCCAGGGAAGGCGGCACGACGGTGGCGCAGACCGCTTCGGGCACGGCGGCGCGCAAGCGCTGGAGGGGATCGCCGGTCCCGCTGGTCTCGCCAGGAAGTTCCGCCGCATGCAAAGCGCCCCCGGATGGATAGATGAGGGCGAATCCGGGCGGCGGGGCTTTGTCGCCGGGATAGTTCAAGGTGGAAACCTTGGCATCCGCCGCGGCTTCCACGCGGTAGAGGCGATAGGGATAGGACGCCAGCATTTCCGCCGGCGTGCCTTTGGCGAGCACCGAGCCTTTGTGGAGCAAGGCCAGGGAATCGCAGAGGGCGGCCTCGTCCATGTACGGAGTCGATACGATCAGGCTGATGCCCTGGGCCCGCAGGGACTTGAGCATATCCCAGAAATCCCGGCGCGCCACGGGATCGACGCCCACGGTGGGTTCGTCGAGAAGCAGCAGCCGGGGTTGATGAACAAGGGTGCACGCCAGCGCCAACTTCTGTTTCATGCCGCCGGAGAGCAGGCCTGCGCGGCGTCCCTTGAAAGGAGTGAGTCCGGCAAAGGCCAGTAGATGTTCCATGCGTTCGTTTTTCGCCTCGCCCGTAATCCCGAAGATGTCCGCGAAGAAATCCAGGTTCTCCAGCACGGAAAGATCCTGGTACAGGGAGAAGCGCTGGGGCATATAGCCGATGTCCGCGCGGATGGCCGGGAATTCCTTGAGCAGGTCATGGCCGAGCAGGCGCACCTGCCCGCTGTCCGCGTCCGCCAGGGTGGCCAGGATGTTCATCAAGGTGGATTTGCCCGCTCCGTCCGCGCCTATGAGGCCGAACAGACAGGGGTTTGGGATGTCAAGAGAAATGCCCCGTAATGCGCGCTCTCCGGCGTGGTCTTTGGCAAGCGCCGTGATCGCGACCGCGGGTTCCATCAGGCTTTCCCACTAGTCGGTCGATTGGGTAGAAGGCAAAAGTCAAAATGCAAAATGCAAAGGTCAAAGTTGGGGAAAAGCACCGAACACGTACCCGGGACTGCGCCTCTTCCTCTTCCATTTTGCATTTTGCATTTTGACTTTTGCATTTTGAATTCTCTCTTCAAACCCTATTTCCAAACCTCAACCGGCAACCCCCGCTTGAGCATCCCGTCCTTATTGGGCGCCAGGGCCCGCACCCGGAAGACCAGCTCGTTGCGGCTTTCCCGGGTCTGGATGTTCTTGGGCGAGAACTCGGCTTCGTGGCCGATCCAGCTTACGGTGGCCGGGAGGAAAACCCCTGCCTGCTTGCCGTCCGGCGCGTCCAGGCGTATCCGCACGGTCTGGCCGTACTGGATGCCGGCCAGCAGGGTCTGGGGCACGAAGAAGTCCACCTGAAGCGTGTCCTCCTTGCCGATTTCATAGACAGGCTGTCCCGGCGAGGCGATCTCTTCGGGATTCTTATAGCGGGTCAGGATGCGTCCCGCGGCGGGGGCCCATAGGTAACACCGGCGTAGCTGCTCCCGGATCTGCGCGATGCGAGCCTCCAGGCCCAGCTGTTTGCCGCCCAGGCTGGCCAGCATGTCCTTTGACGCCGAAAGCTTCAGGCGCGCCGCGTCCAGGGCCGACGACAGCTTGTCCCCCTGCTGCGGCGGCAAGGATCCTTCCTTGACCAGGGGCTCGATGCGGGCATAGTCCCGTTCCAGGCCGCGGATTTCCGCCTGCCCTGCCTTGACCTCGTTTTCCCTCGCCCGCGTTCCCGAGGTCAGCTCCGTGAGCCCGGCCTGGGCTTCCTGCAATTGCAGGGTGAACGGGATGCTGTCCACCACGGCCAGCAATTCCCCGGAAATTACGGGCTGGCCTTCCTGCTTATACAGGCCCACCAGCTTTCCCTGCACCAGGGCCGCCACTTGGTAGGTCTGAGCCTCCACGATGGCGGAGCCGATGAAATCCGGATCCGTGCGCCCCGCGCACCCGGCCATCAGCGCCACCGTTGCCGCGGCCACCAATAATTTTTTCGCGTTGTCCATCAGAAGTCCAACTCCTTTCCTGCGGCGTATTCCCATTGCAGCAGCGCCAGCCTCTGCATGGTCCTGGCCTGCTCCATCGTCAATTCCGCGCGCGCCTGGTTGTTGCGCGCCTCCAGCCAATCCAATCCCGTGGCCACGCCCACCTCGAACTGGCGCTTCAGATCCGCCGCCGCCGCCTGGGCGGCCTCGCGGGACGCTTGCGCGGCCTGGAATTGCAGGCTCCAGCGGGAATACTGCAGGCGGGCCGTGGCCATGGTCTTGCGCCATTCATGCTCGAGCTTGCGTTTCTGCTCCTGGACCACCCGGGCCTGCACGTCCAATTGTTTGCGCTGGGAGCTGTTGCGGGAACCGTCGAACAGGTTCCATTTCAGTTGCAGGCCCAGCAGGCCATAGGGCATGAACTCGTCGCCCGCCAGATCCAGGCCGGGATTCGCGTAGCGCACGCCCGCAAGGCCATAGAGTTGCGGCAGCTTCTGCCCGGCCAGGGCCTTGGCCCCGTAACGTGCCTGTTCCACCCCCTTGTCCAGGGCCTCCGCTTCGGGGCGATCCATGCGCGGGCCTTCCACGCCTTCCCAGGCCGGCGGAGCCGGCGTCGCCGTGTCCATGGCCAGATCCTGCGGCGATCCGAAACCGGTGGAATCCTTGCCGCCCATGAAATCGAACACCTCCATGGCCAGGGAGTCCCGGGTGTTCTGCGCGGAAAGCAGATCCACCTCGGAGGCTTTGGCCTTGGCTTCCGCGCCCAGGGCGCGGCTGCGCACGGAAGTCCCGGCCTTCACGAAGTCCTGCAACTGCTTCTCCAGTTCCCGCGAATAGCCGAGCACCTTTTCCTGATAGGCGGCCTGGGCGGATGCCAGTTGCCAGGCATAGTACAGCGATCCCAATTTCAGGGACATCTGGTTGCGCGCTCCCCGCCATTGGGCTTCCCGCGCCGCGATGCCGGCGCGCTTGGCGTCCAGGTTGTAGCCGCGGGCGAACCCGGTGAAGAGGGGATAAGTCGCGTCCACGCCGAACTCCATCTTGTCGTGATCGCCCAGGGCCTTGTCGAGGTGGGTGCCTCCGGGGGGAGGGATGGGGAGATCCAGTTTGAGACGGGACGTTTCGGTGGTGTAGGAGTAGTTGCCCAAGGCGTCGACCGATGGATACCAGGCGGCCTTGGATTCCTGCGCCTGCGCTTCGGAGCGTTCCACCTCGAGCTTGAGGATGGACAGATCGGGGTTGTCGCGGATCAGGATGGCCTGGGCTTCGTGCAAGGTGAGGGCCGCGACGGGAATCGGAACCAAGCAGACAAGGACGGCCAGCCACGTCAGGATGGCGGGGGTGCTTGCCCCGCCTAAGCGGGGAGTGGTATGCGGGGATGATGTACGTGCCGTTGACATTTTCACCTCTGGATCCGGATGCCGTTGAGCAGGGTATCGGTGATGGATTGGATGCGCGCCTGGTAGAATGTGTCGTTCAATTCCAGCTTCAAGCCGAGCGCTGGTCCCAGGCGTTGCAGCATGGGCATGGCGAGGAAGGTAATCACCGTCATCCCCATCATGTTCATCATGAAGTGGATGTGATGCACGGGTTTGATTAGTCCTGCCTTGGTTTCGGCCTCGAGCGCCTTCATCAGGGTTATTGGCACGTCGCGGAAATTCTTGAGCAGTTCCTGGAGCACGATGGGGAAGCTGGTTCCGCCTTCCGAGATTTCCCGGAACACGAAGAGCGGAAAATCCTTGTTGGCGGAAAGGATGCGGATGTAGGTGGATACGAAGGCGTGGACGATGCCTTCGACGCCGGGCCCGTTCGCCTGGTTTTCCGCCAGGGCTCGGAATTCGATCTGGAGCCGGCCCCAAAGGGTGGCCAGCGTCTCCTCCAGCACCTTTTCGTAGAGCTTTTCCTTGCTGCGGTAGTAGTAATGGAGCAAGGCCTTGTTGACGCCGGCTTTTTGCGCGATGACCTGCATGCGGGCGCCGTCACGGCCCTTGGCGATGAACTCGCGGCGGGCGGAGGCGAGGATGCGGTGTTCCGTGTCGCCGATGAGTTCGGGATGGGAGAGCGGTGCCGGTTCCCTGGTGGCGATCGCCGGCGAGGGTGATTCCGGACCGGCCTTCCCGGCGCGCGCGGGGAATCCCTTCCGGCGGATTTTCTTCCGCTTGGGTTCCACGCGGGAAGCCTGGGCCTTTTTGCCTGGCTTTTTGGATAAACTATTTGGTTTAACCATATGGTTAAAAGATAGCCACAGGTTGGAACGGTTGCAAGACGTAAATGCGGCGGAGCAGGGAGGGAATGTTTACGGCGCGGAAATCCGCCTACCGAGGCCCGGGAACGCGCCTACCGGTCAGGTCGGACGGCTCCAAGGTGGGAATTCCGGAATCCGCGAAGCGAAAGACATATCCGGACCGGAAATAGGGGGTGCCTGCCGGGTTCCGGGACGCATGGGACGCTTTCAACGGGGATATGGAACTGGGTTCCTCAAGTTCGCCGGCAGCCCAGGTTATGGCTCGCAACAAAAGGTTGCTGCAAAATGTGTCGGGTTTGAAGAGGTCGGGGTAATGGCCCATGGCCATGTAGAACATTCGGCCTCCCGATTCCAACGTCCTCGTCCACACCATCGGGTTGACTTTTTCACCGTAGGGTGATTTGGGGCAAGTAGGACAACTGGATGGGGCCAATGAATAAAGGATTCG
>Ga0209515_10009537_pt1 | contig 11032 bp, 20 predicted proteins | sample Subgroupgradi54m_FD_187454 | JGI IMG/M metagenome (GOLD analysis project Ga0209515, IMG submission 187454) | Subsurface groundwater microbial communities from S. Glens Falls, New York, USA - GMW60B uncontaminated upgradient, 5.4 m (SPAdes)... ...
GCACTCAAATTAAAATCAGTATGACAGACAATAAAATTACAGAATATAAATTTGAGTGCTCGGTGCTCGATACTGTAACTAAATTTTATTCGTCACAGGTCGACTCTAAAATTTAGACATCATCGGCATGGCGAAAGAGACTGAATCAGCGAAATTAAGGCTAAGGATAAGGTCCTACGATCACCGCTTACTTGATAATTCAGTAAAGCAAATTATTGACACCCTGCAGCGGCAAAACGCTAAGATCGTGGGGCCTATTCCTTTGCCGACCGGCTTTAAACGCTACACCGTTAATCGCTCCACCTTTGTTCATAAGGATTCCCGGGAACAATTCGAGCTCCGCATTCACCGCCGCTTAATCGACGTTTTAAACCCCTCTCCAAACATTATTGAATCCTTAAGAGATCTTAATCTCCCTGCAGGGGTAGACGTGGAAATAAAGACAGGATAATCAGGAACTAGGAAACAGGAGCTGGGAATTAGGAGGATAGGAAAAGAAAAACGACATGAAAAACGACATGAAAAAGTCGTTTTTCTTTTGGAGCCCAGCACATTGCTGTCGTGCGGAAGCTCTCGGACCCAGTCGGAGCTTGGTCTCCGCGAAGTGGAGTCCGGCTGGGGAGAGCGCAGGCGGGCTCCGCTCGCTGGAAGCGGAGAACCGCCGGTTCCGTCAGGCAGCAAGGTGATGGGCGACCTAAATCCCTTTACACATCCCCATTCTTTCGGTAATATACTCTTTGCCTCTCAAGGGGGCTATTTTAGTGCTTTCATGAAGACCTATATCAAGGCAAAAAAACTGAAAATGGGACAAATCTTCCGCGGCGAGCGGGTGATTCCTGTTACCCTAATTGAGCTTGAAATTGTTCCCGGAGGGGAATTGAAAGAAGGCGACAAACTAATGGTGAGCGGTATTTCAAAGGGAAAAGGTTTTCAGGGAGTAGTGAAGCGCCATGGTTTTCACGGCGGTCCCAAAAGCCACGGGCAAAAAAAGAAACACCGATCTCCTGGATCAATCGGCGCCACTGGTCCTCAAAGAGTACTGCCCAGAACTAAAATGGCGGGAAGAATGGGGGGCGTGACCTCCACCATTAGAAACCTAGAAGTAGTAGCCCTCGATAAGTCGAGAAGGATATTAATGTTAAAAGGCGCTGTTCCCGGAAACAAGGGAAGAGCATTAAAAATTTATGCCCAATAGAATGACTACCGACGTATACGACAACAACGCCAAAGTTGTAGGACAAGTCGAATTACCCGATCGATTATTTAATCGTTCCTGGAATCCCGATTTGGTTCATCAGGCATTAAGAATTCAAGAGATGAATAAGCGTACGCCGAGTGCCCACGTTAAAGATAGAAGTGAAGTTTCCGGCGGTGGAAAAAAACCTTGGCGCCAGAAGGGCACCGGCCGGGCTCGTCATGGATCCAGCAGGTCTCCACTCTGGGTCGGCGGTGGAGTCACCCACGGTCCGTCAAGGGATAAAAACCTCACGCTGAAGCTCAACCAAAAAATGCGCCAAGCGGCCATCTTCACCCTTCTCTCTCAAAGACTAAAAGAAGGCGAGATTAAAATTATTGAGTCTTTCTTTATTGAAGAAGCAAAAACAAAACTTTTAAGCAAGGCCCTAAGGCAGTTCTTTAGCGAAAAGCCCAGCGTTCTTCTCATTTTAAGCGCTCCCAATAATGTCCCTTTAGCCAGCCACAATCTCAATAACGTAAAAGCTCTTGATCCAAAATCTTTAAATATTTATGACCTCCTTCGCTACAAGCATATTTTTGTAGAAAAAGATGCCGTCTCAATTATCGAAGCTCATTACCATGCCATTAAATAGATTGCTGATCAAAAAACCGATTATTAGCGAAAAAGCCACGGATTTAAGTGCGGCTGGTAAATACGTTTTCCTTGTTCATCCAAAAATCAACAAGAAACAAGTCAAAGAATTGATAGAAAAAATTTATAAAGTCCATCTGACCGCCGTTAATATCGTAAGAGTCCAGTCAAAAAGCCCGAGTTATAAAAAGGCGATTGTGACTTTGAAGGAGGGAGAAGCAATTGATGTAATTCCGCGTTAAGGGCTTGATTGACCCGACGCTATGTCGGGGCAATTCAAACCTTACCGAGCACATAAATTTAAGAAGAGACCATGAATGAAACAAAAAAAATAATAGAATCAAAAGTCATCAGCCCTTTTTACAAGACGGGTAAATTTATGTGCTCGGTGCTCAATTCTACAAATAAATTTTTCTCGTCTGAGAACTTAAAAATTTATATATAATTGGCATGAAACGTTATAAACCCACAACTCAATCGAGGAGAAAAATGACGGTAGTAAGTTTTAAAGGGCTAAGTAAGGTGTCGCCCTTAAAGAGCGCACTTCTCACATCTAAAAAAACCGCCGGCCGGAACAATCTGGGTCGGATCACCGTTCGGCACCGAGGGGGCGGCGTAAAAAGGATATATCGAATGGTTGACTTCAAGCAGACCGATAAGATCGGCGTCCCGGCTAAGGTTGAAACTTTAGAGTATGATCCAAATCGCAGCGCCTTCATCATGAAGGTTCTCTACCGCGACGGCGATAGGCGCTACCTTCTTGCGCCCACGACTATTCAAATTGGCAGCGAAATTGTGACAGCCCTGGAAACAGCGCTAAAAGAAGGGAATCGAATGGCGCTTAAAAATATTCCGGTTGGTTATTCTGTGTATAATGTTGAGCTCCAGCCTGGAAAAGGCGGCCAAATTGTAAAGTCCGCCGGTGCCGAAGCTCAAGTGTTAGCCCATGAATCCGGCTATACTCACCTCAAGCTTCCGTCGAGCGAAGTGAGAAAAGTTCTTTGGGACGGATACGCTTCCCTGGGCAAGGTGTCAAATCCCGAACACAACTTAGTGGTAATTGGTAAGGCCGGCAGAAAAAGATGGCTGGGGGTGAGACCCACCGTAAGAGGCAGCGCCATGAACCCGGTTGACCATCCATATGGGGGTGGAGAGGGGCGCCAGCCGAGGGGCACAAAAAGACCGAAAAGCAAATGGGGCAAGGTAACCGGTGGGAAAAAGACCAGAAATAAGAAGAAATGGTCTAATAAATTAATTGTTAAAAAGAAAGTCAAAAAGAGAAGGAAAAAATAAGCATCATGAGTAGAAGTTCAAAAAAGGGTCCCTTTGTTGACCCAAAATTACTGAAGAAAATATCCGGTCTAAAACCGGGCGAGAAGACTGTTATTAAAACATGGTCTCGCGCTTCAGAGATTTCCCCAGAGATGGTCGGTTTTACTTTCGGCGTTCACAATGGTAAAGATTTTGTCTCCGTCTCCATTGCTGAGGATATGGTTGGCCATCGATTGGGGGAATTTTCTCCAACTAGGAAGTTCGTGAGACACGGCGGCAAAATCCAAAAAGCATTAGAGACAAAAGCAAAGATCTAGAAAATAAAGAAGAGAGATGAACGAAACTAAGACGATGGTAAAACTGAAAAATTTGGATATTACTCCCCGCAAGATGAGGCGAGTAACTCGGCTACTCACGGGTCTTCAAGTCGATAATGCCTTAGCTGAACTCTCGATGAACACAACGAGAGGCGCAGCATCCCTTAAAAAACTAATACAATCGGCTATTGCTAGCGCCAAAGAAAAAAAGTTGAATCCGGACAAATTGGTAATCGGCTCAATCAGGGTTGATGAGGGCAGAGCCCTCAAACGACTCCTGCCCCAAGGAAGAGGCCGAGCAAGCTTGATCAGAAAAAGATTCAGCCATATCACGGTTGAGCTCATTGAGTCCGAAAAGGCAAAGCCAAAAGGATTCTTTATGCCTAAGAAAGTTAAGAAAGTAAGAGAGATCCCGGGTTCCAATCGCCCTACGCCCAAACTGACCGAAGAGAAAACCACGCCAAAAGGACAAAAGGGATTCATGCAAAAAGTTTTCAGAAGAAAAGCAGTTTAAACTATGGGTAGAAAAATTAATCCAATTGCATATCGTTTAGGAATTAATAAACCTTGGAGGAGTCGCTGGCTGCCGCCAGGGAAGAATTTCGGCAAGTGGCTGGCAGAGGATGAAAAGGTGAGAGAGGTTATTATGAAAAAAGTAATAAGGGCTGGAATCGCAGGCATTGAGATTGAACGCACACCTGACAAATACCGGATTTTTATTAAAGCCAGCCGACCAGGATTTATTATCGGCCGAGGCGGCGGTGGCATTGAAGAACTGGAAAAACTTCTAAAAAAAGTAATGGCCCCAGGCGCCTCCCTTAGCTTAACTGTTGAAGAACTAAAGCGAACCGAGATTTCTGCCCAAGTGATGGCCCAAAATATCGCTTGGGATTTAGAGAAGAGAATGCCTTATCGCCGAGTATTGAAACGCTCCATTGATATCGCCATGCAAAATCGAGATGTGAAAGGCGTCAAAATCCAAGTTGCCGGACGTCTAGGCGGAACTGAAATTTCCCGAAGAGAGCACTTGGAAACAGGGAAACTTCCTTTGACCACACTCCGAGCTGACATTGATTATGGCGAAACGACCGCTTTTACCAAATACGGTACCATTGGTGTAAAGGTTTGGATTTATAAAGGCGAGATTTTTAATCAGAAAGTAGAATCTAGAAAGTAGAAAATAGAAGCATGAAAAAGATAGAAATTACACTTATTAAAAATTCCAGATTCTATTTTCTATTTTCTAATTTCTAGAAACATGTTGACACCCAAGAAAGTAAAGCACCGAAAGTGGCAGAAAGGACGTTCCAGGAAAAGATTGGTTGAAACAAGAGGCACCCATCTTTCTTTTGGCAGTTATGGCATTCAGGCGCTCGAACCATCATGGTTGAACTCAAGACAAATTGAAGCAGGAAGACGGGCTATTACAAGAGCTATTAAAAGAGAAGGTAAAGTTTGGATTCGAGTTTTCCCAGACAAACCCGTAACTAAGCGTCCGCCAGAGACAACCATGGGAGGCGGCAAAGGTGCCGTTGACCATTATGTTTTTCCGGTAAGACCGGGTCGGATTATCTTTGAACTTGATGGAGTTTCAGAGGAAAGGGCCAAAGAAGCATTAAAATCGGCCGGCCATAAGATGCCGTTTAAAACAAAAATAATATCAAAAACATGAACCCCGCACCTTTTAACGATTGCTTTCAAGGAGATAAATATCTATGATGCCTAAGCTCGAAGACAAATTAGCATATATTATGCAGAGCTCCTTAGTCGTGGAGCCGATTAATCGCTAAAAGGTACGGGATGAAGCGAGATGACATTCAAAAATTAAAAGGCGGAAGCACGGCAGAACTCGAAAAAGACTTGGTTGAATCACGAGAAAGGCTTGGGGTTCTCATTTTTGATCTGGCCAGCGGTAAGGTAAAAAATAATTCAGAGATAAGAGATCTTAAGAAAAGGGTTGCTCGAATCCTCTCGTTTCTAAAAGAGAAAGTCAATCAATCATGAACGAAAAAACAGAGAAAAAAATTATAAAGCGCCGCCTCGAAGGAATAGTTGTTTCGGACAAAATGCAAAAGACAGTAGTGGTAAACGTCACTCGTTTCAAAAAGCACCCTAAATATCTGAAATACTATAAAGTGAGCCGCCGATTCAAAGCTCATGATGAAACTGGCGTTTATAAAGCTGGCGACAAGGTGCTGATCGAGGAAACCCGGCCTTTGTCAAAAGAAAAAAGATGGAAAGTGGTGGCAAAGATTGGCGACACCGACAAGAAAGAATCGACTTTAGAAATTCAAAATTAAGCTGAAATGGTTCAAGAAAGAACAGTCCTAAAAGTAGCAGATAATTCCGGCGCCAAAATCGTACGCTGCTTCCGCGTTCTCGGAGGTTCACGAAAACGTTATGCTCGGGTGGGAGATGTCATCGTTGCCTCGGTTCAAACGGCTGAGCCGCGCAACAAATTAGGCATTAAAAAGAAAGATATTATTAGAGCGGTTGTAGTAAGAAGCAGGGCCCCGATGAGGCGCCCTGACGGCAGCTATGTGCGGTTTGATGAAAATGCAGTCATTCTAATCGATGCCAAGCGTCAACCCAGAGCAACCCGGGTTTTCGGGCCTATTCCAAAAGAATTAAAGGAGAAGGGCTATGACAAGATTGTCTCCCTTGCTCCAGTAGTAGTATAAAAATGAAAGTCAAAAAAGGAGACAAGATTTTAATCATTAAAGGGAAGGACCGAGGCAAGTCTGGTAAAATTGCGCGAGCCCTGCCGACTAATTTAATGGTGGTAATTGACGGTTTAAATCTTCGCAAGAAAACCATTAAAGCGAAGCGGGGCGGCGAGAAAGGACGCATCGTTTCGATTGCTTGGCCAATGAGGGTCGAAAATGTGATGCTCATTTGCGATGCCTGTGGCAAGTCAACAAAGGTTGGCTTCCGATCAATAGATGGTTCGACCACGGAGGCAACTCGAGGGCAAGCAGGCCGACCACAAGGAAGGAAAAAAATAAGATATTGCAAAAAATGCGAGGCCACCATTTAGAAAAAATTGTAATCGCTACCGGAGTGGGTCGTTTACGCCAGCGGCCTCAGTTTGAGGATAATCTCTTGCCAGAGATTATTAAAGAATTGGCGTTGATTACTGGTCAAAAACCAGCGATTCGTAAGGCAAAAAAATCAGTTGCCGGTTTTAAGGTTAGAGAAGGGGACATCGTTGGCTTAAAGATAACTCTTCGCGGCAAGAGAATGAAAGATTTTCTTACTCGGCTCGTTGGATTTGTTCTTCCGCGAATTCGAGATTTCAGAGGCATAGATCCTAAATCAGTTGACGCTCAAGGCAATTTGACAATCCCCATCAGAGAACATATTGTTTTTCCGGAAATCAACTCCGATGAGGTTAAAGTCGATTTCGGCCTAGAAGTAACCTTAGTTTCTAGCGCGAAATCACCGAAGGAGGGATTAGCTTTTTATAAAGAGCTAGGGATACCGCTAAAACAAGATGGCTAAAAAATCAGTAATTGCAAGATCCCGAAAGGAACCTAAATTTAGCACCCGCATTGTCAGGCGCTGCTTTCGTTGTGGGCGGAAGCGAGGATATCTTCGTGCTTTTGACCTCTGTCGAATTTGCTTTAGGGAGCTTGCCACTAAAGGCCACATTCCGGGAGTAAAAAAAGCATCATGGTAAGGGCTTGATTAACCCGACGGAACGTCGGGGCAGTTCAAACCTTACCGAGCACTTAAATTTAAAGAGATATGATGATGAATAAAAACAAATTAATAGAACGAGGAGAATTTATCTTTTCTTATGAGTTGGGTAAATTTAAGTGCTCGGTGCTCAATGCTGTAGTAAAATTAACTTCGCTTTCAGCTCGCGAATTTTAATATCATTGGCATGTACACCGACACATTAATCAGAATTAAAAATTCTCTGGCTAGGGGAAAAGAGCGAGTAAAGATCCCTTACTCGAGGTTGGACCTGGAAATTCTAGATGCTCTTTCAAGGGCTGGCTACTTGGAATCGGCCACAAGGAAAGGAAGGGGCGTGAGAAGAATCATTGAAATCAAGCTGAAATACGATGATGGCGGAGCGCCTTCCATTGCGGGAATTAAGTTTGTCAGCCGTCCCTCCCGCCGTCTCTTCTCCGGTTATCGGAAGATTAAAAGATCTCACCAAGGATATGGAAATTTTCTCATCTCCACTTCAGGAGGAATAATGACTGACGTTGAGGCGAGAAAGAAAAAAGTCGGCGGCCAAGTCCTCTTCGAAATTTGGTAAGGGCTTGACTGTCCCGACGTTCCGTCGGGACAGTTCAAACCTTACCGAGCACTTAAATTTACAATCACAATGAAAATAGAAAACAGCATAGTCAGACAAGAAGATTTACACTTTGAGGAACGTCAGCTTAAATTTAAGTGCTCGGTGCTTCATGCTGTAGCTCAATTTATAGCGTTCAGCATAAAGCTTCACTCGCAAATTTAGACATCATGAGCAGAATCGGGAAAAAACCAGTTATTATAAAGGAAGGGGTGACGGTAAGCGTCGGAGAAGAAATCGTAGAGATAAGGGGAGCAGAGACTCTCATGGTCCTTCCTATTCTTCCAGGTATTACAGTAGAGAAGAAAGAAAATGAACTCACCTTTACTCCGAAGAACGAAACCAAGCAAACTCTTAGCAATTGGGGGACAATGAGGGCATTGGTACAAAATGCTATCTCCGGCGCAGCCAAAGATTTTACCAAAAGTTTAGTGATTGAGGGTGTTGGTTACCGAGCTAATATGGAAGGAGAAAATCTAGTTTTGAGTCTTGGCTATTCTCATCCTGTAAGGTTTGAGGTTCCAAAAGAGGTAAAAATCAATGTCGAGAAAAACGTGGTAAATATCTCTGGGGCCAACAAGCAGCTAGTCGGAGAAACAGCAGCCAGAATCAGGAGGTTGCGAAAGCCGGAACCCTACAAGGGAAAAGGTATAAGATATTCTAATGAGGTGGTTAAGCGAAAAGCCGGTAAGAAAGCAGCGGGCAAGACCGGATAAAGAAGCATGAATAAACTCACTAAAGCAAGAAGAACTTCGAGAACTAAGCGAACCAGAGCTAAAATCATGGGGACGGCACTTCGTCCTCGCTTGGCTGTCTCGCGCAGTAATAGAGGTCTTTATCTCCAGCTTATTGATGACGAGAAGGGGCGTACTTTAGTTTCAGCTTCAGTCAAAGAATTAAAGGCGCAAAAAAATACCAAAACCGAGCAAGCCGCATTGCTTGGACAACACTTAGCTAAAAAGGCAGTTGAGGCTGGAATCAAAGAAGCCGTCTTTGATCGTCGTTTTTATAAATATCACGGCCGGATAAAGGCTGCTGCCGAAGGGGCGCGAGGCGCCGGTTTAGCAATGTAATATGGCTGAAGCACTAAGATCAAAAGATAATTTTGAGGAGCAAGTTTTGGATATAAGAAGAGTAACTCGGGTTACCGCTGGCGGTAAGCGCTTTCGCTTCCGCGCTACCGTGGTTGTTGGAAACGGCAAGGGTAAAGTGGGCGTCGGCGTCGCTAAGGGCACCGACACTCAAGCGGCCATCGAGAAAGCTAGGTCTCACGCTAAACGTAACCTTATCCAAATCAAACTTAAGGAGCACACTATCCCTCATCAAGTAGAAGCCAAATTCAGTGCCGCAAGGGTGCTCATAAAGCCGGCCCTCTCCGGGCACGGACTTATGGCTGGTGGCCCTGCTCGCATCGTTCTCCGCTTAGTCGGAGTTCGAGACGCGACTGCTAAATTTTTGGGTCCTACTAAGAACAAGCTTACCAATGCTCTAGCAACCATCGAAGCCCTGAAAAAAATAAAAGTATGACCCAGCTCCACACTCTCCAACCATTACATAAACTTAAGAAGAAGAAACGCATTGGCCGAGGCGGTAAAAGAGGTACTTTCTCTGGCCGAGGGACGAAGGGCCAGAAAGCAAGGGCGGGTAGGAAAATCAGGCCGGCAATTCGAGATTTAATTCAAAGTTTACCCAAGCTTCCTAAATCGCAAAGAGCGACGAAAAAGAAATTAAAAAAGAAGCGAAGGAAAAAAGATAAGGGCTTGATTGAAAAATCCAAACCGGTAGCGTAGGATTTTTCAATCATCAAACCTTACCCCGCACCTATTACGCCAGAGAATATAAAGTAAATTATGTTAAACGACCAAGACAAGAAAACCATACGCAGCGCTTGCCCGAATAGGGCAGGGCTATTCGCCCTCGCGCCGCGCCCAATAAAAGGGCGTAATAGGTGCGGGGTGCTCCATATTGTAGCTAAATTTGTTTCACTCAGCATGAAGCTTCGCTTACAAATATTAGACACTATAGGCAGATGTTAAGCTTCAGTAAGTCAACTCAGATTCTAAAAATTCCCGATCTCCGACGAAAGGTTTTCATTATCGCTATTATTTTTGTTTTCTTCCGTCTTTTGGCTAACATTCCTATTCCCGGAGTAAACGCCGAAGCTCTTCGACAGCTCTTCTCAAGCAGCCAATTGCTCGGTTTCGTTAATCTTTTCTCGGGCGGCGCTCTTGCGAACCTCTCAATCGTGATGCTGGGCCTGGGTCCCTACATTACCGCCATTATTATCATGCAACTTCTTACCATGGTTTTTCCCAAGCTTAAGGTCATCTATTACCAGGAGGGGGAGCGAGGTCGGGCTAAGTTCTATCGCTATTCCCGCTATCTCACCGTTCCCTTAGCCGTTCTCCAGGGCTATGGTTTTCTTCGCCTTCTTATGTCTCAAGGCGTGTTCGCTCCGCTCACTTTTGGCGGGATGATAGCCAATGTTTTGGTAATTGTCGCCGGCTCGATGATTCTTGTCTGGCTTGGAGAATTAATCACGGAGCAAAAGCTCGGTAATGGTGTCTCACTTTTAATCTTTGCCGGTATTGTAGCCAGCTTGCCGCTGGCTTTGCGAAATGCTTTTCTCTCTTACGATCCCGCAAATCTCACAACTTACATTTCCTTCGTTGTTCTAGCGTTGGTAGTCATCGGGGCAATCGTTTTCTTTAACGAGGGAGAGAGAAAAGTACCCGTTGCTTACGCAAAAAGGATCAGGGGCAATAGACTCTACGGGGGCGTGGCAAGCTATCTTCCCCTTCGAGTGGGGCAGGCCGGCGTAATTCCCATTATCTTTGCTATTTCTCTTTTACTTTTTCCTCAGTTTTTTGCCCAAGTAGTTTCGGCTTTCTCCACCGACTTAGGAGCCGCCCTTAATACTTTTGTTAATAATCTCCTCAATAATCAGTTAATATATGGAAGTATTTATTTCTTCCTTGTCTTTCTCTTCACTTATTTCTATGTTTCGGTGACCTTTGATCCGAATGAAATTTCGCAGAATCTCCACCGGAGCGGAGGGTTCGTGGCCGGCATTAGGCCCGGTAAGCCAACGGCTGACTTCATTAGAAACATTGTTACCAGAATCAACTTTTTTGGTGGACTCTTTCTGGGTCTAGTTGCTATCTTACCTCTTCTTACTCAAGCCCTTACTAACACTAAAGTACTCACTATCGGAGGAACATCGATTTTAATTGCGGTAGCGGTTGCGCTTGAAACCGCCAAACAGCTTGACGCCGAAATATCTGTTCACGAATACGAACGGGGAGT
>Ga0209515_10009540_pt1 | contig 11030 bp, 15 predicted proteins | sample Subgroupgradi54m_FD_187454 | JGI IMG/M metagenome (GOLD analysis project Ga0209515, IMG submission 187454) | Subsurface groundwater microbial communities from S. Glens Falls, New York, USA - GMW60B uncontaminated upgradient, 5.4 m (SPAdes)... ...
CCGCCTATGGCGGGGTACCAAATGTAATCCGCCATAGGCGGATGCTGATAATTACAGCTACTCGCTACTCTCGCAGGTAATTATCGCATGGCAGATTATCCCATTGAAAAAATAAGAAATATCGGTGTCATTGCTCATACCTGCCTGCCGGCAGGCAGGTTGATGCCGGTTTAATTTATGGCAGATTATCCAATAGAGAAGATCAGAAATATAGGAGTAATTGCCCACATAGATGCGGGAAAAACCACTACTAGTGAGAGGATTCTTTTTTATACCGGAATTTCTCACAAGATTGGAGAGGTTCACGAGGGCGATACGGTCATGGATTGGATGGAGCAGGAGAGGGAGAGAGGCATCACTATTACTGCCGCCGCAGTTACCGCTTATTGGGTACCAACCGACGCCAAAGACAAGGTTGCCGATAAGGTAAAACTTAATATCATCGATACTCCCGGGCATATTGACTTCACTATTGAGGTGAAACGGTCCTTGAGGGTTCTTGATGGAGCTGTTGTCGTATTTGACGGTGTTGCCGGAGTGGAACCCCAGTCCGAGACCAACTGGCGCTATGCCGATGATTACAAGGTTCCCCGGATTTGTTTCATCAATAAACTCGACCGCCTCGGCGCTTCTTTTGAGCGCTCTTACCAGTCAATTCTTGAACGGCTTTCTCCCCATGCCGTGAAGCTTCAGATACCTGATGGCCACGAAGACCAATTCAAGGGAATAGTTGATCTTCTGACTATGGATTATTACAGCTTCGAAGGAGATAAGGGTGAAAAAGTTATTAAAGGAACCATTCCTGCTTCTATGGCTGAAGAAGTCAAAAAAGAAAGGGCGGCTTCGATAGAGCGGATAGTTGAGCAGGATGATGAGGCTATGGCCGAATATCTTGAAGGCAAAGAAATCTCGCTGGAAAGATTAAGGGGTATCATCCGCAAAGCGACGATAGAAAATAAGCTTTTCCCTGTTTTGTGCGGTTCAGCTTTGAAAAATAAAGGAGTCCAACTCGTTTTGGATGCTGTTGCTTACTACCTGCCTTCGCCTTTGGATATACCGCCTGTCAGCGGAATTGATCAGAAAACCGGTAAAGAAGAAGTCGTCCATCCTGACGATAAGGCCAAATTTACGGCTCTTGCGTTCAAAACCGCGACCGACCCATTCGTCGGGTCTCTTACATTTTTCCGGGTCTATTCCGGTAAGCTTGCATCCGGCTCATATGTTTTAAATACCAGGACCGGCCAGCAGGAACGCATCAGCCGTATCGTTCGTCTTCATGCCAACGATAGAGAAGAGATAAAAGAAATATACGCCGGCAATATAGCCGCCACTGTTGGTTTAAAGGCTACTAAGACCGGCGATACTCTCTGCAATCCGGAAAACCCTATTGTTCTTGAAGGTATCGATGTGCCTGAGCCGGTTATTTCTTTGAGAGTTGAACCGAAGACCAAGGCCGACCAGGAGAAGATGAGTTTGGCCCTGAGAAAGCTTTCTGATGAAGACCCGACCTTCAGAATCAAGACCGATGAAGAAACGGCGGAAATGATTATTTCAGGAATGGGCGAGCTTCATCTTGAGATTATAGTTGACCGTATGAAGAGGGAATTCGGCGTCAATGTGAATGTGGGCCGGCCCCAGGTGGCATACAAAGAAACTATTTCAGCCGAAGCTCAGGCTGAAGGTAAATATATCCGTCAGTCCGGCGGACGGGGTCAGTATGGTCATGTCTGGCTGAGGGTTGAGCCTAAGGAAAGGGGACAGGGCTATGAATTCGTCGATGCCATAAGAGGCGGTTCAATTCCTGAGGAATATATTGCTCCTTCTGAAAAGGGTGTCCGCGAGGCTATGGATAAGGGTGTCGTGGCCGGTTTCCCGTTGGTTGATATGAAAGTAACTCTGTATGACGGGTCCTATCACGAAGTGGACTCATCGGAGATAGCCTTCAAAATTGCCGCATCAACTGCCTTACAGGAGGCCGCCAAAAGAGCTAAGCCGATAATCCTTGAACCGATAATGAAAGTGGAGATAATAACTCCTGAAAAATCCTTGGGAGAAACGACGGGCGACCTGGCTTCAAGGCGCGGACAGATATTGAGCATCGGCGATAGGAGCCCTCTTAATCTGAAAGTCATTGAATCGCGCGTTCCTTTGTCCGAGATGTTCGGCTATGCGACATCCATCCGCTCCTTGACTGAAGGAAGAGGAACTTTTACTATGGAGTTCGATCACTATGAGCCGGTCCCGGTAAATGTCGCCCAGTTGATAATCGAAGGGAAAAAGTAAAAATTATATAGCCCTCCTTCGCTAAAGCTACGGAAGGGCACTTCTTCGCTCCTTAGGAAGAAATGCTCGCACTTCGTAGCTCCGCAAGGAGCGAAGAAGTGGACATCAAAGAATTAAAAAATTTAATAAAAAAATCTACGGCGGTTTTGGTATTGGATGACGGGGATCCTGCGATGGTCATTTTAGATTACAAGCTGTACAAGGAGCTGGTTTCGGAGAAAGAGGAGAAGGATATCAAGATAAATCCCGTTAGAAGTCTCGCTCGCGCTGAGAGCGCGAGTCCAGAGGACCTCGGCGAGGCTACTTCTAACGGGATAAACCATAGTAGCGCTGGCGATACGGTCAACGGAGGAGGGTTCCATAATATAGGTAACGGTGTCCGCCACAAAGAGTCTGAGCTTCTGGAGAAGCTGAACAGGGAGATACTCGCCCTCAAAAACCAGATAGAGGTAGAGGAGAGGAGTTTCGCCAACAGTGCCGACCACACCCCTATTGACTAGTCCGATTGGTTAGATTACAATAAATATTGCTATTTAATTAATTTAGTACTTAGTGTCAGCCGTTAGTTCACAAATCACTAGCCGCAGATCACTAGCCACTAATCACCAGTTCATGGCAGGAAAATTCGAAAGAACTAAGCCGCACTTGAATGTCGGCACAATCGGTCATGTTGACCACGGTAAAACAACTCTAACCGCGGCTATTTTGCATACGATGGATCTGTTCAAAGACGAAGGCTATGGAGCCAGAGTAGAAGCCGTTGACCAGATAGACAACGCTCCGGAAGAAAAGGCCAGAGGTATTACTATTGCTTTACACCACTCGGAATACTGGACTCCCAAGAGGCACTACGCCCATGTTGATGCTCCCGGTCACCAGGACTATATCAAGAACATGATAACCGGCGCCGCCCAGATGGATGCCGCTATCATTGTCGTTGCCGCTTCTGATGGTCCTATGCCTCAGACCCGGGAGCACATTCTGCTTGCCAGGCAGGTTGGTGTTCCTTATATCATTGTATTTTTGAACAAGGTTGACCAGGTTGATGACCCGGAAATGATTGATTTGGTTGAATCAGAAATAAGAGAGCTGTTGACCAAGAATCAGTTCCCTGGAGACAAAACCCCGATCATAAGAGGTTCCGGCCTTAAGGCTCTTGAAGAAAAAACAAAAGACGGTGTATTTGTTTTGAAAGTAAAAGAACTGATTGATACTTTAGACTCATATGTTCCTGATCCGGTCAGAGAAACCGACAAGCCGTTCCTGATGCCGGTAGAAGATATCTTCTCCATTGAAGGACGAGGCACTGTTGTCACCGGAAGAATTGAGAGGGGAATCGTGAAGATAAACGAAGAAGTCGAGATAGTAGGCTTGAAGCCGACATCTAAGACAGTTATCACCGGTATTGAAATGTTCAATAAATCCCTCGACGAGGGTATGGCCGGAGATAATGCCGGTATACTTTTAAGGGGCACCAAGAAAGAGGACATCGAAAGAGGGCAAGTTCTGGCCAAGCCGGGTTCCATCACCCCTCATACCGAGTTTGATGCTGAGATATATGTCTTGACCAAGGAAGAGGGCGGACGACACACCCCGTTCTTCAAAGGATACAAGCCTCAGTTCTATTTCAGAACGACCGATGTTACCGGAGAGGTTATACTTCCTGAGGGAACAGAAATGGTCATGCCGGGGGATACCGCCAATCTCAAAGTAAAACTTATTGCTCCTATTGCTATGCAGGAAAAACAGAGATTCGCCATTCGAGAGGGAGGCAAGACCGTCGGAGCCGGTGTTGTAACCAAAATTCATGTATAACTTTTTGTCCAAGAGCGTAAGCGATTGGCTACAAAAATTATACCCACCTCAGGCGGGTGGGAATAGAATAATCCGCCAGAGGCGGATGCTGATAATTACATCTGCTCGCTATACTTGCAGGTAATTATCGCAGTTCTTTGGTAATAATATGGCAACGAAAAAAGAAAAAGAAAAAGAGAAGGATTTGAATCAAAGGATTCGTATCAAGCTGCGGGCTTACGATAACAAAATTATCGATAAATCAGCCCAGCAGATAGTCGATACCATCGAGAGGCACGGCGGCAGACCCACCGGTCCCGTTCCTTTGCCTACGGAAATCAGAAAATATACCGTCAACCGCTCATCCTTCATTGATAAGAATTCCCGAGAGCAGTTCGAAATGAGAATTCACAAGAGAATAATCGATGTCCCCGAGCCGACCCCGAAGATTATCGATTCCCTAATGAACCTTAATCTCCCCGCCGGAGTGGATATAGAAGTTAAGATGTAAGTTTTTGTCGAAGAGCGTAGCGATTCGTAACAAAAAGTTATCCCGCTCTATCTGGGCACGAAGCAACAGCAAAAGAAAAGCCGAGCCGAAGGCGGCCAGCAGATAAAATGCTGATATTAATAAAGCTTTGAATCCAGATAGGGCTGGGATTCGTCGATATAAAAAACCATGGAAAACCAAGAACCAAAAATTGAATTAGATCCAATACAAAAAAAAGAACAAGGACTCAGGGAAGCTTCAAGAAGAATTTCATTAATGCTCCACAAAATAAAAGAGGACTCAGGCATTCCACCCGAAGAGCTTAAATTCACGCTTGAGGGCATCAGAGATTTAATCAATGAAAATTTAAATTAAATTACCCCCTTACTTCTCGCCTCAGACAGCTAGGACGAGAGAATAAGGTAGTAATCATTAGTGGAATTAATCCGGATACTTGGATAAAGCCAAACCGGTTCTTGCCCTTCGTAGTCCACGGGACGAAGTAGGGTGTAAAAATTCACCGTTGATATGACCTTAAATTAAATAAGAATTGGTTTTAACACGTATAAAACCCAATTAGTTAAATAAAAAAGTTTTAGCAAGGAGTAAATCCAGCTAAGACTGGGTTTTTTGTTGCTTTGCCCAAGAGTGAAACGATTGGTCGCAAAGCAACACTCGCCTCTGGCGAGTTACAATAATGTAGTCCGCCATAGGCGGATGACAAATTTGTAACTATTCGCTATGCTCATAGACAAATATGCCAAAATTCCTAATCGGAAAAAAACTGGGTATGTCGCAAATCTTTACGGATGACGGAAATGTCGTCCCTGTTACCGTTATCAAAGTTGAACCGCATACCGTCGTTCAGATAAAAACCAAAGAGAAGGACCATTACGAGGCAATACAGGTCGGGACTGGTTCTGCAAAGAAAGTCAGCAAATCCGCCAAAGGGCACCTTAAGGAGATGGGTAATTTCAGATTTTTAAGAGAGTCTAGAGGCGTAAAGACCAGACGCCAAGGGGTCAGGGCTACGCTTGAAGCATCGGAGCAGCCAAAGGTGGGAGACAAGTTCGATGCTTCCGTTTTTAATCCGGGCGATATAGTCAAAGTAACAGGCATGTCAAAGGGAAAAGGGTTCCAGGGTGTTGTCAAAAGACATGGTTTTCACGGCGGATGGGGTAGCCATGGCCACCATTCAGTACTGCGTCACGCCGGTTCTATCGGTCAGAGATTCCCTCAGCATACCTTGAAAGGAATGAGAATGGCCGGAAGAATGGGTCATGATAAAGTAACGACACGGGGATTGGCGGTAATAAAAGTTGATGCCGAAAAAGGCTTCTTAGCCGTAAAGGGAGCCATCCCCGGCAATAATGGAGGATTAGTAATTATCCAAAGTCAATGATAGTGAGTCTGTGCGAGGGGTGACCCGACTGGGGACCCCATGAGCACGGACGTAATCGGAGTACTCATGGGGGAAAGGCGAAGGTTCACGTGGAGGAACTTCCACGGGAATCGCCTCAGAGGAGGGGCAGGACCCCGAGCCCATAGGTAAAGAATATTATGGAACTACCACTGTACAATCAAAAAGCGGAAGAGATAGGTAAGGTTGAACTTCCTGACCGCGTTTTCAAGTCGGATATAAATATGGACCTTCTTCATCAGGTAGTCACTTCTCAGACGGCTAATAAGAGACAGAATTTGGCGCATGCCAAAGGAAGAAGTGAAGTCAGGGGCGGAGGCAAGAAGCCTTGGCGGCAAAAAGGCACCGGCAATGCAAGGGCTGGTTCGATTCGCTCTCCTATTTGGAAAGGTGGCGGTGTTACCCACGGACCGACGAAGGAGAGAGATTTTAAAAAGAAGATAAACAAAAAGATGGCTATTAAGGGTTTGTTCGCGGCTCTTTCTTCCAAGGCTAAAGACGGTCAGATAATCGTAGTCGATGATATTAAGCTTGAAAACCGCAAGACCAAAGAAATGGCCGTCGTAACCAAGGCGATATCGCACTTACTGACCGGGAAAAATCTCCAGTCAATATTACTCGTCATACCTTCGGCCGATAAAACAGATATTAAGATTGCTTCGCGTAATCTGCCGAATATATATATTTCCGAATCAAGGAATTTGAATGCAGCCGAGGTTTTGAACAGGAAGTATCTTCTGTTAATGAAAGATTCATTGAATTATTTTAATAAATAAAATGACTGCATTTTTTAATAAAAAAAAGAATAATAAAAAAGACGAAGAAGATGTAAAGGCAGAAGAGAATGCCGGGGGAGAAGCCGGGGCCGGTTTAAATTTGCCGGACAAAGCATTTTCTGAAAGCACCGATGCCCACAGGGTTATCAGGAGTATTTATATCAGCGAAAAGTCGTCAATGCTTGGAATGTTCAACCAGTATGTTTTCAAAGTTTTTCCGGCAGCCAATAAGAACCTGATAAAGAACAAAGTGGAAAAATTATTCAGTGTAAAGGTAAAAGATGTGAAGGTTCTGAATATGCCGAAGAAGAGAAAAGATATCGGAAGGCATCCCGGTTTCAGGTCAGGGTTTAAAAAAGCGATAGTAGTTTTAGAAAAAGGCTACACGATAGAGCAGGCCAAGGCTTAGTTTTCAGCTTCTAGCTTTTAGCTTCTAGATTTAAAACTAGAAACTAGAAACTAGAAACTAGAAACTGACTTGAAATACTACAAACCGACAACGCCTTCAAGGCGACATATGATAGGACCGGATTTCTCTCAATTAACAAAAATTGAGCCTTTAAAGTCCTTGAGATGGCATTATGGCAAATCCGGCGGAAGGAACAATCAGGGACGGATAACCTCTAGCCACAGAGGCGGAGGGGTCAAAAGGGCTTATCGTTTCATTGATTTCAGGCAGGATAAAATAAATGTTCCGGCGACCGTTTTCTCCATAGAATACGACCCGAACAGGAGTTCCAGGATAGCCAGACTTCATTTCGCAGATGGAGGAAAGACATACATATTGGCTGCTGAAGGCGTCAAAGCCGGAGATATTTTGATAGTTTCGGAAAAAGCACCCCTAAAACCCGGCAATAGAATGAAATTGAAAAATATTCCTCAGGGCTCGATAGTTCATAATGTAGAATTTTTTCCGGGCGGCGGCGGTAAGATGGTCAGGTCTGCCGGCAGTGGAGCAACTGTTTTGGCCAGTGAAGGCGGATATGTCCAGTTGGTGATGCCCTCATCTGAGACAAGAATGGTTTCCGAGGAATGCTATGCTTCTATCGGCAATATATCAAATTCAGAACACAGCTCGGTTGTTTCCGGTAAGGCCGGAAGGTCCCGCTGGCTAGGCATAAGGCCGAAAGTTAGAGGTACGGCCATGAACCCGGTTGATCATCCTCATGGTGGCGGCGAAGGCAGGCAGGGCCGGGGAACAAGGCGACCCAAGACGGCAACGGGAAGAATAACCGGAGGCGTAAAGACCAGAAATAGAAAGAATAAAACCAATAAATTTATTATAAGAAGAAGAATTAAATAAAATATGAGTCGATCACTAAAAAAAGGACCATATGTAGACGAGAAATTGCTTAAGAAGATAGGCAAGTTTAGGGTGGGCGATAAGACGGTGATAAAGACCTGGGCCAGAGATTGCACCATTATACCGGAGATGATAGGCTTTACATTCGGCGTTCATAACGGGAGGTTTCATATTCCTGTCTTGGTCACCGAAGATATGGTAGGCCACAAACTTGGAGAATTTTCTCATACCCGTAAATTCATAAGACATGGCGGAAGAATGCAGAGAGAGCTTGAAGCGGCCCAGAAACAGAAAGACATAGATGCGGCCCAGGCGGCAAAAGTGGCACCGGCCGCAGAAGGAGCAGCGGCACCGGCTAAGAAGTAACAGTGAGTTACCCGCCTTCGTTCTTAAGAACTTCGGCGAGGTGCTCATATTTGTAGTGAAATTTTCTTCGCTACAAAATGAGCTTGAAAATTTCAACAAATATGGCAGAAGTAATAGCCCAATTAAATAAGCTACGAATGGCACCCCGTAAAGTCAGGGCGGTTGCCAATTTGCTCAAGGGGAAGGGCGTCGTTGAAGCTCTTGACCAGGCTGAGTTTATGATAAAAAGATCCAGCGGAAGTTTGAGTAAATTAATTAATTCAGCCGTTACAAATGCGGAAACTACCTTTGGAATGGTCAAAGATAATTTGTATATCAAAAAGCTGATTGTTGATGAGGGGACGAAATTAAAGCGTTTCAGGGCCAAGGGATTCGGAAGGGCGGCCATGATCCAGAAAAAGACAAGTCATATCAAATTGGTATTGGATGAGAAGGTCCCCGGTCTTAAAAGAGGCAAGGTCAAGGCCCAGGAGGCAAAAGAAAAAGATGCCGTCGAGCCTATAAAGAAAGAAATTAATGTAGGACCGGATAAAAAGCCCGAGATTAAGAGAGAGATAGGAAAAGAAAGAGGCATGCTTGGCAATTTAACTAAAAAATTCTTCAGAAGGAAGAGCATATAAGATAAACATCCCATGGGACAGAAAATATCACCAATTTCATTACGGCTAGGTATCAATAAGGACTGGATGTCCCGCTGGTTTGGCGGCCGCAAATATGTAGCCTATTTAAAGGATGACCTTAAGGTCAGGAAGTTTCTGGAAGCAAAATTAAAGAATATGAGTGTTGATAAAATAGAATTAGAGCGCGGGACCGATGCCTTGAGTGTTATTATACATACTGCCAGGCCGGGGCTTTTGATAGGCCGCGGCGGGGGAGGGGTTGAGGATCTTAAAAAGGGCGTCCAGAAATTACTCAAGGACAAAGCTTCCGTTCGGATGGAGATACAGGAGGTAAAAATTCCTGAGCTATCAGCCCGTATAATGGCAGAGTCAATTGTCGATCAAATCGAGAAAAGAATGCCGTTCAGAAGGATACTGAAGCAGACTCTTGCCAAGATACTGGCCAAATCAAAAGGGGCCAAGATACAGATGGGTGGCCGCCTTGATGGCGCTGAAATTGCCAGGTCAGAGCATCTTGAAGATGGCAAGTTACCGCTTCAGACTCTGAGAGCAGACATAGATTTTGCCAAAGATACGGCCCATACAACCTACGGTACAATTGGAGTGAAGGTATGGATATACAAGGGCGAGATATTCGAAGAAAAAGATAAGCAATAAATTTTTTATGTTACAGCCAGCGAGAATACATCATGTTAAAGTGCATAGGGGGAAATTAAAATCTCGTTCTTCGAGGGGGGTTGAGTTGAGCTTTGGGACTTTCGGCTTGAAAGCCGAAGAATCATATTGGCTTAAGTCAAACCAGCTTGAAGCGGCCCGCAAGGTAATGGCGCGATTCGTCCAAAGAGGCGGCAAAATATGGACGAGGGTTTTCCCGGACAGACCCAGAACGGCTAAGAGCGCTGAAGTAGGTATGGGCGGCGGTAAAGGCGCCCTTTCGCATTTCATCGTTCCCGTAGAAGCAGGGAGGATAATATTTGAGATAGATGGCGTTTCGGAAGCTGATGCCAGAGAGGCGCTTAGGCTCGGCGCTCATAAATTACCGATAAAGGCCAGGATAATTAAAAGATCATAGCCATGGAATTAATCGATTTAAAAAATAAAACAGCAGAAGAATTATCCCAGCTGCTCGGCGAACTGAGAGCTAAAATGGTAAAGCTTCGTTTTGACCTGGCTGATAAAAAGCTTAAGAATTTCAGTGATGTAGGTAAAACAAGGAAAGCTGTAGCAAGGGTATTAACAGAATTAAAATTAAAGAGTAATCGGTAACAATTATTGTAGCTCTCCTGCGCTAAAGCTTCCTCCTTCGATAAATCTTCGGAGGACAGGTCGGAAAAGCACTTCGACCAGTTCTTCGTAGTCTTGACGAAGAAGAAAGCTCCGGTAGGAGCGAAGAAGTGGAACAGGAAAATAAAAAAACTGGTGGAGCCAGACTTCTCAAGGGAGTAGTGGTTTCTGACAAGATGACTAAAACCGCGGTAGTGGAGATTTTGAGATTGAAGAAGCACCCCAAGTACAAGAAATATTATAAAGTAAGCAAAAAGTTCAAAGCTGAAAATCCGGAAAATCAGTATCATATCGGAGATAAGGTAATTATTCAGGAAACCCGGCCAATGTCGAAAGATAAGAGATGGATAATTGTAAATAAAATTAACTAATAACCAACGACTGATAACTAACCACAGAAGAACGGAAAGTTAAAAGTCATAAGTTAAAAGTAATAAGTTAAGGTATGTTGCAACTTAGATCAATAGTAGGTGTAGCGGACAACACCGGAGCCAAGAAGGTCGGGGTTTTTAAGGTGCTTGGAGGTTCCAAAAAAAGATACGCCGAATTGGGCGACATTGTCGTGGTTTCGGTAAAAGTTGCCGAACCAAGGAAGCTAGTCAAGAAAAAGGAAGTCTTGCGGGCCGTTGTGGTCAGGCAGAGGAAGGCCTTCAGAAGAAAAGACGGCACCTATATAAGGTTTGACGATAATGCC
>Ga0209515_10009541_pt1 | contig 11029 bp, 11 predicted proteins | sample Subgroupgradi54m_FD_187454 | JGI IMG/M metagenome (GOLD analysis project Ga0209515, IMG submission 187454) | Subsurface groundwater microbial communities from S. Glens Falls, New York, USA - GMW60B uncontaminated upgradient, 5.4 m (SPAdes)... ...
CCCAGCGCCATCGAAGGCAAACCATACGCTTGGGAGGTAAGTCATCATCCGGATGAGACGATGATCGCCGACGCGCCCGAGTGGTTGCTCGAGCTTCTCGAGGATAAAAAGCCGCTTGTCGATCTCTCGGACGATAAAGCCAAGATCACCGAAAACCGGAACGACACGCTCATGCACATGGGTGTGAAACTCCGCAAGATGGGCCTCGATCATCCGCAGATCGAGACGATGCTTCATTCAATAAACGAGAGCCGGTGTTTGCCACCTTTGCCTAAAAAAGAAATCTCAAATATCGCAAAGAGCGTATCGCGTTACAGCGTCGCCCAAGATGACAAACCGTCGGATCCGTTTACGGACGTGTGGAGCGCGGGACTTTTCTTCGAGAAGTACGGCGATGTGATCCGGTATTGCGACGCTTTGAACGGCTGGTTTATGTGGGACGGCACGCGTTGGAAAAAGGACGAAAAGTTTCAGATTCTTTCGCTTGCAAAGAACACCGCAAAGCAAATGTACCAGATGGCGAAGGCAAAAAACGACAAGTTTCTTTTTAAGCACGCTGTTCGGTCTGAATCGGAGACGCGGCTTCGGGCGATGGTGAATCTTGTTCGTTCGGAGGGCGAGATAGCGGCGATCTCAAGCCAGTTTGATAACGACATTTATCTTTTGAACTGCCGGAACGGAACTCTCGATTTAAGGACGGGAGAGCTTCACGCGCCTAAAAAGAGCGACCACATCACGCGGCGAGTCGAGTTCGACTACAAGCCCGATGCGGAATGCCCGGAGTGGCTTAAGTTTTTAGAGAGTATTTTTCAAGACGACAGAGAACTCATCGCGTTCATGCAGAAGGCGGTCGGCTACTCGCTCTCGGGCTCTACAAAAGAGCAGTGCATTTTTATTCTCTACGGCATCGGCATGAACGGAAAGTCCACGTTTTTGAAGCATCTTTTTAAAATCCTGGGCGATTACGCGATCAGCACTCCCGCCATGACGCTTATGGAAAAGCACAACGAAACGATTCCGAACGATCTTGCGCGGCTTAAAGGAACGCGGTTTGTCACGGCGGTTGAGTCAGGGAAGAACAGGGCGCTTGCCGAGGCGCAGATTAAACAGCTCACAGGCGATGATCCGATCTCGGCAAGATTTTTGCACCGCGAGTATTTCGATTATTTCGCTACGTTCAAAATATTCCTCGCTACAAATCACAAACCCAACATCTCAGGTACGGATAAAGGCATCTGGAGGCGAATCAGAACTATTCCATTTGAAAAGGTAATCAGCGCGGAAGAGCGCGACCCGCACTTGGACGAGAAATTGTTCGGCGAATATGAAGGGATGCTGGCTTGGGCGGTTAAAGGCTTTTCACTTTGGCAGAAGGACGGCTTGGGAGATGTTTTAAAAATCTCCGAAGCGACAAACGAGTACCGCGAGGAGTCGGACATCATCGGCGGGTTTATCGAGGAATGCTGTTCGGTCGGGCAGGATTGCAGAGCGTCTTCAACGGCACTTTTAAAGGCTGTGCAGATGTGGGCGAAGGATAGCGGGCTTCGGTCAATTCGGAGAAACGAGTTCTTGGATTACATGAAAAAACGGGGTTTCGAGAAAGACCGGCTTACCACCAGCGGTGAAAGAGGAAAGAATTACTGGTTCGGGATCGGCTTAAAGAGTGAAGAAAGTGAAGGAAGTGAAGAATTATTCGGGGGTCATCCCAATAATCACGATGGCTCGGGGCGCCCATTTTAGTGAAAAGGTACGAAAATAACTTCACTAACTTCACTACTTCACCAATTTTAGTGAAGAAGTGAAGTTTAGTGAAGAAACTTTTAAGCAAGCTTCACGCACTTAATACATTGAAAGTAAAGCAGTTATGGAAAAAGTGAAGAAAGTGAAGTTATTTCTCTATTTATACGCGTAAGAGAGAAAAGAAAAAAATAAATATATATGGAAGTAATAGGAAAACAACTTCACTTACTTCACTACTTCACTGCCGACGGGACGGCCTTGTTAGCCAGGCGGCATCAGGTGTTTGGGGAATTGCTCAAGCGGTTTGTGGACGGGACGCGGTGGTTGAACGCAGAGGTCATGCGCGGTGTGAACGTTGTGAACGACAAGCAGGACTTCAATCTGCTTGTGGTCGAACCGATGGACAAGATGTGGGGGGAGCTCACGCCAAGCGAGAAGGACTACTGGTGGATCGTGTTGCGTGCGACTCAGATTTTTAAAGGGAGGCTCGTTTGATGCGGTACTTCTTTCCAATCATTTTAATCTCACTCGATGTGTGGGCGGCGGTGGTCTACGCCTGTTGTGGCGATTTAAAGCGTGCGATCTATTGGCTCGCGGCCGCGGTGCTTACGAGTTGCGTTACATTTTAACGGGTCCTTAGGTGGGGGGTGGCGTCGCGGGTCGGGCGAGGCGTTCGCCTTTCCTCGGCAAAAACTATTTTTTTGGGTTTCCGCTTCCTATGGGTGCGGATCATATCGGTGTCCTGTGGGGCATAAAAGGCGTAACCATAAGCTATTTAATGGGTTGTAACTGTTTATTGAATCAAAAAAGGAGGTTTTTATTATGTCTGAAACAATCAAACAACCGGAAATTAGGAAATTCCTGCTTTCCTCAATCAAACCAGACCTGGAAAACCCGCGCGAAATTTCAGGCGGGGCTTTTTCGGGGTTAAAAGCCAGCCTTGAGCGCTTCGGGTACGTGGATCTTCTCATCGTTAATAAGCGAAATATGATGCTCGTTTCAGGCCATCAAAGATACAAGGCGTTGACGGAGGCCGGGATCACAGATGCTGACTGCATCGTCGTCGATCTGGACGAACTCGGCCATAAATCCTTAGCAGTCACGATGAATAACCAGCAGATCGTCGGCGCGTTCACGGCCGCGATCATCCCTATTTTGGAAAAGCTTCGACAGGAAGCTCCGGAAGAATATCTTGCGCTTCGGCTTGTGGAGTTAAGAAAAGAAGTCGCCGAGTTTGAGATTGAAAATAACGGTCTAGGGAATACCGCGCCTGACGATATCCCAGAGGGCGTGCCGCCGGTAATTGAGCCCGGTGATATATGGGAGTTGGGTACCCACCGGCTTATGTGCGGAGACAGCACGAAGGCCGAGGACGTCGCAAAACTTTTTAACGGTGAAAGAGCAAAACTCTTTTCGACCGACCCGCCGTATCTTGTGGACTACACCGGCAAAGATCGCCCCGGCGGCGGGAAGGACTGGTCGGACAAATATCACGAGATCGAAATTAAAGACATCGAAGGTTTTTTTCGTTCGATCTACGAAGTCGGCTTTCAGTTCGTTGAACAAAACGCCGCGATTTACATGTGGCACGCGGACAAGCGCGTTAAGGTCATCAATGAAATTTTAGAGAGCTTGGGCATCATGGTTCACCAAACAATTATTTGGGTGAAGCCCGCGATTCTCATGACCTTCGCATATTTTCCGTGGCGGCATGAGCCGTGTTTATTCGGATGGAAGAAAGGCTTTAAGCCGAATTTAAATTCGGTCTCGAAGTGGAGCGATAAAAATACTCTCAACAACAGCACCGTTTGGAAAGTAGATTTACTCCGCTCAGGTGACCCGATGGATCCCGCGTATTACTCGGATATTTGGGAAGTCGATTTTGACGGCAAGAAACGAAATAACGGCAAGCTTCATCCGACCACAAAGCCCACCGAATTATTCGCCATTCCCATGAGGATTCACACCCAGCCGGGGGACATTTGCTATGAACCCTTTTCGGGGTCGGGATCACAAATCATCGCGGGAGAGCGCGTGAACCGCCGCGTTTTTGCCATGGAGATCGAGCCGCATTTTTGCGACGTGGCCGTGAAACGGTGGAAAGATTTTACCGGCAAAGAAGCTAGGAGAGTTACTTGAGTGACGAGCCAGAAAAGAAAAAATTCGACATCATTGAAATCGCAAAGAAAAAGCGACACGCCTATCTTCTTGAGAAGCTTCAAAAGTCCTCATTAACAAAATCTGAACTTGAAGAATTAAAACAGCTTGAACACGCTGATCTTCCGGCCGGAGTTGTCGAGTCTCAGGACGATGTCGCCAGAACCTTCGGTGTCACAGGCCGCACGATCCGAAATTGGATCCAACAGGGAATGCCGGTCAGGGAAAACGAGGGCGGTTATGACCTTGCCGAGATTTACCGCTGGAAAGTCGAGAAGGACGGCGAAGTCGGAGAGCAGGGCAACCAAAAACATCATTGGGAAATTCACTATCGGCAATACAAAGCCCTCTTAGCTGAGATCGAATATAGAAAAGCGCTCGGCGAGCTTGTTACCAAAGAAGAGGTTGACCAAGGACGCGTTCAACGAATTCTTACAATAAAGAAAGCGCTCCTCGGATTACCGGATCGCCTCGCCCCGCAGGTCGTCAATCTCGATGTCAAAAGCGCCAAAACAATAATAAGAATTCGTATCGAAGAAATTATAAACGACTTTGCAAGGGGCGGAGACGGAATTATCGATGATCAATCAAGCGGCACCGGCGTGGTCTGAGATTGAACAAAACGCTTGGCAGCTACCCGAAGCTTTAACGGTTTCCGAGTGGGCTGACAAGTATAGGGTTCTGGATCCGATGGTTTCGGCAGAGCCCGGGCAATGGATTACGGAAAGAACGCCCTATCTTCGCGGCGTCATGGACGCTTTCATTGACGAAGAGGTCGAGGAAATAACGCTCATGATGCCAGCGCAAGTCGGAAAAACAGAATCAGAACTTAATTTTGTCGGCTACTGCATCGATCAGGACCCGGGCCCCCTCCTTTATGTAAGCGCTCGCGCCGATGACGCAGAAAACACGAACGTTAAGCGTGTCCAACCCATGATCAGGCTTTCGGAAGTTTTGCAGAAGCATATGACGGGTCAAGATGACAATTTTAAAAAAGAAGAAATCATCCTTGATCGGATGATCATTTATTTTTGCGGCGCGAGTTCCCCGGCCGCTCTTGCGTCAAAGCCAATTCGCTATCTCATCTTGGATGAGGTTGATAAATACCCTAAGTTTTCCGGCCGGGAAGCGGACCCGATCAAACTTGCCCGGGAACGCACAAATACTTTTTGGAACCGGAAGATCGTCAAGTCATCTACGCCGACCACCCGCCAAGGTTATATCTTTCGGGAGTATGAAGAAAGCGATCAGCGTCGGTATTTTGTTCCTTGCCCTTATTGCGGGGAATATCAGGTCTTTGTTTTTGGGCAGATCAAGTTTCCAGAAAACGAAAGACACCCTCAAAAAATAAGAGACGGACACCTTGCCTGGTATGAGTGCATTTCATGCAAAGGAAAAATCGAGGACGCTCAAAAACATCGATTGCTTTTAAAAGGTTCATGGCTTCAAAAAGATCAGACGATTAATAAGCAGGGAAAAATCTCAGGCGAGAAGATCATCACAAGAAAAATAGGGTTTTGGATGAACGCTATTTATTCGCCTTGGAAAACATTCTCGGATATAGCCGCTGAGTTTTTAGATTGCGAAGGTCGGCCAGAGCTTCTCATGAATTTTGTTAACTCTTGGCTTGCCGAAGTCTGGGAAGAAAAGGCTCTTGAGACTTCCGAAAAAAGAATTTTAAAACTCAAGATGGATTACTCGGCAATGACAATCCCGGGCGGCGCTGTTGTTTTGACAGCCGGTGTTGACGTTCAAAAGGATCATTTTTATTACACGATCCGAGCGTGGGGTTTGTATGAGGAATCCTGGCTTGTCAGAGCGCTTCGCGTCGAAGATTGGGAGGAGCTTGTCACCGATATTTTTTTAACAGAATACTCCGGGGACGACGGATTCAAAGCGTATGTAAGACTTGCCTGTATCGATTCAGGATATAGAACTGACGAAGTTTATGAGCTTTGCCGGAAATGGCGCGACAGATCGCGGCCAACGAAGGGCGTTGATCGGCTAAGCGGCGCGCCATATATCGTTTCTAAAATCGACAGAAACCCACGCACAGGCCAGGTGATCCCTGAAGGCCTGTCTCTTTTTCGCATCGACACGACACTTTTCAAAGACAAAATTTCCCGGCTCGTAAATGCCCAAAAAGAAGACCGTAGCCAGTGGCATATCTACAAAGACACTTCGGATCAATATGTAAAGCAGATGTGCTCCGAGCATAAGGTCATTGTCAGAAACAGGCGAAAAGGCCAGGCGTGGGAACAGTGGCAACTTAAAGGCTCCGCGACACCAAATCACTTCTGGGACTGTGAAGTAAACGCTCTCGTAGCGGCCGATATGCTCCGGGTCAACGCCTTAAAACCCGGCGACATCGAGAGAATAAGAACGGCTCACAAAAAAGAACGCGGCGAACCCATTCAGGGAGAGTCAGGGGGCTGGAATCTCGGAAATACTTCGGGATGGTTCAATCGATGAACTGGCTCGGAGAAGATAAGAATTGGTTTCCGAGCCAATCCAGAAAGACGGCACCACGTGCCGGAGAAAAAAATAAAACAGAGCTGAATATAAATTCTTCGGTCGATTACGTTGTTGTAAGGTGTCCGGTTTGCAAATCGAAGAAATGTCCCGCTTATTCTTCGGATCCGCCGGTTCGTTATCACCGTTGTGAAAACGGTCACAATTTTAAATCCGTCGAGAAATAGAGGGCTTTTGCCCTCTTAACAAGGCAGGTTTTATTTTCTCTAAAATGACTTGATAACTACAACCGTTATGGCACCCTCCCACCAAGATTGAAAGACAACAAAAAAAGGAGAAAAAAATAAATGCAGATCACAGTTAAAACATCGCAGTTCGAATTCGCGCATGGCAAGAAACCACGGGGTGTCGGTTACTGGCACTTCCAGATCGTCGGAACCAACTTAACGGAAGGCGACAAAGAGTTTGTCTTTAACGGCTCATATGGCGAGGCGGTAAAGGCTTTGAGAAAACGCATGACGGAGCTTCGGTCATTTACGGCCGTGGTTTTGTCGTAACTAAAGGAGGATAAAAATGACAAACATCGAAGTGGTTGATATTCGGAAAATCGTAGGTGACGGAAGTCTCAAGGCTTTCGCGGACGTGAAATTCTCAGACGTGATCATCGTCAAGGGTTTCAACGTCCTGATGGGGAAGCGTGGCGTGTTCGTGACGATGCCACGCAAGGCGTCGAAGGATGGCCGGTGGCTCAATATCCTGACGCCGCTGAACGATGAAGTCAAAAAAGAGATCGAGGATAAGGTGCTCGATGCTTATGAGAAGGAGTCGGAGTGAGTCTCTCGAACATTTTATTGACTGAGTCCGTTTTCAAAACGCTTCAGATTCTTGGCTATAAAGTTCTTCTTAGGAACTACGAGTGCACAATCGGCACAGTCGATTTTGTAGCCAAAAAGAACGGGAAGCTTTTCTTCGTTGGTGTGAACAGGCCGCGTATCGAAGTTCAGCTGGTCTCAACTTACTATCTGAAGCGGTACGGGATCAAGGACGTTCAAAGCGCGGAGATCATTCTATGAAAATAATCCGAGTTGATGAACACGTGGCACGTCTCATCGAGCGCAACCAAAAAGAAGGCGAATCTATAAATGACACGGTTCGTCGGCTCATCGGACTTGGCAAAAGGAAGGGATCGAAATGAGGTACGTTCACCCAGATCACAATGTCGTGATAAACGCCCAAGGCGGTTACGCCGTCCTTGAGCGGCTGGGGTTTAAAACAGAGGAGAATGAAATGGCGAAGAAGAAAAAAGCTGTGGCCAAAACGGCCGCACCGAAGAAGGTCGAGTTAGCGTCAAAAGAAACAGTCACAAAAGCGAGCGAGGAATTCAGAAAAAAAGTCCTCGGTGGAAAAAACGGAAAAACACGCAACGAGATGATGCTCGAGGTCAAGTCGATGGGTGTCAAAAACTTCCGCGTGATGAATAAAGAAGAGCTCGCGGAGATCGTTGGTGGCGCAAAACCTGATCGCATCGAGGCGATTATGAAAGAGGCGGTTACGCGCTGGAAGGCTGGCTGGAAGAAGAAATAAGCGGAGTGGCCGGAGGCCGCAAGGCTTCCGGTTAACGCTACGGCTCGGTCACAAGTCCGGGCATAACTAAAAGGATTCAGGTGATTCATGAGAAAAATAAATACCGAAAAATTAACGGAGCCGGAGAGAACCGCTTTGGCGATCAATCGGTGTCTTCGCTATCAACTTGCCGAGGCCAAGCGTCAGCTGAGACGCATAAAATTGTCGCATAAAGCTCGTTACCAATTATTGGTAACGACCCCCTTTAAATAAAAACAAACGGCTGTATCATGGAGCTTAGGAGAAATCCTAAGTTTTTTGCTTTTCTATCGTCGGCCTCATGAACCGGCGATCCTGACAACTGAATAAAGCCCTTCTCGAGAAGGCAAGACAAACAACTCATAAGGTTGTTGTCTTGCCTTTTTTATTTGGTTGTCAGGAAACCTTTGGAGGAAGCAGTGGCAGTAACCGTCCAGACAATGCTCGACAACGTGGAAGCCGCGATCAACACGCGTCTCGCGGGTGGTGCCGTTCAGGCTTATACCATCGGCGGTCGAAACATCCAGTATTGCTCGTTAAAAGAGCTTTACGACATTCGAAGCTTGCTCCGTAAAGAAATCAACTCAGCCGCTTCTGGCTCGTCAACGAACTACGCAAGCTTCAAAGACCCAATATGAAAAACTCTCAAGAAAAAATCTCGCTCGGCAATCGCATCGGAGGCGGCCTCGACAAAATAATCGGCATCTTAGCGCCCAAGACCGCATATCGCCGCATGGTGTATCGCCGGGCGGGAGACATCATGGTGTCCGGCTTTTATAAGGGTGCGGGTTATGACCGTTTAAAAAGCTCTTGGATCCCAGGTCGCGGATCTGCCGATCAGAATCTTTTACTCGATCTTCACATTTTAAGGGAAAGAAGCAGGGATCTTAATGCGAATGACCCACGCGCCTCCGGCATCACAAAGACTTTGGTCAATAACACCGTTGGCACCGGCATTCGTCTTCAGTCAAGAATCAGCGCCGAAGATTTAGGCATCACCGACGAACAAGCCCACAAGCTTCAAGGCCAATGCGAAAAGATTTGGGAGAAGTGGTGCGGATATGCTGATGCGGCCAACCGCATGGATTTTTATGAAATCCAGCGTCTAATCGACCGCCAGATTCTTGAAAGCGGCGAAGGTCTCTTTATTCCGGCGATGTTGAATGATCCGAACCGCCCGTATTCCTTAGCTCTCGACATTATCGAACCGGATCGCCTGCGGACACCGTTTGCGTTTATAGGCGATAAAAATATCAGAGGCGGTGTCCGGGTCGGCGACCGCGGGGAACCTCTTTCGTATTTCATCAGTAAAAAGCACCCGGGCGATTATCTTTACGGCGGTGGTTCTTACGATTTTCAATATACCGAAATTCCTACCTTTAATAACCAAGGCCGGAAAAATATCATTCATATTTACGAAATCGAACGCCCAGGGCAAACCCGCGGCATTCCTTTTTTCACACCAGTCCTTGATTATTTTAAGCATCTTGTCGATTACGAAGAGGCCGAGCTTGTCGCGGCACGTATATCGGCCTGTTACGCCCTCATTATTGAAACCGAGAATTCAGCCAGCGCATCGATTGCCGCATCTGACGAAACGAATCTAACCAATCAGCGCTTAGAAAAGCTCGAACCGGGCATGATCAAGCGCACGGCTCCGGGTGAAAAGGTCGAGTCTTTTAACCCAGCGCGCCCCTCTGGAAATTTTGACCCGTTTGTTTTCTCAATTTTACGCGCAATTTGCACAGGTCTAAATCTTCCTTACGAGATCGTCTCAAAAGATTTCACAAAAACAAATTACTCGAGTGCCAGAGCCGCACTTTTACAGGCTTACCGTTATTTCAAACAGCGGCAAGTTTCTTTGTCGAACAAGCTTTGCCAGCCGGTTTACGAAATGCTTCTTGAGGAGGCGTATCTCAGGGGTGAGCTCGACGTCCCCGATTATTACGCTCGCCGCTACGACTACAACAAAGCGCGCTGGATAACACCCGGATGGCAGTGGGTCGATCCCTTAAAGGAGGCTGAAGCGGCGGAGCTTTCGATCAATAACGGTATTTCGACCTTAGCTGATGAATGCGCCTCGCGCGGGGATGACTGGGAAGAAAAAATCGAGCAAAGAGCCCGTGAAGTCAGAAAGATTCAAGAACTCGAGAAGAAATACGGAATCCAGATTATCAATCAGCAAAACAAACCCAAGTCACCGATTAAGCCGAATAGTTCGGGATCCGAGACTTTGCCGGGCGACCCGAACAATCCGTCAAACCCAGGGGGGTAATTAATGAAAAATATTATCCAAGACGTTTATTCAAAGGCTTGGGCAATCCGCGAGGAAACGCTCACCGTCATCACACAGAGAAATCTTTCGACTGAAGATGCCACGAAGGAAACTTTTGTCGCCGCTTTAAAAAACCGGCCAGAGATTAAACAAGAGGGATACAGCGTCGTGAACGGTGTCGCCGTTATTCCGATTCACGGCGTCATTATGAAAAGCCCCGATTTCTGGGATCTTCTTTATGGGGCGGTTTCAACGAGCTCCATTCAAAACATGGTGAGCGCCGCAATCGCGGACCCGACCGTTCAAAGCATAGCGCTTGATATCGATTCACCCGGCGGGACGGTCGCTGGCACCGCTGAAACTGCCGATTTCATTTACGCCTCTCGTGCGAAAAAGAAAATCTACGCATTTGCCAGCGGCCAGATGGCATCGGGCGCTTACTGGATCGGCTCGGCGGCAAACAAGATTTACGCCACGAAAACGACGGAAGTCGGCTCAATCGGTGTTTATACAACCATGATCGATATGTCGGTCTTGGCGCACAACGCTGGCATCAAGTTTGAAATCATCAAGGCCGGTAAATACAAAGCGCTCGGTCATCCCGCTAAACCAATCTCCGAAGAAGAAAAACAAATCGCGCAAACAAGAATCGACGACATTTATTCGGTGTTTGTCGACAGCGTTGCGCGTAACAGGGGTGTGTCCGTCGACAAGGTCATGCAAGTCGCGGATGGGCGTGTCTGGATCGCCGAGAAGGCGGTCGAGATGGGTCTCATAGACGGA
>Ga0209515_10009542_pt1 | contig 11029 bp, 9 predicted proteins | sample Subgroupgradi54m_FD_187454 | JGI IMG/M metagenome (GOLD analysis project Ga0209515, IMG submission 187454) | Subsurface groundwater microbial communities from S. Glens Falls, New York, USA - GMW60B uncontaminated upgradient, 5.4 m (SPAdes)... ...
ACCTTCCCCACCAACAGCGCCGATCCGGGTCCGACCGCTGGACGGTTGCCGACCAACCCGTACCTGGTCAACGGGCCATTCGTCAACCGCGCGCTGCTCAACCAGGCGTACCCGCCTGGCGTGCCCGTCAAGAGCGACGGCGTCGTCCTCTTCGACTCGCCGAATCGCAGCCTGCCGTACGCGCACCAGCTCACGGTGGGCTACGTTCGGGAAGTGACGCCGTCGCTCGCGGTCCATGCCGACTACATCCACATGAAGAACAAGGACATGTTCCTGGCGCGCAACCTCAACCCGGCTTTGCGCGTCGACACGAGCCGTACGGGTCCCCTTACGCGGTCCGATGCGTTTGGCGTGCTGGGGGACACCTACCTTCAACAGGTCTGGGTCTTCGAGAACACGGGCGAGTCGGACTACAACGGGTTGAACCTCTCGCTCGAAAAACGATACGCCCAAAACTGGTCGGGCCGCGTCTCGTACTCCTTGTCGAAAGCGGAAGGCACGGCCAACGACCAGAGTGACAAGAACACGTATCAGGCCATGACCAACCTCAACCTGGACGCGTTTCGGGGGCCGAGCAACGTGGACCGCCGGCACATTCTGTCGCTCGGCGCCCAGGTGCAAATTCCGAAAACCGGCGGGATCATGCTGTCCAGCACCACGCGGTACATGAGCGGCGCACCGTTCACGATTTACGACAGCAGCATCGACGCCAATCGCAACGGCGAGCTCGTCGATCCGGTGCCCGCCGGCACGTATAGCGGCACCGCCCCGGACTCGATGAAGGATGTGAAGTACAAAGGCGGACGGAACGGCGCGATCGGTCCCGATTATTTCCAGGTCGACGTTCGGGCCGGCTGGCGGCGACGGATCGCCGACCAGAGGGCGCTGGAGCTCTTCCTCGACATCTTCAACATCACGAACCGTGCGAACTTCGATAATCCAACGACGTCGAATGTGCCTGGGGGATCGACCGACCGGCGGCTGCCCGCGACGTACCTCGTGCTGACGAATCTGCGAGGCGGCGGCGGGTTCCCCCGCCAGGCTCTGATGGGCCTGAGGTTCTCCTTCTAGCGGCTCGCGTCATCGGCGGCGAATCAGGGGCCGGGCAGCAATCCCCGGCCCTTTTTTTCAGTCATGACGACAGGACGAGACGGTGGAAGCGCGCGCTGCTTGACAACGTGAATCGGCCGGACGTAAGGTGCCCGTGCCTTGGGTGCCCACTGATGCGAAGGCTCGTGCTCGGGACGCTGATCGTCATCATGCCGTTCAGCGGCATGCGGGTGATCTGCGCCGATCCGCCCGCGGAGGCGACCACTTCGAGCGCTCCGAGCGTGGAAGCCTCGGACTGCGAGCGCCTGTGCCCGGTGCACCGGCCGTCTGACACCCCATCGAGCACAAAAAACGATCGGGGTTGCGCGCTCTCGGCAGACGACTGTTCGCTCATCGCCTTCGCGACCGTCGCGGTGTTTCGGCCTCAAGAGCCACCGCAGGTGCCCCTCGTCGTGCCCGCCGTGTACGCCGAGTCTCCCCGATTCTGTCTCGAGCCAGAGCTGGCTCCCGCCGGACCGCCCCCCAGGCCCCAGGCCCTCTGATCTCCTGCCTCGGACACGTTTGATCGGACGCGTCGCGCACCAGGGTGCGTATCGCACGCGTGCCGGTCGTTCGCATCCGAGGTGCCCACTTTTTCGATCTGAGGATCTTGCCAATGGAAGCTATGACCAACTATCGTTTGCTCGAACAACAGCTCTCGTCCGACCTCGGCCTGACGCGGCGCCCGATCGCGATTGCGTTCCGGGACACCCCTCCGCCGGGGGTCTCCAAGTTCACCGGAACGGCGCCTTCCGGCTGCAGCTTCTGGCGCCTGGCGTCGGAGGGACGCACGTTCTTCACCGTGCCGAGCGACCACTACAACTGCGCTATCGGTTCCTATACGCACAATATCCCGTTGCCGCCCGCGCGTGCCAAGGAGCTCGAAGAGACGCTCGGCTTCATGACAGACATCGGGTACGTGCGGATGGAAGAGGTACCCGGCATCCCTGTGCTCTCCAAGACGCCGGCAGCCGTGGTCTATGCGCCACTCGGGGACACGCCTGTCGATCCCGACGTCGTGCTCTTCTGGGGGCCTGCTGCGCGCGTGATGCTGCTGCAGGAGGCTGCGATTCGCGCGGGAGTCGCCGCCAGCCTCAGTACGCTTGGCCGTCCAACGTGCATGGCACTGCCTGCTGCACTCGCGCACGGCGTGGTGGTGAGCACTGGCTGCGTCGGCAACCGTGTGTATACGGGTATCGAGGAAGGCGAACTGTACGCGGCGGTGCCCGGAAAGGACCTCGCGAAGCTGGCGGAGACGACGGGCACGATCAGCGCGGCCAATGCCAAGCTGATGGAGTACCACCAGGCCCGGCGGCATCAGCTCACGACGCACCCCATATAGGGGCTGGAGAAATGGCGCAGCACAGTCGAATCGCTCGTTCCCTCGCCACGGCGCTCGTGGTGATATTCCAGCTGTCCGTGACCTCCACGCGTGCACTCGCCCAGGTCGAGGAGGTGAAGATCACGGTTGAGGGCATGACCTGCAACCTGTGTGCGGCCGGCCTCGAACGTTCGCTCCGCCGTGTCGAAGGCGTAGCTGCCGTGAAGGTGGTGTTGGCGTCTCAAGTGGCGACGATCCGTCTGAAGCCGGGCGTGGCCGTGGCGCCTGCCCTCCTGCGTGCGGCCGTCGAGAGTGCAGGGCAGCGCCTGCGCGTTGTCGAGGTGCGGCTTCGCGGTACGCTGCAGCGAGACGAAGGACGCTACCAACTCCGTCCGGCCGGAGTCACGCAGACGTTTGCAGTCCGCGACGACGTGAAGCTGGAACCTCTTGCCGGGACGAGCGTGCGCCTGCGGGGGCGCGTTGTGTCGTCCGGCGCGGCTGCCGTGGAACTCGAGCTGGTGGACATCGAACCTTGATGAGCTCGAGCGCAGGAGCGCTGACGGAAGCGACGGCGGCACCTGCACGCGTCGCGTCGTCCGATCAGCTTTCGCGGGTCGCATTCGCGGTCGCGTTGGGACTGCTCGCGGTGTCGGCCGGGAGCATCGTTGCCTTCTCGACCGGCAATCATGACAACGCGACGCTGCTGCTGACGTACGCGGGGGGCATGGCGATGTTGCTGACGCCTTGCCGCTTTCCAGTCGTCCTTGGGATCGTCCCGCTCTGCAAACGAGGCAGCGCCGGACGGGGACTCGTCCTCGCGACACTCTTCGGCCTCGGCCTCACTGTGACCCAGGCAGCGTGGGGGATCGCGATAGCGGCGATCGGCGACCTGTTCGGGCTCAGAGAAGTCGCACGGTATCTTTCACTCATGGGCGGCGTTGCGGCGTATGTCTTCGGTCTCTGGACACTCGCCCTCGTCCACCTTCCCATGCCGGTCGGCGCGCCGCGCTTTCCGATGGCCGTACGGAGCCGCTCCGAACACGTCAACGCGCTCTCCATGGGGCTGCTGTTGGGCAACACCGGCTTTTGCTGCCCGGACCCCGTGTTTCTGAGCATCGTCCCATTCATTGCCGCCCGCGGCGAGCTTGGACACGGCGCGCTGCTGGCTACCGCGTACGGCCTTGGCCGTGCCACTCCGCTGATTGCGATCGTGGTGCTGGCGAGGGGCGGCGTGGACGCCCTTCAGATCGTGGTCCGCCACAAACAGGCGTTCGACCGCGCACTCGGCTGGGCGCTGATCGCGGTCGGGACGTTTATCGTGTACGGCTACAGCGGGATCTCACACGAATCCCTCTTCACGACGTCGATGATGATCGCACCGGTGCTGGCCTACCACGTGAAGCAGCGTTCGCCGTTGCACCGCATCGCCGCATGGGTCGTGGCCACGGGAGCCGGCACACTCCTGGGCATGCGATTGATGTACGTGATGCTCGTCAATCTGCCGTGAAAGCCACCCCATGAGGATGCTGCTCGAGATCTTTGTGGCTCCCGACGGCTGTCCGAGCTGCGGAAGGGCCCAGACGATCGTGGAGAAGGTCGTTCAGGACTATCCGGATGTGGCTGTCCGTGAGGTTCACATCATGGATGCCGCCGACCGGGTTGCGGAGTATGGGGTCTTCTCCACTCCGTTCATTGTCATGGACGGCACGCTGGAGTTCGTGGGAATCCCGCGCGAGGCCGATCTGCGCGCACGGATTGCGGCGCGGGTAGGCGGTTGAATCTTGCGCGACTGGCGTGCATGGGCGTAGCATGCCGCCGATCTCGCTCTCAAGCCCAGAAACTGAAAGGTTGGTTGCCAATGCGCCGAACAGCACCTTACCTCGCGCTCATCTCGATGATCGTCGCGTCGATCCTCACCTACGGGCCGCCTGTTCTCGGGCAGGCCGAAGCGCCGAAAATCGGGTTCTTCGGAAGCTACAAGGTCACTGCCGACAAGATGGATCCGTCGAAATTGCCGATCATCGGCGCCTGGCGGATGAATTTCGAGAAATCGGATCCGTCCATGAAAGCGGCAGGGCGCTTCAAGCCGACCGCGACGACGATCTACGCCGCCGAGAACGGCGGCATCAGACACTCGATCTTCAATTCCTATCCTCCGGCGGTCCACAACTACGAGACGGTGTTCACGCCCGAGGCGCGGACCTACTGGGCCAAGCTCGATGGCAAGGGGATCTATCCGAATCCTCAGGGTCCGAACGGCAAGGGTGAGACCGCCGGTCTGTGGCTCGTCGATCGCAACACGGTCTTCCGCGAGCGATGGGTCAAAGGCGAGGTCGACGAGCGGACCCTGTATCGGGTCTCTCCGGATGGCAAAACGCTGGTCTGGACGAATTTCCCCGCAAGCGGGGACAGCACTCACGTGGTGTGGGATCGAATCACCTTGCCGTGACGCGGCGTCAGTTCTTTCCCCCCGCTATCCCGAACTGATTGTTCTCGTTGCAGATGTACTCCATGATCTCGTCGCCGACCCTCAGCGTGGCCTCGAACGTCAATTTGAATGGCCTCGAGTACGCGCCGGGGTCGTCGATGGTGATCTCGTTGACCATGTGACCCAGATCCTTCCGGGTCCATCGTTCGACGACATGCTTCCGCATCGCTTGCGGAGCGCCGGCGCCGTCGAGCGTGCCCTTTAGACCTCCATTCCGAGCATCCTTTACCTACTGTTAATTAACAGCTGTGCGGCGTCGTTTATTCGGTCGCCTGCGGCCGACGAGCGGCGGGCGCACTCCTCCCAAGCTTAGAGCGTTCGTTGCGGTCGCTCGGGGGCGTGACGATGCCCTTGACGCGCAGGTAGACCGCCAGATCGATGTAGCCTTTACGCCACCGTGCGTCTCCTGGCTCTCCTAGCGATAGTCCAGTTCCTTTGCCCGGCCCTCGCGTACGCACAAGCTGCGGTTAGCAGCCCGCAGAATGCGGCCGAGCCGGCCGCAGAACAGAAAGTGGGCAAGGTCCTGCGCGCGATGCGGCTCGCGGGAACCGCGCCCGAGATCGACGGCCGCTTGAACGACGAGGCGTGGGGGCTCGCCGACCAGATCGAGGACTTCGTGCAGTGGGAACCGGACAACGGCGCGTCGCTCAGCGAGCGCACGGTCGTGCAGGTCGCCTACGACGACCGGCACCTCTATGTTGCGGTGCGCTGCGACGACCGAGAGCCATCGGGCATCACCGCGGGACTCGGCCGGCGCGACACCCATCCGTCAACCGACTGGATCGAGGTCGGCTTCGACCCGCAGCACGATCACCTGACCGCTTACGTCTATGAGGTCAACCCGTCCGGCGTGCAGGGCGACTACGAGTTCTTCGACGACATTCGCACGAGTCGAGACTACGACGCGGTCTGGGATGTGGAAACACAGGTGACGGACGAGGGCTGGACCGCGGAGCTGCGCATTCCGTTTTCCCAATTGCGCTTCTCGACGCCGCCGGATGGCGACGCAGTCTGGGGGTTCACCGTGCGCCGGACGATTTATCGCAAGGGCGAGTTCGGCGAGTGGACGGGACGGCCGCGGGGCCAGCAGGGCAATGTCTCGCGGTGGGGCCATCTGGTCTTCGCCGACCGCCTGGTGCCGCCGCGCCGCGTGGAGCTCCTGCCGTTCGCCCTGGCCCGCCGCGAGGACGTCACCACGGCGGGTGCGGAGCATGCGGCGAGTGGCGGCGTCGACCTGCGCGTCGGCCTCGGCACCTCAACAACGCTGTCGGCGACGATGAACCCGGACTTCGCGCAGGTGGAGCAGGATCCGGCAGTCCTGAACCTGACGGTCTTCGAGACCTTCTTCCCGGAGAAGCGACCGTTCTTCCTGGAAGACAGCCAGACCTTCATCCCGCCGCGCCGCCAGTTCCGCCTCTTCCACTCACGCCGGATCGGACAGCAACCGGGACGGTTCGCGCTGCAGCCCGGCGATCGCCTCGTCGAGCGGCCCGACCAGACGACGATCCTTGGCGCGGTCAAGGTGACGGGCAAGGCCTCCAGCTGGACCTACGGCGCGCTGACCGCACTTACCGCGCGGGAATATGCCACGGTGGACGCGGTGACGACCGATGCCGCCGGCGCACAGACGGTCAGACGCACCACCCGGCTGATCGAGCCGCTGACCTCCTACAACGTCGCGCGTGTGCAGCGCGACGTCCTGGGCGGCTCGTCGAACGTCGGCGGAATGGTCACGGGGACGCTGCGGGAACGGGACGCCGACGCGGTCACGGGCGGCGTCGACTACAACATCCGCTGGGCGCGAAACCTCTTCGTGTGGAACGGCCTCTGGATGGCCACCCGGGCGCCCTTTGCCGACGGTCTGCGCACGGGGTTCGGCGGCGCCACCAATTTCGATTACGTCGGCAAACATCTGGAATTCGGGAACAATTTCGGCCACATCAGCCCGAATTTCCGCAACATCGATCTCGGCTTCCTGACCACGCGCGTCGACAAGAGCGACTACGACGGGACACTCATCCTCCGCCAGCCGGATCCGTTTGGCATCTTCCGCAGCCTTCAATTCACCATCAACCCGGGCGTGGGATGGAGCCAGCACGTAACGTACGAACGCTTCGTCCTGACGAGTGTGAATGCACAATTCCGAAACTTCTGGCGCATCAATCTCAACTGGCGCCGCAGCTTCCGCGCGTTCGACGATCTCGACACACGCGGCGGTCCCCCGATCGTGGACCCGGCGGACACCTCGTTGAACCTCTCAGTCTCCAGCGACTCGCGAAAGACGTGGCAGGTGACGTTCGGGGCGAACGGTGTTCGCGACGAGGAGGGAGGATGGGACGCGAGCGTCAACCCGGAGCTGCGCCTGCAGGCGTCCGCACGGCTCCAGATGTCGCTCGCCACCACCTATCGCGCGGCACAGAACGTGGCGCAGTGGATCACCAACACGGACGTCAACGGAGACGGCAGGACCGATCACGTGTACGGCAGGCTGAAGCGCAACGTGCTGGACGTTACCGCGCGCGCCACGTATGGATTTTCCCGCGATACCACACTGGAGCTGTTCCTGCAGCCGTTCGTGGCCTCGGGCGATTACTCCGACATCCGGCGCCTGGCGCGTCCGTCCTCATTCGACTTCGAACCTGCCGCACTTCCCTTCAATCCCGACTTCAACCGCAAATCACTGCGCGGCAACATCGTCATGCGCTGGGAATACGTGCGCGGCAGCACGCTCTTTTTCGTCTGGAACATCTCCACGCTCGACCTGGTGCGGCCGGGTATCTTCACGCCGCTGCGCGATCTGGGCGCGGGCTTCGGCGCCGACGGCACACACGTCTTCATGGTGAAGATGACGTACTGGCTCGGGTTGTAGATATCAACGCGTCAGAACTGGAATCGCAGCCCGATTTCGATTTCGCGCGGCTGCACGGCACTCGTGGATCGTCGGTGTGATCGTCCCACGGGAGCCGCCGTGGTGTCGCCAATCCTTCGCTGCCGCAGGTCAATCAATGGTGCGGCGTACGAGTTCCACGTGCCGGTTGCCTCGCGCGTGCCCGTGGAGCTCGGGCCTGGCAACGTGCCGTTCATCCCGCGCGTTTCGCGACTGCCGGCGGCGCAGGAAGCCCGCTCGTTGTCCATCGAGGGCGAATGGCAGACGCGCCGCCGTCGCGACTGTTTTCTGACCGGGGCGGAACCATTGTGGCCGCTGCAGAAGCAGGCCTCTACGTCGACCAGCTCGCCATCAGCGACATAATGAAGGCACTCGGTGTCACGGCGATCAGCACTTTGCCCAACGCGACAAGACGCGGTTGGCCAACCGGCTCCTTCAACGGCTTCGTGACCTCGGTGTCGAGGTCGAGGTGAAAGCCGCCTGAGCAACCAGGTGATCCGATCAGTTTCTTTTTAGCCCGAGCGTCACGTCGACCGCCAGCGGACTACCGCGCCGCCGGGGCCGGTCTGACGAACCGTGCGGCATCGATCGGCACGTTCGCCCGAACCTCGCTCAGTTTGATCGTCATCTGCATGTACGTCTGGCTCACCTCCCATGTAAAGGGCATCTTCACGCCGGCCACGTCGCGGTAGTCGTCGTAGTTGATCTGCGTCGGAACGGGACCCACTGGTGTTTCGTTCCACCGCACGAGCCTGACCAGCAAGCCGGACTTGTTGTCGAAGTACAGATTCACGGGGAGCAGTCCCGCATTGGTTCCTTGAACGATGTGGACCGGGCGATCGTCAATGGCCGTGCGGCCAACCTTCCACCTGCCGAACGCCTGCTTGATCCCCGCTGGAAACGCGACGATGGCTTCCAGCCTGTAGCGATCCAGATTCCCGCTGGTCAGCGTCTCAATCGGCGCCGGGCCATCAGGCCCCGCCCACCATCCGTTGCGGCCGTCGAAGACCCGGTAGCTGTCTCCGTCGGGCATGTGGATGATCCAGGTGCGCTGATTCGGGGCCTTGGCGAAAATGTCGACCGGAAGTTCCTTGTGGTCTGTGTCGAACCCCGAGTACGTCCCCTTGGCGACGAAGCTCGAAAGCTTTGCCAGCTGCGCGGTCCCGCCGAGTGCCTGGAGGTATTTGTCCAGGATCTGATCGGCGGTCATTCCGGTATCGGGGGGAAAGTTGATCACATTTGGATCGTCGTCCGGCTCACCGTACTGAAGCGAGAGACGCGGCGCATTGACGGGGGTGTTGTTGCCCCTGTGGCACGTGAAGCAGGTGACCATCGGCCGGCCGCCGAAGTTCGTCTCGTTGATGCTGTTCATCATCGCAATCATCTGGCGCGCCCGCCGGATCCTCGGTGTCGGGTCGGCAAATGCTTCGTGCCTGAAGACGGCCTCCTTCGAATGACAAAACGTACAGTCCTCACCCATGGAGGAGGCAAACATGCCCATCACGTCGAAGAACGTGTCGATGGGGAGCCCTTTGAGAACCTGGATGTCCCTGAACAGCTTGTCCGTCACGAGCGGAGCCTGTTCCGGCGCGGCCTGGCGCGCTGACACACGCGCGGACATCACGCCAAGCAGGCATACACTCGCCGTTGCCACCGCCCAGACAATCAGGCGTCTCCGTCCGGATTTCATGTCGCCTACCTCCCTCTCGAAGCGTTGCGGCGCCGTTCGCGTCGTGGTCGGGCGTACATACCGCATATTCGCGCCGCGAGTAAAGGAACGGTGGTACAGTTCGCGCGCGAGGTGCAAGATGAGGCTGCGCGGAATCATTGTGGCCACGACCATCGTGGCACTCTTCGTCATGCGGCCCGGCGTCACCGGCGCGCCGCGCGCATACAGCACGGTCAGCGCTGCTGTCCTCACGCGAGCGGGGCTGCCCTCCGAGCAATCCGCGAAGATCGCGTTGAGTGCCGCCCTGTCGACGACGCGCCATCCTCAATGGATCGATATTCCCGTCGGGTCGACGACTGTTCGCTCGTTTGTGGTCTTCCCCGACCGGGATGGGACCAGCGCTCCTGTTGTCGTGATCACGGCGAACGACCAGGCGATGAGCGATTGGCTGCGGGCGGTTGGCGACTCCGCGGCCGCAGATGGCTTCATCGCGGTGGTACCGGACCTCCTTGCCGCGGATCGGCGGGCGGCGGCCGTGAATCGGTGGGCCATCGGCATGCCCGGATCGAACGGGAAGGCGGCCGCCGTGAATTTCAGCTTCGCCGGAGATGCCAGCCGACTCGAGACGACCGTTGTTTCGGCGCAGCCTCGCACGTCCACGTATGACCTGACCGGCCACGCGTGGCACAAGGCGATCGCCTCACTCTCGGCGCAGATCGATATCCCCACAGCGTCAGCGCCTCAACAGACTGGACGCGCCGGCCAGGCGGGCCGGGGAGCGACTCCGGCGGACGCCGGCGGGATGAACAGCAAGCGTCCCGATCTGCCGGCGAACTTCCTGATGGCAGCCAAGACAGTGGCCCAATCGCCCCGCAGGGGGGAATGGGTTGAAATTCCGATGGCGAGCGGCGGCAAGCTCCACACCTGGATTTCCTATCCGCAGAATGTGGCGAAGGCTCCGGTCGTGCTCGTGTTTCAGCCAGGCCCCGGCCTGGACATGGGCGAGCCGATCGTAAGGGGAGGCGGCGCGAACTGGCTCCGCGCAATCGCCGACCAGTTGGCGTCGGAAGGATTCATCGGAGTCCTTCCCGATCTCACATCGGGCCTGGGTCCCAACGGCGGCAATCACGATTCGTTCGAATTCCCGGACGATTCCGGGAGAGCGCTCAACCGCATCAGCCACGCGGAGGTCCTGGACCGGATCCGGGTCGCTCGGGACTACGCGCTCAAGCTGCCGATGTCCAACGGAAAGCTTGGGGCCACCGGCTTCTGCATGGGCGGAGGCCTGGCGTGGGAAGCGGCCGCGGAGATTGAAGGCCTGACCGCCTCCGTCGTCTTCTATGGCACGCCGCCACCGGAGGCCGTAATGGCGAGGATCAAGGCGCCTGTTTCAGCCTTCTTTGGCGCCAACGATCTCGGGCTGGCTCCGCGAATCGCCCCCGCCACAGCCGACATGAAGAGGCTGGGCAAGCAGTTCGATGTGCAGGTGTATCCGGAGGCGACGCACGTCTTTCTCTATCGGCAGGATCTCGGCAGGAACATGGCGGCCACCGAGGATGCGTGGCCCAAGGCGAT
>Ga0209515_10009543_pt1 | contig 11028 bp, 10 predicted proteins | sample Subgroupgradi54m_FD_187454 | JGI IMG/M metagenome (GOLD analysis project Ga0209515, IMG submission 187454) | Subsurface groundwater microbial communities from S. Glens Falls, New York, USA - GMW60B uncontaminated upgradient, 5.4 m (SPAdes)... ...
TAGGGGCGCAGTCTTGCTGCGCCCTCCGCTGGCGGCATCACGGTCGAGGGCGCAGCAAGACTGCGCCCCTACCGCATTTTCTGTCATTCTGAGCGCAGCGAGGAATCCATGCCGGGGTAGCTGCGCCGATGACGGCGCGGCCAAACGCTCACGCGTTCGGCTACTGGATTCTTCGCTGCGCTCAGAATGACAAACCGGGGAATTGGAGAGTCGGCTCATGGCAGATACGCCCACAGGGTGACCAGCGGGTTGAAGAGGCTCACGAGCAATTGCGGCCAGACGCCGAGCACGAACATCAGCGCGATGGCCGGGGCGAGCGTCAGGATTTCCCGCGCGCTGAGATCGCGGAAGCTGGCGACGCCGGGACCCGGCGGGCCGTGGAAGACGCGCTGCCAGAAGGTCAGCAGGAAATACGCGGTGGCGAAGAGGCCGAGGCAGCTGACGGCCGCAGCCCAGGGCACCAGGCCGAACACGCCGCGGAAGATCAGGAACTCGCCGACGAAGCCGTTGAGCCCGGGCAGGCCGAGCGAGGAGAACATCGCGATGCCGCACAGCCCGGCGAAGACCGGCGCCGCGGTGCGCACGCCGCCGAAGTCGTTCAGCCCGCGCTTGCCGCCGGCGCGGGCTTCGAGAATGCCGACGCAGAAGAACAGCGCGGCGGCGGACAGGCCGTGGTTGAACATCTGCAACAACGCGCCGCTGAGCGCCGCACCCGAGGCGGCGGCGTGCTGACCGCCGGCGCCCGCCACGGCGAAGAGCGCGAGCAGGCAGTAGCTGACGTGGTTGATCGAGGAGTAGGCGACCATGCGCTTGAGGTCGGTCTGGGCCATCGCGGCGAATGCGCCGAGCACCACGCCGCCGAGCGCGAGGACGATGAGCACGGGAGCCGCGGCCTGCAGTTGCGCCGGGAAGAGCGGCCAGAGGATGCGGAGGAAACCGTAGACGCCCATCTTGGACATGATGCCCGTCAGGAACATCGAGGCGCCGGTCGGGGCCTCGGCATACGCCGGGGGCAGCCAGGTGTGGAAGGGGAAGAGCGGCACCTTGACCGCGAGGCCGGCGAGCACGCCGAGGAAGATCGCGCTCAGCGCCGGGCCGCTCATGCGGGCCGCAAGGCTGCCGTTGCGCGCGAGGTCCGCCAGCACGACGAAGTCGAACGTGCCCGCCGTCGCGAAGAGCGCGGCGAAGGCCAGCAGCATGAAGGCGCTGCCGCCGATGGTGTAGATGACAAACTGGTAGGCCGCGCGGGAGGCGCCCGGTCCGCCCCACAGCTTGATGAGGAAGAAGGCCGGCACGAGGCTCAGCTCCCAGAAGATGAACCACGGGAAGAAATCCAGCGCGAGGAAGACGCCGAGCGCCGCGCCCTGCAGGAAAAGGAACAGCAGGTTGAAGAGCCGCGGGTCGCGCTCGATCTTCCACGAGGCCAGCAGGGCGGCCGGGGCGACGAGCCCGGTGAGCAGCACCAGCACGAGGCTCATGCCGTCGAGCCCGAGGTGATACGAGACATTCAGCACGCCGATCCATGGACGCTGTTCGACGAATTGGTAGCCGGTGGCGGCGGGATCGAATCCCGACCAGGCCACGAGGGCCAGAACGACGGTGGAAAGGCTGAGCACCAGGGCGAGCCCGCGGCTGGCCTTGGGGCTGAGCCGCGGAGTCAGCGCCAGCACCAGCGCACCGAGCCACGGGATCAGGATGATGGCGGAGAGGAGGCAGGTCATGCGGAGCTCCTGGCCGAAATTGTAGGGCGGGATCGCTGATCCCGCCGCGATTGGTCGACTGGCCTCAAACCCTCGGGACCTGTCATCCTGAGCCCTGCGAAGGATCCAGCATGACATGGGCCGACGGTCGTGCCGATGGATTCTTCACTTCGTTCAGAATGACAAAGGGGGAACAGTGGGGACAACGGGGCGCATCTCAAAATCTTGCTGCCTGCGATTCCCGTCTTGTAGGGCCGCCGCTGGTCGGCGTGCCGGTGGGCTGTGACGTTCAAACCCGGCCTGCCGACCAGCGGCAGCCCTACAAAATGCAAGAAACTGAGATGCGCCCGGGACAACGGGTGCAGCTTCCGCGAAATTGACATGAAGAAGTTCACCGCGCACCTCCCATCACCAGCACGAGGGCCAGCACGATGAAGGCGACGGCGATGACCCGCAGGTAACCGTGCGCCTCGCCTGTCTGGGCCCGCGAGTAACGCCGGCCGGAGCCGCGGATGCCCGCGCTGACGCGGTCGAAACCGTCGTTGAGCGTATCCTCGTCCACCTGGCGGTTCACCGTGCCGGTGAAGACACCGAACTGCCCAAGGAATTCGATGAATCCGCCAATCACCCGGCGATCGAGACCGTTCGCCAGCGCAGCCAGCAGGTCGTTGAGCCGGCCGACGGTGGCAGCATAGAGTTCGTCGAAACCCAATCGATTCGCGAGCGCGGCCATGACGCCCGGGGCCGTCGCAACGAGGGGATCCGCCTGTCCGGCGGTCTGCCGCGGCTTGCGGACGTAGAGCCACCAGCCGAGCCCGAGGCCGGCGCCGACCAGCACGATCGAAAGAAGCATCAGGCCGCCGCCTTCGAAAAGAGGGTCCATGCTGCGGTGCAGTTCGGTGCCACTGAGCCGGGCCTGGAGCCAGGGGCAGGCGGGCGTGCCGAGGAAGCCAAGCAGGACGGCTCCAACCGCGAGGAGGACGAGCGGCACGGTCATGACGGCGGAGTTCTCGTGCGCGTGCTCGGCGGCGGGTGATCGCGGCTGGCCGAAGAAAGTCTCGGCCATGAGGCGCGTCATGTAGAAGGCGGTGAGCACGACGGCGGCGAGCCCGGCGTAGAACGGCAGATGCGAAACATCCCAGGCGTGCGCGGCGTGAAGGATGGCCTCCTTGCTCCAGAACCCGGAGAAGAAGAACGGCACGCCGGAAAGCGCCATCATGCCGATGGCGAAGGTGGCGAAAGTGACCTTCATCCCCGGCCGGAGCCCGCCGAGCGAACGGATGTCCTGCTCGTGGTGCGCGGCGTGGATGACCGAGCCGGCGCCGAGGAAGAGCAGCGCCTTGAAGAAGGCGTGGGTGAGCAGGTGGAAGATGGCGGCGGTCCACGAGCCGACGCCGAGCGCGAGCATCATGTAGCCGAGCTGGGAGACCGTCGAGAAGGCGAGGATGCGCTTGATGTCGTTCTGGCCACAGGCAATGAGCGCGCCAAGGAGGGCGGTGATGGCGCCGATGAACGCCACGACCGTCAACGCGTGCACCGGCACGGCGGTCAGCAGGGCGTCGGCCGCCATCAGGGGGTAGACGCGGGCGACGAGGAACACGCCGGCGGCGACCATCGTGGCGGCATGGATCAGGGCCGAGACCGGCGTCGGGCCTTCCATCGCGTCGGGCAGCCAGACATGCAACGGGAACTGGCCGGACTTGCCGACGGCGCCGCAGAAGATGAGCAGGCCGATGGCAGTCGAGACCGCGAGTCCGCAGGAAAGCGTCTGGCCGGCGAGCGACGCGAGCGTGGCGGCTTCCAGGACGCCCTGGCCACCATCATAGAGGAGCAGCGAGCCGGTGGAGTCGTAGAGCCAGATCAGGCCGAGCAGCAGGCCGAGGTCGCCGATGCGGGTCGTGATGAACGCCTTTTTCGCGGCGGCGGCGGCGGACGGCTTGTGGAACCAGAAGCCAATGAGCAGATACGAGGCGAGGCCGACAAGTTCCCAGCAGATGAAGAGCAGCAGGAGGCTGTTGGCCACCAGCAGCCCAAGCATCGCGGCGGCGAAGAAGCTGAGGAAGCAGAAGAATTGTTTGAAGTTCGTGTCCTCCTTCATGTAGCCGAGGCTGAAGATGAAGATCAGCAGGCCGACGAAGGTGACCATCACGGCCATGAACGCGGTGAGCGGATCGAGCAGGAAGCCGAGCCGCATGGCGCCGGCGCCGAGATCGAACCAGGCGAAATTGTGCACCGAGTGAACCGCGGGGTCCTGCAGCGCGCCGCCGAGGGCGAGGCACGACAGCACGAATGAGACCGCCATGGCCAGGATGGCGCTGCCGGCGGCGACGCTTCTCCCGCTCCGCGGCACAACCGCGCCGATGCCCGCGGCCACGAGCGGCAGCGCGGGGATGAGCCAGAGATGGGAGGCGGAGAACATTTATGATTTATGATGTATGATTGATGATTGCCGGACTCCGCCCCGCTGAGACTGTGCACGATGGATTGGACGGTCCGCGTCTCGAAGAGTAGTGCGGTGCTTTAGCCCGCACTCGAAAGTCCCCGGCGCGGGCTGAAGCACCGCGCTACTTGCCGTGCCTCCAATCATAAATCGTAAGTCGTAAATCATAAATATCCTCAGCCCTTGAGTTGCGTGGCCTCCTGCAGCCGGATGTTTTTCTGATGGCGGTAGACCGCGATGATCAGCGCGAGGCCGACGGCGGCCTCGGCGGCGGCGATGGCGATGGAGAACAGGACGAAGATCATGCCGTTGGCCGCGGCGGGCGACGGGCCGAAGCGCCAGAAGGCGATGAAGTTCAGGTTGGCCGCGTTGAGCATCAGCTCGATGCCGAGCAGCACGAGGATGGTGTTGCTGCGGGCGAGCGCGCCCATGAGGCCGATGCAGAACAGGCCGGTGGAAATCAGGAGGCAGACATGCAGCGGGGTCATGGACGGGGAAGGGCTGAAGGGCTGAAGGGCTGAAAGGCTGAATGGCCCGGTGCGCCGATCGTGTTCCCGGTCGATGCCGCCAAGCGCGGTGCTGCTCCAAGCCGGGCGCCGAATCTCGCATCTCCAGAGGTCTGGCGAATACGGGTGGAATTCGTGACTTTTAGATCATTGTTCATGGGGTTCAGCCATTCAGCTTTTCAGTCATTCAGTCCTTGGCATCCTGAGCGGCGAGAATGGTGGCGCCGAGCAGGGCCACGGTGAGCACCACGCCCACGATCAGCAGCGCCCCGCCGTGCTCGCGCATCAATTCCAGGCCGATCTGCCGGACGCTCGTGGCCGGGGCATTCGCGGCCGGGGCGGGAAAGCGCGAGGTGAGGATGGCGGCGGTGAACACCGCGGCCATGCTGATGCCGACCGTGATAGCGCTGATCGCCCGTGACCGGGATGCAGGCTCGACGAGCATGTCGGCGAGCCGGTTCTGCCGCGTGAGCAGCACGGCGAAAAGCACGACCATCGAGATGGCGCCGACGTAGACGAGGACCTGCGCGAAGGCCACGAACTGGGCGTCGGCCCAGAGGTAGAACGCCGCCACGCCGGCCCAGCTCACGATCAGCAGCAGCGCGCTGTGGATCAGGTTGCGCCCCAGCATCGCCGCGGCCGCGGAGCCGAGCAGGAGGATCGCAATGAGGAGGAGGGAGAGCACGGGCGGAAATTTACGATTTATGATTTACGATTTATGATTGGGGAATGATGGATCGAATGGGCGAGCGAGTTTGTTCGCGACGGCGGTGGCGCTGAATCGCGAGCAAGCTCGCTCCCACAAAAAGATTCGAGGAGACCGTGGCTTTGGAGCCGTCCGATCCTGCAAATCATAAATCGTAAATCATAAATCATAAATTTATTCGGCGTAGCGGTAGGTGCGCGGCGCGTAGCCGGCGGTCATGGCCCGGCCCAGGACCACAAAGGGGATGACGGCTATGGCGGCGGAGATTGCGACACGCACGAGCCAGAGCGGTCCGCTCCAGGAGGCGGAGAGCGACCAGAACGCGGCGTTGCCGAGGTTGAGCAGCGCGAGCGGCACGAGGAACTTCCAGGCGAGCCGGGTGAGCTGGTCGATGCGGAGGCGGAGCAGCGTGCCGCGGACCCAGATGAAGAAAACGATCATGCCGACCAGCTTCGCCATGAACCACAGGAAGGAGGGGACGAACTCGAGAAAGGGGAACGGGGCCTGCCAGCCGCCGAGGAAGAGCGTGACGCCGAGGCCGCTGAGCGCGGTGAGCCCGAAATACTCGGCCATGAAGAAGAGCGCATATTTGAAGCCGGAGTATTCGGTGAGATGGCCGGCGATGAGTTCGCTCTCGGCCTCGGGCAGGTCGAACGGCGAGCGGTTGGACTCGGCCAGCGCGGCGACGAGGAAGATGACGAAGCCCGCGAAGCCCCAGGGCGTGAAGACGAACCAGTGCGGCAGGAGGCCGAAGGTCCAGACGCCCTGCTGCAGCACGATGGACTGGAGGGAGAGTGTGCCGGCGATCAGCACGATGGGCACGACGGAGAGGATCAGCGGCAGCTCGTAGCTGATGAGCTGCGCCAGCGCGCGCATGGCGGCGAGCAGGGAGTATTTGTTGTGGCTCGACCAGCCGGCCATGAAGATGGCGAGCTCCGTGGCGGCGCCGGCGGCGAAGAAGTAGAGCAGGGCGGCGTCGAGTTCGACCGGGACATACTGCCGGCCGAATGGCAGCACGGCGAACGCCATGAGCGAGAACGCGACGACGATGACCGGCGCGAGGAAGTGCAGCGCCTTGTCCGCGGCGGCGGGGACAATGTCCTCCTTGGTGATCGCCTTGACGGCGTCGGCGAAGGGCTGGGTGAGGCCCCAGAGCTTGAGGCCCTTGATCCAGGGCAGGCCCGAGCGGTTGGGGCCGAGCCGGTTTTGCAGGCGGGCGAGCAGTTTCCGCTCGGCGATGGTCGTGAAGGCGAAGAATACGCCGAAGATCGCGAGGACGGCGACGATCGTAATGAGATTGTGCGTCAGCCACTGCAGCGGCGCGGGCAGCAGTTGCACAAACCAGTCCCGCAGTTCCAGCGGCGCGCGCTCGAGGAAGGAGGTGGAGGACGCGATGATCATGGGGCGGGGTCGCGGGGCACCACACCCCGGCGCGGCGCGCGGGGAGCCAACGGCAGGTCAGCCCGCTGGCGGGCGCCCAAGGAGCGCGAGCAAGCTCGCTGGCCCACGAAAGACGGGTCACCGATGAAGCGCACGGCGTCGCTCATGCGGTCGGCGGCGGTTTCACCGCAGGCGAAGCGGCCGGCGCCGCGGGCGCGCTGGCTGGGTTCACCGTTCCGGCCTGCTGGCCGGCCGGTGTTTGTCCGGGCCGGTCGCCCGGCAAAGGCGCAGTGGGTTTCGCGGCGGCGGCCCTGGCGGCGGCGGCGGCTTTCGCTTTATCCTCGGCGGCTTTGCGCTCGGCGGCGAGGCGGCCGTCCACCTCCGCGGCTTCCTCGGGATGGATCGTGTGATAGTAGCTGTTGGGCTTCGCGAGCTGCTCGCGGTCGAGGAAGAGTTCGCCGAAGCGGTCGGTGACGGCGATCTCGAAGACCTTGTCCATCTTGATGGCGTCGAAGGGACAGACCTCGACGCAGATCTGGCAGCTCATGCACACGGAGGTGTCGATGCCGAAGACTGCGGGGTAGAGCTGCATCTTGCCGCTGGCGTCGGGCTTCTTGTCCTTGCTCTTCTCGATGACGATGCACTGCGGCGGGCACTCCTTCTCGCAAATCTGGCAGGCGACGCAGCGCAGCGTGCCCATCGGGTCGTCGGCGTTCTCGGCGATGAGGAAGGGGAAGTTCCGGTAGTTTTCCGGCAGCACCGTCTGCTGCTCCGGATACTCGACCGTCACCATCCGGCTGGGATCATGGTAGCTCCCCACGAAGTTCTTCGCGGTGACGATCAGGCCGTTGATGATGCCGGAGCCTAACATAAATTTTTTGGTTCCCAAAAAATTACCGGTCCACTTCCCCCAGCACGATGTCGATGCTGCCGAGGATGACGACGGAGTCGGCGATGGTGTGCCCGAGGCACATTTCCTCGAGCAGGGTGAGGTTGATGAGTGACGGCGGGCGGACGCGGTAGCGGTAGGGATTCGGGCTGCCGTCGCTGATGAGGTAGAAGCCCAGTTCGCCCTTCGGACCCTCGATGCGGCCGTAGGCCTCGCCGGGCTTCGGACGGAAGCCGCGGAGCTTCGCCTTCGGGTCCATGATGGGGCCGGCGGGGAGATCCTTGAAGGCCTGGGCGAGGATTTTCACGGATTCGCGCATTTCGAGGATGCGCATCATGTAGCGGTCGTAGGTGTCCCCGTGCGCCCCGAGCGGCACGCGGAAATCGAAACGCGGGTAGAAGCCGTAGCCGTCGACCTTGCGGATATCGTAGTCGACGCCGCTGGCGCGGAGCACGGGGCCGGTGAGGCCGGCGTTGATGGCGTGCGCCGGATCGAGCCGGCCGATGCCCTGGGTACGGGCGAGCATGATCTCGTTGCCCGTGAGCATCCGCTCATACTCGTCGAGGAAACGGGGGAAGTTTTCGGCCAGCGTGCGGGCGGCCGCGAGCCACTCGGGCGAGGGGTCGACGCGGCAGCCGCCGAAGCGCTGGTAGTTGCACATCATCCGCGAGCCGCTGAGCGCCTCGAACAGGTCGAGGATCTTTTCGCGCTCGCGGAAGGCATACAGCAGCGGCGTGAACGAGGTGCCGAGGTCGTTGAAAAGGAAGCCGACGAGGCAGGCGTGGTTCACCAGGCGCGTGAGCTCGCCCATGATGACGCGCAGATACTGGGCGCGGTCGGGCACGGGCTGGCCGGCGAGCTTTTCCACGGCGAGGGCGTAGGCCCAGTTGGTCGACATCGAGCAGAAGTAGTCGAGCCGGTCGGTGTAGGGCATCGAGCCGAGGTAGGTCGTGTTCTCGGCGATCTTCTCGTGATTGCGGTGCAGGTAGCCGAAGACGGGCTTCAGCTTGACGATCTGCTCGCCGTCGAGCGTGGCCACCATGCGGAAGACGCCGTGGGTCGACGGGTGCTGCGGCCCCATCGAGACCTCGAGCAGGTCGCCGTGGAACTGGTCGTGGACCGCGCGGACAGTCGGGCCGGGGGTCGAAGTGAAAGGCTGAAAGGCTGAAGGACTGAAGGGCTGGGGAGAAGTGGCTGCGGATGAAATCGACCGAGAACCAAGCGCGGACGAAGTGCCGCGAGATACAGAAGGAAGGGAAGGATTGTTGCTCATGGTTCAGTCCTTCAGCTTTTCAGTCCTTCAGCCTTTGGCTGATGCGCCTTCGCGCGCTCGAGGACGGCGCCGTGGGCGGTGGGCTCCCATTCGTAGTCGTCGGGATCGACGTAATCCTTGCGCATCGGGTGGTCCTTGAACTCGTCCCACATGAGCAGCCGGCGGAGGTCGGGGTGGCGCTCGAAGACGATGCCGTAGAGATCGTAGACCTCGCGTTCCTGGAAATCGCACGAGCGCCAGACGGGCGTGAGCGAGGGCAGGGCGACCTGGTCGCTGCGGTTGGCCGTGCGCATCCGGATGATGACCGGGCCGTGCTTCAGCGCCATCGAGTATAGGTGATAGACGGCCTCGAGGCAGCCCGGCTGCTGGCGCACGGTTTTTTGCTCGACGATCTTGGGCGGACCGCCGGCGGGATCGGGCACCGCGGTCTTCACGATGTCGGTGATCTCCTTGTCGGGCCAGTCGACGCCGGTGACATTGGAACAATAGTCGAGGCGCAGGACGGGATCGTCGCGCAGGAAAAGGGCGAGATCGTGGGCATGCGCGGCGTCGAGCAACAGGGAGTGCTCGGCGGCGGGACCGGGATTCACGATCAACTCCACGTGCGCGGCGGGGAAGCGGGCCAGGAGGCGGTAGCGGATCTGTTCGACGGTTTCCATCTCGATCATGTAGGGCTGCCGCTTGTCGGCAGGCCGCGAATGTGCCTCGAGGCACGGCGGCCAGCGCCGGCCCTACAATCTGATGGCATGAGGAACCGGATCATGATGTTACCTCCGGCGGCGACCAGACGGCGGGGTTTTTCGGCGGGACGAGGTCGTGCGCGCCGTAGTCGGGGACCGGGAATTCGCTGGGTTCGTCGGGGCGGGTGTGGCGGGCGGCGTCGGGGCCGGTGAGTTTCTCGCCCTTGATCTTCGCCTGGAGCTGGATGAGGCCGTTGAGCAGGGCCTCGGGGCGCGGGGGGCAGCCGGGGATGTAGATGTCGACCGGAATGAAGCGGTCGATGCCCTTGAGTACGTTGTAGCCCTGCTTGAAGGGGCCGCCGGAGATCGCGCAGGCGCCCATGGCGATGCAATATTTCGGCTCGGGCATCTGGTTCCAGAGGCGGACGACCTGCGGGGCCATCTTCTTGGTGACGGTGCCGGAGACGATCATCAGGTCGGCCTGGCGCGGGGAGGGGCGGAAGATCTCGGCCCCGAAGCGGGCGATGTCGAAGCGGGCGGTGGCGGCGGCGATCATCTCGATCGCGCAGCAGGCGAGGCCGAACTGGAGCGGCCAGATGGAATTGCTGCGGCCCCAGTTGTAGAGTTCCTCCATGCTCGTCATCAGGATGCCGTGGCGGCGGAGCTCCTCGCGTTCGGCGTCGGTGATATTGCCGGCCGCGGGGAAAGGAACCCGGCCTGCGGGCGGTGGGGCGGCCCGTTCGACAGGCTCAGGGTAAACAGGCTCGCTCATTTCCATTCGAGGTAACCGCGGTGCCAGGACCAGACGAGTCCCTCGGCGAGCAGGAGGATGAAGGCCAGCATGGCAAACAGGGCGCCGGCGGAGAGGCTGGTGAAGGCGACGGCGAAGGGCAGGAGAAACAGCACCTCGACGTCGAAGATCAGGAAGAGGATCGCGTAGAGATAATAGTGGGCCTTGAACTGGATCCAGGCGTCGCCGGTGGGGGCCAGGCCGCACTCATAAGTGGCGTTTTTGAGCGCACCTGGCTTGGCCGGCTGGAAGAAACGCACCCACAGCCAAGCCACGCCCAGCATGATCAGGGGGAAGGCGATTGCGACGCCGAGGAAGAGAGCGAGGAAACCGTAGGGGTGGTCATTCATGCGTGGGTTTGACGGCCTCTGACGTTACGGCCGGCCGTTTCGCGACTCAATGGTGAAGCCGGAGTGTTTTTTGGCGGAAGCTGCGCATTATTTGCCATCGACCCCGGCCAACTTATGGCCGGGGGGTATCCGGCCGGCGCCCAATAAATCATGTTATATCCTCACCGTGCCGGCGCCAGAAAGGCAAGTCTCTGGAAGCGAGGCCGACCAGGCCGGGCGCATCTCCCGGTTGTCGGCGATTTTTCCGGGAGTAGCGCCGGTCTGTGACCGGTCGCCGCAAGCAGAGAAGACAAGACCACACGCCACGTTTTCGA
>Ga0209515_10009544_pt1 | contig 11028 bp, 9 predicted proteins | sample Subgroupgradi54m_FD_187454 | JGI IMG/M metagenome (GOLD analysis project Ga0209515, IMG submission 187454) | Subsurface groundwater microbial communities from S. Glens Falls, New York, USA - GMW60B uncontaminated upgradient, 5.4 m (SPAdes)... ...
GATCTAAGCAGCCGGGTCTGTTCTACGTCGGCGCGCCGGTGCTGGTCGGCCGCATCACGAGCGCCCAAATGCGCACGGTGGCACGGCTCGCGGAGCACTACGGCGACGGCACGATCCGCCTAACCAATCGGCAAAACATTCTGTTGCTCAACATTCCCGAGTCGAACGTCGAGAAGGTGCTCTCGAACCTTGCGGACTGCGGCTTGACGATCAACGCGCATCCGATCCGCCGCAGCGTCGTGACCTGCACGGGCAACGAGTTCTGCAAGCTGGCGTTGACCGAAACGAAGGCGCGCTCGCGCGAGATCGTCGAGTATCTCGAGCCTCGCGTGCTACTCGACGAGCCGCTGCGCATCCACATCACGGGCTGCCCGAATGCCTGCGCGCAATACCAGATCGGCCACATCGGCATGATGGGCTGCAAGACGAAAGTCGACGGCCAGATCGTCGACGCCTACGACATTTACGTCGGCGGGCGGCTCGGGCAGGGTGCGAGCTTCAACCATCCGGTGCTGCGCAAGGTGCCGGCGGCGGACTGCAAGCATCGATTGGAGCAGCTGCTCGTCGGCTACAAGCGGCAGCGCAAGGGCGGCGAGACGTTCGTCGATTTCTGCGCGCGCGTTGGCGACGACGCGGTCGCGAAGCTCCTCGCGCCTCGGCAGCCAGCACCGCCGACGGAAGACGTCCCGATGCCGCCGGTGCCGGAGTCCGACGGCCCCGTGTTCGCGTAAGCCGCACCGAGCACACAGAGCCTGACTATGAAGTCGCTCGCCGTCATCGTCTCGAGAGGCCGCACCAACGACCTGATCCAAATCATCACGCTGCTGATGGCCGCGGTGCACTCCGAGCTGCGCGTGCGCGTGTTGTTCCGCGACGAATCGGTGCTGCGACTGACGCCGGACGCGATCAATCGCCTCGACTTGTCCGACGCGTATCGAGGCCAAGAATCCGCGTATCGCGACCGATTAAAGAAGCATGAGCTCGAGGACCTGCGAGCGCTCGTGGGGCAGATCAAAGCCTCGGGCGACGTGAAGCTGTATGCGTGTAGCTCGTCGCTGGCGCTCGCGGGGCTCAAGCGGGAAGATTTGATTTCGGAAGTGGACGAGGTGCGCGGTTTGCCGGCGTTTTTGCTCGAGGACGTGGCGCAGGCGGACCGCGTGTTGACGTTTTAGCGAGGATGGCGATGGCGAATCTCACTCGTGACCAAATTCTGCGGTACAGCCGGCATCTGATCATGCCGGAAGTGGGCGTCGAGGGGCAGGAGAAGCTCGTGCGCGCGAAGATCTTGCTGATCGGCGCCGGTGGGCTGGGCTCTCCGCTGGGGCTTTATCTCGCGGCGGCGGGCGTCGGCACGCTGGGCATCGTCGATTTCGACGTTGTCGACTTCACCAACCTGCAGCGCCAAATCATCCACCGCACCGAGGACGTCGGCAAGCTGAAAGTCGACTCGGCCAAGGAGCGCATCAACGCGATCAACCCCGAGGTCACCGTCCACACGTACAACACGCGGCTCACGCGCGACAACGTGATGGACATCCTCAAGGACTACGACCTCGTCATCGACGGCACCGACAACTTCCAAACGCGCTATCTGGTCAACGACGCGTGCGTGTTTCAAAATAAGCCCAACGTGTACGGCTCGATCTTTCGATTCGATGGCCAGGCCACAGTGTTCGCGCCGCGCAAGGGGCCGTGCTATCGCTGCCTGTACCCGGAGCCGCCGCCGCCGGGCGAGGTGCCGAGCTGTGCTGAGGGCGGGGTGCTGGGCGTGCTGCCCGGGATCATCGGCGTCATTCAGGCGACCGAAGGTATCAAGCTCATCATCGGCAAAGGCGAGCCGCTGATCGGCCGGATGCTGCTGTACAACGCGCTGAAAATGGAGTTCCGCCAGGTTAAATTGCGCCGCAACCCGAACTGTCCCGTGTGTGGCGATCATCCGACGATCACGGAGCTGATCGACTACGAGCAATTCTGCGGCATCGGGCGCGGCGACGAAGCAGGGTCGACCGAGGCCGGCATCCAGCCGGTTTCCGCGACGGACGCGAAGCAAGCCATCGAGCGGCAGCCGAAGACGGTGCTGCTCGATGTCCGCGAGCCGCACGAGTATGAGATCGTGCACATCGATCGCGCGCGCTTGATTCCATTGTCGGAGCTGCATCTTCGAACGAACGAGCTGGATACGGCCGATGATATTATCGTCCACTGTCACCACGGCCAGCGCAGCCAGCAAGCGATCCGCGTTCTGCAGAAATTCGGCTTCAAAAAGCTGCGCAACCTCAGTGGTGGGATCGATGCCTGGGCCGAGCAGGTTGATCCTGAGATGGCGAGATATTAGACGCTAAGCCCCGATGGATTCGACACATGTCGAATTATCTCGACCAGATTTCAAAATTAACCAAACAACACCATATATTTAACCCATCCAAATCTCTGCTCGACAATACGTAAGTATTCTATTTTCAATATGTTGATAATTATGTTCATTTGAGATTGAAGTTGGCACTAATTCTGCTCTTCTATTTGCTCGAGTCTGCACAAGTGTCGAGTTAGACATCAAGTATGGAATCGTTGTGGAACCAGGGACTGAGTTGGGGGTGGAGATGCGGTACGGTAAGCTGATTGGGATCGTTGCGGCCTTTGCCCTCACGTGCGGGCAGGCGGCATGGGCCGGTCCGGTCATCATTGACGGGACCGATTCGAATGACCATGGCAGCGCATCGGGTAGCGTCAACCAAGATGGTTGGCTCTACATGCAAAAGGCGCTGGAGAATCTCGCAAGCCAGGTTTCCGGCGGCGTCGCGAAGGTTGTCGTCAACCTGGGTGCCACGAACGGTGGCGGCAGCAGTGATGCCTTCGACGCGATCCACTCCGCCTTCAGCAAGTCATCTCTCCCCGGTTTGGGCTGGAGCATTACCGATGTGGACAACGTCTCCGGTATCAACGCCTGGCTGAGCAGCCTGGCCACCTCCAACACCGGCATTTTGTACATCCCGACCGAGTCGTTACTTACCCCAAGTGACCTCACCAATAGCGAGGCTGCTGCGGTCAACAGCCACGCGACCGATATCAACAACTTCGTCGCGGGCCCAGGGAACCCACTGCTCGGCGGCGCATTGTTCGCGCAAGGCGAGAACCCGGGTGGCGGCGTTGATCCATACGGCTGGTTGAAGACGCTCATCCCGGGCATTTCGGTGACGTCGCTCGGCGGCGGTGGTGCCAATACCGATCTAACGCTGACCGCTGCGGGCCAGGCTGCGTTTCCAGGTTTGACCAACGCGGACCTGTCGGCGGGTCCCTGGCATGACTTCTTCTCGGGCAGTCTTGGCGGCCTGAGCGTCCTCGCTACGGCTCCTGAGAGCAACAAGGTAGGCTCACCGATCCGCAATGTCATCATCGGTGGCGGCGCTGGCACCGTAATCGGTTGTGGCGGCCCGGGCCAGCCGCCTTGCGATAGCAACGGCGTTGTGCCTGAGCCGGCGTCGATCGCGCTCCTCGGTCTTGGTGGCGCGATGGCGGCGGTGATTCGCCGACGCAAGAGCGCGTAAGCGATTGGTCAGCTTGTCGTCGACAAGCTGACGCAGTGATATTGAAGCCGCGGCGGACGATGAGTCCGCCGCGGTGTTTTTTTGCCGCCTTGCTGACGCGACTCGCGAGCGACTATAATGCCGGCACATCCGATGACCACCGACGCAACCATCCTTAGTCAGACTACCAGCGACCTCCAGCAGTATCTGCGCTTCGATACCACGAATCCGCCCGGCGACGTGCGTGCCGCGGTGGAGTTTCTCGGGTCGCTCGTCCGCCGCATCGGGCTGCCGTCGCAGGTGCTCACGGCCGACGAGCGCGCGGGGAAATTGAACCTGCTCGCGCGACTCAAAGGCTCGGGCGCGGCGAAGCCCATCGTCCTCATCAATCACATCGACGTCGTACCCGTTGAGCGGGAGAAGTGGTCCGTCGATCCGTTCGGCGGCGAGCTGCGCGACGGCACGATCTGGGCGCGCGGGGCGCTCGACATGAAAGCGATGGGCATGGCGGAGCTGGCGGTCGTGGCCATGCTGAAGGCGTTCGGGTGCCGGTTGAAGCGCGACGTGATTTGGCTGGCGGTGTGCGACGAGGAAACGGGCGGTGAGCAAGGGGCGAAGTGGCTCGTCGAGCATCACTACGATTTGCTCGACCCGGAATTCGTCATCGACGAGGGTGGCGGCGGGTCGCGCGGGTTGCTGACGAGCGATGACCGCATCGTCTTCGCACCGTCGGTGAACGAGAAGCAAATTCTGTGGCTGCGACTGACGGCCCGGGCGCCGGGCGGCCACGGGTCGATGCCCGAGGGCGAAACGGCCGTCGAGATTCTCCAGCAAGCAATCGGTCGACTATGGGCAGCGAAGGCTCGGATCGAGAATGCCGCCGACCATCCGGTGGTCGCCGAGATGCGTCGACGGCTCGGGCGGCTCGCGGAAAATCGCTACACGAATTCCATCACGAAGCACACGATCACGCTGACCTCGTTTCGGGCTGGGGTTGGCGAGCCGCCGAAGGTGAACGTGATCCCGTCGGAGGCGTCGGCCACGCTCGATTGCCGCCTGCTGCCCGGCGTCGAGGCTCGCCACATGCTTGCGCAGATCACGAGCGCGCTCGCGGACCCTCGCGTCAACATCGAGGTCCTCTATGAGCCGACCGACGAGGCGATTTCCTCGAGCCACGAGACCGTGCTGTTCCGGACGATCGAGCAGGTGGTCGGCGAGCTGGTGCCGGGCGCGGTTGTCACGCCGCAGCTGCTGCCGGGCGGGACCGATTCGCGCTACTTCCGGAGCAAGGGGGCCAGCGCGTACGGGTTCGAGCCGATGATCGCGAGCGCGTCAGACCTCGATCTTATCCACAGCCACGACGAGCGCATCCGCGTCGACGAATTCCATCGGATGATTCGAATTCTCCACGAGGTCGTGCGGCGAGTGGCGCAAGCGTAGCGCGCGGTCGGCGATCAGCCCGACGCCATTTGCGCGGCGCCGAACTGTCGATCGGCAAAACGACGGTAGAGACCGTTGGTTTGCTTGAGCAAGTCTTGGTGGCGGCCTTGCTCGACGATCCGGCCATCGTTGATCACGACGACCCAGTCGGCATGCGCGATCGTCGAGAGCCGATGCGCGATGATGAGTGCCGTGCGGCCCTTGAGCAGGGTTTGCAGCGCGTGCTTGATGAGTTCCTCGGATTCCGCGTCGAGGGCTGAGGTGGGCTCGTCGAGGACGATGATCGGCGCGTCCTTGAGAAACGCCCGCGCGATCGCGATCCGCTGGCGCTGTCCGCCCGAGAGCCGCACGCCCCGCTCGTTGACCTCGGTTTGATAGCCGTGCGGCAGCTGGCGGATGAACGCGTCCGCGAACGCGAGCTCGGCCGCTCGGTGCAGCTCGGCCTCCGTCGCGTCGAGCTTCCCATAACGCAGGTTCTCTTCGATCGTCCCGCTCAACAAAATCGGCTCCTGCGGCACGATGGCGATTTGCTGCCGCAGCGACTTCAGCGAGAAGTTGCGGATGTCCATGCCGTCGATCGTGATCCGCCCGCCGCCCACGTCGTAGAAGCGCGGCAGCAGCTTTGCGATCGTCGATTTCCCAGCACCGCTCGGCCCGGCGAGAGCGACCATCGTACTGGTCGGCACGCGCAGCGAAAAGTGCTCGAGCACCGTCTCGCGGCCCTCGTAGCGGAACGTCACATCCTCGAAGGCGACCTCGCCGCGCACGCGCGGCACCGCCACGGCGTCGGGCCGCTCCCGCACCTCGGGATACGTGTCGAACACCTCGAAGATTCGATCCATCGCGGCCAAGCTGTTGGTGAGGATGAGATTCAGCTCGGTCAGGCGCTGGATCGGCTGATAGAGCATGCCGAGGTACGCGTAGAACGCCATCAACGCGCCGACGGACAGCCCGCCGTGCCAGACCTCCAGCGCGCCGTACCACAACACGAGAATCGGGCCGAGCGCCGTCAGAAACCCCGTGGCACCGAGCGCGATCGATTGCAGCCGCACGTTCAGCAGCACGGTGTCGAGGAATCGCCGGCTCTGCTCTTTGAATTCCTCCGCTTGCGCTTCTTCGCGCGTGAACGCTTGGATCGTCGAGATCGCCGCGAACTCCTCGTGCAAGTCGCCGGAGATGTCTTGCATCTGGTTGTGGATTTCGCGGCTCATCGCGCGGATGCGTTTGGTCAGCCCGTAGCTGACGAGCGCATAGAAGGGAATCACGCCGAGCGACACGAGGGCCAGCCGCCAATGCATCGCGAACAGCACGGCGATGATGAGCACAACACAAGCCATGTCCATGGCGGTGTTGATGAGTGCCGAGCCGACGAAGTTCTGCGCCGAGGCGATGTCGCCCGTGACGCGCGCGACGATGGCGCCGATTTGCTGGCGGTCGAAGAAGCTCAGGCTCATGCGCTGCAGGTGCAAATAGAGTTCCTGGCGCAAGTCGAAAATCAGGGCATGCCCCGCGCGGCCGGCCCAGTACGACCGGAAGTAGCTGATCATCCCATAGACCGCGTAGAGTCCGCAGAGGGAGAGCATCAGCGCGTGTAGCTGGAGCTCCGAGTGGCCGGAGCCGGGTTTCAGGAAGTCGTCGACGAGGATCTTCAGCGTCCACGGCATCACGAGCGGGATGATGTAGCGCACCACGCCGCACGCCATGGCCAGCGCGATCAGGCCGTGGTAGGGGCGGAGGTAGGCAAGAAAGCGGCGCAAATTGCGGCGATCGGCAGCTTTTTCCATCGCTGAGGCAGAATCTTGTCGAGCAGAGGGGGTCGCCGGGGCCACCATGGGAGCCTCAGTATAGCACACGCCGGCCGGCCGAAAGCGCCGCGCCGGCACAGTAGACAGCCCACAGGCGCGATGTTATACTAATCATTCCAAAACGGCATGTGGACGTCAGTCGTCACGCATGCCATTTTTAAATCACTAACATTGTGAAAAAAATCACAATCTTTTCCTGACCCATGATCGAATACGTCGCCATCCTGATCTTGGCCGCGCTGGCCGCCGTTGTCGCGGCATTCATGCTCATGGCGAACCATTTCTTCGGCCCGAAGCGGCCCAACCCGACCAAAGCCAAGCCGTTTGAATGCGGCTCTGAGCCGATCGCGTTGCCGGCCGGCCGCATGCCGATCCATTTCTACGTGTTGGCGATGTTGTTTGTCGTTTTCGATGTCGAGCTGGTGTTCTTGTTCCCGTGGGCCGTCGTGCTCGGGCGGCTCGGCTGGTCCGGGCTCATCGGCATGGCGCTGTTCCTCGGCATCGTGCTCGCCGGGTTTGGCTACGCCTGGAAGAAGGGTGCCTTGGAGTGGGAAGGCTGATGGCGAACAACGTGGATGTCGGTAAGCTTGGCTGGACGACGACGCGCCTCGACCAGGCGCTCGGCTGGGCGAGAAAGTTTTCCATTTTCCAGTATCCGTTCGTGACCGCGTGCTGCGGCATGGAATACATGGCCACGGCGTGCTCGCACTATGACGTCGACCGCTTCGGCGCCGGCTTCCCGCGCTTTTCGCCGCGCCAGGCCGATGTGCTCTTCGTCGTCGGCACCATCAGCCACAAGATGGCGCCGGTGCTCAAGACGATCTTCGATCAGATGATGGAGCCGAAGTGGGTTGTGGCGTTCGGGGTCTGCACGTGCACGGGCGGCTTCTATGACAATTACGCGACGGTCATGGGGATCGACACGATTATTCCCGTCGACGTCTACATCCCCGGTTGCCCGCCGCGGCCCGAGAACGTCCTCGACGGGCTCATGAAACTGCAAGACAAGATCCAGCTTGGGACCTCGGCCGTGATGTTGCCGCAGGGACTCGCCGCGCGCCCAGCCGAGTTGGCGGGCCCGCATCGTCCGGAAGAACATCTGTAACCGACCTCGCACGCCGACGCATCCATGGCGCAATCGTCCTCCCTCAGCGAATTGGTGCGCACCACGTTCCCGCAGTGGGTCATCGCGACCCACGCGTACGGCGGCAACGACACCGTCGTGCTCAAGCGGGAAGGCCTCATCGAGGCCATGCGCTTTTTGCGCGACGATTCGCGCTCGGCCTTCAACGTGCTGATGGACCTCTCGTGCGTCGATTATCTGAAGTTCGGCCGCACGCCCGCGAGCCGACCGTCGATCACGACGCCGTCGCCGCTGCCGTACTTCATGACGCCCAAGCCGAATGCGCAAGTCTGGGAGCGCGGCGTCGGGCCGGAGTATCGATTCGAGGTCGTGTACCACTTGTATTCCGTGCAGCGCAACCACCGCTTGCGGATCAAGGTGCCGCTCACCGAGGCCGATCCGGCCATTGATTCCGTGACGACGGTTTGGAGTGCCGCCAACTGGCTCGAGCGGGAAGTGTGGGACATGTTCGGCGTGCGATTCAACGGCCACCCGAACCTGAAGCGCATCCTCATGTACGAATCGTTCCAGGGCCACGCGTTGCGCAAAGATTATCCGGCCTATAAACGGCAGCCGCTGATCGGGCCGCTGAACTGACGCCGATGACTCCCGACACCTCGCTCACCGATCCGTCGACGCGCTCCATGGAAGCCTCCATGGCGACGGAGACGCGGCACATGTTCCTCAACATCGGCCCGTCGCACCCCGCGATGCACGGCATCATCAAGATCATCGCCGAGCTCGACGGCGAGAAGATCGTGAAGTCCGACGTCGAGATCGGCTATTTGCATCGCGCCTTCGAGAAGATGTCGGAGCAAGGGCCGTACAACAACGTGCTGCCTTACAGCGACCGCCTCAACTATGTCTCGCCGCTCATCAACAACTTCGGCTACTGCTACGCGGTCGAGCAGCTGATGGGCATCACCGCGACGGAGCGCTGCCAGTACATCCGCATGATCATGTCCGAGATCTCGCGCATCAGCGACCACCTCACGTGCATCGGCGCTTCCGCGATGGAGCTCGGCGCGTTCACCGTCTTCCTCTATATGATCAAGGCGCGCGAGTGGCTGTGGGAGCTCGTCGAGGATGTGTGCGGCGCGCGGCTGACGATTTCGTATGGGCGTGTCGGCGGGGTGAAAGCCGACTTGCCGGTGGGCTTCGCCGACAAGACGCGCAACGTGCTCGAAGAGACGCGCAAGGTGCTGCTCGAGTGCGACTCGCTGCTGACGCGCAACCGCATCTTTCTCGACCGCATGCAAGGCACCGGCGTGATTTCCGCCGACGAGGCGCTGGCGTACGGTATTACCGGGCCGTTCCTGCGCGGATCGGGCGTCGGGTACGACGTGCGCAAGGCGCAGCCGTACTTCGCGTACGACCGCGTGAAATTCGACGTGCCCACCGGCAAGCACGGCGACAACTACGACCGCTATCTCGTGCGCCTGGAAGAAATAGAACAGGCGATGCGCATCATCGAGCAGGGGCTCGATCAGATTCCGGCGGGGCCGATCCAGGTCGACTTCGAGGGCAAGCCGCTGCCGGCGGCCGTGATGGTCGACGAGGCGAAGGAAGGCTTCACGGCTGGATTCCACGAGAAAGAAGTGCAGCCGGACCCGACGCTGGGCGGCTCGACCAAGCGATTCCACGCCGGGATCAACGCGCCGGAGAAGCGCGCGGTGCTGCCGGCGAAGGAAGACACCTACGGCAACATCGAAGGCCTCATGCACCACTTCAAGCTGGTGATGATGGGCCACGGCATCCGGCCACCGAAGGGCGAAATCTACGCGGCCGTCGAGGGCGCGAATGGCGAGCTGGGCTTCTACGTTGTCAGCGATGGTGGCGATCGGCCGTATCGCGTGCGCGTGCGGCCGCCGTGCTTCGCGATCATGTCAGCACTCCCGCTATTAATCGACGGCTCGATGCTCGCCGACCTCGTGCCGACCTTCGGTTCGGTCAACATGATCGGCGGGGAGCTGGATCGATGAGCACGGCGACGACGGGTACCGCGACGTATTCCATCGCGAAACTCCAGCCGCTCCGAACGGCGGCGGAAGAAATCCTCGCGCGGTACGAGCAGAAGCGCGCGGGGATTCTCGGCGTCTTGCACCTCGTGCAGGATCGGCTTGGGTACATCACGCCCGAGGCGGAGCAGTGGGTCGGCGAGTTGATCGGCATCTCGCCCGCGCACGTGCACGAGGTCGTGAGCTTCTACACGATGTACCGCGCGCAGCCCATCGGCACGTACCACGTGCAAGTCTGCACCAACGTCGCGTGCTCGTTGAAAGGTGTCGACCGGTGCTTGTCGCAGATTTCGAAGCGGCTGGGCATCGAGCCGGGCCAGACGAGCACCGATGGGAAATTCACGTTGTCGACGGTGGAATGCCTCTGCGCGTGCGAGCTCGCACCGATGATGCAGGTCAACGATACGTACGTCGGGCCGATTACGGCCGAGGTCATCGAGCTGCTTGCGACGCGGCCGGGCGATTTGCCGCCGGCGTCGATGCCGTTCCGCGGCGCGCCGGGGCTGGCGGAGCCGGTCCTCTCGGGTCGCTTCGCGGTGAAGAACTCGGAGTCGATCGAGACCTACGTGCGCGACGACGGCTACCAGATGGCGCGCAAGGCCGTCACCGAGATGACGCCGGACCAAGTCATCGCCGAGGTGACGAAATCGAACCTGCGCGGCCTCGGCGGTGCCGGGTTCCCGACGGGCAAGAAGTGGAGCTTCATCCCGAAGGACAGCCCGAAGCCGAAGTACCTCGTCGTCAACGCCGACGAAGGCGAGCCGGGCACGATCAAGGACCGCTACATCATCGAGCGCGATCCGCATCGGCTCATCGAGGGCATCATCATCGCGGCGTTCGCGACCGGGTGTCGCAAGTCCTACATCTATATCCGCGGCGAGTACGTGCGCCCGACGGAAATTTTGCAGCAGGCGGTCGCCGACGCGTACAAGTATGGCTTCCTCGGTAAGAGAATCTTCAACAGCGAGTGGGACCTCGACGTTGTCGTGCATCGCGGGGCGGGCGCGTACATTTGCGGCGAAGAGACAGCACTACTCGAATCGCTCGAGGGCAAGAAGGGCTACCCGCGGTTGAAGCCGCCGTTTCCGGCGATCAGCGGGTTGTTCGGCTGCCCGACG
>Ga0209515_10009545_pt1 | contig 11028 bp, 9 predicted proteins | sample Subgroupgradi54m_FD_187454 | JGI IMG/M metagenome (GOLD analysis project Ga0209515, IMG submission 187454) | Subsurface groundwater microbial communities from S. Glens Falls, New York, USA - GMW60B uncontaminated upgradient, 5.4 m (SPAdes)... ...
AAATCCAGCATCGGGGCCAGCCGCCACCGCCGCGCGGCCGCCACCACCAGCCGGGTCATCCGCTGATGGTCGCGGTACCCCTCGGTCATGGTGGACTCGTAGAGGTAGCGGTCCGACGTCTGGTAGAACTGGAGCAGGGATTCCGGCCGCTGGTCGGCCGGCGCCATCGGCGAGGTCCAGTACCGGTCGGCGATCTGCTGGATCGGTTCGTGCCGATATCCTTCCAGATCGGCGACCGCCCGCGCCAGCACCGCCGGCTCCCCCACCGACTTGCGGAGGTGGTGGTTCAGCCGTTCATCTATGAATGGGGGGAACTGGGGCATCGGACTCCTCATGCGCGTCGTGCCACGCGATCACACGCTGCAGCCATCGCGTCAAGATGATCCGCCCGGTCTCGGCGACCTGTTCACCGTGCTGGGTGATCCCCTCGCGCAGCGGCGCCGGGTCGTGCGACGACGTCTCGCCGGCCCAGCGCTCGACGATCTCCGGCGTGATCTCCGGGTGACACTGGAACGCGTAGCATTGGTCGCCGAGGCGGAACGCCTGCTGAGGATACTGCGCGCTCGACGCCAAATGGATCGCTTTGGGCGGCAGGGCATAGGTGTCTTCGTGCCAGTGGAACGCCATGAACTCCTCCGGCAATCCCGCCAGCAGGGGATCTTGCCGGCCGGCGTCGGTCAGCCGCACCGGGAACCAGCCGACCTCGGGGACCGGGCCTTTGGTCACGCGGGCGCCGGCGGCCTTCGCTATGAGCTGGGCGCCGAGACAGATGCCGAAGGTCAGCAGTTGGCGGCGGATCGCTTGCTGGAGGAGCTTCACCTCGTCGGCGAGGAACGGGTAGCGATCGGTCTCGTCCACGTTCATCGGGCCGCCGAGTAGGATCACGCCGTCGTACGGCTGGGTCGCCGGCGGGACCGCCTCCCCCGCGTACGGCCGGCACAGATGCCAGGCGATGCCGAGTTCCCGGCAGATCGGCTCGAGCCGTCCCATCGGTTCCGGTTCCGCATGCTGGATCACCAACACGACCGGCGCGCTGTTGGGTTTATCGGACAATGAGCACCTCTCCCGCGGTAATGGTTTCCTTCCGTCCCGTATCGGTGCGCACGATGAGCGTGCCGTCGTCGCCGACGTCCACCGCCTGCCCGTCCACCGACCGGTCCTGGCACGCGACGCGCACGCGGCGGCCGAGCGTCATCGAGGCGTCCCGCCACGCCGCCAGCAGCCGGCTGGGGCCGTGCCGCGTGAAGTCGCCGTACCAGCGGTCCAGCGCCGTCAACAGGCCGCGAGCCACCGCCAGCCGGTCGCACCGCGCCCCGCGCGCGGCCGCCAGCGACGTGGCGAATTTCGGCAGGGCGGTGCGCGGGGTGTTCACGTTGAGGCCGATCCCGAGAATCGCCGCGCGCACCCGGTTGAGCTCCGCATGGAGCTCCGTCAGGATGCCGGCGACCTTCCGATATCCATCTCCATCAACGGGAGTCCCGCTCCGCGGGGCGACTTTCCGGTCGCCGAGCAGGACGTCGTTCGGCCACTTGATCCGGGCCTCAAGTCCAGCGGTCTCGCGGATCGTCTCGACGAGCGCGACGGCCGCCAGCAGCGTCAGCAACGGTGCTGAGGCCAGGGAGACCGCCGGCCGCAGGATGACCGAGACGTAGATCCCCTGGCCCGCCGGCGACTGCCATGTGCGGCCGAGCCGCCCGCGGCCGCGCGCCTGCGACTCGGCGAAGACGGCGTGACCCTCCGGCTCCCCCGCCGCCACCAACCGATGCGCCACGTCCATTGTGGAGTCGGTCGCCGCGTAGCTGGAGAGGCGGCGGCCGACCACCGCCGTCGTCAATCCCCACGACAGCTCTTCGGGGATCAGCCGGTCGGGCGGCGCCACGAGCCGGTAGCCCAGGTGCGGCTGCGCGGTGATCTTGTATCCCTCCTCGCGCAGCTTCTCGATCTGCTTCCAGATCGCCGCGCGGGAGACGCCGCTGGCGCGGCTCAACGCCTCGCCGGAGAGGAACGCGCCGGGATGCTCGCGCAGCGCCGTCAGGAGCCGGTCTTCCACCGCCGTCCTTTCTTCCGCGCGGCGGACGCCGGGCGCGGGGCGTCGAACCGCGCGGCCATCGTCGCGCGAGTGTCGCCGCCGGCGCGCAGGGCGGCGAGCTGGTCTCGCAGGACTGCCGCCCGCTCGAATTGGAGATTCCGCGCCGCCAGCTCCATCTCCTGCTCCAACTCCGCCGCGACCTCCTCGATCAGCCGGGCCTCGCCCGACTGGCCGACCACGTCACCGACGAGCTGATCGGCCTCCGCCCTCGCCGCCCCCTCGATCCCTTCGTGGATGGCCTTCTCCACACCCTTGGGGGTGATGCCGTGCTGCTGATTATACGCCAATTGCGTGACCCGCCGACGCGTCGTTTCCGTGATGGCCTGGCGCATGGCATTCGTGATCCGGGCCGCGTACATGATGACCTGGCCGCGCAGGTGGCGCGCCGCCCGGCCCGACACCTGGATGAGCGACGTCGGACTCCGCAGGAACCCTTCGTTGTCGGCGTCGAGCACGCAGACGAGCGACACCTCCGGCAGGTCCAGCCCCTCGCGCAGGAGGTTGACGCCGACGACGCAGTCGAACGCGCCGGTGCGCAAACTCCGCAGGACTTCGACCCGCTCGAAGGCGTCGAGGTCGGAGTGCAGGTAGGTGACCTTGAGCCCGGCCTCTTTCAGGTAGACCGAGAGGTCCTCCGCCATCCGTTTGGTGAGCGTCGTCACGAGCGTCCGCTCGCCGACCGCCGCGCGGGCCCGCACCTCCTTCAAGAGGTCATCCACCTGCCCCTCCGTCGGGCGCACCGCGATCTCCGGGTCCACGAGCCCCGTCGGGCGGATGACTTGCTCGACGACGCGGTCGCCGGAGGCCTGCCGCTCGTGCGGCCCCGGCGTGGCGGAGACGAAGACCGTCTGGCCGACGAGCGACTCGAACTCGTCCCACTTCAGCGGGCGGTTGTCGAGACACGACGGCAGGCGGAACCCGTACTGGACGAGGACCTCTTTGCGCGCGCGGTCCCCTTCGTACATCCCGCGGAGTTGGGGGATCGTCACGTGCGACTCGTCAATCACCGTGAGAAACGGCGTGAGGAAATAGTCGAGGAGGCAGGACGGGCGCGAGCCGGGCGGCCGCCCCGAGAGGGCGCGCGAGTAGTTCTCGACGCCGTGGCAGTAGCCGACCTCTTTGAGCATCTCGAGGTCGAAGCGGGTCCGCTGTTCCAACCGCTGGGCCTCGAGCAGTTGGTTCTTGGCCTTGAGCGCCGCCAAGCGCTCGGCCAGCTCCTGCTCGATCCCCCCGAGCGCCCGTTTGATCCGGTCCTCCGTCGTGACGAAATGCTTCGCCGGGTACAGCGCGAACCGCTCGAGCGACTGGAGGCGGTCGCCGGTGACCGGATGGACGACGCTGATCCGCTCGATCCGGTCGCCGAACAGCTCGAGGCGGACGGCGGTCTCCTGGTAGGCCGGGAACACCTCGATGGCCTCGCCGCGCACGCGGAACCGCCCGCGCTGGAAGTCCACGTCGTTGCGCTCATAGAGCTGGCCGATGAACCGCGCCAGCAGGTCCTGGCGAGGGATCTCCTGCCCGACCTCCAGCGACACCAGCAGCTCCCGGTAATCCTCCGGCGAGCCGAGGTTGTAGATGCAGGAGACGCTGGCGACGAGGATGACGTCCTGCCGGGACATCAGCGACGTCGTCGCCGACAGCCGCAGGCGGTCGAGCCGGTCGTTGATGGCGGAGTCCTTCTCGATGTAGGTGTCGGTCTGCGGGATGTACGCCTCGGGCTGGTAGTAGTCGTAGTAACTGACGAAATACTCGACGGCGTTCTCCGGGAAGAACTGCTTGAACTCGCTGTAGAGCTGGGCGGCGAGCGTCTTGTTGTGGGAGATGACCAGCGTCGGCTGTTGGAGGCGCTCGATCACCGCGGCCATGGTGAAGGTCTTCCCGCTGCCCGTAACCCCCAGCAGTGTCTGGTGCCGCTGTTGGGCCTTCAGCCCTCGGAGGAGCTGGTCAATGGCCTGCGGCTGGTCCCCCGCCGGCTTAAACTCGCTGCGCAATCGGAACGGTGGCATCGGCGCGGCGCGTCAGACGATGTCGAGCGAGACGTCCAAGCCGGAGGCGTCGCGGGTCAGCGCGCCGATCGAGATGAAATCCACGCCGGTGGCCGCCACCGCCGCGACGCCGTCGAGCGTGATGCCCCCCGAGGCCTCCAGCAAGACCTTGCGGCCGGCCTGGCGGCGCAGCATGACCGCCTCGCGGAGCGACTCGACCGGCCAATGATCCAGCAGGATGAGGTCGGTGCCGCCGGCCAGCGCCGCCCGGAACTCGTCGAGGTCGCGGACTTCGATTTCCACTTTCACTTGGCGGGCGCCGGTCTTCCGGGCCTGGGCGAGCGCCTCGGCGATCACCTCGACGTGGGACACCGCGGGGCCCGGACGCGCCGCCGTGCGGGCCTGGGCCAGCACCTGCAGGTGGTTTTCCTTGATCAGCACCTGGTCGTAGAGCCCCATCCGATGGTTGTACCCGCCGCCGACGGCCACGGCATATTTCTCGAGATAGCGCAGGCCGGGCGTCGTCTTGCGCGTGTCCAGGAGTTTGACTGGATACGGCTTGATCCGCTCGACGAACGCGCGGGTCAGCGTGGCAACCCCGGAGAGCCAGCTCAGGACATTCAGCAGGGTCCGTTCCCCGCTCAAGATCGGGCGGGCCGGCCCCTCGAGGAAGACGAGCGCCTTGCCCGGCTGGACGGCGTCGCCGTCCCGCGCCATCGGTTTGACCCGGATGCCGCGGTCGAGGAGGCCGCACGCCCACTCGACGAGCGGGATGCCGGCGATGATGCCCGGCTGGCCAACGACGACCTCCGCCTTGGCGGTCAGCGTCGGGTGGATCAGCGCCGTCGAGGTGAGGTCACGCGTGCCGATGTCTTCCTTGAGCGCCGCCTGCAGCAGCGGCATCACCCGCTTCGGATCTAATCTGGCTGCCACGAATACCCCAGATGTCCTAGCAACATCTTGCCATCACCATCATGATGGTGTATACTTTTTGTGAGCGGTAAGTCCTATCTGGGTGCCTGCGGTGTTCCCCTCCATGGAGGGCATGAGCCGCGGGGTCACGAACCCGGAGGGCACGCTCGTCAACTCATTCTCCAAGGTACACATCCTCGTAGCGAATCTTCGTTCGGAACACGTCGAACCAGTTCGTATCGCGTTTCTCGTACTTTCGGAAAATGCCCCAGGAGAACAAGTCGGCGGCCTGCAGGGTTGGTTCTTCGTGGCTTGCCACATGATTGATGTTCAAGGGGATCGTCGGGTTCAGCCGACCTTGCAACGATCGAACGACGTAACGATTGAAATCCGCGATTTCCGCTGATCCTTTGCTCCGATCAACCAGGAGCTGCACTCGGTCAGCCGCCTGTTCAAAGGGCACGTGGTCCAACACGAGCCGTGTGACGAAGTTATACACGCGCTCCTTGTCCCGTGTCAGCCGTTCGTACACTCGCCGCTTGTTCAAGGTGATGGCGTAGATTCCAAAGCGCAACGACTCAACCTGTCGGTAGAAATATCGCTTCGAATCCAGCGTGGTCTCGGTCGCCTTGAGTTCGTTCTTCAAGCGTTTTGCGCGACCTCCCTTGTTCACTTTCCTGCGCAACGTCTTTCTGACCGCCCGGCGGATCTGGTGATACACCGCCGGATCGCTGGTGGCCAGCAAGCACACGGTGAAATACTTCGACGGCTTCTTATTGACGAAATCGAAGCCCAAATCCCCGCTCTCATCCAAGCAGAGATACCACATCACGCGTCGGCGGAACGCGTCCGGCTAGTCACATCGAAGACCGGCGCTCGTTGGGCGCAGCTTGAGCGCCGCATGGAGCAGCGGCATCACCCGTTTCGGATCAAGCCGCGCTGGCATCGTGTACTGCGCCCCGCGAATACGCACCTTTCTGATGAAAGATCGACTGCCGGAGCACGATCTGTTGAGCCATCGTCTTGAGGATCGTTTCAAGAATCCGAACGAGCGGCGATCCCGGCGTAAAGTCAGCGGGGGCAATATGATTGACTCGGTTCGCCTGAAAAAGTTGCCGGCACTGTCTCGAGGCCTTATGCTCGGGCGGATACACCGCGACCGCATACCCGCCGTTCTTCGTGGTCACGGTCATGCAGGGCACATCCGAATCACCATCGCCAATGTATATGATGTTTTGGAACGGGATGCGTCGTGTCTCATCGGCCATGTGTTGGTTGATATCTTGGTCCAGCCGCAACCGGCCCTTATTGATCCGGAATAGAAACTGCGTCTTGGTCGTATCGTTGATGGCGAGCTTTACGCATCGCGGGGCTCCATCGCGCCGATACTCGTACTCGCACGCATAGATCTCCTTGAAGTACTTCCCAATGCTCACCCCGTTGAGAATCGCCTTCATGCCGGAGGATATCAGGTAGTGTTCCAGGTGAATCCCGGTGCCGAGACTGGCTGCTTCGCGCCGTATCACGTCATTGATATGCGGGAAAAAAGCCTCGACCCCTGGGAAGTAGTGGATCCTCTGGGCCATCGCCGTGAGCCGTGCCGCCGTTAGGGGTTTCGCCTGAAACTTTGCATCAAAGATCAGTTTGTTCAAATAGCACAGGACTTTGTCATAGCCCATTTCTTTGGCGTCCTGGTTAATCCGCTTCCAGAACGTCCGTCCATCAATGTGGTACTCGGCGAAGATCGTCTCCTCCTGCATGTTGCGCCGCGATAACGTGCCATCAAAATCGTAACACATGGCAATGACGTTCTGCCGGAACCCGCCTTGTCGTCTGGCCGACTCGCCTGCCACGCCCTACCCTTTCCCGTTCGCGGCGGTTCTCAGCACGCTCAGAATCTCAATCATGGCTTGCGTATCCAACGTGCAATACGTCTCGAGATCCTTCCGAACGCGGGCCCTCTCTGCTGCTGAAACCTCGTCTAAAAAAGTCACGCGGGCATATTCCCGGCTTGCGGCGTTCCCGTCGCTGATCCCCAAACCTTCATAGGCGCCACCGGTCAACGCGGGAAACACGTTTTTGATCGAGGTCCGGCCCATCTGCTTCGGATCGTAATAGTCGAAACGCCGGAATGGCACGATGAGATCCGAGAACCGGCCCTCAATTCCCCGGAACCACTCCCCGTATTGGGGATGGGCCTCGACAGACTCTTTCAAGCGGCCCCACTCAAAGGACATGTTGTAGGACAGGATGGTGCCGGTCTCCCCCAGGAGAGCTTTCAGTCGCGACAGCAGTTCCGGGCGCGGATCCCCCCAACCGTCGGCGAGGAAGGCGTGATGCGACGCCGCCCGGTCCCACCCCGGCAGGATATGCAGCGAGAATTGAAACGGCACCTGCTGATACGGCCGGCTGGACTCGTAGAGCGGGATAGCGTCTCCCACCGTCTCGAAATCAAGGAAGTGGATCGGGAATTCTAATTGCTCCAGAAATGCCCGGATGGCCGAAGAGTCTGCGTGAACCTGGTTCCCGACATGGCACTCCCGCTGAATCCGCTGGCTCGGGGTCAACGGGTACCCCTCCGCGACGCTCCGAAGGTCAAGGATTCCTTCCTCGATCAACTGGAACGCTTTCTTTTTGTAGATGCGGTTCAGGATGAAGACGCTTTGCTCAGGGAGGAAGCCCCAACAGAGATCTTTCAACGAGCATTCGTACGGGTCATCACACTGCAGGCCGATCTTCACATCCGGGCACCTCGCCTGCTTCAGAACTCCCATCATCCGGTCCACCTCTGGCTCGACCCGCTCAACCCATTCTCCGATCGCATCGGTGATATCTTCTCGGGCAAACAAGGCGTCGGCATCCAGCGCGCCGTGGCGGACGTACTCGTTGTTGACATGCACCACATAGGTCTTGCCGATCTGGAGGCCCGCCCCCTCGTAGCAATACTTCTGGAACGCCACATCCGGGTAATAGACGTCCTTCATTTCGGTCGAACTTTTCACCTCGTACAGGTCCCAGCGCCCATCCTTGTTGGGGACCAGCGCGTCGGCCCGGGCGTAGGTGTTCTTGTATCGGAACCCCGGCTCAAACAACGGCTTGTTCAACGAAAGCGCCGAGCGGGTGTCCTGAATAATCTTCTCAAAGTCATCGGACCCCTGAATTTCGACCCCGCCCGGAAAGAGCGTCTGGAACAGCCGGGTCACCCGGTGCCCCTGGTCGAAGCGGGCTTGGAGCTCGGGATCAGTCGGCGGGAACTGGTCCTGGGCATGATAATGCATCCAGAGCAGTTTCGGGCATTGCAGCCCGGCGAGGTATTTGGTTTTCGATAAGAACGGTGCGGCCTTTTCTTGGACGCCCATATCAACCCTTTCCTATTGATCCCGCGCTGCTGAAAGAAGCGGCCTCTGTCCGACTAATTCCTCACGCCGAAAACGCTCCATTTGTTCTCATACTTGATTGCGTTACTTCGATCGAAGGAGTACCAAGTGCTGCCCCGCCGGCGTTCGACATACATGCGCTTCGCCACGATACGGCTCGGGACGACGTAGTATTCAGGGGATCCGTCGTTCTTGGACAGATTGACGAAAACATAGATGTGGCTGGAGGATTTGAGGCGCTTGGAGTGCTTATTCAGGAGCCAGAAATTGAAATGCCTGGCATTCGTCTTCACCTGGACCGAGAAAGCTCTAAGGCAGTCCTGATCTGTGACAAGCAGGTCGGCACCGAAAGTGCTTCGGGAAGTGGGTGAAGCAATCACCCCGCGCGCCGTGAGTTCGGCCGCTACAAGAAAAACACCGCGCATCCCTGTTTGCTGTCGCTTCTCAACCATATGTCACCTCCCTTTTCCCCGTGATCGTGCCTGCCAAAGGATGAAATCCAGCTTTTTGACCTTGGGGATTCTGCTGTTTGGGCAGATGCGGCGATCAAAAAAATCAACCAACCACTTTCCTTTCTTTGTGACCAGCCATTCATGGTAACACTTCACAACGCGGGTATACCATTGACTGATCTCTTCAATCTTGCGCTTCTTATTGTCAGTATGAGGTAATCGCTCATCGAGGTTTTTCAGTACCCACTGGTCAATCGGGGGATACTTCTGGGGATACCTGGTGGCCAACATCTTGCTGGCAAACGAGGATTCTACTCTGTGTTTTGGGTCGAGGAGGCACAACTCCTGCAGGATTTTCCGGAACGTCATCGGATGTCGCTTGAGTTTGTCCAACTCAGAAAAGTAGGTCTTACACCATGGCTCCCCGCGTCTGACTTTATAGAAACCCTTATAGAGCTTCTTGAAACCGTCGTCCTGTGACACCCGTACTTTTCGATAGAGGTGCATGATGGTCTTGTACTTCTCGACATAGGTATGGATTTTCAACCTCGTCGAACGATTCAGATCGTTTTCCCGGAGGTCGTCAACTAACCGATCGAGTCTTTCTTCGCAACTCTCCAGGGGCTTCTCCAGCCGCGCGGCCATCAAGTGAGCCGCGCCAAGCTCTCGGACCATTTCGCGAGCTCCAGCTCGACGGTGCGGAGGCCGTCCTCTTCCTGGGCGAGGATCTCGGCCGGGGCCTTGGCGCGGAACTGCGCGTTCTCCAGCCGGCCGCGCTTGCCTTGGATGAGCCGCTCGAGCTCGACGATGCGGCGCTGGATCCGCTGGCGCTCGGCGTCGAGGTCCACGACGCCGGCCAGCGGGACGACCAGGTCCACCGCGCCGACGTGCGCGACGGCCGACCCTTTCGGCCGCGCGACCGTCGCCGCCATCGTCACCTGGCCGGCGCGCACCAGCCGCCGCAGGTCGTCGAGGTACGGGGTGATCCGGGCGGCGGACGCCGGCGGCGCCGCGATCTGCACCGGAATCGTCTGAGCGATCGGGATCCGCAGTTCCGCCCGGATGTTCCGCACCGCCGTCACGAGGGCGATGAGCTGTTCGAGGTCCTGCTCCGCCTCCGTATTCCGGCGGGCGGGGTCCGGGGTCGGCCACGCCGCCAGCATGATCGTCGGCGGCAGGTCGCCGCCGAGCGCGCCGCGCTCCTTGAAATGCTGCCAGAGGGCCTCGGTGACGAACGGCATGATCGGGTGCAGGAGCCGCAGGGATCGCTCGTAGACCCAGAGGGCGGTGCGGGCCGCCGCCAGGTCGTGCGGCAGGCGCGGCTTGATCAGCTCCAGATACCAATCGCAGAACTCGTGCCAGAAGAACTCGTACAGCGTCTTCGCCGCATCGTGAAGCTGGTAGGTCTCCATCGCCCGGGTCGCCGCCTCGACGGCCCGGTCGCAGCGGGTGACGATCCACCAATCGGCGGCGGTCAGCGGCGGCTCCTGCCCCTGGCCGCGGAGCGCCGGCAGGGGGCTGGCGGTGTCCAACACGAGCCCCTCCGGCAGCGCGGTGTCCAGGAACCGGCCGGCGTTCCAGATTTTGTTGGCGAAGTTTCGGGCCGGTTCGAACTGCCCTTCCGAGAGGTAGAGGTCCTGGCCGACGCTGCCGGAGGTCACCAGGCAGTACCGCAGGGCGTCGGCGCCGTACCGGTCAATGATGTCGAGCGGATCAATGATGTTCCCCAGCGACTTGGACATCTTCTTGCCGGTCACGTCGCGGACGGTCCCGTGGATGGCGACATCGCGGAACGGGCTCTGCTTGAGGAAATATTTCCCCGCCATCACCATCCGCGCCACCCAGAAGAAGAGAATCTCCGGCGCGGTGACCAACGTGTGCGTCGGGTAATAGGTCTTGAGATCATCGGTGGCCTTCGGCCAGCCGAGCGTCGAGAACGGCCAGAGCCACGACGAGAACCAGGTATCGAGGACGTCGGGGTCCTGCTCCCACGCCGTCACCTGGCAGACCGGGCACGGCGCCGCCGGGACCGCCGCCGAGATCTGGAACCCGAACCCCAGCGCTTCGGGGCGCGTGTCGCGGGTGATCCGGGCCGCCCCCAGTCCTTCCCGTTTCCGGCGGCAGGCATCGCTCGCGCAGTACCAGGCCGGGATCCGATGGCCCCACCAGATTTGCCGGGAGATACACCAGTCGCGGATCTGCTCGAGCCAGTC
>Ga0209515_10009546_pt1 | contig 11027 bp, 11 predicted proteins | sample Subgroupgradi54m_FD_187454 | JGI IMG/M metagenome (GOLD analysis project Ga0209515, IMG submission 187454) | Subsurface groundwater microbial communities from S. Glens Falls, New York, USA - GMW60B uncontaminated upgradient, 5.4 m (SPAdes)... ...
TGGGGGGGGGGGGAACAAAAATAAATTTAGTTTTGTATGTGCTTCTCTAAGATATTAAACCATTCTTTTGGTTTCTCTTTATTCATTATGCCTGCAAGATCAAAAATAATGACTTTTTCTATCTTGTTTTTTATTAAAAATTTAAGATCTGTTTCAAGTTCAGAACTATTTTTGTACGTTGGTTCGTTTTCTAAGATTCCATGACCTATGCACCCTACAGCAAAGTAAGGAGAGACATGCTCTTTTTTTATTTTGTTTATGAACCATTTAAAATAAAACTTTGCAAGAAATCTTAATGGTTGAGGTATTAATGTGGAATAGATAAAGAAATTTCTCTCAATATTTTTTCCTTGTAACTGATCATCACCATACAACGAACTTATTATTTTTGGGAAAGGAAATCCACTTAAGATTATTTTTTCATGTTTTGCTAATTCTAAAATAGTTTTATTCAGATACTCTTTGTTTTTTCCTTTTTGAGTTATTAAAAATTTTGTATAGATAAACATCATTTTAAAAAAACCATAATTTACCAATAAAGGAGGTTCTACATCTATTTTCATAGGAATTCCTTTAAAATTATTTAAAACATCAATATTCTTTTTTGAAGTATAACTTGAAAACCAGTACCCTTCTTTTTTAGGAAGTGTTGGCCAGGCCCCAATAATTTTTACGTTTTTATTCTTTATTTTAGATTTGTATTTAAGAAACTCTTCTTTAGTTTTTACTGCCAGATAGATCTCAGTTTCAAAATTAAGCAATTTATTAAAGGTGTTCCAGTTTACTTCATGAGGAAATTCACACCAAAAGAGCATTTGTTTAAACTTAGACATCATTTTCTTAAGAACTTTAGAACTTAATAATGTTTATCCTACTACCCTACGCATATCTACTACTTCTGCAGAACTCACTTTTTCAATAGTAGCAATTTCATTTGAGAGATCTTCAGAACCCTTAGATTCATCTATTAAGAACATTATTTTTAAGGCATTTAAACCGAAAGCTACAGGTTCTATTTCATCTCGATCTAACAATTCTGCTGAAAATTTTAAACCAATTTCTTTTGCTTTAACTCTTAATTCTTGTAAATCTGTTTCTGGAGAATCAGGCATTAATTTTACAGTAATAAACATCTTTGCCATTGTTAATTTGGACCTGTAAATTTACAGGCAGGGCATACGTATTTAGCAACAATCTTTCTACAATGATTACACCTTACGAGTTCATACCCACTACATTTAGGGCATTTGAATTTTACTGTACCTGTTAAGTTCGTTATATTCACATTACAAGAAGTGCAGTTTATTTCTTTTGTCATAAATAGAGCAACTTTCCAAATATTTATAAAGTTAACGATCAACTCTTTCTAAAAGGAGGCTTACTGTTCTACATATGGCTAGGATCTTATATGGAGTTGTTAGTGTTGGTTTTGGTCATACTATTAGGAGTAAAGTTGTTATTGATTACTTAAAACATCAAAAACACAAAGTTTTGATTGTTACAAGTAATGCTTCTTATGATTATTATAAAAAAATTTACAAGAAAGATGTGTATACTATTGAAGGATTAGAACTTGTCTTTAAAAAAAATTCAGTTTTGAACTTAAAGACGATTTTAAAGAATTTAGAAAAGGCTTCTAGAAAGACGTATGATAAACTTTTGAAAGTTCGTACTATTATTAAGGAGTTTGGACCAGAAGTTATTATCTCTGATATGGAAAGTTTTACAAGTTTTTTAGCAAGTGATCAAAAACTTCCTTTAATTAGTATAGACAATCAACATTATCTTGTTTATGGGAACTATTCTTTTCCGAAAAAATTTAGAATTAGTTATTTGAAGGCGTTAATGATTGTAAAAAGTATTGTTCTTAAAGCAAAATATTATATGATTATGGCTTTACCTGGAGATAGCATTGAAGACCATGTGAATGTTTTTAAAATTAAACCTCTTTTAAGAAAAGAGATTATGCAAGCTACTCCTGAAACAAAGGATTATATTTTTGTTTATCAATCTACAAAAAGTTATGATACTCTTATTGATATTTTAAAGAGAATTAATTATAAGTTTATTATTTATGGATTTGATAAGGATAAAATTGTAGGAAACCTTTATTTTAAAAGTTTTAAAGATAATAAAGAGTATATTAATGATCTTGCACATTCAAAAGCAGTTATTACAAATGGAGGATTTACTTTAATTAGTGAATCACTTTATTTGAGTAAGCCTCTGCTTGTTGTTCCTATTAAGAAACATTTTGAACAAATTTTGAATGCGCTTTATGTGAGTGAACATAAATACGGTGAATTTTATAGTGATTTAGATGAGAGTCATGTTGTTAATTTTATTATGAATCTTAAGGACTATAGATATACTGTTGAAAAGTGGAATAATGATCAGGCTTTTGGCTTACTTGATATGTTAATTAATAAAGAATTGAAATGAACTTTAAATAATTTATTCTTGTTTTAAAAAGACAATAACAATAGCTTTATTTATCTTGAATGTTCTAAAAATTTATGGATCTCTTTATCATTTTAAAAATTATTTATTTTTTACTTCCGGGAATTTTTGCAAACATCTTACCTGTTTTTTTTAAAAGGATTTCTTTTCTTAACTATCCTGTTGATTTTGGTATTTATTTTGGAAAGGAAAGATTGTTTGGAGATCATAAAACTTTTCGGGGATTTTTCTTTGGAATTTTAGGAAGTATTGTTTTTGTGTTCCTCCAAAGACTTCTTTATTCTTTTGAAATTTTTAAGAATTTTAGTCTGATTAATTATATTACTGTTAATTTTTTAGTTTTGGGATTCTTATTTGGTTTTGGAGTTTTATTTGGAGATTTATTTGGAAGTTTTCTTAAAAGAAGATTTGGCTTTAGATCTGGAGAAAGTTTTTATATTTTAGATCAGATTAATGGAGGATTAGGTATTGCATTCTTTGTGTTGCCTTTTTATTTTAAGGAATTGAACTTGATTCTTTTGATTATCCTTCTTTGGACACTAGGACATTTTTTTATAAAATACTTGGGGTACTTACTTGGAATTGAGAAGAAACGAATTTAGTTTATAGTGAACGAGGAAAGTAAATTTTTAAGATTTTATGTATTTTTTCTGAAGAAATCAACAAGACCCATATCTTGTTTTATACTCTCTTTGAATAAATACTTTTTATTTAAAATAAAAAAAGAAAAAAGGATTATACATCCTTTAATCCAGATTCTTCTACACTGAACACTATTTCTCCATCAGGCAAATGAGGACTATCAATGAGTTTTGCAACTCTTGTTCCTTTCTTTCCTTTTCTTAAATACACTCTTGTACTTGAATTGTGTCCAACTATGTGTCCTCCAATTGCTGCTGTTGGATCTCCAAAGAACGTATCTGGTTTTGACATGACCTGGTTTGTTACATACACTACTAAATTGTAGGCTGTTGCTATCTTTTGTAACGCATGCATGTGTTTGTTTAGTTTTTGTTGTCTATCTGCTAATTGACCACGACCAGAAAAGTCTGCTCTAAAATGAGACATTAAAGAGTCCACAACAAGTAATTTCACATTTAACCCTTCATTTTTTATTAAGTCTTCAACTTTTTCAGCAAGTAACATTTGGTGATCACTGTTAAAAGCTCTTGCAATTTTAATATTTTTTAAAACATGCATTGCATCTAATCCTAAAAATTCTGCCATTTGTTTAATTCTTTCTGGTCTGAATGCTCCTTCAGTATCAATGTAAATGCAAATTCCTTCAGCTCCGCCTTTTTCTTTTGGTAATTGCACATTTACTGCTAATTGATGTGCTATTTGTGTTTTGCTCGAACCAAATTCTCCGAAACACTCTGTAATACTTCCTGCTTCAAAACCCCCACCGAGTAATCCATCAAACCCTTTTGAACCTGTAGTGATTTTAAGAAGATTTTTTCTTTTTTCTAAAAGTTCATCTCCAGATTCAAAACCCATGTTCATGGTATCTCTTGCAGCTTTGATGACTTTACGTGCTGTTGCTTCTGTTAAACCGCCTGCTTCAACGAGTTCTGCAGGAGAAGCTACTGCTAAAGAAAGTAAGGTGTCAAATCCAGATTCTTTTAATTTTTCAGCTGTTGCTGGACCTACTCCAGGTAAATCACTTACAAATTCAATTTTTGCCTTTTTTAAAATTTTATCATCATCCATAGTCTCTTGCATCTGCTCTTGTATTTCAATTTTTCTACTCATCTTCTTCATCCTCCGGTTTATCTTCCTGTGCTAACAATAATTCTTCCATTGTTTTTTGCATTAAGACTACAATTCTTGGAATATCTTGTTTTCTTAGTTGAATAACAGAATCTCTCCAGACACCTTCATCATCTTTCCAACTTTTTCTTAAACTTACTGTTTTAAATCCTACAATAGTGTCGTCTTTTAATTTTCGCTCATTGAACCAGATTGCAACTTCTAGTTGACCTGATCTAAATTTTTTTATTGGTTTATTTCCCATTGTTCTTTCCTCCACTTCCTTATCGGCTTTTTTTTCAAATACCTCAAGAAATAAAACTTACAAAGAAAATTTCCTTGTTTCCTTTGTAAGCCCTTTTTCAATGAGGTTATTTGATAAATAACTTATTTTCTATTTAAACCCTGTGCGGGTCTAGCGTGTCGTGTCGTCCACTCTTGTTCTGTAACGTATATGTTTTAGCATCTAGATGTTCTAAATATTTCTTTGTAAGGACCTGATCTAAAAAAAATCTTAATGCTTTTGCATAGGTCTTAATTGTAATTTGTGGTTTTTCTTTTTCTATTAAATATATTAAAAATTGACTTATGTCTTCTTTTGTTATTGTTTTTGGATCTTTTTCTGTCCAACTCATAAATTTTAGGATGCAGTTTGCATAAATCTCTGTTGTTTTTGGGTTTATCTTTTTGTTTATTTCTTTTTGAATTATTTGGTTTAGTTCCATAAGAATATATTTATTTTTTTAATTAAAAAGAGTTCTGGAGAAATTTTTGAAAGATTTTCAAAAATAATAGACAAATTGATATTTTTTTTGTAGAAGGGAATAAAAATTTAAAAAAATAAAAGAAAAAATAGTTTTCTTTAGACCTTACTCTATGTCTAGGAAGAAGAAGTAGGTTGATAACCTTGTTGCAATACCTGAATTGTTTATTGGTACTACCAATTCATAATCTACGGTTGTATTTGAATTGTTTCCCCTATAGTCACACATTCCAGTTGCATTAATAGGTGAACCGAAAGCTAAAAGTCCTATATAATCCGGTGCAATTGCTGTTGAAGTTGCTTTGAATGTGCCTGATGGCCAAATCATTGAATCGGTACAACTTGAACCACTTTTTACATACGCAGTTAAATTACTTGTGTTTATTGCACTTAACTGAGATATTGTTGTTTTCCCATCATTGAATACATTTGAACCTGAATCCGCATCTGATGCAGTCCAATTAAATGCTACGTCTACATCTGTTAAATTTGCTCCAACTAATGTTGAGAAATCAAAACTTGAATTTTGTGAAGCAAAGATTGTTTTAATTTGAGATTTAGCAGCCATTCCAAAATTAAAAAGTATATTTGATCCAGAACCTAAAGATAGATTAGCAGTTACATTACCTACATACCCATGCCATTTAATTGTTGAGACATTTGCACTTAAATTTAGAAAGGAAACATTTCCACCTTGAGCTTGAGTATCGCTTCCTGCACTTGATTCAGTAACACTTCCTATATTTAAACTTCCCGTTACTCCTGCACCTGTTATTGCACCACTTTTATCTATTGCATTAACTGTTGATATTAAAGAAATTGTTAGTAAAACTATTGTCAATAAAATTATCACTCTTTTCATTTTATCTCACTCCTCTTTTTTCAATAAATAATAATAATAATAATAATAATAATAATACCTTTGTTAAATCTTATATAAATATTTTGTTGTTACTCTTTTGTAAATAATTTTATAGCAAACCACAAAAGTTTTTAGAACTAAATTGTTGTGGTTTACTGTTGAGAACTTTGCGTAATTCACTTTTAGGAGGTTTTGTGCTACAAAACTCAGGTAAGAACCTGGAGGTTCTTACGATCTCCTCGTTCTTCTCTATTGTTTTCAACTATTTTAAGAGAGCTCACGCTACAGCATTTTTCAGTAAGAAATTTAATCGATGTATATTATAGATAAATCCTACAAAAATTTGCTGAACATAGACTCGAGAAATGGTTGTTAATTTTGTCCTTCCTGATTTAAAGCTTCTTGTCATTGTCCCAAAGACATGTTCAATCCTGCATCTCACTCTGCTGATTCTCTTGTTTCTAAGAAATTCATCAGCGATGAATTTTCCGCGTTTCATTGTTCCATCTCCTTTAGCTTTAGTCTTACATCCACTATATCCCCTATCTCTTAAAATTATTTCATCTGGCTTTGCCAGATCCACATTCCCATCATGGGTTTTTGCAGTTGTCAAACTAAGTTCAAGAATAAGCTTATTCTTACTATCCACTTTTATGTGTTCTTTAAATCCAAAGATATTTTTCTCTCCTTTCTTTGTCCAACTTCCATCAGCGCTTCTTGAGGTTTTTGCTGCTTTTCCACGTTCATCCATTCTAGAATTCTTTTTTCCTGGATCTGCATGGATGAAACGTGCATCCTGAATAACTCCTTGTTCAATAATTATTCCTTTGTTAGCAATCTGCCGTTGTAATTCCATCCAGATATCTTCAATTTTATTTCCGTCTGTCAATTCTTCTCTGAATCTCCAGATTGTTGTATAATCTGGAACAGTTTTTGGAAAACCAAGAAACTGCTGAAAGTCAAGACGATTGTAACAATTATATTTTGTTTCTTCATCACTCATTGAGTAACAAGCTTGAAGAAATAAGATCTTGATCATCAAGATCTTTTCATATTCTGGTCTTCCAACAAGACTTGATTTTTTAGGGAATACATTTAGAAATTTTCTCCAATTAATGAGTTTATTTATTTCTTCTAAGTTCTTTTTTAGTTTACTTACCTTCTCGTATTTAGTCTTCAAAGCATAATCAATTAAATTTTCCATTATAATTTCACCTCTCTAAATAAGAGGTGAAACTAAAATAAATAGATTATGTAACTACACTAACTAATTTTGCAAAGTTCTCTGTTAGTCAACAACAAACCTGAAAATTAAACTAATTACTTTGTTGGTTGACTATCTTTTATCTTTTAATTCTCCGCTTCTGCTTGGGTGAGTTTCATTTTTGAAGATTTGTTGGCATAATTGTCAAATAAATAATTAAAATTTAATAGAAAAATAACTATACTTTTAAAAAATTTAAAAAGAAAAAAAAGAAAAAATCTTCTTACTAGAATTTACTCTACATCTAGGAAGAAGAAATATGTTGATAATCTGAGTACTCCTGAGTTGTTTACTGGTACCATTAGTTCATAATTTACAACAGTTGAATTTTTAAAGTCACACATTCCTGTAGCATTAATTGGAGCTCCAAAGACCAATGTTGTATTTGATACTGCTGATGCAGCACTTGTATTAAATACACCTGTTGGCCAAGTAAACCTTCCATTTGTAACTCCACCAATTGTAGTTGAATTACACATTCCATCACTCATTAATGAAATTACATTTAGACCTGTTTTATTTACTCCAGCTACTTGAGCCATTGTCGTTGATGATGTAAATGCAGAATTAAATGAATCTGAATCTGTTGCAGCCCATCCTAAAGCTAGATCTGCCGCTGATGCATTAATAGCTGCTAATGTTGAAAAATCAGCAGTTGAACTTTGTGATGCAAAGATCGTTTTAATCTGTGATTTTGCTGCTAGTCCAAAACTGTAAAGTATGTTCGTACCAGATCCTAAAGATAAGTTAGCAGTTACATTTCCTAAATAACCGTGCCATTTTATTGTGGTTATATTTGCACTAAGATTTAGAAAGGAAATATTTCCACCTTGAGCAAAGGTATCAGATCCTGCACTTGATTCAGTCAATTTTGTTAAATCTACTGCACCACCTACAACACCTGTACCAGTTACTGCTCCACTTTTATCTATCGCATTAACTGTTGATATTAAAGAAATTGTTAGTAAAACTATTGTCAATAAAATTATCACTCTTTTTTTCATTATTTTTCACCTCCTCTTTTTTCGATAAATAATAATAATAATAATACTACCTTTGTTAAATCTTATATAAATATTTTGTTGTTACTCTCTTGTTGTGTAAATACACTATTTTTTAAATTTCTCTTCTAAATTTTATTACTTATTTCAATCAAAAAATTCATCTTGCTCTATAAAAAAATGTATTGCATCTTCCGCTAAAGACTTTTGATAGATCTCTTTTTCTGTTGCTGACTTTTCAAGTTTCTCTTTAAGAGCTTGCACTTCAACTTTTATGACTTCTGCTTTTTCTTTGAAGTGGGTATGATTTAAGGTTAAGTTTAATTTTGGTCTGTCTGTTATTCTTACTGCAATTGTTTTATTATTTTTTGTAATAATCCAGCCAAATTGTTTTACTTTCTGTTCTCCTTTTTTTACTACTGCAATGATTTTTATTCTTTCATTTAATTTTATGGTGTTATTTTTCTTTTTTGTTGGTTCAATAATTTCAATTTTTATTCTTCTTTTTCTTCCAATAAGAAGAGGGATTAATATTATTAAAACTATTAAAATTAAACTAAGGATAATAATATGAATCAAATCATCAGACTCTCTTAGCTTTACTTCTTCTGGTTTTTGTTTTAATAAATTGTTACATTCTTTAATAATTGATTTAATAATTAAATAAGAATCTATAAAATCTTGTTCATTATATGATTTTTCTGCTCTTTTTAACAAATCATAGAGCGCTTTACATTTGGGGTTTTCATTGATTAAATCTTTTGCAAAATTAAGTAAAATTGCTGTGTTATTTTCAGTTGCAGGTACTTCTTTTCCTTCTGTGAGATTGAGTTTACAATTACAATCTATAGGACAATTAAAACAGTCTTCATTATAATTATTACAGGAAGAATCTCCACATCTTTGTATGGACCATGTACTGCTTCCTCCTCCACCACCCCCATTAGTGATGTAATTATTTATAATGGTTGTATTTGTAGAATTAGAAGAAACAGTACTATTCGTGCAATCTGTAGAGTCTTGAAATAAATAATAAGTAATATTTGCTACGCCTGGAGGAATAGGTAACATGAGTTCATAATCAGTTCGAACATTATTGAAAGAAATTCCATCTTCTATATTAAAAACTAAAATTATTTCATCATTACGATCTTTTACGAGTCCAATATTATAACTTCCAACGATTGAACTTAATGTCCTCCCATATACTCTTAAATTTGAATCTCCTACTTCAAACGTTCTTGTTTCATTTGATAAGAACACTGAAGTTCCTTTTGCTTCTGTTAAAGTAATGTTTGTAAAATTAAAATAGGTATCGAACGCAGAAGCAGTTGCAGAACTTAGGGTATTTAAATATCCTGCACCAGGCATTGTTTTATCTGTGAGTGAAGCTAATTGGTTTAGGTTGGTTGTTGCATAAATCTCACTACCGTTACAAAATTTAAGCGGTAAATTCTGTTCAACAACTTCTGAATTTTGATCTAAAGTTAATGTTACTAAACTTGTATTCCCCCCTGTAAGCCTTCCGTAGAACCCTTTCCAATGAAAATAAGTATTTAAATCTAGATAAGTAATATTGCCTCCTTGAGCATTATGAGAAAAAACTGCATTTCCTGTTGTCTTAAAGAAACCATTTTTCAAGAACAAAACAAGAAGAATTGTAAAAAAGAAGACTAAAAAGAACAGGATAATATTCTTATCTCTCTTTTTCATAGCTTTAGACTGTATAGATTGTTTAAAAATTTTTGCTCTTTTAAAAAGGATGACGTCTCTTCTTCTTTTTTATGATTATTATTAGAGCGAGTATTACTAAAATGATTACTATTAGTGGTAGATAATTTAAAGTTCCTTCTTTGAAAATTACTTCCACTTCTTTTTCTAATTTTTTTAGTAAGAGATCTTCAACTGCTCCATAATGTGCAACAACTTTTATTTTTAAATTATCTTGAAGATCTTCTTCTTCTAATTCTCCTTCTACTTTAAATGTATATGTTGCTTTTGCAGCAATTTTTTCTGTTTTTGAACTTAAAGATTTATTAATTTGATTTAATAAAAGGTCTTTTATTTCTAGACTTACATAGACATCTTCTGTTCCTGTATTTTCTACTCCAACTTCAAATCTTTTTTTATTTTTATTATAGGTTGCTTCTTTTATGTCTATTGTTGAAGCATCATCTAAAGATACAAGTTTAATTGGTTTTTCTTCTTTAATTAATCGCTCTAGAGAAGTTGGGTAATCTCCATATGCAACACTACTTTCAGAAGTTAAACTTTTATCTACATAAGCAGTGAGATCTACATCATAGGTTAATGCTTTTGTTTCTTGTGTATTTAAAAATGTTGCAACTTCGTCTCCTATTTGAGCTACAATCTTTCCATCTGCTTTAATTGTGTGTGAAAATGCTTGAAAATATGTAAATAAAACGCCTGTATTTTTATAAATGACTTCTAGTTGTTTTGATAAGGTATTATATCTTATTTCTCCTATATTCATATTTGGAATATAACTTGGAATAGGATAGATTGGAATTGCATGAATATCATCTCCTGTTGCTTGACCATATTTTAAGACCATTCTCTTGATACCTGCTTCATTTTTAATTCTTTTTGCGTTTGTAAAGAGATCATATCCGATGACAAGAACACTTTGAATATTTGCACTTTTTAAAAAATCTAAGATCTGTATTGGTACGTTTGAAGTTCCAATTAAAATAACAGGGTAAGATCCATCTATTAATCCCGTTTCAATAAATTCCCCATTTGTAAGAATTATTTGTTTTGTAGGATTATTTTGTATAAACTTTTTTACAATGGCTATATTGTCATTGTATTTGTTTCCTTCATTGATAATTTCAGGATTAAGACTAATTAATTTTTCTTTTACTTTACGATCGAGTGCTCCATAAAGGAGAACATTTGTTGCTCTTT
>Ga0209515_10009550_pt1 | contig 11026 bp, 8 predicted proteins | sample Subgroupgradi54m_FD_187454 | JGI IMG/M metagenome (GOLD analysis project Ga0209515, IMG submission 187454) | Subsurface groundwater microbial communities from S. Glens Falls, New York, USA - GMW60B uncontaminated upgradient, 5.4 m (SPAdes)... ...
TGCTTTAGCAGCCTGTCAGAGAAGGCAGACGCGACCGCCCCCAAATTTCCGTTCGAAAGTAAGATTTTCATGGCAAGCCCGACAGGCTGCTAGAGCAAAGGCGCCAGCAGCCGGGCGATCTCCTCGCCGATGGTGGGCATCAACCGGCGTTCCTTGCGCGATTCGGGCATCGGCCTGGCTTGGGCAAAGACACCGCGCATCCATTGCGCCATCTGCGTGGCTTCGTTGGGCGAATAGGTGACCACGCCGATCTCGAAGTTCACGAAGAGACTGCGCAGGTCCATGTTGGCCGAGCCAAACAGGCCGATGCGTTCATCGACCAGCATCATCTTGGCGTGGTTCATTCCCGGCTGGTAGAGCAGCACCTTGGCGCCGGCGGCGTGGAGGCCGCGCAGATAAAAGCGGCGGGCGAGGTCCGTGATCGGGTGGTTGGAGCGGGCCGGAACGACCAGGCGGATATCGACACCGGCCCGCGCCTGCAACAGCAGGGAGCGATAAAGCACCTCGTCGGGGATGAAGTAGGGCGTGACGATCCAGATGCTTCGCTCCGCCTGCTGGACCATCGAGAGGATGCCCTCGTAGAGGGGATCGCCCTCCACGTCGGGCCCGCTGGCCACGATCTGCACTTCGCTCGTGCCCGCCGGCGCGGGGATTTCCGCCGGAACTTCCTTCTGCAAGCGCGCCAGCGGCTGGCCGCTGGCGAACGCCCAGTCGGCCATGAACACCTCGTTGAGCAGGCCGACAGCAGGGCCCTCGATGAGGGCGCCGAAGTCGCGCCAGCGCCGCTTCAGGACCGTCGGTCCCATGTATTCGATTGCGATGTTGCGGCCGCCCAAGGCGCCGAGGCGATGATCGATGATCGCGATTTTCCGGTGATTGCGCAGATTGGCCGAACCACGGGTCTGGAGCGGCACCACCGGCATGAATTTCACGACCTCGCCGCCGGCCTGGCGCAGGGGATCGCAGAATCTCCCGCTGGTGGTGAAACAGCCGAGCGAGTCGAGCAACAGCCGGACCTTGACGCCTTCGCGGGCGCGCTGGGCCAGCAGTTTGATGATGCGCCGGCCGACGTCGTCGCGGCCCAGGATGAAGGTCATCAGATGGATGGTATGCCTGGCTTCGGCAATGCCGCGTTCGAGTCCGGCGAAGGATTCCTCGCCCGAGGTCAGGAACTGCACCCGATTCCCACCGAGGGGCGGGCTGGCGCCATTGGTGGACAGAATCCGGGCAAGGGGGCTGTTGGCGGCGGGGGAGCGGGGGCCCGCCGGTGCGGCGGGACGGAGGCGCGCCTTGCGGCTGGCCAGCCGCTTGAGCTTTCGCCCCCCGAACATCAGGAAAAGCGGCACGCCCACGTAGGGGACAAACGCGATGACAAAAAGCCAGGCAAAGGTGTTGCCCGGCTGCTTGCGCTCGCTCATCAGGCGCGCAATGGCAAAAAAAGCCAGCAGCACGCCCACAACCGTCAAAAGGTGGGGCAGCACGCCGTTGATGAACGGGTGCTCGATGAGCGCATCGTGATAGTTTTTCAGCGTCTCCATCGCTTCCGATTCAGCCGCGCAAGCCAGTCATTAGCAAGCAGACGAATCCGGCGGGGTGTGAGAAAAATTTCAGGCCGTGAGTAGGGCCGGGTCTGTGACCGGCCTTCTGCTTCGCTGAAACCGGCCGGTCACAGACCCGGCCCCACCTCGGAACCGGCAAACACGGATTGGTATGAAGAAATTTGTCTCACACCCAATCCGGCGTTCGCCCGTAGCGGGCCAATATTCCGCCCAATTTCCGGCGTGATTTTGGTGGTGGAGGCTGGAGTCGAACCAGCGAACGGCAGGAGCCGAATTGATTTACAGTCAACGCCCTTTGGCCACTTGGATACTCCACCGAACCAAAACGAGCGGTGAAGGTATGGGGGCGTGGCGAGCTTTGCCAAGCGGTTTTTTGTCTAAATAATCGCCGTCTGGCTACACTCCGCTGGTCGTAGGGGCGCAGTCTTGCTGCGCCCGGCCGGCAGCGAAGATCCTTGGGCGCAGCGAGACTGCGCCCCTACGCTCGCGATCTGGTTTCCGGCTAGTCTCTAGCCTCCGGGGGCCCGGCCCGACCGGGCTGGCGGGCACAGTCCCTCACAACAGTCCGCACTCGCGGAAACTGTAATAACCGCGTCCCTGTGGATCGGAGAATGGGCGGCCGACGATCACGTGGTCGAGGAGCTCGATGTCGACCGCCCGGGCGGCGTCGCGAAGCTGGCGGGTCACTTGCACGTCCGCCGCGCTGGGCGCCGGGTCGCCGCTGGGGTGATTGTGGACGCAGACGACGGCCGTCGCTCCGTGGCGGATGGCTTCGCGGAAAACTTCCCGCGGGTGGGCGAGGCTGCTGGTGGCGGTGCCGGAGGTGATTTCCACCTGCCGGAGCAGCCGGTTCTTGCGGTTGAGGCAGAGGACCCAGAATTTCTCGACGGCCAAGCCCACGATCTGGGCTTGGAAATGGGCCAGCACCAGGTCGGCCCGGTTGAAAGCGGCTTCATGAGCGGGAGCGCTGGCCAGGATCCGGCGGGCGATTTCCATGACCGTGACCAGTTGCAGGGCCTTGACGGGACCAATGCCGGTCAACCGGCGAAAGTCGGTATCCGTCCACTTTACGAGGGCGGCCAGCGATCCCGCCTCGGCGATAAGCCGCTGCGAGACGAGCAGAACGTTCTGTCCCTTGCTGCCGCTGCGCAGCAGCATCGCGAGGAGCTCGTTGTCGCTGAGCGCGGCCGGGCCGAGCCTGGCCAGGCGTTCCTGCGGACGGTCGTTGACCGCCAGGTCTTTCACTCGCAAGGGCGGGGTGGTATCGTCGCTCATCGGGCCGGGGCGCTGCGCCCGCCGGCCCGCGGGTTCTGCGCACTTAGAAGTGCTTCACGTAGGCGTTGCGTCGCAACTTTTCGAGCCAGCGCTCGGTTGCCTGCCGCGAACCTTGCTGCACGAGAAGTTTTTCAATCTCCGGGCGAGCCTCGTCGAGCGGGAGCACCCCGGCATGTTTGCGCTCCTCGACAAACAGGATGAAGGCGCCCTCCGGCATGATGAGGGGATCGCTATATTTGCCCGCTTCGAGGGTGAAGATCACGTCGCTGAATTCCTTGCGCAGGTCCGACCGGCGCTGCCAGCCCCAGTCGCCGCCCTTGCCCTTGCGGGAATCCTGACTGTGCTGCCGCGCGACGCTGCCGAAGTCGGCGCCGGCTTTCAGCTGGGCGATGATATCATCGCCTTTGGCGCGCAGGGTCTCATCCGTGTCATCGGCCGCGCGGGTAACCTGGATGAGCCGCAGATGGGCGCTGTCTTCCTGGTAGAACCGGTCCTTGTTTTCCTTGTAGTAGGTCTCGATCTTGACCGGGCTGACCGCGCTGGCGAGCTTCGACTGCTGCTGGCGCATGTAGCCGTAGATCATGTCCTCTTCGATTTCCTTGCGGTAGTCCTTCTGGGAAATTCCCCGCGACCGGAGGTGGGCGAGGAACTTGCTGCGGTCGCCGTCGAATTGGGTGATGATCGTCTCGGCCAGTTGATTGTCGATGTAACTGACGGGCACCTTCCTCTTCTCATCCTTGTAGAAGTCCTTAACGATCAGAACGCGGTCGATGAGGTTCTGGATGACGTCTTCCTGGAGGGCCTCGACCTTTTTATTGAATTCCTCCTCCGTGCGGCTTTGACGCTGGATTTCAGGGATTAGCGGCCCGATTTCGCGGCGGACGTCGTCCACGGTGATGATATGGTCCTCGGCAATGGCGGTTATGCCATTGGCATAGCGTAGGTTGAGATTGTCGGGCGACGGATTTGAAATCTGGGCAGGCGCCCAGCCTGCCAGGGCAAAAGTGACAAAAATGGCTGGAAAACGAGGGCAGCGGAGACTCATGAAGCAGATAGATTTTGCAGGAAAGTGATTACCTCTTTCAACCTTGCAAGGGGGGTGGGGGCGGTCAAGCGGGGAAAGCGGTTGCTCAATTGGATGAAGTCATCGCGGCGGCCCGAATTGCGCAGGCATTTCAAACGGCTGCCGTGGCTTTCGACGGACAGGATGCCTTTTTGTTCCGCGCGCGTGCGAATTTCCGTCACCAGCAGCAAAGCCCGGACGGTCTCGCCGAACTTGCCGAATCGGTCGCGCAACTCAGCCTCAATCTCCTTCACCTGACTGGCGGTTCCGGCCATGGCGAGCCGCCGGTAGAAATCGATGCGGAGGCGGGTCTCCGCGATGTATTCCACCGGCAGCCGGGCCTGGATGCGGTCGATTTCGCCTTCGATTCGTTCCGCCTGTTTCAGCGCGGTGAAACTGTTGGTCGCGCCGGCCCGGGCCGTCTCGGCTCCCTCGCCGACGAAGACGAAGTCCAGCTTCACGCTGGCGCGGACCAGCGACGCCTGTTTCTCGCCCTTCAATCGCGCCACGCTTTGCCGGAGCAGCTGGCAATACAGTTCGAATCCCACCCCGACGATGTGTCCGCTTTGCTCGGCTCCGAGCAGATTGCCCGCGCCGCGCAGTTCCAAATCGCGCATGGCGATGCGGAAGCCCGCGCCGAGCTGGTTGTGCTGGCGGATGGCGGTGAGCCGCTGGCGGGCGAGATCGAGCAATCGCGCATGCCGGTGCAGCAGGAGGTAGGCATAGGCCTGGTGCTTGAACCGGCCGACGCGGCCGCGCAACTGATAGAGCTGGGACAGGCCGAAACGGTCGGCGCCCTCGATGATCAGCGTGTTGCAATTCGGGATGTCGAGGCCCGACTCGATGATCGTGGTGCAGACCAGCACCTGGTATTTTCCGGCGACAAAGTCGGTCATCATGCGTTCGAGGCCCTCCGCGCCCATCTTGCCATGGCCGACGCCGATGCTCAGTCCCGGCAGCAGCTCGCGCAGGCGGGCCGCGACCAGATCGATGCTCCGGACCCGGTTGTGCAGATAGAAAACCTGCCCGCCGCGCCGCACCTCGTGCCGGATGGCCTCGATCACCAGTTTCTCGTCGTAACTTTTCACGATCGTCTGGATGGGCAGGCGGTTCGCCGGCGGGGTTTCGATCGTGCTCAGGTCCCGGGCGCCGGTCAGGGCAAGGTAGAGCGTGCGGGGAATCGGCGTGGCGCTCATCGACAGCATGTCGACGTGGGCGCGCCAGCGCTTGAAGACCTCCTTGTGTTTCACGCCAAAGCGCTGCTCTTCATCCACGACCACGAGCCCGAGATCCTTGAATTTGACGTCGTCCTGGATCAGGCGGTGCGTGCCGATGAGGATGTCGATCCTGCCCTCCGCCACCGCGGCGAGAATGCCCTCCTGCTCCCTGGGCGTGCGGAAGCGGCTGATCATTTCGACGGCCACCGGATAGCCGGCCATGCGTTCGCGGAAGGTGTTCAGATGCTGTTGGGCCAGCACGGTGGTCGGCACCAGCACCGCAACCTGCCGCCCGCCCATCACGGCCTTGAAGGCGCCGCGAATGGCGACCTCGGTCTTGCCGAATCCCACGTCGCCGCACAGCAGACGATCCATTGGCCGCGTGCGCTCCATGTCCGCCTTCAAGTCGGTGATCGCTCTGGCCTGGTCGGGGGTTTCGGTGAAGGGAAACGCCGCCTCGAATTCCTTCTGCCAGGCATTGTCCGCGGGAAAGGCGTGGCCGGGCTGGGCCTCGCGTTGCGCCTGGAGGGCCAGCAACTCGGCCGCGAGGTCGAGCGTGGCGCGCTCGGCCGACTGGCGGGCCTTTTCCCAGCGGCCCGATCCAACCCGGCCCAACTGCGGCTTCGCCTTGGTCAGTCCCACGTAGCGGGTGATCAGGTGCGACTCCTGTAGTGGCACGTGCAGCGTGACCTGGTCGTCGAATTCCAGGGAGATCACCTCGCGGATGCCGTCGCCGGTCTCGAGTTTCGTCAATCCCCGGTAGAGCGCGATGCCGTGGGAAAGGTGCACGACGAAGTCGCCTTCGACCAACTCGGAGAAATCGAGCAACTGGTCGACCGCCGATTGCGCGGCGGCGGCCCGCCTGGCCCGCGGTCGCCGCTGACGGCGGCGGCCGAATATCTCCGTTTCGGTGACAATAGCATAGCCGACGACCTTGGGTAGGGCGGTCCCGCTGGGCCCGCCGTGAGCAGGAGACGGCGGGCCCAGCGGTCCCGCTTTACCATCCCGGAAAGTCACTCTGAATCCCTCGCTCACGGCCCCGCGAAGAAAGCGCGGCTTGATCCCCTTGAGCGTCGCATGCTCTTCCAGCAGTTCGCGCACGCGCTGTTCCTCGCCTTCCTTGGACACCACGAAGTCCACGGCATAGCCTTCGCGGTTCCACGCCGCCACCTTGGTGAGAAACGCCCGCCGGGAGTCCTCCTCCACTTGCAGCCGCTCGTGCGCAAGCAGGTGCTCCTCGGGATAGGCTCGGTGATGGGAAAGCGATTCGGTGTCCCAGGTTTCCTCCGAGGCAACCCCATCGAACAAATGGCTGGCGAGATCGAGATCGCCGATTCCGATCAGGCGCGCACCGGCCTGGGGAAGCTTTGCCAGAAAGGGTAGGGCGGGCACTCCGCTGCCCGCCGGGAAATCCTCGGCGCGGAACGGAGTCCGCGCCCCACCCTCGTCAGGCGCGAGCGAATGAAACAGCTCCTCCAATGACTTCGGCTCGAGCAGGACGACGTGCGCGGCGGGGTGCAGATAGTCCAGCAACGAAGCATGTGCGGCCGAGGCGTGCAGTCTTGGCGCCGCGGTGAGGACGATGCTTGCCACCGGCTCGCCGGAACGCTGGGTCACCGGATCGAGCGCACGCATTTCCTCGAGATTGTCGCCGAAGAAATCGAGCCGGCACGGTTGGTGCGCGGTGATGGGATAGACATCCACGATGCCGCCGCGCACGGCGTATTGGCCGGGCGCCTCGCAGACGGCCTCGGAATCGTAGTCGAACGATTGCAGCAGATCGAGCAGGCCCTGGAAGGAATGCGCGGTGCCCCGCTTGAGTTCGATTTCCCGGGTGGCGAAATCCGCCAGGGGTGGCACTGGCTGGAGCAGGGCGGCCGGCGTGGCGAGGACAAAAAGCGTTTCCTGGAGGCGGGGTGCCTTCACCCCGCTGGCGGGTGTGTCCTTCCCGGGTGAGGACGCCCCACCGCCCACAAAACTCGCCCCGCGCAGCCGGCTTAGGGCCGACAGGCGATCGCTGGCGGCGTTGAACGCCTCGCGCATGTCGCGGCTGTCGGTCTGGGCCTCCGGAAAGGTCAGGATTTCGAGTTTTGTTCGCGGATCCCGGGCTTGGTGAAACAGCGCGACATCCTCGGCGAGCGAGTCGACGTGCTGCGCCTCCTCATGAATGACCAACCAGACGGGAGCCGGGTGCCGGTGCATCAATTCCGCCAGGACATAGGGCTGCGCCGGCGGGCAGACGCCGGTAAGCTTCAAGCGTTGGGCGGGTTCACTCATTGAAGCGGTTCATTGCGAAAGGAGCGAAGCTTCCGGCGTGATGTTCGCTGGAAGGCGCCGTTGCGGCACGCCTTCCCTACCCGAGAGGGTCGGTCTTCCTTGCCCGCAGGGTGGTCAGGGCGGCACTGGCCGCGGCCTCTTCGGCGATCTTCTTGGAGGATCCGTGGCCGGCGCCGAGCTTCTCGGCATGGAGGTAGACGGCGACCTCGTAGGCCCGGGCATGGCGCGGCCCGGTGGTGGAAAGCACGTCGTAGCGAAGGGCGGTGTTGCCGTGAGCGGGCTGGACCAACTCCTGCAGCCGCCCCTTGGGATTCTCGGCGTCCTCCAGCAGCGCGAGCCGATGGGCGAACGGGCCATACCAGGCGAGCACGACCTGTCGGGTGGTGGCCAGGTCGCTGTCGAGATAGATGGCGGCCACCAGGGCCTCGAAGGCATCCTCCAGGATCGATGCCCGGGTGCGGCCGCCGGAATCCTCCTCGCTTTTGCTGAGCCTCAGGCCGGCATCCAGCCCGAGATCACGGGCCAGCTGGGTCAGGAAATCCCCCTTGGAAAGGATCGCGCGCCGGCGGCTGAGCACACCCTCCCGCTCGGTGGTGGACTGGCGGAACAGGGCATCGGTGATGATGAAATGCAGCACGGCGTCTCCCAGGAATTCGAGTCGCTGGTTGTGCGCTCCGGCCACCGGATCATCCTGCAGGTAGGAGCCGTGCGTGAGGGCCTCCCGCAAAAGGGCGGGCTGCCGAAACTGATAGCCAATGCGCCGTTGGAGGGCGGTGAGGGCGGGCATGGCGTCAGGAGCTGGCGCTCGCGTAGCGGCGCAAGCCCCGGTTGAAGACAAAAACGGTGACGGCAAACCAGCCGATAGCGATGCCCACCAGCCAGACGGCGGTCGGGAGATCAAAGCCGTGCAGGAGGGTCTGGGCCGGGGCGTTGCTGACGATCACCACGGGCAGTGCCCAGACGAAAATCACGCGCATGGCCCCGTGGAACGCCTGGCGCGGCAGCCGCGAGAATTCGCTCAGCGTGAAATAACTACCTTCGATGCCCTGGGCGCTGGTGATCCAGAACGCGAGCGATATGCTCAGGACGAGCATGCTGTAATGGATGACCAGGCCGCAAAAAATCATGAGTCCGTAGAGCGCGATGTCGAGCGGGCCGGGATGCAACCCGAGTTCGCGGGCCGAATAGATGACGACGGCGAGGGCCACGAAGGAATTGACGAGGCTGTCCGGATCGATCTTCCGGGTCGTCGCCATGAACATGACGTTGCCCGGCTGCGCCAGGAAGAAATCAAAATGGCCGCTGCGGATGTTTCGTCCCATTTCAAAGATACTGCTCCAGAAAAATCCCATGAGCAGGCGCTGGATGAGCATGGAGGTGCCGACCAGGAGCGTCATCTGGTATTTGTTCCAGCCGGCCACCGTGTCGGTGTGGGTGTAGATGACGGCCACCATCAGGAGATTCACCGACATCCAGAACAGTTCGACCAATGCCCACACGAGGAAATCGCCGCGAAACATCATCATCCGCGCGACGCAATAGCGCGCGGACGAAAACCAGATGCGGCCGTAGTGGGCGATGGTCATTTACGATTTTCGAATTACGATTTACGACTGACAAGCCCCGGGCGGTGTGGGGGCACTCGATGGCGGAGTTGGGGCGGTGATTGGAAAATCATAAATCCGAAATCGTAAATGCATTCAGCCGCCGACGGCGGTGTGCAGCCGCAGGCCGCGACGCCAGAGAATCTGGCAGGCCAGCAGGATGATCCCGACCCAGAAAAGCTGGATCCGCATCATAGCCAGGACTACCTCGGGATCATTGAGCCGGCCGGTGAGAAGGGCGACGGGGAAATACATCTGATAGAAATACGGCAATCCAGCGGACGCGGTGAAGATCCAGCCGGGCAGCAAATCGAGGGGGAAGATCTGTCCGCCGAGCATGGACTCGAAGGCCATCGACAGGATGACGAATCCCTGGATTTCCAGGAACCAGAAGCTCAGCATGCCGAAACAATAGGCGATGCCGAACTGGATCAGGGCCGACATCAGGAGGGCTGGGGGCGCGAGGGCAAACCGCCACCATTCGTGCGGAATGACGAGGTGGTCCTTGAGGAAGGGATAGGTCGCGACGACCGGGACGAGAATGAGCAGGCCGGTCACCAGCCGGGCCGACGCGTAGATGCTGAAACGGTAGAGGAAATAGTTGACCGGCTTGAGCAGGAATTGGTTGATCAGGCCATTGCGGATCTCGTCGCTGATCTGGTAGTCCTCGTTGAACGCCCCGATCATGAATTGGACCACGATCATGCCGACGAAGTAGGTGAAGGTCTGGGCGAAGGTGAACTCGTTGATCAGCGGCTTGTCACCGTAGGCGGCGCGCCAGAGGATGAACACCACCAGCAGGTGGAAGAAGGAAAAGAAGCCGCGCACGCCGAAGTTGACCCGGTAGACCAGGTTGCTCTGCAATCCGACGCCGAAAACGGCGCGGTATTTGGTCAGGAAGGCGAGCATGGGGGCGTGATTTTGGGGAATGTCATCCTGAGCGCAGCGAAGGATCCAGGATCGACGAACGGCTTGGATTTTTCGCTGCGCTCAGAATGAGAGCATGGAGAATCATATCCCGTCCCGTTGCAACTCAAGCGGGCGCCCCGGTTGCCTTCAGGTCGAAGCGTTCGACGACTTCCTTGGCGAGGCTGCGGTAGGCAATCGCGCCGGGGCCATGCGGATCGTAGGCGAAGATCGGTTTTCCGAAGCTCGGGGCCTCGCTGAGGCGGACCGTGCGCGGTATGAGCGTGGCAAAGATCTTCTCCGGCAGGTGCAAACGCACCTCGTCGACGACCTGCTTCGCCAGGTTGGTGCGGCTGTCGAACATCGTCATGACGATGCCGCCAACATCGAGGGTGGGATTGACCCCGGCGTTTTTCAGCCGGTCGACCACCTTGAGAATCTGGCCCAGTCCCTCGAGGGCCATGTATTCGCATTGCAGCGCGATGAGCAGGTGGTCGGCCGCCGCCAGCGAGTTCATCGAGAGCATGCCGAGCGCGGGCGGGCAGTCGATGATGATGGCGCGGTAGCCCCCGGAGTTGCGGAGCGGTTCCAGGACCGAGCGCAGCCGCAGCAGGTAGTTCTCCTGTTGGGCCAGCTCGATCTCGATCGCGGCGAGGTCGACCTCGGACGGGACGAGCGCGAGATGCGGCCACTCGGTCGGGGTGAGCATCTCGAAGGCGCTCCCTTCCCCCCGCAGCGGCCCGTAGAGGCTTTTGCCCTCCTGCTTTTCGATGCCGAGCGCGCTGGTGGCGTTGGCCTGCGGATCGAGATCGACGACGAGGGTGTGGATATTCCGCTCGGCGAGGGCCGCCGCGAGGTTGACCGCGGTGGTGGTCTTGCCGACGCCGCCCTTTTGGTTGGCGATGGTGAAAACGGTGCAGGCCATGCGCGATTAACCGCAAATGGCCGCCGGTAGTCTAGCGTGAATTGCTCCGGCGCGGCGCGCGGGTCCGCGGTAATTCGGCCCGGTGAATTTCGGGTCTTGCGGAGCGCAAGGATTTGACCCAAGTTCCGGCCCGATTTGTCCCGGCGCGGTAGCCAAGTGGTAAGGCCGAGCTCTGCAAAAGCTCTATCGGAGGGTCGTTG
>Ga0209515_10009551_pt1 | contig 11025 bp, 7 predicted proteins | sample Subgroupgradi54m_FD_187454 | JGI IMG/M metagenome (GOLD analysis project Ga0209515, IMG submission 187454) | Subsurface groundwater microbial communities from S. Glens Falls, New York, USA - GMW60B uncontaminated upgradient, 5.4 m (SPAdes)... ...
ATTTTCAGGCATCAGAAGCTAATGCAAAAGATAGTTTAAAAGACTTTTCTAAAATATTGCTTCATAACAAATTAACAGAAGAGTTATTAACATTTAATGACTGGGAGGAAGCTTTTGAATTGCTTGCTATGAAATCTAAAGGAAAACGACTATTAATTGTTCTGGATGAAATTCAGTTTATAGCAGAAGAATTTAAAGGGTGGATGTCAAAACTTCAGCGCTTCTGGGATCAAACAGGTTCAAAGTCAAATCTGGTTATTATACTTTGTACATCTCATATGAGCTTTATGGAAAGTAAAGTTATTTCATATAAAGCTCCTTTATATGGAAGGATAACAGGAGCACTAAAACTTGAACCATTTAATTATATTGATGCTGGATTATTTGTTAAAAAATATACCCCGTTAGATAAACTTTATACATACTCAATATTTGGAGGGACCCCTGCATATTTGTCATTAATAGAAGAAGATAAATCATGGGAAGAAAATGTCATAGAAAAAATATTAACACCACATGAAAGATTGTTTGATGAGCCAAATCTGATTTTAAAAAGCGAACTAAGAGAAATAACTAAGTATTCTCAAATATTATTAGCTATTTCTAATGGTGCTACAAAAATGAAAGATATTACCTCAAGGTTAAACATGAATGGAAGTGAGATTACACCATATTTAAAAACACTTATTGACCTTGGGTACATACGAAAAGAAATCCCGATAAATGAAGATGAAATGAAGAGTAGAAAAGCTATCTATAGATTAAAAGATCCTTTGTTTTACTTTTGGTACCATTTTGTTCTTTCAAATCAAAGCCTTTTGAAGTCAGCTAATCCAAAAGACATATTTAAAAAAATTATTTATCCAAATCTAAATCAGCATATAGGTTTTTTAATATTTGAAAGTATCTGTACTGAATATGTTCGCAGGTTTTATGTCCCACTTGAAGATTTTATGATAAAGAAAATAGGAAGATATATAGATAAAAGACTTGAAATTGATATTTTTACTTATAATACTGATAAAACTAATATATTAGGTTCATGTAAGTGGTCATTAAAACCTTATGGACCATCTATAATTTCAGATCTTATAAAACAATCTGAAATATTAAAAATAAAATCACCAAAGTTTATCTGTTTTTGTCCAGCTGGATTTACTAAGGATGCAATTGATTTTGCGAAAATAAGAAATGTTCTGCTTGTAGATGCTGCTAAGTTATTCTTGAAATAATGAACAAACAAAAGTCTTTAGTCTTTACTTCTTAGCTACCACAGCAATATTCCATGCAAATCTTTTCATAAACGGAATTATTTTAACCAGATTATCAAGTTTTTCCAGAAATAAATACTCTGATCTTAATCTTTCTTCTTCATAAATTATTTTTTTCCAATATCTTTCTTTATTTGGATTAACTCGTTCTATCAGATAAAACTGTAAAAAGATCCACAGTGAACAAAGCCAGAATGTATCATAGTTAACTTCTTTAAATAATGAGCTAGCGAACTTGACAATATTAATATCAAGTGGTCTTTCATCTTCCGTGCGTACTTTTGTAGCTATTTTTCTGTAAACATTTATTATTGGATTGTGTTTTAAGGGATCCCAAAAACAAGCTTTACCACCAGGTTTCAGCACTCTGTGCATTTCTTTTATGGTAACTTCAGGATCTACATGGTGAAGTATGTTTGAAGCATATGCAATGTCAAAAGTATTATCCGGGCAATCCATATCCATTGCATTCATTACACGGGCTTCAATGATTACATTATTTTTTTTTGCGAATTGTTTAGCTACTTCTACCATTCCCGGGGAATAATCAGTAGCTGTGCAAAGGGCTCCTTTTTTTGCAAAGTAAACACTATTTTCACCAGCTCCACAGCCAATATCTAAAAGCTTTTTCCCTTTAATATCTCCGAGTTGGGCTAGTATAAAACGGTTTTCAGGAGCTGTGGATGATTCAAAAAATGATTCTACATTTAAACTTTCAGGATTGATTGTAGATGCCCACTTATCATGAAATTCTTTTTCTCTTTTTAAGACCTCTTCAACATTATCCATTTCTATTATTTCCTAGTGCTACTCTTTAAATCCAACCTTTTCTCTGAGGATGTAAAGTGGTCTATCCTTTGTCTCTTCGTAAATTCTACCTACATACTCACCAATTATACCCAGCATTACCAGAATTATCCCGTCAAACAAAACAGTTGCTGCTATTGTAGAAGTCCAGCCCTGAACCGTACTTATATTAAAGAAATATTGGTATACAGCATAGAAAAAATATAAAAATGCTCCAGCAGAAAGTAATAATCCCAGATATGTGGCTACTCTTAATGGTCTGTAAGAAAAAGATGTGATGCCGTCTAATGCAAAACGAATCATTTTTCTTACAGGATATTTTGATTTACCTGCTTTTCTTTCTTCTCTTACATATTCTACACACATTTGTTTAAAGCCTATCCAGCTGATTATTCCTCTCATAAACCGGCTTTTTTCATTTATACTTCTTAATGCATTACAAACTTTGTAGTCAATTAACCTGAAATCCCCTGTGTCTGTAGGGATTTCATAGTTTGTTAAATATTTAAGAAGTCTATAAAATACATACGCTGTGACTTTTTTAAAAATTGTTTCGCCTTTTCTTTTAATTCTTTTTCCATAGACTACTTCATATCCTTCTTTCCATTTTTTAATCATTTCTGGTATTACTTCTGGAGGGTCCTGAAGATCTGCATCTATTATTACGACAGCTTGACCGCTGGCATAATCTATTCCAGCACTTATTGCTATCTGGTGTCCGAAGTTTCTTGAGAAATCAAGAAGCTTAACCCTTTTATCATTTGTGCAAATCTCTTTAATTAAATTTACAGTGTTGTCCTTACTTCCATCATTTATAAAAACCAGTTCATATTCTTCGTTTATACTGTCCATTACTTTTGTTAGCTTTTTATAAGCTTCATTTATTATTGCCTCTTCGTTAAATGCAGGGACAACAACTGAATATATGGGTGATTGATTTTGGTTCATTTATAGATTAGACTCCAATAAAGTTCGCAGGAATTAATCCTATGTATTTTGAAAAATCAATTATTTTTTTATTTCCACCGGTGAAAAATATCTCTAATTTCCCGGATTTAATGTGAAAAACAGCTATTTCAGCTTTTCCATCTCCATTATAATCTCCGGGCATTGGTATATCCGTAGATTTTCCTAACGTAAATTTGTGTGTAGCACACGAGGCTGAACCTTGGATATTATTGTTTGTGTTTTGCGGTATGCCACAACCTACAAATGCAGGAGGTGTAAACCCGGTAGTATATAAGCTGTTATTTCCAATTAGATCTTTTGCATATGCAATTTCCCATTCACCGGTATCGGGAGTCCATGTTGCAAGGTCTATTTTTTTATCACCGTCATAATCATCTAGAACAACTCGTGAATTCTTACTTCCAATAGGAATCTGAATAAACTTTCCAAGATTAAAGTTTTCTGATGACAAATAAATATTGAATTGATTTTTGTCAGATTTGTAAATAACGTGATCTGCTTTTTTATCGCCGTCTATATCTGAATATGCAGGGATGTCTATTATAGAAGTACTTATTTGTCTCCCTTGAAAATGATATCCAGTTGATGATATAAGAGCTGGCCAGGTACCTGAAAATAAATTTATACATGCTATATCGCACTTTGAGTCACCATCCAGATCTGAAGGGAGTGCTATTTCGCCAAAATTGTAGCAACCACTCATACTGGAATCCTGTTTTGAATCAGATGATCTAATAATATGGTATATTCCAGGTCCTTTTTCGTACAAAGCAATATCGGTTTTTCCATCCCCATCATAGTCAGATGGAATTGGTATAAATAAACCTGATGCTTTGTTATTTAAGAATATACTTTTTGTTAAATCAATATCAACTTCTTCATTATCTTTGCCATAAATTATGTACCAATGTTTGGCAAATTCATCAAAAAATGCAACATCTGCAATTTTATCTCCATCGTAATCATTTGATTTAGCATTATAAATTCCAAGAAATGGAGATCTTATTATTTCTTGAATATATTTGGGGTGTCTATTTACATATTTTGAAAATTTAAGCAATGTTTTATTATTTTCTAAACTGTTTTTTGCAGGGAGTGTTCTAGGATCTATTTTAAAAAGCTCTTTTATAGAAGTTAGATCTTCTTTACCATTGCTTTGTATTAAAGTTACGCCTTTGTTTAAGTATGCATCTAATAATCTTTTTCTGCTTTGTGGATACATTAATGTTCTAAAGAGTCCAGGTGTTAAATAGATCCAGCCTACTTTTTCTTTTATAGAAATATCTCTATCTAGATCAAAATATGTACTAGTGCGAAGTACACTAGTTAAACTTAGAGCTTTTTGACTTATAGGGTATTCAGATTTTATTAAAGTAGGATTAAAAGGCAATTGTGCAAAAAGTCCTGTATTAAAGGTAAACAGTTCAGCCCAAGTTGGCTCAGTGACAATAATTTTGTTTCTTATATCCTGAGTCTTTAGTTTTTTTATAAGTTCTGATTCTTCAGGATTGCCAATTTGAGGAATAGTTTGAAACCCGGAGAATCTTATTTTCCCAGATTCAATTTTAAATAAAGGTTTCTCTTTATCTCCAAATGCCCAGAACATTAAAGTACTAAAACATAAAATAAGAAAGACTGAAGCATAATAAAATTTGGAATTTTGTTTTATAAAATCAAATTTATTGTGTATGAACTCAACAGTAAAAGGTATAGCAAAAGCACCAATTAGACTACTAGCCATAAAAAGCCTTCCTATTCCAGCATTTGGAATACTTATGAAATAAGGAAGAATTAAGCTTGTTACAAAATATGGAATTAAAAATGTAACCCAATTATTTTTAGCTTTATATGCAGTATAAAAACCAAATGCATATATTGCTAGCAATATTGTATTGCTTCCAAGAGGACATAAATTGTTGCTGATGTTTAAAGTACCAAATTTATAAAACGTTCCAATTGATTCAAGGTTATTATTTATTATTAACCAGTTTCCATGAATGAAGCCAAAGACTGCTAGTGAAAGAAATAAAATAGCAGGTAATTTTAATACAGCAATTTTACCTCTAGTTAATAGTTCATCGAATTTTTTAGAGAATATAACATATAAAACTGTTGCCGAAATTAAAACAATGAATTTTGAAAAATCTATTATTACTAATGAACTTAAGAATGCTCCAAGAAAAATAGTGTGTTTTAAATCCTTTTCTTCCTCAAAATACTTAAATAAAAGATAGATAGCAATAAAAAAGAAGAAAATGCCTATTCCTAGGGTTGGTGCAAAGAAGTAGTGAATTACAGAGCCTGACCAATGCGCTCTTTCGATTAGCCTTGTTTGTGTTAAATAGATAATCTTTTCAAGAAATTTTGTCGGTATTGTTTCGCCAGGATTTTTACTAAATAAACTTGTTATTGGACCCCAAGCTAAAAATGCTGAGAAAGGAACAAGATATTTATTAATTTGATTTGAGTCTACGAACTTTTTAGTTAATGCATAAAATATTAAAATACTCAAGTTTAAGAAAATTAAAGCTAATAAATCTAAAGAAAGTTCTGGATGAAGCCCAGACAATTTTGATACTATTGCTGCCAATATGTCAGCGCCAAAGCTATTTCTCTGATCTAAATTAGGAAGAAAAGAATATTTCGGTGGATATGTTCCTGCAGCAAGTTGATTTAGGTTAAAAATATGTTTGTCACCAAGACCTAAGTGATCAAGCTTGGTAGTAGTAAAAGCAGTTAATCCATAGATAATGTTTACCGATATAAGTAAAACAATAAAGTATTTATTTGAGTGCTCCTTTATAAAGGATAAGTTTTTAAGTTCATTTAATTTTTCAATTAGCTTTTTTAAAAATTCAATTAGTTCTTTATGTCTTATAATGCAGAGAGTACCTATAATTAGTAAAACTGTTAATAATCCTAAGTAAAAATTACTTGTTACTCTGCCAATTAAATTGATTATTATTAATAAAGAAGATATACCAATAGCTATTTCAATTAAATGTTTTAATAATGAATTTTCTTCTGCCACTTTGAAAATCTTTTTAGATGTATGGCCAATAAATGCAAACAGTAATATTAAAAATCCCCAAATGACCAATGCTATTAAAAAATGCATATTTTTTTTTAACCTTTTCTTAGTTTAATTTCACCCAATTACTTGACGTAAGTAGCTTTTGTTAGGAACAAATAATTACAATACTGTAAAGTCCATTATAAAAGTAATTATAGTTGCAAAAGTTAATACAATACTACATAATTCTTTAATAGGCTATTTTGCGGTTGGCTTAAAAATAAATAATGAATAAGGTAGAAAAAATTATGGAAGTAACTGAAGAAAAAAAAGAAGACAACCACATACAAAACCAGCCAGACTTACCAAAACAAAATGAATATTATTTTTTACATTCAAGAAGCGAAAGATTTATCTTCCTTATTTTATGTTTAGTTCTTGCAGTAGGTCCGATTTTGTTCTTGAAAAGTATTCCAAGTCATGCTGATTGGCATATTCACATGGAGCGTGCATATAACTTCAAAAGATGTTTCTGGCAGGGGCAATATTATCCAAGATGGATTGATGCACAAGGAGATGGTTATGGATTGCCAGTGTTTAATTTTTATGCCCCGTTAATTTATTACCTCTATGTGGTTTTTGATTTAATATTTAGAAATGCAATTCTTTCAATAAAATGGGTTTTTATTGCACCAGTGATTTTAACAACCATTTGTGGTTATTTATATTTGAGAAGACATGGTTCTGCTGTAGCAACTACAATAGCTTTGATATTTGTAATTTTTTCACCAGCGCTTCATATATATACTTACAACACTAATTGGCCAAATAGTGTTTTGGCAATTGCTTTTGTATATTTAACTCTATATGGGCTGGATACATTTAATAAAAATAAAAACATTGATGTGAAATCACTACTTATTACTTCGTTTGGTTATGCTGGTATCGTTTTATCGCATATTGCCACTGCCTTTTGTTTCACTCTTTTATCAGTTCCATATTTTTTCCTTAGTGTTTTTGTGCATAAGACCAGAAATTTCCTAAAAAACTTTATTTTAAGCCTTGGGCTTGGAGCAGCACTATCAGGATTTTATTTGATACCAGCAAGTCTTGAGAAAAAATTTGTTCATGCTGATGAAGTTATAAAACAAGGACCTCTCTGGGATTATTTGAAGAATTTCTTATATACCTTTTTGGATAGGGATAAGAATGAAGGTTATGCATGGTCTATGTTTGATCATAGATATTATGAAACCAGCAATGCAGTTTTTGGAATTGCAATTTTACTCTGCATGCTTTTTTTAATTTTTAATATGGAAAAAGTAAAGATTTATTTTAAGGAATCTTTTAGGATAAATTCAGCAATTACAATGTTTGTTATTTCTTTTTTAATGATGACACCGGCGTCCTTTTTTATTTGGATTATGATTAAGCCGCTTCATACCATTCAATTTCCATGGAGGTTTACAACGTTTACACTTATTTTTGGTTCTCTGGTAATGATGTTTGCATTTGACCTAATGAAAACATTTATCAGTGAAAAAATAAAATTTTCTGGTTATAAGTTTATTTTTTTATCAATGATATCTCTACTCTCATTGTTGATTTATTTGGATTATACAAATATGTTTCATTGGAAATGGGTTAATGAAGAAAGTCTTCTTAAATCTGCTACTAGTGTTCTCTGGTCTAATCAGGAATATAGACCTAGCCTTAATAATGATCCGAATTGGAAAAGTTTTGAACCAAGGCAAGATTTTTCTACTGCAATAAATTCTTCTAGCAGTAATTTAAATATTAAACTTTTAAGATGGACTTCGTACGAAAGAATGTTTGAAGTTTTTTCACCCATTAGCCATAAGATAAGATTGCGAACTTTTTATTTCCCCGGATGGAATGTTTATGTTGATAAGAGTCCAGTAAATATTGATATTGAGACAAGGACAGGTGCTATCTATTTTGAAGTACCTGCGGGGCAACATGAAATTAAAGTAGTGTTTGAGCAAACCCAGCTTAGAAAGACTGCAACTTATGTAAGTTTTGGAGCACTTATTGTTTTTATTTATTTGTTAATGGAATTAGTTGGTAGCAAGAAAAAGAATATGAAGATTGTTGTTAAGGATGAGAATAAAGAAAACACCTCTGAAGCAGTAAGCGAGGTCACTGTATAATGAAATCCACAGTTTTATTGTTAGCTTTAATTCTTACTTCTGTACCATTGTTTGTATCAAATTTATCCAAGGATAAAATAATAATTTTTTCTTCATTGTCAAATTATGGTAGTGATTTTGATGGAGATAAAATTGCGGATCTTTCAGTGTGGAATCCGCAAACAAATACTTTATATTTCCAACTTACGTCTGATAACAAGTTCTATGAGAAGAAATTTTTTGATGTGCAAATTAACTACCAGCCTGTTTTTGCAGATTATGACGGAGATGGAAAAACCGATTTTGCTTTTTTTCACCCTGATTCTGGTCAATGGATTATAAATTTATCTACATCTCCCGGGCAGCAGAAAAAAGAGTTTTTAGGTTCAATAGGTGACCTTCCAATTCCTACAAATATTGATGGGGATAAACAATATGAGGCTACAGTATGGAGACCGTCAGCTTCTGCATGGCTTGTTACTTATAGGGATAAAAGTGATACTGAACAGCGTAAATTTTTCAATTATGGATTGTATCAGGATAATGCATTTTCTGCAGATTATGACGGTGATGGAAAAACTGATCTTGGTGCTTGGAGACCAGATGATGGCGTTTGGCATATAGAGAAGTCGAGCACAGATTTTGAATATAGCCAAAGTGAACATATTCAGCATGGTCAGGAGTGGGATGTAATAGTTCCTAATGATTATGATGCTGATGGCAGATGTGATCTTGTGCTGTGGAGAAAATCAAACCAAACATGGTATTTTAAATATGCAAAAGATGGAAGTCAAAACGAAATAAAGTTTGGCGAAGCTAATGATATACCAGCTTCAGCTGATATTGATGGAGATGGAATTCCAGAACTTATTACCTGGAATGCTTCCAAAAAAACCTGGAATGTATTGAATTTCAAAAAACAGGAAAGCTATTCATATAAGTGGAATGTTCCAGATGGATGCTTACCTGCTATTTCAATTCTTCAAAAGTTTGAATAAAAATAAAAAATGAAAATGATCATAGCAATAATTAGACCAAACAGGTTACCTGCAGTTAAAGATGCTCTTAATGAAGGCGGATTTAGCGGGATAACCGTTATGGCTGTAAAAGGGCGAGGCAGCCAAAAGGGAATTGTAGAGCGTTATAGAGGGAGTGAATATAAAATAGATCTTCTTGATAAGGTTGAAATTAAAGTTGTTATAGATGATGAAGATTTAGATAAAGTTATAAAAATAATATCTGATGCAGCAAGAACGAGTGAGTTAGGTGACGGGAAAATATTTGTACTGAATGTAGAACAAGCTATCCGTATAAGAACAAGTGAAACTGGTGTTGCTGCACTGGAGAAGAAGTGACACGAAGTGTCATCCTGAGGCGTAAGCCGAAGGATCTCATAACGTTAGGAGATTCTTCGCTAACGCTCAGAATGACATACAAAGAAAGATAGAATATGGATCATAATTATCAAAATCTAAAAACCGCTATTGATACAGCCTGGATATTAATTATGGGTTTGCTTGTTTTCTTTATGAACAGTGGCTTTGCAATGCTTGAAACCGGTTTTTGTAGGACAAAAAATGCTGTTAGTATGCTTTCTAAAAATCTCATTGTTTTTTTTATATCTACTTTTGCTTTCTGGTTTCTTGGCTTTACACTCATGTTCTCTGGCGATTGTATTATTCCGGATCTTAAGAACTTATTTTTGTCTGGTGTAAAATCGGCTTATTTCCCTCTTGGAAATTTTGGAATTCCTCTTCAAGCGATCTTTTTCTTTCAGATAGTATTTGCAGGGACTACTGCCACGATTGTTTCTGGTGCTGTTGCTGAAAGAATCAAATTTACTTCGTTTTTAATTTTTACTTTTTTTTTCTCATGCTTTATTTATCCTGTTGTAGGTCATTGGGTAATAGGAAAAGGCTTTTTATATCAGATGGGTGTAAGAGACTTTGCCGGTTCTTTAATGGTTCATACTGTTGGTGGTATGGCAGCACTTGCTGGTGTAATTATTCTTGGCCCAAGAGTAGGCAAGTATAATAAAGACTTTTCCCCAAATGCAATTTTAGGACATTCAATTCCAATGATTACTTTAGGTGGTTTTATTTTATGGCTTGGCTGGTTTGGATTTAACTTGGGGTGTACTTTTGGTTTTTCTTCAGAACTTAATTCACACATAGCACTTTGTACTAATGCAAGTGCAATTATGGGAGGACTTGGAGCTTTATTTCTTTCATATGTCTTCTTAAAAAAACCCGATCTTTCTATGGTAATAAATGGGCTTCTTGGAGGACTTGTTGCTAGTACTGCATCCTGTGCTTATGTAAGTTTAGTCTCAGCAAATATTATTGGATTTATTGCCGGGTGCCTGGTGGTAATTTCTATTTTAATAATGGATAGTGTTTTTCATATTGATGATCCTGTAGGAGCAATATCAGTTCATGGGATAGGTGGGATTTGGGGTGCAATTGCACTTGGTTTATTTAGTGCTCCTGTTCAATTTAACTATCCAAATATTTCCTACCCAAAGCCTGGTTTGTTTTTTAGTGGATCTACAGACCAGTTAGTTCTCCAATTAATCGGAGTTGGTTGTGTTATTTCATGGACATTAATTATTTCAGCAGTAGTGTGGCTAATTTTAAAATATACAATTGGTATCCGTGTCTCCCATAAAGCAGAAGTAGATGGCTTAGATATAGCAGAGCATGGGATGGAAGCTTATCCGGGATTTAGTGGAGGAGGAGAAGGGGTAATTTAAGATTAAGCGAAGGATTGTCTGGAAACGATAATCCTTCGCGTCGTGAAGTAAGATAGCCAAATA
>Ga0209515_10009552_pt1 | contig 11024 bp, 7 predicted proteins | sample Subgroupgradi54m_FD_187454 | JGI IMG/M metagenome (GOLD analysis project Ga0209515, IMG submission 187454) | Subsurface groundwater microbial communities from S. Glens Falls, New York, USA - GMW60B uncontaminated upgradient, 5.4 m (SPAdes)... ...
CGCTACATGAATATTTTCCAAGCTTATATGGATAGAGTCGCGGTTGAAATCAATAATCCTGTGCAGAAAAACCCTGTTGAGCAAAGCTAAAAGGACTTTCCAGCGATGAGCCTTAATATCGATATTATTGAGAACTGGGTGCGGAAAGGGAGTCGTATTCTCGATTTGGGCTGCGGTGACGGTGAACTGTTAAAAAAATTACAGGATTCTCGCCAAATCGATGGTTACGGCATTGAGATAAACGCTGAAAATATCATGTCCTGCCTGGCCAAAGGTGTGAACGTTATCGAGCAAGACCTCGACCACGGCTTAAGTAATTTCAGCTCCAGCAGCTTTGATACCGTCATCATGGCGCAAGCGCTGCAAGCGGTTCATCAGCCGCACTTGGTACTCGATGAGATGTTGCGCATCGGCAAAGAATGCATCATCACCTTTCCCAACTTCGGCCATTGGCGCTGCCGCTATTATCTCATTACCAAAGGGCGCATGCCCGTGTCTAAATTTATGCCTTATCAATGGTACGACACACCCAATATTCATTTCTGCACGGTAAATGATTTTGAAGCCTTGTGTCACAGAAAAAATATTCATATTCTGAATCGCACTGTGGCGGATAGACATAATCTTCCTCGTCAGTGGATGAAATTAATTCCGAACCTGTTGGGCGAAATTGCCATTTACCGCGTTACGCGTTAATCCAGCTCACCACATTTATTACAGTGTCACCACGGTAGAACCATATGCACCAATACATGTATCAACTAAGCAAAACCACAGCGTTTATCTTTGCGCAATTTATTTTATTCGCATTTTTCACTGCAACAGCAGTTGCCGACATTGAATCTACAAAGCAATTTACTCAACATACCGCGCATTACTCAGTTTTCAATAGCTCTTTCATAACACCTGAAATTGCCAAGGTGTACAATATCGTGAGAAGTAAAGATCAAGCGCTTATCAATATTGCCCTAACTGATAACCAGCAACCCACCGCCGGCGGTGTTAAGGCTGATGTCACCGGTTCGGTAAGCAATTTAATGTCACAAAAAATCCCCTTAAATTTTATTGAAGTGCGTGAGCAAAACACCTTGTACTACCTTGCCGCGTTCCACATCTCTAACGCAGAAACCTTGAATTTTGATATCGAAATAAAATCCAATTCTGCTCAACCCGCTTATCAGGTCAAATTCTCTCGCACGCTGTACCATGATGAAGAGCATGATGAAAAACAGGTTCAATAATCGATGAAAAAAATCGTGCTCGCCAGCAATAGTAAAGGCAAACTCAAAGAGCTGCAGGCAACGCTGGCGCCATTGAATATCGAGATCATATCGCAAAGCGAATTTAATACGCCGGATGTCGAAGAAACCGGCCTGACCTTTATTGAAAACGCGATAATAAAAGCCCGCCATGCCGCACACCACAGCGGATTGCCGGCTCTCGCCGACGATTCAGGTTTGGAAGTTGATGCACTCCAAGGCGCGCCAGGCATTTACTCCGCGCGATTTGCCGGAGAACCTTCGGATGACACACGCAACAATGAAAAATTATTGCAACTCCTGACCAATACACCAGACGGACAGAGAACTGCGCGTTTTCAATGTGTATTAGCTCTCATGCGTCACGCGGACGATCCGACGCCCACCATAAGCCAGGGCACCTGGGAAGGACGTATTTTACGAGAAAGTCGTGGCAGCAATGGTTTTGGCTACGATCCCCTGTTTTTTGCTTTCGATGCGCAATGTTGTTCTGCTGAATTGTCATCTGAACAAAAAAATAAAATCAGCCATCGCGGCAAAGCAGTTACAAAGTTACTCGAGATGCTGCAAGCCCAGCAGCGATTCTGACTCTTGTTACAGACTATGCCCACACTAAAGTTACCGCCACTCAGCCTTTATATTCATTTTCCCTGGTGCGTCAGAAAATGCCCCTATTGCGATTTTAATTCGCACGAGTTTCGCGATTTACCCGAGGCGGAATACGTCGATGCCCTCATCGAAGACCTCGTCGCCGACAAGCCATTTATCCAAGCGAGAGAAATCCAATCGATTTTTATGGGCGGCGGCACACCCAGTCTTTTTTCGGCCGGCAGTATGGAAAAACTGCTGCAAAATATTTCGCAGCACGCGACAATTGCTAAAGATGCAGAGATCACTCTGGAAGCCAATCCGGGTACCGCAGAAGCGGAAAAATTTAAAGGCTTCCGCCGCGCAGGCATCAATCGCCTATCCATTGGCGTACAAAGTTTTAATAATGCAATGCTCGAAAAATTGCAGCGCATCCATTCCGCCGAGGAAGCAATCCGCGCATTTGAAATAGCGCGCCGTGCGGGGTTTGACAATATCAACATCGATCTCATGCACGGCTTAAGCGAGCAAACCCACGAGATGGCTTTTGAAGATTTAAAAACCGCTTTTCAATTAACGCCGGAACACATCTCCTGGTATCAATTAACCATTGAGCCCAACACCGCCTATTACAATAACACGCCACCTCTACCCAGTGATGACGAAATCGAATCGATCCAGATCAGTGGCTTAAGCCTGTTGGAAGAATATGGCTATCAACGCTACGAAATTTCCGCCTACCATCAAAGCGGAAAACAGTCGGCGCATAATTTAAATTATTGGACCTTCGGCGATTATCTTGGCATCGGCGCTGGTGCGCACAGTAAAATCACCTTGCCCGAACTGGGCGAGATTCACCGCATCAATAAAACTCGTCAGCCCAATCAGTACTTGGAAAAAAATAGCTTAGAAAAAAAGAGTCCAGAAAAAAACAGTCTGGGAAAAAAACCTCTCGACCAACAAAATGCTTTTGCCGCATTAGATAAGATTATCAGCCGCGCCGATCTGCCGCTGGAATTTATGATGAATGCGTTGCGTTTGAAAGATGGATTACCCGCAACACTTTTCATGGAGAGGACCGGGCTTGATCTCAGTGACATTGAAAAAACCTTAGCGGAATTAATCCATCTCGGCCTGCTCTCCGCTGATCAGAGCATATTAAAAACCACTCCTCAGGGTTACGATTTTTTAAATGAAGTACTCACTCATTTCTAAAGGCTAGCCATCTCAACATCTTCGTCACATCACAGCAGTAAAAAAGTAAGACAGTAGCTGCTCCGTGTCTATACTGAAATTAATTGCCTTTTTAAATGCGCTGAGAAAATCTGTATTCATTCAGAGAATATTAAATAACAATGCCATGCTTTTACGAAGTAAAAAATGATGTGCCAAGACAGGTCGATTGCTAGATGAAGTTACAACCTAAAATATTAGGTCTGTTGACCCCGCTGGTGCTATTTCCAATCGCTATTGTGGGCATGCTGGCATATGCCTACATTGAGCGAACCACCAGTGAATTAACCTTGGAACAATTGGAAAATTCCCTCGATGGCTTAGATGAAGCCATTGCCAGTCATATCCATGTAGCCAAATCGAGTTTGGATTTGATCGCCAGTAACAACCTCATCAAAGACTATATTTCAGCTGACACAGCGCAAGATGATCTCGAGTTGGCAGTGCAAACCATTCTTAAGGATTTTCAAACATTAAATCCGGCGTATTACGAACTGCGAGTTCTCCAACCGACCGGCGAGGAAAAACTGCGGCTTGCTCCAACAATTCACAATAATTTGCAACATAATGAATTCACCGTCGCCTATTTTCAATCAGCATTAAAAGCTAATCGCGATTTAACATCACATTATTTTCTTAATCCAGATAACCATCAACCTGCTGTACAAGTCATAAAAAGAATTTGGGACCAGCAACATCGAGAGTTGCAAGGTTTTCTTGCCTTGACCATGCAGCTCGATTTTATATTTCAAAAAATGGATAACACGCATCTTTCAACACCCGTAGCTTTGTTATTGATTGACGATCAAAATAACAAGCTGCACACACCAAAAAATAGCGGTATTCGCGACGACATTATTGATCAGTACCTCGAAGAACATTTGGGGGAGAAGAAGAGCCCCAGCACCTGGATCAACGGCAATGAATATCTGATATCAAGCCGAACTCCACACCAGAACATTAATCTGCTGGGCCTACTCTCCAAAGCAGACCTGGCGCGGAATGCCAGAGAATTGTTGTCGCTTATTCTTGTCATCAGCGTGCTGGTAATGATTGTGGTCATCACGATTATCTACTCAGAGCTGAATCATTTTATCATTCGCCCGATTCATCGATTGCAGGAACTCAGCCGAGCCATCGCCGATGGTTATCGAGAACATGAGGTAAATGACAATAGCTGTGACGAAATAAAACATCTGAGAAAATCTTTTATCACTATGCAAAAAAATCTCGACACCAGCAATGAAGAGGTAAAAAAACTGGCGTATTTGGATGCCTTGACGGGTTTGCCGAATAAAGTGACCTTGCTGGACAATCTCAAACGAATGATCGCCCGCGCCAAACGCAATCAAAAAAAAATCGGCGTTTTATTTTTAGATCTGGATAATTTCAAAACCATCAACGATGGGCTCGGCCATCAGATGGGGGACATTTTACTGAAAGAAACGGGTGAGCGTCTGAGCAACTGCATTCGTGGCGAGGATTATTTTTCTCTCAATGAATCAGCCTTCGACGGCGATAAAAATCTCCTCGCGCGCTTAGGTGGCGACGAATTTACCATTCTGTTAGTGGATCTGCCCAACCTTCAAGAAGCCTCTTTTATAGCATTGCGTATTCTCGCCACCTTGGCGGAGCCGTATTTTCTCAATGGTCACGAGATATTTGCCGGTGCCAGTATCGGCATTGCGGTTTATCCCAATGATGGTGATAACGCTGAACTATTGGTGAAGAATGCCGATATCGCTATGTACGAAGCGAAGTCCAAAGGTAAGAATAGTTATCAATACTTTGATAATTTCATGAACCTGCATATTACTCAACGTATTGAACTGGAACGCGGCATGCGTTCCGCCTTGGAAAACGGCGAATTTGTTCTTTATTACCAACCCCGTGTCTCCATTCACGATGCCAACAAACACGAATTCGAGGCTCTGATCCGCTGGTGTCATCCGGAACGCGGTCTTATCAGTCCAATGGATTTTATTCCTCTCGCAGAAGAGACCGGTTTTATTCAGGACATCGGCGATTGGGTATTGGATAACGCATGCCGGCAGATTCAAATTTGGCGCGACAACGGCATGCCGAATGTATTGGTCTCAATCAATGTTTCATCGGTACAGATTAACTATGGCAATCCGGTAATGTCAGTGAAAAATACCCTGGCGAAATACGGTATCGCGGCCAAACATCTGGAAGTTGAGATTACCGAATCGAGTTTAATAAAAAATGAAACCGTCGCGATCAGTTTGCTTTCGCACTTGCGCGATCTTGGCGTTACCATCGCGCTCGATGATTTTGGCACAGGTTATTCTTCACTGTCTTATCTGAAACGTTTTCCTATTGATACATTAAAAATTGATAGGACATTTATTCAAGATATAGAGGTGGATTTAGAGAGTTTAAAAATTCTCAAAGCCATCATCACACTGGCCAAAGATCTCAAATTAAAAATTGTCGCCGAAGGCGTGGAAACCAAAGCACAGCTCAACTTTTTGGTGGAGCTGGATTGCGAAACGATTCAAGGTTTTTATCTGGCGAAACCGATGCCAGCCGAGGAAGCGTCAGTATATTATCTGGGGCAGTATATTCAAACCCATGCAGAAAAAATCCCCCAGCGCGAGCAGCGTCCACCGCAATGACAGCTATCTGTTTTAGCTAATCCTGCTAATTGAACCACCCGCCGCAGTCAACAGCGGTTGGCTGTAACGTGCAACCCGCTCAGCACATTGAATAACAACATTCGTCAATTCAACAATTCTCACGTCGCCAAAGGGTGTGCCGACACCACTGTTCACTGTCATGCCCATAGCGAGGTTTCTGCGAGGATCAGCCCAGGCACCGGAACCGCCAAAACCGAAATGCCCAAAAGCTCGCGAGAGATTATGGCCGGGACAAAAAACACGATGGTAGCCGAGTCGCCAACCCATCGGTAAAAATACGACGCGGTCCATGCCACTGTTTTGCTGCACCGCAGCGCGCTCAATGGCCGCCGTCGATAACAATCTAACATCATCGATCTGCCCGCCATTGGCAAGGCAGCCGTAAATTCGCGCCAGCGATCGCGCGGTAAACATGCCGTTAGCGGCCGGCACACATGCTTGCAAAAAGCGTGGATCTAATTCATCGACTTCGCCAAAGCGATCGAGTAGTAGCGCATGCTTAAGGCGATCTAAATTAAACTTGTCAAAGGTTAACGTCTTGAGAATCGCATTTTCTATTTTGAGAAACAGACTCAGCGCCTTTGGCAATCCCTCACGCAAGACATTGTGCACCATCAATTGCGCTGCGCGCTCCATATGTTCATCGGGTAAACCGATAAACAAACCGTCCAGACCCAGCGGTTGAACCAATTCGTCGTTTAAAACCTGGCTGAGTTTTTTCTTGGTGACGCGCTGAATCACTTCGCCAATTAACCAGCCATAGGTCAGGCCATGATAGCCGTGTGACATGCCGGGTACGTGTACCGGTCGCGCACGCGCGAGGGCATCAATCATCGTATCCCAACAATAGATCTCTTCAATACCCTCGATCATGTCGCTGATTTTATACAAACCCGCCTCGTGACAGAGCAATTGCCGAATGGTGATTTCACTCTTGCCGTTTTGTGCGAACTCAGGCCAATAGGTAGAGACCTTGTCGTCATATTCAAGCAGACCTTTGTCCACCAAAATATGGATCAGTGTGGTGATGATGCCCTTGCTAGTGGAAAATGAAATCGACAAGGTGTCTTGCTGCCAAGGGTCGAGATTTTCATTGCGACTACCGCCCCAGATATCAACCACACATTGGCCGCGATGGTAAACCGACAAGGCAGCACCACCGCCGGCAGGCGCGCGTTGAATAATATTGTGTAATTTGGCACGGGCGGGTTCAAAACCTGGGGCACAGAAATTGTTCACATCAATATCCCTATAGCAAAACTTAATTCAGACGGTTACTGAATTAAGCATAGATCATTATTAGCAAGTACAAACTTATCATTTCACGAACGCTGCCATTGATGAAATCGTTCAACATAACTCAGCAGTTTTTCCGGTTTATGGGCTTTTTTCCACTCGCCGGCGACATATTTATTGGCCTCTGACATGGTTGGATAAATATGGATGGTGCCTAAAATCTTATTCAAACCAAGACCTTGTTTCATCGCCATAACATATTCGGCAAGCAGATCACCGGCGTGATAACCCACAATAGTGACACCGAGGATTTTGTCCTTGCCAGGTACAGTCAGCACTTTAATAAAGCCATGATTCTCTTCATCCGCGATGGCGCGATCCAAATCATCAATGCCGAATCTTGTGACTTCATAGTCAACGCCTTTGTCGCTGGCTTCTGTTTCACTCAGACCTACGCGCGCAACTTCCGGGTCGGTGAACGTTGCCCAGGGCACCACGGAATAATCCACTTTGAATTTTTTGAAACGACCAAACAATGCGTTCACTGCCGCGTACCAGGCTTGATGGGCCGCCATATGAGTAAACTGATAAGGGCCTGCCACATCTCCGCAGGCAAATATGTTAGGGAATTTTGTCCGCATATACTCATCCACTACTATGGTGCCTTGCCGCGAAATTTCAATGCCCAACTCTTCTAAGCCAAAACCGGTGACATTCGCTTTGCGACCCAGGGCCAGCAAGAGTTGATCAAATTCAATTTTTGTCTCGCCCTGTTGATTTTTTTCTACAGGATTAGCCGCATTAGCTGTATTAAGAACGGCAAATTTTTTGCCATCAATGATTTGAATGGCGGAAAATGTATGGTCAGTGACGATATTAATACCTTCCATTTTAAATTGTTCAGCCACCAACTCGGCAACATCCGGATCTTCACGAAACATAATCCGTGGCTCCATAAATACCTGCGTTACCTTCGACCCAAGCCGAGCAAAAGCCTGCGCCAGTTCGCAGCCGATGGGGCCGCCGCCCACCACCAATAATTTCTCCGGCCGTTTTCGTAGATTCCAAATGGTATCTGAAGTGAGATAGTCGATTTGATCCAAGCCAGGTATTGGCGGCACCAAAGGTCGAGCGCCCGAGGCGATCACAATATTCTTGGTCGTGATGATCTCGCCATTAAGTTGCACTTCGTAGGGAGAAATTATCCTGGCCTCGCCCGTGCGGCATTCAACGCCAAGCCCGCTGTAACGCTCAACAGAATCGTGCGGTTCAACTGTGTTGACCACCCTCTGTACTCGCTCCATGACTTTAGCGAAATCAACTTCACCCTGTGCGGTTATGCCGAATTCATCGCAGCGTTGAATATAACGCATCATGCGCGCCGATCGAATCAGTGCCTTCGATGGCACACATCCGGTATTAAGGCAGTCACCCCCCATCTTATGCCGTTCGATCAGGATTACTTTAGCTTTTACCGCTGCCGCAATATACGCGGAAACTAATCCTCCTGAACCCGCGCCAATCACCACCAAATTAGCCGAAAACTTTTTCGGTTTGGTATAAGGGCTCAATACTTTGTTGGCTTTAATGTTGTTGATGACAGCTTTAGCCAGGTAGGGAAAGACCGCGAGTAGAATAAATGAAAAAAGTATGCCCGGAGTCATAATACCCGCAAAGGAAAGTTTATCAACACCAGCCAGTTCAGCGCCGGCATTAACATAAACAAAAGTGCCGGCCAACATCCCCACTTGGCTGACGAGATAAAAAGTCCGTGCTTTCATGGGCGTCAACCCCATCACAAGATTGATCACAAAAAACGGTACTGCCGGAATTAAGCGTAAAGTGAAGAGATAAAACGCGCCCTCTTTTGCAACGCCTTCATTAATGGTTTTGAGATAATGAGCAAATTTTTTCTGTACCCAATCGCGCAATAAAGTTCGCGAAACCAGAAACGCCATGGTTGCGCCAATACTCGAAGCAAATGAAACCAGCAGGAGGCCGGTACATAAACCAAATATTGCACCTGCAATCAAGGTGAGGATCGCCGCGCCCGGCAGCGAGAGTGCCGTTGCCGTAACATAAATGATAAAAAATATAGCCGCCGTGTAAGTGGGGTTTTCAGCATACAGCGTCTTAAAAAATGTCAGGCTAAAATATTGCGCTCCATCGAAATAAACAAACGCGCCAATTAGCACAATAATGATAGTTAATAAGAGATATTTACTTTTGCTCACTGATTCCTTCCTTATTTAGCAATTGATGTTTGCTCCGAATATAATTTTTCTGCAATTACCTTAACGCCAAGACGTAAAATGACTAGAATTATTACAAGGACACCCAAAAATACTTAGCCTTTTTATACTTATTACCGAAACACCGGCTTGAAGTCCCGCTCATGACTAAATCACTATCTGAACTCCATTCAGTCAAATTGCCTACAACGGGAGAAGAGCTGGCGCTCGATAATCCGCAATACTTTATCAATCGGGAATTGAGTCACCTGCAATTTAACGCAAGGGTGTTACAGCAAACATTGGATGAAAGGCATCCTCTGTTGGAACGTTTGCATTTTTTGCTGATATTTAGCGGCAACATCGACGAGTTCTATGAAATCCGTGTAGCTGGTTTGAAACGTCAAATAACCTATGGCCGCGAAGTCACCGGCAGCGATGGTTTGCACCCCCTTGAGATCCTAAAGCAGATCAGCACACTCTGCCACGAATTAGTCGATAGGCAATACAAGATTTTGAATAACACTCTACTGCCGGCGTTAAGAAAAGAGAAGATTCGTTTTTTAAAGCGCAAAGACTGGAGTGAAAAACAGGCTCAATGGGTTCATCGCTTTGTGCGGGCGGAGATTCTGCCGGTTATCAGCCCCATCGGTTTGGATCCCATGCATCCCTTTCCCCAACTGGTGAACAAAAGCCTTAACATGATTGTGTCGCTGGAGGGGAAAGACGCTTTCGGTCGCGACAGTGGCCTTGCCATAGTGCCAATTCCTCGCTCGTTGCCGCGCATTATTCCGGTGCCGGCAGACATCTCCGACGAAGGTGACGACTTTGTTTTTCTTTCTTCGATGATTCACGCCCATGTGGAAGATCTGTTTCCTGGCATGATCGCCAAAGGCTGTTATCAATTTAGAATTACCCGCAACGCCGATCTTGAACTTGGCTACGAAGGCATGGAGGATATGGCGAATGCCTTAAAAGGCGAGTTGCAGTCCAGACGCTTCGGTAGCGCCGTTCGGCTTGAAGTCGCTGATAATTGTCCAGATGAGCTCGCGACATTTTTGTTGAAGCAATTTAATCTCACGCCCGACGAACTGTTCCGTTTAGCCGGCCCGCTCAATTTAACTCGATTGAATGCGCTCTCTGAACAAATCAACCGCCCTGAATTAAGTTATTTGCCTTTTACACCTAGCCTGCCCGACCAAATAAAAAGGCACAAGAATCTGTTCGATGCTATTCAAGTACAGGATATTTTACTCTATCACCCGTTCCAGTCTTTTACCCCAGTAGTCGATCTCCTGCGCCAAGCAGCCAAAGATCCCAACGTTCTCGCTATTAAACAGACACTTTATCGCACCGGTGCAAGTTCTGTCTTGGTCGAAGCCTTGGTTGATGCGGCGCGCAATGGCAAGGAAGTGACTGCCGTGGTCGAACTGCGCGCGCGCTTTGACGAGGAAGAAAATCTGCTGCTAGCGAATAAATTACATGAAGCAGGAGCAGTGGTAATTTATGGCGTGCTCAGTCATAAGACCCATGCCAAGATGATGTTAATTGTGCGCCGCGAGGGTAAACAACTGCGCCGCTACGTCCACTTAGGTACGGGCAATTATCATGTTAGCAATGCTCGACACTACACCGACTACAGCTTGCTGACCTGTGACGCCGACATCTGTGGTGATACCCACAAGATATTCCAACAACTCACTGGCATGGGGAAAACGGTCCGCATTAAAAAAATGCTGCACGCGCCGTTTACACTGAAAAGACAACTACTGCATTTTATTGGCAACGAGATTAAAGCTGCCAGCGAGGGCAAGCCG
>Ga0209515_10009553_pt1 | contig 11022 bp, 7 predicted proteins | sample Subgroupgradi54m_FD_187454 | JGI IMG/M metagenome (GOLD analysis project Ga0209515, IMG submission 187454) | Subsurface groundwater microbial communities from S. Glens Falls, New York, USA - GMW60B uncontaminated upgradient, 5.4 m (SPAdes)... ...
GAGCCGTAGAAAGCGCTCGCGTTGCTATCGGCGTTCACGGCCAGGGCCACGGTGGCGGCCGTGAGGGCGACCGTAGCCTGGGTGCCCTTGGGCTGGGTGGTCACAGCGGTATAGGCTGAGACCCGGGCACGCACCCAGTAGTCCGTGAGGGTCGCCACAGCCGTGGTGGCCCAGTCGCCGGGGACGGTGAAGCTGATCACCTTCGCGCCGGTCGTGCCCTTCAAGCCGCTGGTGCCGTCGGTCACACCGCTAAGGGCTACCCATGCAGCGCCATTCCAGTACTCCCAGACAATGGTCCAGGTCCCTGCCCCGGCGGTGCCGACAGTCAGGTTCACGGCGCTAAACTTGCTGGTGTTGCCCAAGTAGTAGGCATCGCTCACCGCAGGCACGGCGGGCAGCAGGGTCATGTCGTTGGCGGTTGTGCTGTTGGCCGCGGCGGTCTCGTTTACTTGCACTCCGCCGTCATCTGCTATCGCCCCGCCCATGGTGTCCGAGGCGCGGAAGCGCACAGCCACGGTGGACTCCTGCGGGAACCCGCCAACCCAGGACTGCTGGCCCTTGGGCGGTGTGGTGACAGCGGTAAAGGCTGAGACCCTGGCCCTGATCCAGTAGAGCTGGATGCTCTTGATGGTGGTCACGGCCCAGTCGGTTGGGACCTGGAAGCGCACCTCATTGGTCCCCGAGACGGTAAAGCCGGTGGTGCCGTCCGTTGGGCTGAGGTTGCCCCAGGCGGCGCCGTTGTAGTACTCCCAGGTGATGGCCCACGTCCCTACGCCAGCGGTGCTCACGTTGAGGGACAGGGCGCTGAACCTGCTGGCCCCGCCGAAGTAGTAGGCATCGTTCACCACAGGCACAGTGGGAAGCAAGGTCATGTCGTCCGCGCCGACGTTGTTGGAGGCCGTTGTCTCGTCAACTTGGACGCCGCCATCGTCGGCCACCGCTCCACCCATCCCAGTCTTGAGAGGCGCGTAGAAGAGGGTGGTGGGGGCCACGCTGACGTTGATATCCACGGTGTCCGCCGCCCGAACCACCGCCGAGTTGGGTGACTGGTTGGCCCCGAGCTTCACGCCGTCCAGCACGTCCAGCCGGGAGCCAGCGCCGTTGTGGCAGGTGAGACACAGGGCGTACGGCGACTCCGCCTTGAGCAGCTTGCCGGTGGTCTGGCCCTGATGCACCCTGTGACAGGCGGCGCACTGGTCGGGGAGCCCCGCCGAGATGTCTGTGTAGCCGCCGTGGGGTCCCCCGTCTGCAAAGGCAGCGGGCACCACGACTGCCAAGAGCAGTAGTGTGCCGAGTAGAACGATAATAGAGCGTTTCATGGCCTACTCCTTTCGCCTGCCCAATTCATGGACCGGCCCAGCGATCTTCGGCTCCTAGCTTCCATGTTAGGCAACCAGCCTCCTCTACGAAATCCTACGGGAACAGGATTTTGCCCCCTGCGAGGCATGAGGCGCACCCCCTCTCTTAGTGGGGGGACCTGCCTGGGTCTCCTGCTTTCCAGTGTGGTGAACCAGAAGTTCGCTGTCATTGTTGTTGCGAGCCCGATTTCATCGGGGCGTTGCAATCTGGAGGTGGGGAGGTCCCCACCTCCAGATTGCAACGTCGTCCTTCCGGGAAGGACTCCTCGCAATGACACTTCTGTTGTGTATTTCAGGGACAGGACACTAGTACGCCCATATCTGGACCCGGTCGTTGCCCGTGTCAGCGATGTAGATTCTGCCCCTACCATCCACGGCCACGGCGTTGGGATACAGAAACTGGCCGTCCGCAGACCCCGGTTCACCGAAGGAGAAGAGGAACTTTGCAGGCTCCCGGGACACATTCCACACCTTGACAACGTGGCCGGTGGCGTCGGTCACATAGCAGAAGCCGCGTTGATCAATGAACACGCCTCGGGGCAGCGCCAGGCTTTCCTCTCCCACCGAGCCGCCGTAGGTGGTGACGATCTCCCCCTGCTCATTCAGGACCGCAATGCGACTGTGGTTGCTATCGGAGACGAACATGTACCCGTTCTTCCCAAGGGCCAGGGCGCTCGGAAACGACACGCCGGCAGCTCCTTCCGATACGATGCCGTAGGTGGTGACAAAGCGGCTCCGGCCATCGTACTCCGCCACTGCGGGCCCGCTGACGCCTCCGTTCGTGACATACACATCCCCCTCGGCGTTCACGGCTACCCCTGAGGGCTGCCACATGCCGGAAAGGCGGGGAGGATCGGCGAGGGTGCCAAGCCACTGGTCCGCCGGGTTATACATGTCCACCGCCAGGCGCAGCCGGTCCACCACGTACACCACCCCGTTGGGCGCAACAGCGATGCCCATGGGCTTGCGGGTCCCCGGCTTGGTGCCGGGTGGCGCCAGGGCGGCCAGAGGCGCCTGGGTGGACAGATCGATAACCCTAACCGTTCGATCACCGTCCCCCTCGGCCACGTAGAGACGGCTGCCGTCGGGAGCCACACCAACGGCCAGGGGAACGCGGAGGCCAAGGATGGAGGTGACAAAGGCGGGTGGCGTCGGGCCGGTCACCAGGCTAACTCCTGGAAGGTTCCGCAGCGTTCTTCCCCCACAGGCTAGCCCAGTAGCCAGGTTGATCCCCAGAACAAGCACGACGAGCAGCCCAACTCCTGATCCCTTGAACAAGTAACCGAGCACCGAAGATCGGTTTTTCATGGCAGGTTCACCTGGGGCCCGCAAGCCGCTCGAGCGCAAGCCGCGCCACCAACAACGTAGGGTCCAGCTCCAGGGCCCGTTGATAGCTGGTGAGGGCCTCCGGGCCACGCCCCTTGGCCTCGAGGACCAGCCCCAGACCCTGATGGGCCTCTGCCATTTGAGGGGCGGCCGTGGTGGCCTCCTGTAGGTCCCCGAGAGCCTTGTCCAGGGAGCCGGCAGTCCAGTGGAGCATGCCCGTGGCGTACTTCCTCTCCCCCGCCCGCCCCAACCCCTTATAGACCTCCGCCATACCCTCGTAGGCGTCGCCAAAGTCCGGGGCAAGCCACACGGCCCTTTGGAAAGCGTTCAGGGCCTCATTGGACTCCCCGGCGGCCTTCTGGGCTTGGCCCAGCACGTACCAGGCATCGGCATCCACCGGGTTGATCTCCAGGGCCTGGCGCAAGTAGTCCGCCGCCACGGAGTACTCCCGCCGCTCCAGGTAGATGGCGCCCAGGTCGTAGTACACGGCCTCCAGTTGCTCCAGGGTTCCCCGGACAGGGTTCCCCTTATTCAGCTTCACCACTCTAAGGTAGGGCTCCATAGCCTTTTCCTTCTCGCCTTGCTGGAGGTAGCTCCGGCCCAGGCCAATGAGAGCAGTCTGGTTGTCCGGCGCCAGCTTGAGCACCTCTTGAAACTGCCCGATGGCGCTGTCGTGATAGCTGCGAGCTGCGTAGGCTATGGCCACCGCCAGGCGCGCATTGGGGTCCTGGGGGTTCTGGCGGACCTGTTCCTCCAGTTGCTCCAGGGTCGCGTCCAGCAGGGTTTGACTCGGCCCTCGCAGGCTGAGGACCGCCCCGGCGATGCCCAAGAGGGCCATCACCGCAAGGAGGACCAGGCCCCACCGGGCCGCCTTCGATCTGGTGCGGGACCGCACCTGGCTCCAGGCCTTCACCATCATGCCCGCCTTCCCCCCGCTGCCCTTCTAACGGGCCATTTCCCCCAGGTAGAGGGCCACCGAGAGTATCTGGTTGTCGTTCAACGGGCCTCCAAAGGCTTCGCCCCATGTGGGCATCCCCGCCGACGATTTGCCGCGCCGAATTCGCCCCATGAGCCCTTCCTGGCTCATGTTGGAGAGCCACTCCCGAGAGCCAATGGGGCACTGGGGGATGTTGAGGCCCGTCGCCCCATGGCAAAAAATGCACGTGCTCGTGAAGATCTGCTTCCCCACTTGGGCGCCCGGAACAAGGGCCTGCGGAAGGCTGGCTGGGGTAGCGGTGGGCTGTGCAGAAGACACCGGGGTGGTCCCTGATCCTGCCACCGGGCTGCCTTGACCGCCTTGCCCTTCTCCCAGGCCTGCGGCGTTCCACAGGTAGGTCACCACGGCCAGGATGTCGTCCGCTGAGAGGGGCCCTCCCTTGTCTTTCCCCCAGGCTGGCATCATGGGGGGCTTACCCTCTGTGACGTCCTTCACCACGCCTGCGAACCCCTTCTGATTGAGCCACTCGGGGTTGGCCAGTTGGCACGTCGGCACCTTGTCCCGGCTCTCCCCGTGGCACATGGCGCAGGTGCTGGTAAAGATGCCCTTCCCTTTCGCCACCAGGTCCACGGAGGGCGCCGGGGTGGTGGGTGGGGTCGCCTGGACCGCTCCCAGGCCCGCCGCATTCTTCAAGAAAGCTACCGCCGCCTTTACATCGTCCGCCGAAAGGGGGCCGCCTTTCACCTGACCCCACGCAGGCATGGCGCCTTTCCCGAAAGTGATGCTGTTGATAAGCGTTTCATCGCCCCGCTCCTTGAGGAAGGCCGCGTCTGCGAGGCGACAGCTCGCGATCTTGTCTCTCGTTTCTCCGTGGCAGGTGACGCAGACGCCCTTGAGGAAGACCTCCCGCCCTCGGTCAACCGCCTGCTGCGTCATGGGAATGCTCACCGTGGGGGTGGGCACAGCCGTCACCGGGCCCTGGTGAGCGCCAGGGGCGGACACCGCTTCGGAAACCGACGCTGACCTGAGGAAGTCCAGGATGCTCTGGACCTGCGCCTTGGTGAGTGGACCACCGGCCTCGGCGCCCCAAGCAGGCATCCCCTTGGCGTTGCCACGGGTGATGGTCTGGAGGACCACCTCGTCGGTCTCCCGCGCCAGAAACTCCTTGGACAGCAGCCGGACCCCTGGCACGCCGTCCCCAGTCTCACCGTGGCAACCGGTGCAGTTGCGGAGGAACAGCTCTTTACCCTGTCCGGAGATGCCTGGCGAGACCAGGGCAGAGGTGGCGCTGAGGCCCGCCCAGGTCTTGAGGTAGGTCAAGAGGGAGGCGATGTCAGGGATCCCCATGCTGCCTCCCGCCGCAGTGCCGAAGCCGGGCATGACGCCCCTTCCCTGGTTGATGGCGGTGATGATGGCGCCGTCTCCCAAGGACTGGAGAACGAGGGGCGACGCCATCTCTGCCCCAGGGATCCGATTCCCCTCTGCGCCATGACATTGGAGACAGTTCCCCACGTACAGCTCCCGGCCACGGCTGGCGGTCAGGGCGGTCCGCTCTTCAACGCGGTGGCGGAGAAAGGCCACAATGGCGCTGATATCTGCCTCGGCGAGCTTGCCCCCCTCGTTCACGCCGAAGGCGGGCATGGGCCCTTTGCCCGCTCGAATGACACCTTTCAGGTCAGCATTCGTCCTCATGTCCAGGAAACCCTTGGCGCTGAGGGGGGCTATGGGAATGCGGTCCCCCTGGAGGCCGTGGCATTTGGCGCATTGCGCGGCGAACAGGTCACCGCCGGCTTGGGCAAGGATGCTCGCGCTCTCCCGTCCAGCCTGGTTATTCAGGAAGGCCACCACCGCCTGCACGTCCCTCCCGGTGAAGGGGCCGCCCCGCGCGGTCCCGAAGGCCGGCATGGTGCCCTTCCCCTCGGTGACGATGGCCATGAGGGTGGCATCCCCCCGGCTGGCCAGGAACGCACTGGAGCTCAAAGGGGCCAGGGGAAGGCGCTCTCCCGTGGGCCCGTGACAAGAGGCGCACTCTTTACGGTAGAGGCTCTCGCCCTGCCGCACCACATCCGTACCGGTGCCTTCCCTGGTGGTGGTCAGGAACCAAAGAAAGAACGCCCCTCCTCCACTCACGGCCACCAGGGCCAGGCCGAAAAAGATTCCTCTCGCCCCTTTTAACAACGCCCCTTCCTCCTGCTCTCTCGGCGTGTCAACCAGCCCCACGTCTTCGGGTCAACCTACAGCTGCCGTACCATCCATGCCGCGGGGGTACCCCTTCAAAGGGCGAGTGTATGCTCCTCCAAGGGAAGGAGGCATCCCCGCAATGCACGATTTCCCCTCCTTCGACTACCGGAGTTGGTCTCATCTCTCTCTCAAGTAAATGAGGTCGGGCCACCCACACCCCAAGGGCGACCTGCACCGCGAACCCCACCCGCGATCTCGGGGGACTCCTCTGCCAACACGACCACCTCTCCTGTGAAGGACGGAGACGGAATCCTCTGATTCACGATGGTCTCCCTTTCCCCAGGGGATTAGGATGCGCTAAGGGAGATGCCATGACGAGCCAACTTGACCACCCTGTATCCTCCAGGGTAGGGAAGCCCGTGCAACCCGCAGCCAGAGCCCGCCGGGTGACTCAAACTACCCCCTGGGCAGACAGGACCTGGCTGTTCTTCGCGTCGCCGCGGTTGGCCCTTGTCCTGATACTCCTTCTTACTGCGGCCTGCCTGGTGGGGGTCCTGCTCATCCAGGCGCCCTCGGGGGTGCAAGAGGACCCCGTGGCCTACGCTCGGTGGCTGGCCGGGGTCCAACCAAAGTATGGGTTCGCCACGAATCTTTTTGGTTCTTTGGGCCTTTTGAACATTTTCGGGTCCTGGTGGTTCCGCCTTCTGATGGCTCTCCTGGCGGCGAACATCCTGGTCTGCACCTTGCACCGCGGGGGCAAGTTGCTGCGAACCTCCTTGGCGACCCCCAAGGTGGTGATGCCCGAGGTCTTCTACCAACGCGCCAGGCTTCAGGAGGCCGTGGCCATCCAGGGGCTTTCTTTTAGCGACGCGGAGATCGTTCTGCGGACAAGCCTTCGCCGGAGCGGCTACCGCGTGGTCCTGCAGCGGGAAGGTGAGACCGTTCACGTCTTTTCCGACAAGAATCGCTTTAGTCCGGTGGCCACACTCCTGCACCACCTGGGCCTGGTGGCGCTGCTGGCGGGCTTTGTGGTAGGGGGGGTGTGGGGCTACGAGGACCAGGGGTTTGTGCTCCCAGAGGGCACCAGCCGGGCTATTGGGGATACAGGGCTTGTCCTACAGCTCGACTCCTTTGTAGACGAGTACTACCCAGAGGGCCCCCCCAAAGACTATCGGAGCGAGGTGGTCCTCTACGATCAAGGGCAGGAGGCGCGGCGGGCTATCGTTCGAGTCAACTCGCCCCTGGTCTACAAAGGCGTACGGGTGCACCAGTCCTACTACGGGCCTGCAGCGGTCATCCAGGTCCAAAACGGCCGGAACGAGGTGATAGCCAGGGAGACTGTTGCTCTCCAGGGGCGCTCCCAAGAACGGCCTGTCGGCTCCTTCACGCTTCCCGGCGTCCTTGCCAGCGAGGGGCTGGAGGTCTTCGTGATTGGGCCAGCCAGCTCTTTCATCGATTCAGTAATCCCCCCCGGCCAAATTCGCCTGGAGGTCTATCGCAACGGGGCCAACTCGCCGTTAGCTATGGAGAACCTTCTCCAGGGGGAGCCCCGCCAGGTGGGGGGCCTCAGCTTTACCTTCGTCCGAGAGCGTCAGTTCTCGGGCTTCATGGTGGTCCGCAATCCTGGCCAGCCCCTTCTGTGGGCCGCCGCCATCGGCATTGTCCTGGGGCTCATGTGGGTCCTCTACTTTCCCTATCGTCAGCTCTGGGCCATCGGCCAACAGCAGAGCGACGGCGCCTGGATAGTGCGTCTTGGGGCGGCCCCCGGGAAATGGGGAGAGTTCTCCCAGGAGTTTCATCAAATTGCTGAACGAATGGCTGGGACAGCAGGACGGCTGGGCGGTCGGGCCCAGGTAGCGCCAAGGGAGATGTCGTAATGGAGAAGATGTCGCTGTACATGTTTGCGGCTGGGTTCTTGACCATTGGCGCCGCATCGGTCTTTTACTGGGCCAATATGGTGCGACTCATACTCGCCCGACGCAATGTCGCCGCGCTGGCGGTCCAACCGATCGAGGCGGTGGCCTCCGGTCCCACCCCTTCGGGGGTGCTGGGGCAGATCGCCACCATCTTCGCCTGGAACGGGGCCGTTTTCCTCCTCTTGTCCCTGCTCTTCCGCTCCATTGTGGCGGGGCGTGGCCCCTTCTCCAACATGTACGAGTTCACCACTGCCTTCGCCGCCGGGGTAACCGTTGCCTACCTCATCGTCGAAGCGCGCTCGGGGCTCAGGGCCCTGGGGGCGGTAGTCCTCCCGGTTGCCGCGGCCCTTCTCTGGTACGCGAGCATCGTCCCGAACCAGATTGCTCCCCTGGTGCCGGCCCTCCAGAACAACCTGCTGCTGACGGTGCACGTCTCCGTTGCCATTGTGGCCTACGGCTTCTTGGCTGTAAGTTTTGGCGCCGGCTTGCTGTACCTCCTGCGGCGGTGGACGGGCGCCACCCCCTCCGCCCTGGAGGCGCTGGACCAGGTGGGCTACCGGGCGGTGCTGGTGGGCTTTCCTGCCATGGCCCTGGTGATCATCCTGGGCTCCATCTGGGCGGAAACGGCCTGGGGACGCTGGTGGGGATGGGACCCCAAGGAGACGGCCTCCCTGGCCACCTTCCTTCTTTACGCCGGCTACCTCCACGCCCGCATCTTCCGAGGCTGGCAGGGGTCCAGGAGCGCCGCACTGTTGATGCTGGGCTTCGTCGCTGTCTTCTTCACCTTCTTCGGCAACCTGTTCTTTGGCGGGCTGCACAGCTACTCCGGGATGAGGTAGGCCATGAACGCGGCGGTGGTCGTTAGACGAGATCGGGTGAGGAAGCTGGCCATTGGCTTTCTGGTGGGGTTGGCGGCCCTCGCCCTGGTCAGCCTGGTGGGCGCCCGGCTGGGCAGCGACCCCCGGATGGGCCCGGAGCCCCTGAGGAGCGGGAGGTCGGCGCCGGACTTCACCCTGTCTATGTCCACCGGCGAGACGGTCAGTCTGGCCGACTTTCGGAGCGAGCCCCTCTGGCTCACCTTCTGGACCACCTGGTGCCCCCCCTGCAGGACGGAGATGCCGGACCTCCAGGACACCTACCAGACCAGCCCCCCTGGCCGGTACCGTTACCTCGCCGTCGACTTCGGAGAAGACCCTGTGAGAGTAGGGGCCTTCCTCCGTGAGATAGGCTACACGCTGCCCGTAGCGATTGACCCCTCCGGTGACATTGCCCTCCGATACCGTGTCCAGGGCCTCCCGACCCACATCCTGGTTGGCAGGGATGGCACGATACGCCAGGTCTATGTGGGCGTCCTGACCCGCTCCCAGATGGAGAAGTGGGTCAGGGAGCTGTGGTAGCCCTCTTGTAACTCGTCTGTAATTCGCCTCTGATATACCTAGGCCAGAGAGGAAGTGGGGGTTCACGCGCAACACTTTGCGTGAAGGAGGGGCTGTGGCAACAACGACTACGCGGACGATGGACCTCCTGGACCGGAGGTTGCTCAACCTGGTGCAATCGTCCTTCCCCCTGGTGCCCCTCCCCTACCAGGCCCTGGGGGAGGAGCTTGGCATGCCCGAGGCGGAGGTCCTGGAGCGCCTGGGCCGTCTGCGGCGCCGCAACGTGGTGCGGGAGGTCAGCGCCATCTTTGACACCCGCCGCCTGGGGTACAAGACCACCCTGGTGGCCTTTGCCTACCCGCCGGGGAAGCTCCAGAAAGGTGCGCTTCACATCAACCAGCACCCTGGGGTCAGCCATAACTACGCGCGGGAGGGCTCCTACTACAACCTGTGGTTCACCCTGGCGGTCCCACCGGAGGAGAGCCTGGAGGAGACCGTGCAGCGCATGGCCCAGGAGACCCAGGCCGAGGCCTGCCGCCTGATGCCCACCCTCCGCTTCTTCAAGATCGCCGTCAACTTCGATATGGTGACTGAGGAGGGGGCCTCCTACGGCCACCACCGACCGGATGCCCACGTCCCCCCCACCAACGGGCACGACCCCGACGCGTGGAAGCGGACCGTGCCGCTGAGCGAGTTTGACAAGGTCGTGATTCGCGAGCTCCAGGAGGACCTGCCCCTGGAGCATCGCCCCTTCCTGCCCATCGCCCAGCGCCTGGGCATGTCCGAGGAGGACCTCTTCCGCCTGGCCGGGGAGTTCCAGGAGCGGGGCATCATGCGCCGCTACAGCGCCATCCTCTACCACCGCAGCGCCGGCTTCAAGGCCAACGCCATGGTGGTCTGGCGGGTCCCTGAGGAGCGGGCACAAGAGGTGGGAGAGCTCATGGCCGCCTCGCCCTGGGTGACCCACTGCTACCAGCGCCCCACGTTTCCCGACTGGCCCTACACCCACTTCACCATGATCCATGCCACCACCAAGGAGAAGTGCGAAGAGGTGGCCGAGGACATCTCCCGCCTGACGGGCATCACCGACCACCGTGTCCTCTATAGCACCAGGGAGTACAAGAAGACGCGCGTGAGGTATTTCGTATAGCGCTCGGCCAACGAGCTTTGCCCCAAAAGTGCCCGAGAGGAGGAGTTGAGAGGGGGCGGAGTCCCCTCTCACGGGGGTATGGATGTCCCCCATAGCAAGAACCTCCCCCCTCCTGGAAGGAATGGGGACAGGGGGATGGTGCAGGCCGACAGGTTCCGTATGCCAATCGGTGCCTCGCATTTATCGAGGGTCGAAAGAGTTTTCATCACCCGGTTAGCACCAGGGGGAAACGGACCCCCGGGCCTCGGTCAGGGTGGAGTGGGAAGGCCACGGAGACCTATACTATAACCTAGACGGTAGCCATAAGCCCCCTCCATGCCCCAGGCGCCTAGGCTGGGGTAGGGAGGGGAGGAGGGGTGGGGTGTCTCCTTCCAACCGCGGAGGTCTGAGGTGGCGTCGCTGGGCTGGGTGGCTCGGGGCTCGGCTCCACGGGATGAGCCTCTTCCAGAGGCTGGTCCTGGCGGGGGTAATGGGGGCCGTGGTGGTCACGGCCACCGCCTTCTACATGACCCAGGTGGCGGCACGGGGCGTGGAAGAGCGCATCCTGAAGGAACGCCTGGCGGTGACTCGGATCACCGCCGACGTCCTGGACGCCACTCTCGTCCACCTGGTGGACGAGCTGAAGGCCGCCGCCACGATCCTGGAGCTCTCCCCCACCTCCGGCGCCCAGCCTGTCGATTCCCTGCTTCTTGCCCACGTCCTGGAGATAGATGGGGCAGACAAGTTCACGGCGCTGGCCATCCTGGATGCCACCGGGAACGTGGTGGATGGCGCTCGC
>Ga0209515_10009554_pt1 | contig 11022 bp, 11 predicted proteins | sample Subgroupgradi54m_FD_187454 | JGI IMG/M metagenome (GOLD analysis project Ga0209515, IMG submission 187454) | Subsurface groundwater microbial communities from S. Glens Falls, New York, USA - GMW60B uncontaminated upgradient, 5.4 m (SPAdes)... ...
CTTTGATATCCCGAAGGATTTTGGGATATTTTTTGTAAATCAGTTCCGTGAGGTCGCCGCCGTCGTCCAGAATCATGTTGGGGCCTTTGCCGCCCGGGAATTTCAGCGTTTCTTCCACGCACCACCAGTAGTCTTTTTCGGTTTCCCCTTTCCAGGCGAAAACCGGAATACCGGCTTTGGCGATGGCGGCGGCGGCGTGATCCTGGGTGGAAAAAATGTTGCAGGAAGACCAACGGACCTCTGCCCCAAGTTTGATGAGGGTTTCAATTAAAACCGCCGTTTGGATGGTCATGTGAATACAGCCCGCAATCCGCGCGCCCTTTAAGGGTTTTTTATTTCCGTAGCGTTCGCGCAAAGTCATGAGTCCCGGCATTTCGTGTTCGGCGATTTCGATTTCCTTTCGGCCCCAATCAGCCAGGGCTAAATCAGCAACTTTGTAATCCATGGGTTATAAATGATTGATAAATTTTTTCCATTCCGCCTCGTCCAGGGTGTGATTTTGGGTGCCGGCCTGCTCCACGCATCGGCTGGCCAGCCAGGAGCCCATGTGGGCAGAATTTTTTAGAGTGTGCCGATTTTTTATACCATACATTAATCCGGCGCGGAAGGCGTCCCCGCAGCCCGTGGGATCGACGACCTTGGCGGGTTTCACAATGGGAATCTCCTCTTTCCCGTCCGCGTTCCAGAGGCGGGCGCCATGCTCGGCATAGGTGACGATGAGCCACTGGGCTTTTTTCAAAATCTTTTTTTCATCGAGGCCGGATTTATCGGTGATGAGCTGCCATTCATAATCATTCGCGATGACCCCGAGCGCACCTTCAATCAGCTCATCGAGCTCTTTGGCATCCAGCGCCAACATCATTTGCCCCGGGTCGGCGATGAAGGGGATGTTTTTTTTCCGGCAAGACCGCGCGGCCCCCAGCATCGCCTCTTTGTCATTGGGGGCGATGATCGCCAACGCGACTTCCTCCGTAACATCATCAACGGAAGACGTTTTGGCGTGGGCGTTGGCGCCCGGATAAAACGAGGCGATCTGGTTGTCGTCTAAATCCGTCATGATGCTGGTGTGGGCGGTGAGGAGCCCTGGGATTTTTTTGATGTAACGCGTTTCGATGTGATTCTGCTGAAGGCACTTTTCGTACAAATCAAAATCATCTCCCGCGGCCCCCAACAGCAACGGGTTTTCCCCCAGGAGCCCCAGGTTGTAGGCGATGTTCCCGCCCGTGCCCCCCAAATTCACCGTCATGTCTTCGACCAGAAACGAGACGTTCAGCCGATGGATTTTGTCGGGCAAAATGTGGTTCGAAAAGCGGTCGCGGAACACGGCGATACGGTCGTAGGCGATGGAACCCGTCACCAGCAGACGTTTCATTTGAGTAATTCGATTAATTTCACCACGATTTTACTCACCTCGGCGCGGGTGATGGGATGGTCGGGTTTGAACGTGCCGTCCGCGTACCCGGCAATGATGTTATGCCCCACCGCGGAGGCCACGTAGGTGTGGAACCAGTCTTTGTCTTTCACGTCTTTAAAGTTCACTTCCACGCCTTTCAGTTCCGCTAATTTACTGGCCTCGAAGAGGATTTTGAGCGCGGCGGCCCGGGTGATCGATGCATTGGGGTAAAAACGGCTGTTCTGCCCGTTCACTATCCCCTTTTCCTTGGCGACGGCCACATAAGGCGCGAACCAGGCGTCGACGGCGACATCCTGGAAGGGCTTGGCTTCGACTTTGGCCGGCAATTCGTATTTGAAGGCGTTCAGAGCGATTTTGGTGAGTTCCGCCCGGGTGATTTCGCCATTGGGATCAAAGCGGGTGTCGGTTTTACCCTGGATGATGCCCTTGGTATAAAGCGTTTTTACGTAATCCTCGGACCAATGACCGGCGGTATCGGTGAATTTTGACTGGAGTTTAACGTTTGTATTAATGGGCTCTTCATACGCGGGGGACTCATTTTTCATGGCCTTGGCCACGCGGATGACCGCCTGAACCCCCGAGCCTTCATTGCCCGCGCCGTCTTCCGCCGAAAAATTGAGCCGATTGGTTTTGCCGGGCTGGAGCTGAACGTCCACGCTAAAAATCCCCTGACTATTGGCGTGGGTGGCTCCCGCTTCACTGCCGTCCGGCCAGCGCGCGGTGATGTTCGCATCCGCTTCGCTGGAACCGGTGAAGATGTAAGTCCCCGCATTCATGTCTTTTGGGTAAGTATCCAGCGCAGGGGCTGCCGGAGGCGTGGTGTCTCCACGAAGAGCGCTAGCGCCGGCCGACCGGCCCTGATGAATGGTGATGGTGGTCGACGCGCTGATTTTATCGCCGAGACCGGCGGTTATGGAAAAAACATTGACCTGACCGGCGGCCAACCCCACCATCACATCCACCAATCCGTCTTTGGGGTTCCCCACGCCATCGGTGACCGGCTGAAGATCGGCCGGGCCTCCCACCACGGTGACCGTGGCGCCAAGTTCGGTGTGGAAGTGAATGGTGTAAGTATCCGCGTCCACCCACCCGGGAACGGAATCATAGGTCGGAGCGTTTAAAGCCAAAGCGCTCAGCGGAAAAAAGCTGAACCCGAAAAGTAAAGCGAGTATAATGGTTTTTGATTTCATAAAATTTGGTTTAAATTTTGTCCCATTATACATGACTTTCCACATCCTCACCATTTTTCCGGAAATGTTCAAAGGATTCTGCAATGAATCCATTTTAAAAAAAGCCCAGGGTCGCGGATTGATTCAGATTGAAATCCGCGATATCCGGAAATTTTCGACGGACAAACACCACAAAGTGGATGACACGCCGTACGGCGGCGGCGCGGGGATGCTGTTTACCCCCCAGCCTTTATTTGATTGTATCGAGCACGTGAAGGCGCTCGCGCCCAAAGCCCCTGTGATTTACCTCAGCCCCAAGGGCGAACGGCTGACGCAACTCCGTGCCGAACGGCTGGCCAAAAAGCATGGCGAATTTATTTTGCTGTGCGGCCATTATGAAGGCATTGACCAACGCGTGATCGACGCGCTCGTGGATCTGGAGATTTCCATCGGCGACTACGTGCTTTCCGGCGGAGAACTGGGCGCCATGGTGCTCATCGACGTTCTCTGCCGCCTGGTTCCGGAGGTGCTGGGGAACGATGAATCGAGCGAGGAAGAAACCTTCAGCCGCAAACTGGGCCGCAAAAAAGAATACCCCCATTACACCAAGCCCGCGGAGTTCCGGGGAATGAAAGTGCCGGAAGTTTTATTGGGCGGCCATCACGCGGAGATTGAGAAGTGGCGGCGCAGCCGTTTAAAATAACCTTATGGAAAAAGAAGTTTACTTCTGCGGCTTGGATTTGTGGCGCGCGCGGGCTCGGCTTCTCTTGCTGACTCTCTTCAGCTGTGCCGGCGGTTTGGATCACTCTCCTTCAGATACTTTTTCAATGGCACCCCCTTCTTTTTCCGACAGCGGTTCCCCCCGGCAGACCGTTCCCAAAGACCTTTCGCCGGATCCGGACGATGCCGGTATTCCGGATGCCCCCTTTCCACCGGGTTCCGTGGTGCTGGATCCGCCGGCCGTGGATTTTGGCACGCCTCCTTTTTTGGTACTTCAGTCTGTCAATGTGATTTTATGCAATGGAAGGCGGGAGGACATTGAAATCCGCTCGGTCCGCATCGTGGAGGACGATGACCGGCCGGAATTTGAAGACCGGTCGGGGATTTATTCGTCCGGCGTTCTGCACGGGGGCGATGCGCGGACCTTTACCGTAGCGTATACCTCGCGGGATGACGAGGAGGATTCAGGACGCCTGGGCGTGGAGATTGGCCGCGCAGGGGGAACGGAGACGCTTGAGATTCTTTTGACCGCCCATGTGACCGGAATTCCCCGCACGACCTGTGTCACTGATACGGGCGGCACCTGCGAAACCGGTTTGCAGTTCGGGGATACAGCGGTGCGTGAGGGTGCTCTGCATTACGCCCTCGTTGAAAATGCGGGCACCGGCAACCGGCCGCTTCGGCTGAATGAGGTGGAAGTCCGGGCGCCCTCTGATTTTTCGGTTTCGCCCGAAAGCGCTGCCGGACCCGTGCTCCTGGACGCGGATTTTCCGTTTTTCATCGGGCCGGGAGGCCCGGGCGTCCGGATCCAGGTGGATTATGCGCCTTCGCGCGTCATCGAAGACGTGCGGGGCATCGTGACGGCTCTGATTGGGGAAGAGGGAATTGATATTCCGCTGTGGGGCTCGGCCATTTGCAGCGGCGATTGCCATGGGATCGCCTGCGATTGCTGCTGCGATTTTAGTTCTGACCCGCCGGCCTGCACCGACGGGACCAGCGGAATTACCTGTGATCCGGAATGATATGAGCTTTATTGAAATGATCAAAAACCAGCTGGCGCAAAAGAGCCCCTTATACATAAGGGTAAAAGTTTTGCCTAAATCCCCTGCCAATGAAGTGGTGGAGGTGATGGCCGACGGCACTTATAAAATCCGCGTGGCCGCCCCGGCCGAAGGCGGAAAAGCGAACGCCGAGCTGTTGCGGTTTTTGAAAAAAGGGCTGGGGGCCGCAGAGGTTACGATTGTGAGCGGGAAGACGGAGCGGATCAAGTTGCTTAAAGTGACGCGATAAATTTTATTTATTTTCTTTTCCGCTTCAAAAATTCTCGGGCGGCTGCAAGGGCTTCGGCCAAAGCTTTTTGTTAGTATAGCTATACCTCACTGATCACATCGAACCCTTTAAAACTGCCGGTGATGGCCAGGCCGGTGATGGAGTGGGCCGAAAGTCTGAATTTAATCTGAGCGGCGGTTTCGTTCAGGGTGGCGCCCGAGCCGACCGCGTCATCGATCAGAAGGATATGGGAATATTTTTGGGTCTCATCGACGATCAGCGTGTGCCTGGCGTTTTCGACGCGGTCTTCGAGCTTCGAGAGGGTTTTTTGCGGAACGATGATCGGCGTTTTAGCCTTGACGATTGAAATGATCGGCAGGCTGAGGCCCAGATGTTTCTGTAATTCTTTCATGAACTGGACTTCGCGTTTGACGGTGGGGGGAATAAACCCCACCGCGTCGATCTTGTAACGCCGGATGAGCCGTTCAATCGCGGGTTTGATGAGCCGGATGAGCGCTTTCATGAAGGCGCGGTTCTGGCTCTGCTTGGCATAAAGCAGCATTTGGCCGAGCCTGGTTTTTCCAAACCGTTCAATGCTGTAAAAATCGAGATAGTAAAGGCGATCCAGGCCCACCTCTTTAAAAGTGCTTTTCATTTTTTTCATCCCATCGATGAGGCCGTCTTTGCGAAACGCGTCGTATTTTTTAAGAGTCCGGACGTATTCCGAAGCTGTTTTTTCGACCGGAAGGTTGCGATCGGCACACCAGTGGGTAAAGCCCTTTGACCCCTCCTCCATTTCGCCCCGCGGGGTGATGAGCAAAAAACGGTCATCGAGTATTTCTTTCAGCTTTGGATCGATTGCTATTTTCTCTTCCGGTTTTTTGGTCTCTGTCAGAAAATAGAAAACTTTCGGAGGCCTGCCCGTTTTACTCAGCTGACCTTCTTCCACCAACCTTTTGAGCTGTCGGCTGAGGGCTTGCTGACTAAAGCCCAGATAGTCCATCAATTCCTTGAGGCTGGCCTGCTTTTTGGATTTGATGTAGCCAATGATTCTTTTCGATGTTTCGGTCTTCATGCCTTTATTATATCATAGTTGTTAGTTGTTAGTCAATTAACAGCTATAAACTTATTAGCTTCGCGATTCGTTCTGGATCCGGCGGCTAGTATTGCGCACCATGTCAAAAACGCTAGCAAAAAGCTAGCAAATTTGATAATGGCTCTGATTTAAGGCGCCTGAGAGGAGCCATTTCAAATACATCCGCATTGTGTCGATTCTTTAGTTCGATATAATGCACTCATGATCGATTTAAAACATCTTCGGGAAAACACAGCGTTTTACGAAAAGGGCTTTGCCAAAAAGCGGGTGAAAGTTGATGTGAAAAAACTGCTGAAGCTGGATGACGCGCATCGGGCGGCGCTGCAGAGGGTGGAGGCGATGCGGGCGGAGCGGAATGAAGTGAGCAAGGCCATCCCGACATTCAAGGATAAAGAGAAGCAGGCGAAGATCGCGGAGATGAAAAAGTTGGGAGACAAATTGGCCGAAGCGGACGATGAGTTGAACAAAAAATTTGAACAACTAAAAGCGCTCACGGATACGCTCCCGAATTTGCCGCACGAAAGCGTGCCGGAAGGCGAGGATGAAACGAAAAATCAGGTGGTGCGAACCGTGGGAAAACCGACGAAATTCGCGTTCAAGCCCAAGGATCACATCGAGCTTGGCAAAGCGCTGGATTTGATTGATCTGGAAACCGGGGCGGAAGTGAGCGGCGCGCGGTTTTATTATCTGAAAAATGAGCTGGTTCTGCTCGAGTTCGCGCTGATCAACTGGCTGATGCAAAAATTCACGGCTAAAGGCTTCACTCCCGTGACGGTACCCATGCTGGTGCGGGAGCCAATGATGTACGCGACGGGGTTTTTCCCGGCGGATAAAAATGAGATTTATCACGTGAACCCCGCGGAAGATGACCTGTATTTGGTGGGAACATCCGAAGTGCCGATGGCGGGTCTGCACATGGGCAAACCTCTCGCGGCCGATCAACTGCCCCGGCGATACATCGGTTATTCGAGCTGTTTCCGGCGGGAAGCCGGCAGTTACGGCAAAGACACCAAGGGGATTTTACGGGTGCATCAGTTTGAAAAAGTGGAGATGTTCTCGTTTTGCCATCCCGACTGCTCACTCGAGGAGCATGAATTTTTGCTGAGCCTTGAGGAGGAAATCCTCCAAGAACTGGGGCTCCCCTACCAAGTGGTCAACATCTGCGGCGGGGATTTGGGGGCGCCGGCGGCCAAGAAATTTGACTGTGAAGTGTGGATCCCCTCGGAAAACCGCTACCGCGAACTGACGAGCTGCAGCAATTGCACGGACTTTCAGGCGCGCCGTGGTAATATAAAATACAAGGGGGAAAAGGGGGCCGAATTTTTGCACACGCTGAATGGCACGGCGATGGCCTCTACCCGCACGCTGATCGCAATTTTAGAGAACTTTCAGACGGCGGAGGGTACGGTGAAAATCCCCGCGGCACTGCACCCGTATTTGCCCCAAGGTCTCACGACGATTAAACCCAAACACCCATGAGCGATTTCAATCCCCATTACCGGCCGCCACGCAAGAACGGAAGCAGTTTTACGTATGTGCTTTTGTTCGCGCTGATGCTGACCATCGCCTATTACTTTTTTAATCCGGTGAGCGGAACGCCCGAGCCGGAAGCTACGGAAGTGCCGCTGAACCAAATCGTCACGGATTACCAGGCGGAAAAATTCAGCGAAGTGATGGTGAAAACCAGCAAAGTTTTTGCCACCACCAAAGACAAGAAAAACGTGTATGCTATTTTGCCGGACGGCGAGCGGCTCTCGGATTTGGGGATCCCCGACGCCAAAAACCCGACTCCCGTGCGGGCGATCAGCACCGAGGCTAGCGCCTTCTGGGCCAATGCGCTTTCCAACTGGCTGCCCATCATCATCTTCATCGTTTTGATTGTTTTTATGGCCAAACAGCTGGGAAAAGGGGCCTCGAGCGCTTTTAGTTTCGGTAAATCCCAGGCGCGCGTTTTCAGTAAAGACAGCAAAACCCGCACCACCTTTAAAGACGTGGCGGGGATGGAAGAATCCAAAGCGGAACTGGTGGAAGTGGTGGATTTTCTGAAAAATCCCAAAAAATACACCCGCATGGGGGCCACGATCCCCCGTGGTGTACTGCTGATTGGGGCGCCGGGCACGGGGAAAACTCTGCTCGCCCGGGCGGTGGCCGGCGAAGCCAACGTGCCGTTCTTTTCGATTTCCGGCTCGGAGTTTGTGGAGATGTTCGTGGGAGTGGGAGCGTCACGGGTGCGCGACCTTTTCGCCAAAGCCCAGCGCAACGCGCCCTGCATCGTGTTCATCGATGAAATCGACGCGGTGGGCCGGCAGCGCGGATTCGGGATGGGGGGCGGGCACGACGAGCGCGAACAAACCCTGAACCAGATTTTGACGGAGATGGATGGGTTTGAAAAAGAGACCAATGTGATTGTGCTGGCCGCCACCAACCGGCCGGATATCCTGGACGCGGCGCTGACGCGGCCCGGGCGGTTTGACCGACGGGTGATCATCGACATGCCGAATTTGGAGGAGCGACTGGAAATCCTGAAAGTGCATGCCCGCAACAAGCAGTTCGACAAAGCCGCGGAGCTCGAAACCATCGCCAAGCAAACGCCGGGGTTCTCGGGAGCGGATTTGGAAAACCTGCTGAATGAAGCGGCGATTCTGGCGGCTAAAAACAACCGGAAGGCCGTGGCCCAATCCGATTTGGAACACGCGATTGAAAAGGTGGGCCTGGGGCCGGAAAAGAAGTCCCGGCGCCTGAGCGAGGAGGAAAAAAAGATCACGGCGTACCACGAAGTCGGCCATGCCCTCATCGGCAAACTCCTCCCCGGGTGCGACCCCGTGCACAAGGTCTCGATCATTTCCCGCGGCATGGCGCTGGGCGTGACCTGGTTTTTACCCGAGGAAGAGAAACACCTGAAATCCGTTTCCAAATTCAAAGACGAGATCTGTTCGCTCGTGGGCGGATGGGTGGCGGAAAAGATTTTCTTCAACGACGTGACCACCGGCGCGAGTTCCGATTTGCGCCGCGCCACCGACCTGGCCCGTAAAATGGTGACGGAATACGGCATGAGTGATGAAATGGGCTTAGTGATTTTCTCCGACCAGAGTTTCGGTTCGTTTTTGGGCGCCGATCTGGGATCCAATAAAAATTACAGTGAGGAAGTGGCCGCCCGGATCGATGGCGCTTTGAGTAAGATCCTGGAAGAGGCGAAAAATCGGGCCACGACCCTCATCACGGAAAACCAGGAACTGATGACCCGGATCGCCGAAGCCCTGCTCAAAAAAGAAGTGCTGAACCAGGAGGAATTTGACCACTTCTTCCGACCGAAGAAAGTGATTAAAAAAGAAACGGTATGACGATTAAAAAAGCCGTACTGCCGGTGGCGGGAATGGGGACCCGGTTCTTTCCGGCCACCAAAGTGGTGCCCAAGGAGCTCTTGCCCATCGGCGATAAGCCCGTGATCCAGATGCTGGTGGAAGAGGCGGTGCAAAGCGGCATTGAGGAAATTATTTTTGTGATTTCGCCCGACAAAGAACTGATCCGGGCGCATTTTTCCCAGCAGCCGGAGTTGGAAAGCCGGCTCCGGGAACGCGGAAGGGCCGATTTGATTGATCTCCTCCGGCCGATCCACACGCTGGCCCGCTTCACCTACGTGTACCAACGTGAGCCCCTGGGGGACGGCGACGCGATTTTAAGAGCGGAAGCCGAAGTGGGCGACGAACCGTTTTTGATCCTGTTCGGGGATGATTTGGTGGACGGCAAAATACCCGCGGCCCGGCAGCTGATCCGCCAATTCAAAGGCGACCCCGTTTTGGCGGTGGAACGTGTGCCGCGTCAACGGTTGGGATCGTACGGCGTGATTGAAATCGCTTCGGAAAAAGGTCGGCTGAAACGCGTGAAAGGACTGGTGGAAAAACCCAAACCCGCGGAAGCGCCCAGCGATTTTGGCATCATCGGCAAATACGTGTGTCCGCCGGAGATTTTTAAAGCGCTCCGTTCAGTGAATCCCAAAGCGGGCGCCGAGCTCCGGCTGATCGACGGCCTGAAAAAATTCCTCAAACGCGGCCGTGTGTGGGCTTACGAAATCGAGGGCATTCGCTACGACACGGGCACGCCGCAGGGGCTCAAAGCGGCGCTCAACGCTTTTTTCCTCACGTGATTTGTGCTACAGTGGGCTTGAAAGTTTTCAGGAAATAAGGTAGAATTAAAAGAACCCTTAACCGCTTCGCTTATGCCGCAAGCCAATGACTCTTCCTTTCCGCCGCAAGTGCAAAGCGCGTTGGAGCGCATTGAAGAGCTGAAGCTCAATGGCGAGCATCAGAAATCTATTGAAGAAGCTGAAAAACTGCTGTTCTCCGATCCGGATTGCGTTCCCGCCCTGGAAGAGCTGGCGGACAATTACGTGAGCCTGGATACCTACGATAAAGCGGAGCGGGCCTGCCAGCGGGCGCTCCATTTGGACGCGCAAAGCTACACGGCTTATTACATTCTGGGCTTCATCGCTTCCCATCATCAGGATTGGGGCGGGGCGGTGGAACACCTTAAAAAGTCCAATGACCTGCACCCGAACAACGCGGAGATTTTGCGCTGCCTGGGCTGGTCGCTTTTTAATAACAACAAGCGCACCCAGGGCATTGTGATTTTGGAACGGGCGCTGAACCTGGATCCCGAAAACAGCCTGACCCTGTGCGATTTGGGCATCTGCTACCTGCAGGTGAAGAATTTCGACAAGTCGATTGAACTGCTGAAAAAGGCGATGGAGATCGACCCGCAGAACAAGCGCATCCAGGAATGCTACCGCGCCGCCAAAGGATTTTCGGACCGGTATCTTTCGGTCGACAATTCAAAAATGAAACGCCGTTTTGTTTAAACATGAACTCATCCACACGCGTCATGGGCTTTGGGACTTTTGACGGAATCCATCCGGGGCACCGGGCGTTTTTGCGCCAGCTCCGGGGTTTGGGCGAAGAACTTTTTGTGGTGATCGCGCGCGACCGGAATGTGGCCAGGCTTAAAGGCCATTCCCCTCGCCGCAGCGAACGGCAGCGGCTGAAGGCGGTTCGGGAAACCGGCCTGGCGGACCAGGTGGTTTTGGGGCATCCCAGTGACTTCTACCAGTGTTTGCTGGACCATCGGCCCACGGTGATCGGCCTGGGCTATGACCAGAGGGCCAACGAGGCTGAAATTCAAAAGCGATTGCCCGACGTCAAAATCCGGCGGCTCAAAGCGTTTAAGCCTACCCGTTACAAATCAAGCTTACTTGCCTGCCGCTGAGTGCGGCAGTATACTCTACGGCAGAATAAAAACAAATTCATGCCGAGCCGAAAAACCGCCTGGAGGCGGGCGATTAAAAACGGTTTCCAGAACCT